>CDYK01004231.1_pt1 | contig 163244 bp, 139 predicted proteins | sample 554841 | NCBI WGS metagenome assembly CDYK01 (sample SAMEA3182102, study PRJEB8094) | gut metagenome | biome: human; feature: gut; material: Stool; isolation source: human stools | place: Canada | collected 2013-02-18
TCTCCACCTGATGGCTTATCTGTGCTTTCGTCTCCACCTGATGGCTTATCTGTGCTTTCATCTCCACCTGATGGCTTATCTGTGCTTTCGTCTCCACCTGATGAGGTATTATCGCTGTCGTTTCTTCCTGCTGGTTTATTATTCTTATCCTCGGCAATTGTTCTCTCATTAGCTGCTGTTGTCTCTTCCCTGCTGCTAGTGCTTTCTGCTGCTGAAATTCGAGATGAGTGTGCTGCAGTTGAACTATCCTTACTCGTCGCAGTCTCCTTAGGTGCTTTGGTTGTATATTCCATCGGTTTCCATTCATTGCTGTTATTCTTATTATTGGCTTTTCTTCTGTTACCACCAGCCATTGCTGCTATTGACACTATAAGGATAATCACTACAAGAATTACCACCATTGACGCATATACAACATTACGTCTTCTTGCTCTTGGTACACCCGGAAACACTCTTCCAACAAATGCTGTAAGCTTGTCCATAAGTGAAACACCCCTTACAGGGACATCATCAAAATCATTGTTCTCATATCCATTCATGTCATATTCAAATAACACACCTTCATCAGAATCCTCATCGTCCGATTCATCATTTTCTATCCCTTCGTCTGATTCATTATCAGGTAAATCTGCATTTTCAGGCTCATAAGCCTCGTACTCGTCGGCAGCTTCTGTTTCCGCTGCTTTCTGCTCTGCACCATATATCTTAATATCAGAATCATCTGTCTCTTTTTCATCAAACGAAGCATAATCTGACATATTCTCTACAACTGATGATATACCGAGTATATTATCCTTCATCATTGCAATAAGCTTAAGAATAAATGCACTGTCTATATCGAGCAAAGTTTCTATCTCGTCAACTGAATGCATCTCATATCCGTAAAGTTCCATCATAATAGTCTGGACTCTTGATAATGACTTAATATTATCAGGTGCATTGTCATACGCCTTAAAATCTTTAAATATTCTGGAATTATCTTTTATTATGTCAAATAATTCCTTATCTTCCTTAATTCTGCCATACTCATACTCGTAATCATCATCTATCTTAATAGTAGAATTATCTATAAGATTAAACATAAACACTGAAACTCTTGTTGCAATCTGACGCATAATATTCTTATTAACATCAATACTATCAAGATTAGTACATATATCAATAATCGCTCTTGGAGAAAGTTTCTTGTAATCCTCTCCAAAAACCGGATATATAAGACAGTTTACATCTTTCTGTATCTCCTTGCATAAGACCTCTTTATCAGTCTTTCCAGTCCTTACATCATTAATCAGTTCCTTCATCTGTTCTTGATTCTTACTCATATTTTATCTCCTCGTGAATATACATTCCGATTGATTATACCACTCTGTTAAAGAAATGTCACGATTTTTCAGTTGTTTTATATAGTCACATCATTTAATGCTTCCATGCACTCATATCAACATTACCTGATATACCATTCACACGTGCTTTCTCAGTAAACTGCCACATTGTAAATGGTCCTGTATATGTACATTTGCTGTTATACTGTGCAAGCCATACACTACAACCTACATTCCCTGCATATATACGGTTATTCATCCAGTCCTTGTTAGCATACAGTATTGCTGAGTAACCGCAGCTTCTTACTGTCTGTGCAAATGCATTTATAACGGCTGTTCTTTGTGATGATGATATCTTATCTCCTCGTCCGCTTCCATTACCTGCACTCTCAACATCAATTGCCAAGGGAAGTGAAATATTATATTCACTGCAGGCTGATACAATAAAGCTTGCTTCTTCAACCGCTTCGGTAGTATCCACTGCCTGGGTTACAATATAAGCTCCAACTTTAATTCCTGCAGCTGTTGCCTGGCTCATATTGCTATGAAATCTTTTATCAAGTACAAGTCTTGCCGTTTCGTATCCTCTATATCCAACTCTTATCATAGCATAGTTAATACCAGAAGCTTTAACACTGTTCCAGTCAATATCTCCATTATAAGTAGAAACATCAATAACAAGCGATGACCCCTGTGAACCGTCAGCATTGAAATAATATTGCACTCCATCTATATTCTTCCAGCCTGTTACAGCGTTGGAATTTTCAAAATAATAATTTTTTCCTTTTATATTCTGCCATCCATCAGCATATATATATTCAATCTGTGCCTCAACCTCCATAACTATATACGAAACTGTTTTTATTTCAGTTGAAGTTTCTGTCTCAGATTTTGAACTTTCTTCTATATTAGAGACACTTTCTTTTTGTGAATTATCAGATGCCTTTGCAGAAGTACTTTCTTCCTGCTTTGTAGAAGTTTCTGTATTGTCATCTTTTATAAGAAATTTGGTTACAACATTTTCAGAGCCACCTGTAACACTGACAGTTCCAGTTTCATATACATATCCTGTATATTGCTTCTGTGTTCCGTTTTCTTCAACAAGAATACTGCCCTTGCTGCATTTATCAAGCTGGGATGCCGTGAAATCCTGTATTTTTCTACCTTTTAAGCTGTATATAACATCTGTTCCTGACTTCTTTACTGATGAAACACTTACACTTCCTGAAACTGCATTATCAACATATAACACAGGCTTTATAACTTCACCAGCTGTTGCATTATTTCTGTTTTTCAAAGGATCTTCCTTCTGAGTCACAGCACTGTCAGTAACAACCTTTTCCATGATATTATCAATCACTTCAAATGTTTCTTCTGTAGATTCCTCTTCTTCCGGCTCAGTACTTTCAGGCTGTGTATGAGTCTGCATTTCAGTCTGGGTCTCTGCTGCTTCTACAATCGCCGGCTGATGTTTAGAGGCTTTATTTACGCTTATACCTACTACAATCCCTGTTATCACTCCTGCTATAATAACTGCTGCAGATACTGATGTCACAACAATATGACTCTTAACCTTGAAGAAATCGATAACCTTTTCCCTGAAATTTCTCTGAAGTTCCTCAACATCAAGAATCTCATACTGCGGTTCTTCTGGCAAGTCCTTCTTCTCACAGTCTTCTGTCTCTGTAGATGCTTCGTCATTCTCCTCATTTTCTTCTGTTTTTATGTCTTCTACTTCTTTATCTGAATCACACATATCTGCTTCCTGTTATTCCTCTGCACCTCTGACAATAGCTGCTTTCTTAATAACTTCTCCTTCTCCTGGCACATTAAAAGCATACTCTGCTACATAGGTGTACTTATCAAAGTCGTACTTTTCTTCTATTGCCTGCTGCTCTGTCAGTACATCTTCTTCCTCTGTTTCTATATTAACCTTCTTTATTACAACTCCGGTTAATTCAGCTTCCTGTCCAAGATTATTCTTACAACTGACTCCTGTCCTGAAATTATAATCCTTTGACATAGTGTTATTCTTTACAACAATATCATTTCCTGTAAATTCCTCTGTTATAACCTCAATCTCAAGCTTTGCTGTGTTCTTTATCCAGCCAGACTTAGGGTCTTTAAAACGGTACTCTACTGTGTATTTCCCGGCCGTTGATATTGCTTCCTCCTCGCTGTATTCATTGCCTGATTCATCATATATTGAATACTCGATATCCATATCATATCCGATAGTATTAATTCCCTTAACTCCGTCAAGCAGATTAAGTTCCTCTGTCAGTCTTCCGATTCCATCGCCGTATGTGCGCTTAATCTCCTTGTTAGTAACCGTAAGCACAGCGTCCTTAGTATCAACATGGTAGTTAGCATATCCGAAAAATGCTATATCTACATCTACCTGTCCACTGATACCATCAACATAACATCTTGAACTATACTGCCACATATCATAATGATATCTGAAATTTGGAAGATCATCTCCATAAGTCCATCTTACTGAATCATAATAAAACTTACCAAAATATGCCGCCATCCAAACTTTATACTTACTTGCAATCTTTTCCCCATCAAAATTGTTATACCATCTGTTTCTGTTAGAATAAACCATAGGCTGATATCCATAGCTGGATATAACATTACAAAACGTCTCACAGGCTTCTGTTACTGAATCATAATCACCATCCAGTTCCCAGTCAAATGCAACCGGATATGTTATCTGGTAATCCCTTATAAGACTTATACAGTAACTTGCTTCATCGTATGCTTCTCTTGCATTAGAAGCACCTGAATAGAAATACACACCAACCTGTATACCGTTAGCAAGTGCTCCTTGTATATTCTGCTCAAATTTCCTGTCTTCATATAAACCATCATCTCCGCCACCGCATTTTATCATTGCAAATGTGATGCCATCAGCAGCAACTGCTGACCAGTCTATATCTCCCTGCCATCTTGAAACATCTACACCATATGTCAACTGGCTGATTTCATATACATCATTCGAGCTTGGCTGATCTGGTTCAGGCTCCTCAACCTCAGTCTCCTCTCTTGATGGTTCTGACGAATTATCTTCTACTATCTCAAGGTCCTCAACATCTTTAACCGGAATCGGTGCACTGCTGTTCTCTGCTGCCTTATCAATTATCTCATATAATTCTTTACTGCTTGTATTCTCATCTGCAACAGCCTCTTTAACAAGTTCTGCTATCTCTTCCTGTGTTGCAGTCTCTATCTCTGTCTCTGATTCTGTTTGTGTTTCGGTAAGAATCTCACTCAGCTTATCAAGATTACTGTCTGTCTCAGTCTCTACTTCTGTCTCCTGTGCCTGTACCTGCATTTTGCTGCTATGATGATGAACATACTCTACTGTTGTTACAGTTGCTGCACTTCCTGCAACCACGACTGAGCCTGCAATAATACATGCCTTTGCATGTGCCACAAATACAGACTTACATATTCCTGATAATTTTCCTGCTATGGTATTTAATAATTCTTTCATCCTACATGCATCTCCTAATTAGTCATAATAATGTTTGAAGTAAACTCTCCCGAATATTGCCCATGTATCGCAGAATGCCTGCCATATATCCTTCATTCCTATACGCTTTACACCGGAATCCCTGACATATACAACCTCCACAGGCATCTGTGCTATCGAAAAACCCCTTCTGTGAATCGCCACTAAAAGTTCTATATCATAAGCAAACCCTGATGTTCTTATAAGATGTGCAACCGGTTTGATTGCCTCAACCCTGAATACCTTAAGCCCGGTCTGCGTATCCTTAACATTAAGATGGAACAAGACTAGAAGCATTATATAATAGCCCATGCTTATCACTTTCCTCTTAAACGGATAATCAAGCTTGGAATCCTTAAGGAACTTACAGCCTATAACAACATCTTTATTATCATCAAGCATTTTCTTAAGATAACCTTCTAACTGTGATGGATTAAGTTCAAGGTCTGCATCAACAAATGCGACATACTTTCCTTCAACCTGCGACACTCCGGCAATTATTGCATTTCCCTTGCCTCTGTTCTTTTCAGAACTTACCATACGCACACGGCTATCCTGCTTGATAGCTCTTTCTATCTCAGCTTTGGTATTATCCTTACTGCCATCATTAACCGCAATAATCTCCAATTCAGGAACAAACTTTTCAACAATTCTCAATGTTTCCATGATACTGTGATATATAAGTTTTTCCTCATTGTAAGCCGGCATAACAATAGACAGCATACCATTTAGATTTAACATTTATACTCTCCCTCTGATGTTTACACACCTTTTAATATTACAATGCTATGCCATGTTTTTCAAGTATAGACAGGAAATTAATGCAGATAATATCTTATATGAAAACTATCTTATATATTATAATGAGGTGAATTTATGAATAACTCAGAAAATCTTCCAACAGACAACAACAATAAATCTATCGTAAAAGGGCAAACTATGTATAATTGGGAAACTCACGATAATCAGGACAAAGTAGTTGTCGACAGTATTAATGCAATCGAAAGAAGGCGTGAGCATATGACTGACGAACAGTTAAGAAAAGCATATACAGAATTACAGACAGGACTTGGTCCTGATATATACAGTCAGTTATGTGACCGCAAGGCAAGTGACAATTTTCAGGGGTGACTTTATTATGGGTCACCCCACCACCTGTAATTATATATTATTTGCGGCACAGTCAAGTGCTGCTGCCACAACAGCATCCATATCATAATATTTGTACTCACCAAGACGTCCGCCGAATATAACTTTTCTTTCAGCATCAGCAAGTTCCTTATACTGTGCATAAAGAGCGCCGTTCTTCTCATCATTTACAGGATAATATGGCTCATCACCCGGCTTCCACTCAGAGCTGTATTCACGGCTGATAACAGTCTTAGGAAGGTCATTGCCATCCTCGTCCTTACCGAATTCGAACCATTTGTGCTCAATAATTCTTGTCCATGGTGTCTTGGCATCAGTGTAATTGACCGCTGCATTACCCTGAAAATTAGGAATATCCAGAGTCTCTGTTTCAAACCTTACTGAACGGTATTCAAGATTTCCAAGCTTATAATCAAAGTACGCATCAATCGCACCTGTGTATACAACCTTTTCAGCCTGACTATCTAATTCTTCCTTAGCATCAGAAGAAGCAAGATAATCAACGCCAAGTCTTACCTCAATGCTTCCGGAAAGACTGCTGTCATCAAGCATATTGGCAACCATCTTAGTATAACCACCCTCAGGAATTCCCTGATAAAGTGCGTTAAAATAATTATTATCAAATGTAAGTCTTACAGGAAGTCTCTTGATAATGAATGATGGAAGCTCGTTGCATGGTCTGCCCCACTGCTTCTGTGTATATCCCTTAATAAGCTTTTCATATATATCGGTCCCGACAAGACTTATAGCCTGCTCCTCAAGGTTCTTAGGCTCTGTGATTCCTGCTTCCTTTCTCTGCTGCTCGATTCTTTCTGCAGCCTCCTGTGGTGTCACAACGCCCCACATCTTATTGAAGGTATACATATTGAATGGCAGTGAATACAACTCGCCCTTATAATTTGCAACAGGTGAATTAGTGAATCTGTTAAATGTAGTAAACTGTGAAAGATACTCCCACACCTTCTTATTATTGGTATGAAAAATGTGCGCACCATATACATGCACATTAATACCTTCCATCTTCTCTGTATATACATTACCGGCAATATTATTTCTCTTATCTATTACAAGAACCTTCTTTCCTGCTCTTGCTGCCTCATGTGCAAACACTGAGCCAAAAAGTCCTGCTCCAACTATTAAATAATCATACATAATCCTGTTCCTTTTCTATCTTAAATAATGGGATGATGCCGACGCACCACCCCATTAATTATACTTATTAAATTACATTAATTCAACATAAGAAGTAATTAATAATAATCAATATCAGATATATAATCTTCTGTCCTTGTATAACCATCTAACTGTATAATAGCATCTGCCAGGACAGTTTCACCATTGTCAGGATTATATTTTTCATAATTCAATACAATACAAGGATTATCTGCATTTATATTTTTATTAAAATTCTTCTTGTCAAGGGACTCTATAAGTCCATTTAATACTTTTTGTGCTCTTTCTTCGTCTTTTCTTACATATGAATCCAGATTAATATATGTTCTGGTATCATTATATACAAGAACTGCTGAAAGAGTTTCATATCCACTAGTATATTTATCCCATGTTCTGGAACTGTCATTTAAATACTGCTTTAAAATATCGCTCATTGTCCCAAGCTCTTTTTCATTATTCCTAATGGCATATTCATTCCGTATACCAATATACTTATTATAAGATTGTGGCATATTCTTACTGATTGGAAGAACCATGTCATAAGTAACGCCTTTTTTCGAAAAGCGTACTGACATCAAGAATGTATCAACATCTGAAGTAACTGTCTGATACCATTTCTCAAAACCAATCTGTTTAATTTCACTTGTAATTGTTTCATATATATCTTTACAGTCAGAATCCTCCATATTACCTGTTATATAATCAACAGAAATCTTGTCACTATCCGGAAGTTCCATATAGGCCTTAACAAAATTCTCATCCTTCTTTAACAGACTTGCAAGTTTATTGGCATCGCTGTCTGTAAGCTGAATCCTTCTGTAATGTGTAACACCATTCTGTCTGAAACCAACCTTATAATTAGTCACTGAACCTCTGCCGTTATAAATATAATTATGAACACCATTTGATATACATTTATCTTTATATGCCCCAAATTTCTCTGATACATATTTCAGAATCTCTTCATCTGTAAACTGTACCTTTGATGATATAGAACTGAAATATCCGTTATCTGAAGCATAGTACATATCCATTGGCTGGATTGTTACATACGCAAGTTTTGAAGAATCCGGTTCGTATGATGCCTCATATTTGCCAAATGAATTAGCTCCTGTTCCAATTACCACTGCAAGAACATATCCAAGAAGAATTGATGGAATACACTGCTTTATAACATTCATCTTCTTACTTACTATACATTCATAAACAAACACAACCAATGCACTTACAATAAACAGCACAACAACTGCTATTGTCTCATCATTATCTATACTTGTATATGCTATCATTACACCTATAAACGCAATTGAAAAGCCGATAAGTGTTCTGATAATCATTGGCAGAACCTTTCCATTAGCTGCTTTTCCTGCTGTCTCACTTTTTCTCTTTACAAAGAGAAGTGCGCCAAGCGCTATATATATAAGTGCAAGCACGAGTGTATATAAGTTACTTGTAAGGCTGAGAACCATATCTGCTACTCCTGATGGACCATTGTATATTTCAAATACAGAAAATACCCAGCCAACAATCATATTATTGGAAGAATCAAGTAACCCCACACCACTGTTACTTATCATGTAAGCTTCTCCATGAAACACAGTCAGTTCTGTAACCATTAACGCAATAAATCTTGGAAGAAACATTATAAGTCCTGTAACACATATATTGCTTAATATGTTTCCTGTAATGGATATTGATACATTTATAATTGCCATGCATAAAAGGCTGCATATAAATATCGAAAGATACATCCTGAACATTGTTGCATAATCCACGTTAAAATACTGCCTGTTAGCCATGAATAAAACTGCCTGTGATACATATGACACAACAAGTATTCCGGCAATCCATGTAAGTATTGCTGCTGTCTTGCTAAGATATATGCACAATCTTGTATATGGAATTGAATGGTAAAAATCACTGCTGCTTCTCTTATTAAGAAAACTCCATACTATCAATGATATAACAGGTACAACAATTATGAATACTAATACCAGAAAATAATTCCCTGAAATTCCACCTACATTATTAACCTGTTTATATTCTTTAATATAGCTTAATGATGAAATAATCGGTACAACTGATATAAGTGTAATTACCGCCATCATTATAAAGCCCGCAAGTCTTGTCTGCTTCAATGTCTGTAAAAACATATGAAAGCTGAATACTTTCTTATTATTCATGCGTCTTATCCCCCTTCACATCAAATGTATAACCGAGTGCTTCCATCTCATAAGTAAATACTTCTTCAAGCGTAAGCGGGAGGACATCAAATACTACCGGATTCATGGCATTTATAATGTCCATGGTCTGTTCCCTGTCGCCACTTACTATCATGTTGGCAACTGAACCCTCCTGACGGTATCTTGTAATTCTAATGCCCTCAAACTTACTCTCATCAAAATCATCCTTAAAAGCTACCTGTACCTTGAACTGACTCGTCTTTAGTTCAAATACATCGCTGTCAAGCACCAGCCCGCCTTTATGAAGAAGTGACAAATGATCGCATAAGTCTTCCAATTCTCTTAATGAATGTGATGTAACTATAACAGTAGCGTTATTATCTGCAACATCACCACATATTAACTTCTTGACAAGATTACGCATAACAGGATCAAGTCCGTCAAATGTTTCATCAAAGAACATATACTTGGCTCTGGTTGAAAGTGCAAGTATTATAGCTGCCTGTCTCTTCATTCCTTTTGAAAAGTTTGATATACTCTTAGACGGATCAAGTCCAAATGTTTTCGTAAGCTCTGTGAATCTGTCCATATCAAAATTATCATATATTGAACTATAGAACTTAGCCATGCTCTTCATGTTCGCACCTGCAAGAAAGAATAATTCATCTGCAACGAACACCAGCTTATTCTTCATGTATGTATTCTCATATACATTAATTCCATCGATTATTGCTTCTCCCTTATCTGCCTTATATATTCCTGACAGGACTCTTAGCAGCGTAGACTTTCCTGCACCGTTAGAACCAACCATACCATATATACAGCCCTCCGCTATATTACAGGTAACATTGTCAAGTGCTGTAAAGTCATCAAATGATTTAGTAACACCTTTTACCTCTATCATATTTTCTTATAAACCTCCTCAATCATATCTGTTATCTCACTCTTACTCACCCCTGCGTATGCAAGCTTTCTTACAATCTCCTTAAGATCTGAAAGCTTTTCCTTAGACTGATTCCCGACAGTCTTTAACGCTTCTGCCGATATAAAAGAGCCCTTTCCCGGTACACTCACCAGGATTCCTCTTCTGTCCAGCTCCATGTATGCTTTCTGGATTGTATTCGGATTAGTAGACAGCTCCATCGATAACGACCGTACCGATGGCATCTTATCGCCTTCCTTCATAATCCCTTTAAGCACCTGGTCTTCCACCTGCTTAATGAGCTGTTCATAGACTGGCACTCGCGACATGACATCTATAGTGAACATGTTCCATTCCTTTCTGTGTTTATTTTAACTGGTTACAAGCTTGCGTAATAACTGTACTATATTAATTAGTACAGTTACAGCATACTATTATATTTAGTTATTGTCAACTGTTATTTTTAAGGTTTTGCAAATATGCCAAGTTCAGGCGCACCATACGAGCATGAAACAAATGCTGCTGCCATCATAAAATCAACAATTGCCATAATCCATGTTCCAAGTACAAAGCTCTCATGCCCGGCACGTCTTAACACATGATACTCCACAGCGAAACCAGTTAGCACTGCCACAAAAAATGTTGCAATATCAAGCCACATTTTTGAAAATCCAAGAACTCCCATATATGTGTAGTACAGAAACGGAATTGCCCATGTTGCCACATTTGCACCGAGTAAAACCGCAAAGCCGCTTGCTTCGTATCTGTCCTTTAATGCATACCATGTATAGATTCCATACAGATTCATAGGCAGAAACGCCAGCTTCATATGTTCCCATGTTGATTCATTAGTTGGAAAAAACAGCCCGGCAAATGTATTCTTTCCTGTCCAGTCATACACAAAATGAAATAAGGACCCTGACACCCATACTGCCAGAATCCCTATTATCATTGTTATATTAAGTTTTTTGATTGTCTTGTTCACAATGCACACCTCCATTATTGTTGAATAATAGAAGTATATGCTTCCATCTGTTGTACTATTCCACTTCAACAGTCATAGTTACATCAGACACCTCAATATAAGTTCTTCCATCACTTACATTAATCTCTGTTCCATCTGCATATGTATACACTGTCTTGGAATAACGGTCTGACTTACTCCACTGGATTGGAACAGCATAACCGTTAGTTATGTAATAACCTTCCCCCCTGCCGACTGTATGAAGATTCCAGCAGTAATTATCATCCATCATGCTGTGTGTAATCTTCTGCACGATAATATTCTTAGTATTAAACTGTTCACCTGTTTCGTGGTCAAGACTTGGCTCGCCACTCGCAAACCTTAAATAATTACCTGACGCAGCATCATATGTAAATGTTGTGTACTGATAACTGCTGTAAGGCACATACACAGATGATGCACTGACTGAATCTTCTCTTTTTGAAAGGTCAACATCTGATACATCATAATTAAGCAGTACTGTGTCCGATGCATTCTCAGCCTCAGCATTGAAACCTTTTTCCTGTACTGCACTCTTTAACCTGTAAAGCGATGTATATGCTGTATGCTCTGTTGCAAGCCCTTCCGGATTATGTCTCCAATAATATGCACTGTTATAGAAGCCGTTAATCCAGTTAATACCAGTCTTTGCCTCATCACTCTCAGCGTAAGTGCTTCCGCCAAAATGTACAAATATCGCATCTGATTCAAAACAGAAATCAAGGAAATTATGTCTTGCACTTCTTATTGTTCCAATAACCGTATCTGTCTGACTTACATTGCCTGACCCAATAATCTCCTGTGGTGCTTCATCTGTAACATCTGAATCCTCTACCTTGAACAAGGCAAGAAGTCTGCATGTATAACTCTCTGTTGGAAGCTCATATACAATATATGCCTTATTAAGTCCAGTCTGCACCTGTACAGCTACTGGTGTATTGTTAACAGATACTGCAAATGGTCTTGTCTTCGAATTAACGTCAATTATGTCGACCGTATTATCTACATATACAGTAGGTTCTTCTGTCTGTGAAGCAGCCTCTATCGGATTAATATTCTGTGATAAAGCCTCGCCCGTAGGATTACCGCCTCTTATTCTGCTTGTCATCATAATGCAAATGGCAGCCGCAGCAACTGCTGCCGCGCCAAGAGCAGATATTATAATAATACGTTTTCTATTATTAATCATTGATTATCTCCCATCATAATAATCTTCCTTAATTGTACGACTTGCACTTCTATATGGCAAGAAAAAAGAGCCATACATAACCATAGTTATGTATAGCTCTTTATTAATATGCCGGCAACGGGAATCGAACCCGTATGGGAGTATAAGTCCCGCAGGATTTTAAGTCCTGTGCGTCTGCCAGTTCCGCCACACCGGCGTAAAGTGCCTGCATAGCAGGCGTATTATTAATACATATGACTTCCTCTGGCGCAGCCTAAGTGTCCCAAATGCAATAACAGATATGTAGTACATCACGACTCTTTACTACCTGCAGATTCAACATATGCAGTGAATGAAGTTTAGCACATTGTTATCTTTATAGCAAGCATATTTTGTCAGTTTCACTGTTTTGTCACATAATTTTCATAAACTGCCAGCTCTAACTGTGCATAAGTACCATAAAAAGCGGTACTTTTGTCACATTTGTCAAGAAGAACTGATGCCAGTATATCTGAATATCTGTCGGCAAGTTCTCCAAGCATATGACCTTCTTCATCAAAGAAGTCATCATCTGTTCTTGGAAGTGTATCCATTGTTAACAGATTGAAATCATAATATTCAACACCATATTCTTCACAAAGCCTCGTAAAATATGCTCCTGCCTGTTCCGAATAACCGTTAACTGATGTTGTCGGCGTAATAGGTGATGTAACGCATACCAGTTCAATATTATTCTTCTTACAATATTGAACAGTCTTTTCAAATGAATCCAGAACCTTATCACTGATTCCACTCTCATCCCATGCAACAATATCAGATGGCACGAGGCTGTCCATCTTCATATCTCTATAGAAAAATCCTTTGGCAGCATAAGGTCCTCCGGCATCATGTATCTCAACTGCATCCATACTGTAGTTGCGGTATGCCGCACTGCTCTTAACCTTAAGATTATTCATAATAGCAGACGGTGATATCTCATAAGCCCATCTCTTTGAATATACAGTACGAAAATCCTTTGTGAGCAGATTATCAGCTATATACTTAAGCTTTACATTACTGAAAGGAAGCCATGTGTATATGAAACAGTCTTCAAACTCCCTCTCTGCATAATTGCACCAGTACTGATAATCAAGGTCATATATAACTCTTTTTACATTATTATGCCGGTCACTCTCCATTAAAAGATAATATGAATCTGTTACCGTCTCGCCTGGTATTGCAAGATTAAATGCATTGTCAGATGCCCCGGCTTCATCGAGCTTTACTGGATTTATAGCAGATCTTGCATGTGAAGCTCCAATTATTATATTGTCATATCCTTCATCAGTATCTGCATTGTCGGCCTCATGTATAATGTATCTTATATAGCCTGATGGCATCATCGCATAATCCATACATTTGACAAGCCCGACCACTATGGCAATAAACACCACAGCTCTGACATATTTTAATATTTTATTACTCATTGCCCCTCGCTTTAATTGCCTCTATGCACTCATCATAACTGCTGTAAAAATATTCTGAACAATCATTCTTTTTAAGTATCTCTGTGAGTACCTCTGAGAACTGCTCAGCAAGCTCTCCGTTCATATGACCTTCCCAGTCAGAAAAATCATCATCACTTACATTAAGAATCTCATTCTTAATAAGATTGCCATCTATATACCTTACATTATTCTCATCACATATCTGCTTAAAATATGTATCAGCCTCATTAGCAGCACCCGAAACAACCGACGATGGTGTAATTGGTGCAGTAACACATATAAGCTCAATTCCATTGTCCTTACAATACTTAACTATCTTCTGGAAATATTTCTGCACCTTAGGATTAAGGTCATCATATGTCCATGGTGATGGATTAAGCTTTCCCTTCTTATCAGTTACCTTGGTTCGATAGAAAAATCCCAATCCCTGATATGGTCCTTCTGTATCGATTCCGGCAACACCCTCAATCTGGAAATTCTTATATTCATCAGTTTTCTTTATAGCCATATATTTCTTAGCCGTTTTCCAATTCTTGGCAAATGCATATCTTCTGAAATATATTGTCCTGAAGTCTTTATCCATAAGCTGGTTTACTATATACTCCATCTTAAGAGTTGAAAAAGGAAGCTGCCCATATACAAGAAGATCTCCAAAATCCGAATCACGTTTCAGATTCTTATTCCAGTACTGATAATCAAGTTCAAAAATTATCTTCTTTACATCATTATTATTGCACGCTTCTCTGATCATATAATAATTATCAATCACCGTGGCGCCCTGAATACACATATTAATTGGATTAACTGCATATTCCATTTCCAGAAAATAATGTGGGTCAATTGAAGCCCTTCCATGTGAAGCTCCCACTACGATACAATCATAATCAGAACCTTCATCCGGATTATCAACCGTATGGATTATATATCTTGCATACCCCGGCTGAACCATTACATAATTAACTGCTTCAACAAGTATAGTTATAACCGCAAAGAATACTATCACCCTCACATATTTTAATATCTCTTTAAATGCTTTCTTCTTCATGGTATCCTGCACCTCTGATTAGAACTGGGCGTACATAAATCCACCCGATGTATTAGAAATATAGCCAAGCATTGCAACCGACATAACAAGAGCTATATATACAGCCCATCTGATAATCAGAGGCTTTCTGTCAAGAGCTTCCCTGATTACAATGCCTTTCTCTTTAAGTATGCTTATAATAAGCCATACTAAGCAGCCTGCAAGCAATATTATTAAATCCAGCTGGCTTCCAGACATTTTTACAACGGCGTCCATGCTGAATGATGCATGTTTAAATGTATTTCCCATAAGTCTGAATGCATCTGTAAGAGTAGCTGCGTTATCAAAATACCAGCTTATATTAACAAGTATAAATGTTCTTATTATCTGCCATCCTCTGTACCAGCGTGCATTCTTATTAATATGAGTTATTTTAAACATTTTTTCATAAACAGGTGCCATAATACTGCTAAAGCTCATGATTATACCATTGTACATACCATATACGATATACTTCCATGCTGCTCCATGCCATACACCTACAATAAAGAATATGAGTAAATCTGCCAGACAGATAGGCAATGCCTTCGCCATATATTTACCAAATCTTGTTTTGCTGTGTTTCTTGAAGAACTTACCCAGCTTATTCATAGCTTTACTTAAGCTGAATGGATAAAACACATAATCCTTCATCCATGTACCAAGTGTTATGTGCCATCTGCGCCAGAACTCTCCAATAGAATGAGAGAAGAATGGCTGCCTGAAATTATCATCCAGGTGGATTCCAAACATCTCGGAAGCACCCATAACCATATCTATTCCACCGGCAAAATCTCCGTATAGCTGTGCACAATACGCAAGAACACCTATTATTACATATATTCCATGATACTGACCGGGATTATTAAACACCAGATCAGACACGACTCCGGCACGGTCAGCTATAATAAACTTTTTGAAAAGTCCCCAGGCCATACGCTGCAATCCATGCTGGATAACTGCAAGATCATACTTATGCTCTGCCAAAAACTGTGGTGCAAGTCTGTCATATCTTCCTATAGGTCCTTGTGTTATCTGAGGAAAATATGAAACAAACAAAGCATATTTAAAAATGTTATTACATGCCTTTACTTTGCCTCTGTATACATCAATAACATATGATATCGACTGGAATGAATAGAAAGATATTCCAAGTGGAAGAAGCAGTGTAAATGTTGATATCCTGCCATTACCACCAAATGCCTTAATTATGCCATTAACATTCTCAATCGCAAAATTATGGTACTTAACAACTGCAAGCACACCAAATACCAGAAGAAGAGCAAGTACTACAACTCTTTTCTTATATGTCTTTGCCTTTTCTTTTAAAGCCTTTTTATCTTCTCTTGCCAGTCCTTCTGCTTTAAGACTTTTGTCAAGATTATCCTCTGTTCTCTCTAAAAGGATTCCTGATGTAAAAGTAATGATTGTTGTAAGTAATATGAATACAACCGTCTTATATCCCGAACATAAATAGTAGGCATAGCTTAATATCAAAAGCCATGCCCACTGTGCCTTCTTAGGTATAAGATAATATACAATTACTCCCACTAATAAAAATACCAGAAATCCGGTAGAAACTAGTGACATATTATTTTACCCCGCTTTCCGGATTAATCCTGCAGACGCTGAATCATCTCCCACATAGCTTCTGCTGAATTAAAGTTCTCAGGTACTATATCAACTGGTGTGATATCAATGTCAAATGCATCGTTTAACTCACCAACAAGTGATACAATATCAAATGAGCTGAATATACCATCATCGATAAGAGTATCACATACTTCATAATCCACATCACTGTTAATTTCATTCAAAATGTCTAATAACTGATCCATAATAAACCTCGCAAAATATTAAAATCTATTGATCACACATCTGTGAACAGAAAACATTCTATCTTCTCATTCGCATATAGTCAATCATATTTTGTTACAAAATTGTAAAATTATTGTGTATTACTGCTATTTATTAAAAATGTTTCAATAGGTTTTCTTATAACTCTGTAACCATTTTTCTTAGAATACATCACAATTGCCGGCATTCTGCGGCTTAAGAAAAGATAAATTCCCTCTGTGACAGAATATGCACCAATATTATAAAATGCTATCATATCGCCAATCTTAGCATCCTTTAATTCAAGATTCTTAACAATTACATCGCCAACTGTACATAATGAACCGCATATATTATATGGCTGTACTCCCTGTGAATACACTTCGACCTCATGATCTGCACCATCAGCAAACCCTTCTGTGTACTCCATTGGAATGAATTCACATCTTGGTTTCTTCATAGCCATAGCCTGTCCATAATAATTAATATGATTAATTCCGCTGTCAATAATTGCATATCTTGTTGTGTCATTCATCTTCATATCAGCAATTCTGCTTATAAGAACTCCACAGGTAGCTGCAATATATCGTCCCATCTCAAGAGTAACATTGAATTTTTCGGACATTTCTTTAATCATGCCTGCAAATTCTTCTAACTCATCAAAGTTAGTATTCATGGCATCACATTTGTCTGTAACGAAGTAATCAACTGACAGACCAGGACCATATTCAATCTCATTAAGCTTAACGCCATGCTCTGCCTCACATGTATGTGCTATTGCCTGTAACCATACAACTTCAGATTCTATCTGGCTTAATTTCTTCTTCTGGGTTCCTGAATAGCACTGGATTCCCTCAATAATAATTCCCTTAAGTTCATCCTTTCTGTCAGCAATCTCATATACCTGACACTCATTAATGCCGAACTGGTTGCCACTTGTAACTCTTATAAGCACCTTAACTTTAATGCCACACTCAACTGCACATGAATTGATAAGTTCAAGCTGGTTAAGCGATTCCACAGTGTAGATTCCAACAGCACCTGTCTTCATCGTGTAGAGGATATCTTTCTTTTCCTTATTAACACCCGAGAGAACAATCTTAGACCTGTCTATACCTTCTTTTTCACATATTGCAAATTCACCCGGAGAACATACCTCGAATCTATCAAGCTTCTTATCCAGCGTACCAATAAGAAAAGGATTTGCCTTCATTGCATAGCATACTGTAACTCCACAGCCAAGAATTTCCTGCATCTTATCGATTCTTTCACATAATACATCTGTATCAAAGATATATGACGGTGTACCACATTTTATGGCAATCTCTTTTAATTCATTAACTCCTAGCATCCTATGCCTCCTGTTCTTTATATATCTTCATAAGTTCTTTTCTGTCAATTTTACCATTCTTAGTAATCGGCATTGTTTCAACCTTAACGAGCACATTTGGAATCATCCACTGTGGCACTTTATCTTTGAGAGCATGTGTTACGCCCTTTCTGTCAAGCTCACTTGCTCCTTCTATCTCAAAGAATCCGAGAATCTTATTCTCATCTGTATCAAATATACAGCAGCTTCTAAGGAGTCCCTCTATAGCATTCATGTATGTCTCAATTTCGCCAAGCTCGATTCTGTGTCCCATATGCTTAATCTGGAAGTCCTTTCTTGATGAGAAGAAAAGTTCACCATCTTCACTATAGTAACCAAGATCACCTGTGCGGTATATAGTTTCCAGATATCTGTCATTAAGAGGATTCTGTACAAATGCTGCTGCTGTCTTTTCAGGATTACACAGATACCCCATAGTTACAGCTGTTCCAGATACACATATTTCTCCTAACTCGCCTGGTCTGCCTGCATCAACAAGCTTATCCTCATCATCTAACAGGAATACTCTTTCATTGGCAAATGGCTTTCCCATCGGAAGCTTCTCGTCAAGGCCAAACTCTCTGTCAATAATATAATATGTACAATTACATGTTATCTCTGTTGGTCCATAAAGATTAACAAACATTGCATCCGGGTACTGCACTCTCCATGCATTAAGATGCTTTATAGGCATAACCTCTCCGCTGAACATAATCTTGTTAAGTGAAGATGGTCTCTTATACTCGAATCCATTAAGAGTTGTTACAATACATAACGCTGATACAGCCCATATAATAGTTGTAACCTTTCTGTCATCAAGGAAATCAAGCAGCTTGGTTGGAAATGAGAAGCACATCTTAGGAATAAGCTGTAAGGTTGCGCCTGTCTTTAAACTTGAATATATATCCTTAACTGATACATCAAAGTCAAAAGGTGCCTGATTACCTATAACATCCTCATTAGTAATTCCAAATGTTTCTGTAAAACAGTCAATAAAATCTATTGTTGAACGGTGATTAACTATAACTCCTTTAGGAACACCTGTCGACCCTGATGTAAATATTGAATACAATGGATCTGTATCAAGTGCCTGTTCTCTTATCTTTTCCAGTCTCTCCTGAGCCTCTGAATCCACAGCCTGTCCGTCATACTCTTCAAGCAATTCGTCAAGATTAATAATCTCGCCCTGAAATCCGAGCTTTTCTGCTTTCTTGGCTGACTTATTATCCACAACCAGAATATCTGCCTGAATCGTATCTAATATAAGATTAATTCTCTCAACCGGATGAGTTGTATCAAGCATACAGTAATATCCGCCTGCATACACAATTCCCATAAATAAAGATAATGTATTACATGTCTTATCCATATACACAGGAACTCCCTGTGTAGGCTTAATCTTAAGCGAAAGGCAGCTTCCTATGAACTTTGCCTGATTCATAAGCTGTGTATAAGTAAGTTCATTATTCATGTCCGCACACGCTGTCTTTTCCCCATACATTCTCTGTGAGTTTTCAAGAAACTCTAATACATTCTTTTCCATTACCTTCTCCTTTTACTTCTTATTCTTATCTTTTCTGAATACAAGCAGCTTGCTTATAACATAATTAAGTATAATTACAACTACCTGCGCTATAAACTTTATTAACATACTGTTGAAATGCAGCATTGTAATGAATACAAGAAGAATTATCTCTTCAATTACAAGAGTTAATACTCTTCCACCTGCAAATGAAACTAACTGTTTCATAAATTCTTCCACAGTCTTAGTTGGTGCTGCAAACACCCATATCCTGTTAGTAAAGAATGCAAAAAGTACTGCAAGTACCCATGAAATAACATTTGCAATAAGCTCATTAATTCCAAGTGTAACATTAAAGAATGCATATGAACCTATACTCACTACTGTTGTAAGTACTCCAAAGAAAAGATACAGAAGTACTTCCTTATACTTCTTATACAATGGTTCAAACACCCTCAGACCCGGCAGATGCATAATCTTATCAAATATATCCGGCTTAATTTCCTGCATATTATTATCTGTATTGTTACTCATAATTACCTCACTGTTTTTATTGATATAACGCCATACTATTTTATACTTTTATCAATAACAAATCAAGAAAAAGACGCCGTATAAAAACGGCGTCCTGGAAATGCATTTATTATTTTGATTCGTTGATAACGATATCATCTGTCTCAACTTCCTTGTTTCTGTTTTCATCAATTCCAAGCTTGTTATTAAGCTTTTTCTTTGCCTTTCTTAAATAAATACCAAGAAATGCACCAACAGCAATTATCACTCCGGCAATAGCCTGAATGGCATAAGTCATAACAGATGGGTCAATGTAACCTGCTACATTTAAATTTAATAATGTCAACATTACTTCTTATCTCCTTTTTAATTAAGTTCTTTTTTTAATGCTTCAATCATCTTGTTGTTATCTACATCATTTCTGATTGCAATTCTTATATACTGTTTTCCATCATGTAATTTTGATGTAAGATCCTTTATAAGCAGATAATGATTCTTAAACAGTTTTATCATAAGTTCTTTTGCTGTCATTCCATTAGTTATCTCAATCATAAAATAATTAGCCTGTGATGGGATGACCCTTATACCAGATATCTGCTCCAGTTCATTATAGAACCTTTTTCTTTCTACGCGGAATTTATCCATTGCAGCTGCATAATCTTTCTTATACTTTTCTGCAATCTGAAGATAATACTCACCAAATGAATTAATATTCCATATTGCAACATCTTTTTTCATTGCTGCAATCGCTTCTGTATCTGAGGAAACAAGGATTCCAAGCCTCAGTCCCGGTACACCGTATGATTTAGATATACTTTTCATAACATATAATCTTCTATATGTTTCGATAAATTTCTGTTCTATAAGAGAATTATCCGGTTCATCTGAGAAATCAGCAAACGACTCATCAACCACCAGCTTTATTCCCTGACCGTCTGTCCATTTTATTAATCTTATAATCTCTTCTTTTTTCAGATAATTACCAGATGGATTATCAGGATTAATAATAATAATATTATCTACTTTGTTGCATGTATAGAACTCTATCAGTTCTTCAACTGAATATGTATAATTATCATTTGACGGTGTAAATACCACTTCGTCTTCAACAGAATATCTGTTAGGATATTCTTCAAATGTAGGTCTGATAACGCCTGTCTTTCCAGAAAAGCTTTCCATAAGTGACTTAATAAGTTCTGCTGCTCCATTTCCAACTATTATGTTGTCTTTATGAACACCAAAATTCTTAGCTGCAAGTAAAGAATTAACTCCCATACCTGAAGGATATTCTGTCAAAAGTGTATCAAAGCTTGCACGCAGTTCATCCTTAAGCTTTTTAGGCGGATAATAAGGATTAACAAGATAACAGAAATCCAACAATCCCGGATATCTCCAGAATCCTCCATATCTTTTATGCATAAGGTTAATTCTTGTCTCATCATCTGGAGCAAAAAGTGTCGTTGCTATATCAAGATCCTGTTCATCATCTATTTCATACCATTTCTGACCTGATAATCTCATACCTTTAATTCCAGGTGTGTCCAGCATCGTTATAACTCTAAGAACCTGTTCATAATATTCATTTTCTCCCAATGCACTACAATATGCCTCAAGGAAAGGAACATATATATCCTGTGAAAAATGTTTGCTGAATTTGTAGATATTTACAGTTTTATAGTATTCCTCTTTTTCCTTAAAATCAAAGCTCTTTCCTGGAACAAATGCAACAATATTATCATATTCGTCAAGCTTTACACATGTACCATCCATCCAGCTCTCATATTTATCTACCATGGCAAGTGTATCTCTCGGATCTTTTACAAGTTCATCAATTGCAGAATCCTCAATAATTACATCTGATTCAAAAAGCAGAGTATCTTCTTCCATAAGATAATTCTTTGCCAGTGCAAGTGAATAAATATTGTTTGTCTTATCATATACCGCATTGTCAACATATGAAATTGGTGTCTTAATTCCCAATGTCGCTATATAATCAATCAGCTTCTGTCCTTCATAGCCCACAACAATCACTATTCTTGAGAGATGTTGTTTCTCAAGCTGATGCAAAAGCCTGTCTATAAGCGATACTCCATTAACCTTTACCATACATTTGGTATTATTCTGGGTAAGTTCTTTTAAACGCTTTCCCATTCCTGCTGCCAAAATAATTGCCTGCATAATCCCCTCCTATAATCTGACTCTACTCTTGTTCCTTATGTCTTTTTATTGCTTTTTGAATTTCCTGAATAATATATTTAGCTCCAACCGATGCACTACTTCCAAGATTATACACATATTCTTTAACAAATTGGTCTATGCTGTCCTTATATGTATCAGAAGCTGCCAGCATCTTTGCTACTGTATCAGCTGTCTTATCAATTTCATCAAGCTTAAGTACTCGCCCGATTTCATATCTCATCCATATATTAAGTGGCTCAATTCCAATCTTTTTGTATTCAGGATTCATTATCTTCATTGGTGTATCAATGAAAAGAACCGGTTTACATGTAGTATAAGCATATTCATATGCTATACCTGACCAGTCTGTAATCATAAGATCTGCTTCAAAAACAGTACTGTTTGATGAAAAATCAGTCTGAATCTCTACATCTGTATCATCCTTATATCTTTCTTTAAGTCCTTCCATCTTCTCAGGCATATGTCTTACATGCTGTGGGTGTGGTCGAACTGTAATCTTATAACCATGCCCCTTAAGATTATCAAGTATGTCCTCAAGACAGCTGTCTACAATATTATCTTTCTGCCATGATGGAGCAATAAGTATTGACTTAATATCATTTTCCTTCTTTGGCATCTTTGCATAATCCTCACGCATCTCATCAAGCAATGAATATCCCCACTCAACAAGCTCCTTCTTAGGAAGATTATACACTTCTTCAGTTTTTTCTATTTCTTCTTTCTGAATCTTTCCTGTACATAATACAGAATCATAATGATCCATCGAACCGGTTCGCATTGTCATATTAAGGCTGTCCATGCCATGAGGAACATAAACATAATTAATATCTTTTCTGATATAACTTCTCTTAATGTGATAATTCTCGATATCAGGCATAGTCATAACAACAACGTCTGCATCCATCTTCATCATAAGTGTTATAAGTTTCTTTTCCCCTATATAATAAGGCTTAATCTTACTTTCTTTTTCTGCAATTCTGAATATCTGATCATCAGGATCACTTGTTACATAATGAATTGTAATATTCGTATTGTTAAGTATGTATTCAATTATACCTTTAAAATACTTATAGAAACCTGAGCCCTCTGAATAGAAGACAAGATGTTTATTAACAACAGAGAAAAACTTTTTATAATCAGCTTTTTCTCTCTTAATATCTTCTTTGTTTCTTTTACCCTTTTTCGTACCAAGAGCTTCAATCTCTGCAAGTTCTTTCTTAGTTTCCTCAAGAGCCTCATAATCAACATAATTCTTAGGATTAATAGCCCAGTTAAGAAGATATAACTGAAGAATTGCAAATATGTTGCTGGCAGTCCAGTAAAGAGCTACTCCTGCATATACAAAGCATCCTAAATATAATGACAGACCTACTGAAAATATCATCATACCATACTTATTAAGCTTACTCTGTTCTGCCTGTAATACATTACTTGCATTCTGTGCAACACATAAAAGCCATGCTGATACACCTGCTATAATTGGTGTAATTATTGATAATCCCCACTGTTTTGTGGTAATCCATGTAAGGTCATAACCACAGAACTTCATGTTCGCAACACCTTCATTAATTCCGTCTTTGATAACTGCAACAACTCCAAGCAGAAGTATTATCTGTATAATAAGAGGTATAAGTGATGCCAGTGGATTATATTTTTCTTTTTTATAAAGCTTAGACTGTTCCTCTGCTATCTCATCCTTATCCCCATAATGCTTAATAAGAATCCTGTTAATATCAGGCTGCATCTTAACCATTTTAATTGAATTCTTCTGTACCCAGATTGATACAGGTAAGAGAACAATCTTACTTATCAAAGTGAATAATATAATTGCCAATCCATAATCATGCAGTAGTTTGTAACAAAAATTCATTACATAACCTAATGCTGTCGATAATATTTCCATAAATAACTCCTCTTTTGAAGATTTGATTGATTATGTCAGAATCATCCAACACAATAATTAATCATATCACTTATTATTAATTATTGAAAGGTATTTTTACATATTCAATATACTTTTTTTACATACTCAATATAATTTTTACACATTTTGCATAAAAAAAGAACACTGTTCTTACATAATACAGTGTCCTTTTAATATTATTTATTTCAAAAGGTACTCAGCATATTTAACTGCCATGTCTCGCCAGTTCTCCAATGCCTCTCCCATGTCTGCACCACATGATTCCCTGTACATAGCCCATACAAACCAGTAGTACGCAATAATAGCAACATATGCCATATAATGAAATCTTGTTGTCTCATTATAATCTTCCTGAAGGTATTCCTTTATGAATTCCTCAGCCTTATCAAAATCATACATGGCATCAACCACATAATATCCAACATCAATTCCCGGGTCAGAATATCCAGAATACTCCCAGTCAATAAGTATAACACTTCCATCTGGTCTTATCATCCAGTTTGGCTTATATGTATCACCATGACAGAAACATTTTTCAACTCCATCTGCTAGAGTCATCTTATACAACTGTCCTATGTTGTTCTTAAGTCCTTCATATTGAACGAAGCACACAGGATCTTTCTTCTCAAGAAGCTTCTCCATATCAAGTGCATCTTCCCAAGGTTTCATTCCATAATCAGCTGTTATATCTGCCTTATGCAGCTTTCTTAAAACAGCCAATATCTTCTTTGAGTCCTCAAAAGAATTATAATCAGGTTCTCTGAATTCTGGAATGAATACTGATATCTTCCAGCCCTCATTAACATCTGCATATATGTATGTAGGATCTACACCAGCTTCTTTGGCTTTAATAAGTGATTTTTTTTCATTTCTTCTATTGATTATGCTTTCTGTTCCATCGCCCGGATGCCTGTATATATAATCAATTCCGTCAATCTTGAATATAAAGGAGGTGTTGGTCATTCCTTCGCTTACATTTCTGAAATCAATTATATCTTCCTCATCACATCTGAATACAAGCTTAATATTTCTTATTATCTCACTATGTGTATGTCCAAGATACTGTGAATCAAACTTTCTAAGCTCATCAAAATAATCAAATTCAAATATATTACCCGGAAGATATTCCTTAAAATAAATATCAGGCATTTCATCCAGCTTATCCTTTACAAGAATCTCCCAATAGCAGTTATTATATATTCCAGATTCCCGGACAGCCTCAACCTGATTAATAAATGCTTCTGAGAATTCTTTTCTCCAGAATGAATGTCCCATAAGAACATAGCCATCAATCTTATTATCCTTAGCAATTCTTGTTATCTTTCCAAATCCATCAGCTCTTGCATATACTTCATCCGTTGTTTCCTTTCCATAATAACCTGAATAAAATGTATGATATTCAAACTGATTAAACGGATTCTCTATATAATAACTGTCACTTACGCATATGTACGTATTCTTAAGTTCTTTTCTTGCAAGATAAAGACTTTCAATATTATTCTTTATATTAAATGAATCATTAATAATGAACTTTACACCATACTTGTCTTCAAGATAGTAAAACATCTCCTTCTTATAGCCAAGTACAACTGTAATATTCTTAATACCAGCATCCTGAAGCTGCTTTATCTGTCTCTCAATAAGACGTTCACCCTTTACTTCAAAAAGACCCTTTGGCTGTTCGAGTGATAAAGGAATAAATCGTGTAGATGCGCCAGCTGCAAGAATAACGGCATTATTAACCCTGTATGGTTCAAGCGCCTCTAATCCAGTCTTTGTAAGACTACCAGACTCTTTTTCAATATACCCTGTTTTTACAAGTTTATTATAAATATCTGTGTCATTAAGAGCTTTTGTCGCCTCAACATCATAAGTACAACCGGCTCTTCCAATGCTTCCATTATACAAACTGTTCAATACATAAAACTCTTCTTTTCTCATTATACATATCTCCTTATGCCATGTTTCCTGAGAACATTCCTCGAATCACTGCTTTGATTACATTTTCTCTGCATGATTCATACTTTTTCCCCGAAAGTATAAGTCCCTCTACCTTAATGTTCTTTATATCCTTCTTGTCAACTGAATACAAATCATCTGAAAGAACCACCATATCGGCAATCTTTCCTGCCTCAAGGCTTCCTCTTTCTTTCTCGTCAAATGTTACATAATATCCATTATACGTACACATCCTTAGTGCTTCCTGAACCGATACTGCCTGAGACTGATTCATATTATTAACAGCTTTGTCAATCCATACGATAGGATCCGGTGATGTACATGGAGCATCAGAACCGCACGAAACAACTATTCCATTCTCATTAAATGTTCTGAGCGGATTAAGTCTTTCTGCTCTTTCTTTACCCATAATACTTTTAAGATACTCATCAGGTTCCTGTTTCCAGTTAATGAAAGCACTCTGTACAGGCATCTGTATATTATAGTCCCTGCATATCTTAATTCCCTCTTCAGTTGGAAGACAGTCATGTATAATTCCATGTCTGTGATCTTTTCTTGGATAATCGTCAAGTGCCGCCTTAAGTGCCCTGCATGCCTGGTCAAATGCTTTATCCCCAATCGCATGCATCTCTATCTGCAGTCCGGCTCTGTTAGCCTTCTTGCAGAAATCAATAACCTTTTCATCATCATAATAAAGTACTCCGTCACCGCCTAAAGAATCAATATATGGTTCATTCATAGCTGCATCGTGTGAACCGAAGCATCCGTCAAGCGCACATTCAAAACACCCGCCTATTCTTGGCAGTTTTCTCTTTAATGCGACATCAACATTCATTGACTGTGGGAATACCCTTACCTGAAATCCATTAGTTAAGGATTTTGCAAATATTTTTTCAAATGTAATATCAAGATTGCCTGTAAAACCCACACCACTTACAGTATGAATACAGCCAATTCCATGAGACGCCTGAAAATCAATGGCACTCTGCATATTCTTAAACAGTTCAATAATAGAAAGTGAATTGGTAATGTAATTAGAACATTCAAAGAATGCCTCCTGATTCATCTCACCTGTATCTTCGTGATAACCTCTCAACTTACTTACTTTCCCCTTCAGCTTATCAAGAAGCTTGCTGTTAATTATGCACGCATGTCCATCATATTTGACAACCATGATTTCCTTATCAGGACATACCTTATCTAATTCTTCCCTGCTTATAAGTCTTCCTTCTTTAACTGAATATGGTGACGCACCAAATGCTATAAGTGTTTTTTTATTACCGCTTGACTTCACGAATTCTTTAACCATCTGTGCAATCTCTTCATTGGACTCTGCATCCATAACATTAAGTCCTGCGTGAAATGTAGAAAATGATGCCATATGCTGATGTGTATCTACGAATGCCGGAACCAGCACCTTCTTTCCAAGTTCAACTGTCTGCACATTCTTATACTGTTCTGGCAGTTCATTACCAACATACACAATTCTTCCTTTATCCTCAACGAGAAAACCGGCTACTGTATCATTACTGTCAACTGTAAGAACCTTTCCCTTATAACATATCATAGACATTCACCTTCCCTTTATATCTGCATTTACTGTTCCTGTCCCGGATAATCCTTATAAGAAGAATCTAACTGTACCAGCTCATAAAAATTATCTATCTCCATAATATCTGATTTCTCACAAGGTCTTACCTCTACCGCATATCTTTCCTTGCGAAGCACAAGTGGAATAAACTCCCAGAAATAATCATTGCCCTCCGGCTCTTCATTATATACCTGTGCAAAGTCTTCTCTTAATCTTGCACTGTCTTCCTTTGTCCAGTAAGATATTCCATAATAATTAAAGCAATATGTATTACCCTTCTGATAATCTGTTATATGTCCGTTATCAAGCTTAAAACTCCAGTCATCAGTCTCCAACGAATAAGAGCCAAGGATATTGCTGCAGTACTGATACTTTGTGATAATAGCCGGATTAGATATATACAGGTCCGCTTCACATAAATAGCACTGGTCAATATGTTCTAATGCTGCCATTGCTGATGATATATTATTGGTTTTATCATATATATCGTTATCAATAAGATTGATAAATGGATACTTCTCCAGAATCTCATCAAATTTTTCTTTCTTATAACCCCTTACAAGAGTTATATCCTTAATTCCTACAGAAACAAGTGCATCAAGTAATGTATCTATAATTCTTACTCCATTAACAGCAACCATTGGCTTTGGTCTGTCTAATGTAACAGGAACCATTCTTGAACCAAATCCTGCTGCCATAATAACCGCTCTCTTTACTCGGTAAGGCTCAAGTGCCTCCAGACCTCTTTCAGTAATCTCCATCTGATCTTCACATCTTTTAATAAGAGCTTCATTTTCTAACTCATCCAGAGCTTTAGATATAGCTGTTCCTGAAATCTTTAATGCATCTGAAAGAGTTCTCATCGGATACTCTTTCTTACCATTCTTTTCAATATATGTAAGTACTTCAAACTGATAACGATTCATATTTCCTCCTTACAGCACCATTGGAATTATATAGATTCCAAGTGCAATGCATGTAACAATAATTGTGCATACCTTCCATATGGTATACTGTCTGTCCATCTTAGCCTTAGTCTGCTCATCCGGCTCTTCTATAACGCCAATCTCTTCCTCAATTGTTGGCATAACACATTCTTTTCTGTGAGAATATGCAAAATAGAATATTACACATAATACTGTTATGATTCCTGATGTAATAAGTGCTGCCTTATCCGCAAATATTAACATGAAGCAATACACAACAATTGTAAATATACATCCAACAACTCCAAGAGGAGCCTTATAAGGTCTCTTCATATCAGGATACTTCTTCTTAAGCCCCATATATGAAAGACAGCCTATCATATAACATATAGCAAGTGATATAAGCGATACTGATGCTATGTAATTAATTGAACCTGTTGCAATAAGTATAAAATTGATAACACCAACCACAATAACAGCAACATATGGTGTCTTGAACTTCGGATGAATCTTTCCAAGGAATTTTGGTAATGCGCCATCTTCTGCCATTGTATAAATGTATCTTGCAGGTGCAGCAATTCCCGGATTAATAGTAGATAAATCTCCACCAAATGCAATACCAATACATAAAAGTATAATAGGAAATCCAACAAGTCCGACTGCCTTAAGTCCTTCTGCATATGGAGCATCTGCCGCTGCAAGAATTCCATAAAACTCCTTAGGTACAAGACCTACAAGAAACCACTGGAATAATGCGTTAAGTGCAAATACCATAAATACCGAAATCTTTAATGCTCTTGGAAGTGTATACTGTGGATACTTAGTCTCTGCTCCCATAGATACACATGTCTCAAATCCTGTATAGCACCACCATACAAGACCAAATATATACATCATCTCATTAAATGGAGGCAATGAGTTCATTGCTATTCCACCAAAATATTCAACATGAACCTTAGGTATCATATAAAGGAACCAGCACACTGAACAGCCCCAGAAGAAAAACATAAATGCTGTCTGTGCCTTACCTGACTGCTCAATACCTCTGAAATTAAGAATAAGGAAAACTGCAACAAGGATAATAGCTATAATTCTTGAATCAAGCTTAACGATGCTTATTCCAAGCTGTTCCATAAGAATCTTAAAATAATTGGCAAATGCAAGCGTCTCACCTGCACCAATAGCTACAACAGATACTATATAATGCCATCCTGCCATATTAGCCCATACTCTGTTAAGTCCTCTCTTGGCATAATTATATGTTCCACCCGCACAAGGAAGTGCTGCAGACATCTCTCCATATATAAGACATGGCCATATAGATATAAGAAGTGCAACAAATGTGAATCCTATTATCCATGAGCCTACACTTCCTATCTGTGCTGAACCACAGGTAAAAAGTCCTACACCTACAACGGTTCCAATTGTCATACTAATTGATTCTTTAAGCCCTAAAGCACGAACCAGCTGATTCTTCTCATTCATAAATATCCCCTCTCACAGTTTATTCGTTCGGTCATATTTTTGTCCATTGCGTGAACAGAATGGATTATAACAGATAATAAACTAAATTACCAGTATAAAAGTAAGCAGCTATAAACCTTCCATGGCTATAGCTGCTGCTTCATCATTAATTATTAATATTCTTCATCTGCTGCTCATCTTTAATTACAGATATCTGTGGATTTACAGCGTCCCCTTCTATTCTGAACACCGAATAATCTCTGTTTTTAAGATATTCATCTGCCGGGTACATACCTTTTGACACATCCCATGGTGCTACATGATATCTTGACTGAGAAACACCAGCCATATCAAAAAGCGTATTTCCATAATTACTGTTCTGTCCAAGTGCTGCCTCGCCATAAGTAGCATACAGATTCTTAAATGTTACAGAATCTGAATTAACCTGCATTACATCATTATGAGTATCAGCCATTTTCACAAATACAGCAGGGCGTTCATACAATCCATATCCGCCGTGATCGGCTGTAATTATAACCGTGCTGTTATCATACACACCTTTATCCTTCATCTGCTGCATATATCCATTAATATATCTGAACACACCCTGTATCTGCTTATCAAGAGAAGTCTCTGTTTCCCCCACATCTACACACTGTTCATTCATCTCATAAGGTGCATGTGCCCCTACCATATGATACAGTGTAAATGTTTTATTTCCAGCATCAACTGTTATACCGCCATTATTCTTAAAATCAGCATACAACTGTGAATCATCCAGTTCATATTGAATAATATTGTTATTCTCTGGAGCCTGACATGCTGCAAAATCATCACCATAAAACCAGAAATACTGTTTTATAATCTGTGGAAATGCATAAAATGCCGACATTTTATATATATTCTTAAAGAATTGAACTTTGTCTGATATTCTGTATTTCTGTCCACCTGCAGTATTGGCTACTGCCTCCTGATTAACTCCATTAAGATACTCACTTGAAGTATACAACTTAACATCATATCCGTTATCTGACATATCCTGAATAAGAGTACCTTCTTCATATGCTTTCTTTCTGTAATCAGCCAGAGAATGTGTTGTATCATACTGATAACCTGTAAGCATAAGTGGAACTCCTAGAGCTGTTGGTGCACCTCCGCCTATCATATTATCAAAATAAGTAAAATCTTTTAATTCTTCACAGTATCTGTCGATAACATAATTCTGTGCGTCCTCATTATCCAGTGTATCCACAATGAATACCACTACATTGCCCTGCGAAGATAACGCAAACTCATCATTCTTAGTAACTACATATGAATAATCAACACTTCTTTTTGAAGATACAATAAGAACCACAAGTGTCACAACCTGTATGCTTGAAAGAAACAGGCTGCCCCACTTTATTATATTTGTCATTATATCTTTCTTAAAGCATACAATAACTGGCGGAACAACAATAAGTACTATCCATACAACTGTACTTATAATTCCATTAACCTTAAACTGGCTCCACTGAATCTGCCTTCCATTAAGGACTCCGAAATCAGGGTTAAGGAAATTTCCCTGCACATAAGCAGCAAGTGCACCGCCAAATATGACCGCTGCGTATATGTTACATATCTTCTTTGGCACAATCAGACCTATCAGTATAACAACTGCTGCCGTAATTAACGACGCTGCCATAAGAAGCGGTATAAGTGCCGCGAATCCCACTGCAAATTGATCAATATTGCCAAGAAATAAAGATGATGGCATGAATATGCAGAATGTCACAATCAAAAATATAAGCTGTGGACACAGCAGTTTTATCTTTTGTTTCATTATCTTCATAAAAATACCATCTTCCTTATCCATGTGTAATTACACTTACAACCAGCTATTCTTTATCCAGCATAAATACAGCTTTCGTAAGTGAGAAATTCTTATTATAATATGGGTCTCCTGCGTCGAGCTGCTTTTTCCACTTAGCCTGGAATCTGTCTACTTCGCCCTTGAATCTTTCCATTTTTTCTGCTGTATCATCCAATCCTCTTGACTTTGATTCATAGTGATACCACTGTGAAAATGCATCATATACAACAAGGTATCCTTTTTCTCTTACCTTCATGCAGAAATCTACATCATTAAATGCAACTGCATATTCCTCAGAGAAACCACCCACTTCATTATAAAGTTCCTTAGAAATCATCATACATGCAGCAGTAACTGCACTATAATCACAACTTAAGAATGCCCTTGCAAAATAACCCGGGTCACGTTTATCAATTCCTACGCATGCATGTCCTGCAACTCCACCAAATCCAAGAATTACTCCGCCATGCTGAACTGTATCATCATTATAGAAAAGCTTGGCACCGACAATACCAACTTCCTTACGCATGCAGTTTGCAAGCATATCTTCTATTGATTCTGGATTAATGATTTCTGTATCATTATTAAGGAGTAAAATATACTCACCATTAGCAAACTTTACACCAAAATTGTTAATTGCAGAGTAATTAAATTCTTTCTCCCATTTAACAACTCTGACATTATCATACTGTTTCTGAACAGAATCATAATACTCAAATGTTTCTTTTTCCGTACTATTATTTTCTACAACAATAAATTCAATATTTCTATATGAACTCTTCTCCTGAACAGAATCTATGCATAATTTAAGATCAGCAATATGATCCTTGTTAGGTATTACAATTGAAACTAATGGGCTGGATTCTCTTTCATACTTTACTCTGTATGTACAGAATACTTCACTCATTATTACCTCACCCTTAACACCAACTCTGTCAAGGTGATCCTGTATAGCCTTCTGTCCTGCAACATGACAATAAGATTTACTCTGTGGATTAGCAGCTGTTGAATTAGGATGCATTCTCCAATGATAAAGAATCTTAGCTACATGTGCCACTTTTCTTGATTTCTCATAACATCTTAAAATAACATCATAATCCTGTGCGCCATCGTATTTCTCTTTAAAGCCACCTACCGATGTAATAATCTCTTTTTTAGCACAGAAGAAATGTGTGATGTAGTTGTTTGATCTTAATAAATCCAGATTAAAATCTGGTTTAAAATGTGCTTCAACATTTCTCCAGTCAGGTCCAAGAATCTTATCTTCATCAGTGTATACAGCATCAACTTCCCTGTCCTGGAAACATTTTACAACTTCATAAAGAGCATCCGGCTCCAATGTATCATCATGATCAAGAAGCCCTAATACATCTCCATCTGCCATGTCTAGTGCAGCATTTGTATTTCCAGCAATACCTCTGTTACTCTCAAGAATCTGATATTTTACTCTCTTATCCTTATCGGCATACTCCTTAAGAGTCTTTTCAAGTGCTTTGTTTCCGCCGCTTCCATCTGCAATACATAACTGCCAGTGTGGATATGACTGGTTCACTACAGAATCAATCATCTCTCTTAAATATTTAATTGGAGTGTTGTATGTTGGCACAACAATGCTGATAACTGGCTCGTAGTCAAACTTGTGCTTTGCCTGTTTTTCAAGTTCTTCTTTTGTGACTTTATGCTTTTCAAACCAATTCTGATAAATAACCTCTTGTGATTCTTCACCATTAGTTATCATTCTATAAGCTTCTTCTCTTAAATCTCCGAATCCGTGCTTAAATCCATATCCAACAAGATGTGCAACATTGCCAGGTGTTGCAATTGATGTAAACTGTCTTACGTGTGCTCTCTTTCTTGCTCTTGCCTGTTTCCTGATTTCCGAGAATATATCAGCATCTTTTTTATATCTGCCCATACTAAGATGAATAACAGCGTCTTCTTTATCAGTTAAAATCTCTGTTTCGAAGCCAATTTTATCTTTAGGATCATCTGCATATCCTCTCATATAAAGGTCAACTCTGTTAAAATATTTGCTTGTATGCTTAAGTTCATTTCCAGCTTTATCTGTAAATTTTACTGAAAGATCTCCACCATGTCCTACAGCCCATCCTGTAACCTTTAATCTTGCTTCTTTTCCTTCAGAGTTGATAAGAATTGCCTCATCAATATTGTATTCTATAGCTGTCTGGGCAACTATATTTTTGATGTTTCTTTTATTCATCTCTAATAAAAGCTCGTCTTTTCCAGCATTTCTTACCCTTAGCTGCAATGTTTCTATAGCTTCATATCCGTCTATATCACTCACGAGATTAAAACCTATTCTTTTACCGCTGCTCATATTGTTCTGGCTTGCAATATCAAAACGGTCAACTCTCTCAAAATGTGATTCTGCTTCACGGTCATCAACAACTACATAAAACTGATGATCGTCTATCTTTCCACCTGTATACCAGCCGACAATATGTGCATGAAGCTTATTATTATTTTCACTAAACTGAATATTATCTATATATTTACTTCTATTCATCTTTCACTCCAACCTTTTTGAAAACTATCTTATCTTTGAAATATCCCAATCATGTGAAACAAGTGCAATTCCCATATCTTCCAGACTTGAAACTATCTCAAACTTTGCTGCATGTTTAAGATAATCTTCCGGAAGTCCCTCTGAATACTCTATACTTATATCGAGATAATACTGTCCCTTAATAAGCGGCATATCCTTAAATGTCAGGCTGACAGTTCCATCCTGTTTGATTTCAAAATTCTTGAATTTGTCTATTCGTGTATCTGTACCATATACATATACACCATCAATTCTATTGATTTTTACCCCGATAATAGCATTCTCAACCGGATTATTAACATGATAATCAAACTGTACTGTCATATTACCACCACATTTGAATATTCCCTGTTCGTCTCCATTATCATCTAAAAGTCTGACATTAGTACACCTTACATTACCTGTTCCAAAACGGTTTTCATCTTCAAGACCAGACTCAATTCTTTGCTGTTTAACTCTTGCTCTTTCCTCTTCATCCATTCTCTCATTGTTCATATAATCAAGATACTCAAGATGAACAGACTTAGGATCGCCCTCTTTTTCAATCCTGCCATCCTTAATCCATATAGACCTGTCACATATCTGCTCAATCTGACCCAAAGAATGGGATACGATTACAATTGTTGTTCCCTGTCCTTTGATTTCTCTTATCTTGTTAAAACATTTTGTCTGGAAATTCGCATCTCCAACAGCAAGTATTTCATCCACAAGAAGAATATCTGCATCAACGTTAATAGCTACCGAAAATGCAAGTCTCATGTACATACCTGATGAATATGTTCTTACGGGATTATCAATATACTGGCCTAATTCTGAAAAACTTATAATATCATCCAGTCTGGCATCAATTTCCTTCTTTGTAAGTCCAAAAATAGATGCATTGGTGTAGATATTTTCTCTTCCTGTCATATCTGGATGAAACCCTGCTCCAAGCTCAATAAGTGAAGAAACTCTTCCATGCATTGTGATTGAACCGGAATCCGGATAAATAATTCTTGTTAACATCTTAAGTGTTGTACTTTTACCACAACCATTCTTTCCTACTAAACCGACAGCTTCACCTCTTTTGATAGTGAAGCTAACATCATCGAGAACAACACGGTTTTCGTATCTGTTTCTCTTCCAGAAAAGCATTTTTTCTTTTAATTCTTTTCCCTTATCATAGTAAACCTTAAAGCTCTTAGTGACATTTTTTACTTCAATTGCTACCTGATTTTCCATGGTAATCTCTCTTTCTTTCTATATGCATATATCTGTTAAAATTCTTCTGCAAATCCTTTTTGAAGCTTCGTAAAAAGCAATTCTCCAATAACAATAAATACAATTCCCATAACAAGTGATAATAAAAGGTCACTTAATTCTGGAACAACTTTATAATAAAGAATCTGCCTGTATATCTTAATAATTGATGTCATGGGATTAAGGTTAAACATTGTAATCAGCCATTTACCAACATGTGCATTCTCAACAACATCAACTCCATACATTACAGGTGTAAGATACTGCAGTGCCATGACAATAATTCCAAGAATATATTGTAAATCTCTAAGATATACTGTTACTGATGCTACGATAAGTCCAACACCAAGGCAGAGAATATATTCAACTATCATAACAACAGGAAGGCATAATAACGCAACCGGATTAATTCCCCTTCCTGAAAAAATCAGGACAACAAATATAACAAGAAACGTAAGAAGCATATTCACAAATCCACTTGTTACAGTTGCAATAGGCAGTACTTCTCGTGGAAAATATATCTTTTTAACCATTTCTTTATCTCTTAAAACACTTGTCGAGCCATCCTGTACACTCGATGCAAAGAACATCCATGGTACAAGTGCAACAAATAAGAATATGTAATACTGCTCGTATTCCTGTTTCATAATAATAGAAAATACAAGTGTAAATACAACAAGCTGTAACAAAGGGTTTAAAAACGTCCAGAAAAATCCAAGAACTGATCCCTTATATCTTCCTCTCAAATCCTTTCGAACAAGACTTATTATCATTTCCCTGTATTCATATATTTCTTTAATCTGATTCATACTCTCTCCATTCTACTGATTAAAATGCCGCGTACATAAATCCACTGTTATCTGTTACATAACTAAGTATTATTATTGCAGCAAAAAATGCATAATATACTGCCCATCTTACTGGCAATGGCTTTAACGCAAGAGCTTCTCTTACATTAACTCCCATTTCTTTAATTATACTGACAATTAAAACAACTATACACCCGATTCCGATTATCACAAAATCTCTTGTCTCTAATCCAATTGCAGCAAATGTCTGTGCATTCACCTGTGCAAAGTCAAGATTTACAATAAACATCTTTAATGTAGTTATTGCGCTATGCATTCCACTGACACTTACATCAAATACCCATCCTATATTTATAAGTATAAATGTTCTTAATATCTGAAAAGCCTTCCATATCCTGCTTTCAGAATTAATATGAAACACCTTAAAACCTTTCTTATAAACAGGGGATAAAAGATTACTTAATGCAATTATAACACCATTATACAATCCATATACAATATATCTTGCCTCTGAACCATGCCATACACCAACAATAAAGAATATAAGCAGATTTGCAAAACATATTGGAAGCATTTTTCCAAGATGATCTCCTAAATGCTTCTTTCCCCATTTAGCAGCCTTATTAGACCACTTGGATAAAGAAAATGGATAGAATATGTAATCCTTCATCCATGTTCCCAGTGTAATATGCCATCTACGCCAGAATTCTCCTATGGATTTAGAAAAATATGGTTGTCTGAAGTTTTCGTCCATACGAACACCAAACATCTGCGCAGAACCGATAACTATATCAATTCCACCAGAAAAATCCATATATAACTGTACTGAATACATAAGAAGTCCTATTATTCTTATCATTCCATGAAACTGGTTGCTATCTGCAAATGCAGCATTTACAAATACTCCAGCCCTGTCTGCCATAATAAGTTTCTTAAAAATACCCCATCCTATTCTCTGGATTCCAAACTGGATATTCTTTAATGAATAGCTGTTTCCCTCAAAAAGAGTTGGTGCAAGTCTGTTATATCTTCCTATTGGTCCCTGCATTATCTGAGGAAAAAACGATACAAACAGTGCAAACTTAAAGAAATTTTTTTCGCATGCATATTTCCCCTGATATATATCAATTATATATGACATTGCCTGAAATGTAAAAAAAGATATTCCAATTGGAGCAACTATTGTAAATAATGAAAACTGTTTATGAGTTCCAACAGCTCTTAATATATAGTTAGCTCCACTTATAGCAAAACTACTATACTTTATTGCTGCAAGCATTCCAAAATTAAGCAATAATGCAATAACAAGATATATTCTTTTTTTATGCTTTATCTTATTCTTGTAACTTTTCTTTTCTTCTCTTGACAGCACCTGTTTATTCTGTGCCAGATACGCATCAGCTCCATTCTGGATACGTTCAAGCATGATTCCTAACAAATAAACCGTTATTGTCGTAAATAAAATAAACACTACTGCCTTAAGTCTATATGACAGATAATAAATATAACTCATAACGAGCAGAACTGTCCATCTATAATTTTTAGGAATCAGATAATAAAATACTAGTCCTATTAATAAAAACACAAAATATACTGTTGTTGTGAATGACATATCTATTCTCCTATACTCTGATACATCTTTTCATATGTATCATAAAAATAATCTGAAGTATCAAGCGTCTTTTTCTCATCCTCTTCAAGAACCTCTGCTAATACAGCTGAATATCTATAAGCAAGTTCGCCTCCCATATGTCCTTCTTTATCGATAAAATCTGTATCTTTAGTTTCTAACACTTCTTGTAAGCATAAGTTAAAATCATAATATCTGACACCAAGTTCATCAAATAAGAGTTCCAGCTTTCTGTAAGCCTCTTCTATTCCAAGTCTCTTTTTACTTGATGGTGTTATAGGTGATGTCACACAGACTAAGTCAATATTATTATCTTTGCAATATTTGACAAGTTTTCTAAAATATTTTTCCGGATAAGGATTAACATCTTGTTTTTCAATCCCCATCTGACCTTTGACATATTCCTCTCCAACTGGATTTCCTGCCGGAAGCGGTAATGCAAAGAATCCCTTACCTGTATATGGACCACCTGCATCACTTGTATCAAGTGAATATATATTGGCATCCTTATAGTCTTTCGACATTTTCTGTTTCACATTAGCTTTTATGTCTTCTAATTCGTATTTATATACAAATTTTTTAGTAAATGCATTTCTGAAATCCATCATATCTGTATTTTCAATCAGGTACTTCCATTTTACCGGTGAAGTCCACCTATACTGGTTATATAGAAACGGTTCAGCAAAACATCCTTCACCTAAATTTCCATACCAGTAGTTATAATCTATATCCAGTATAACTTTTTCCACATCGTTAGTTCTGTTAAGTTCCTGTATAAGATAATATGAATCTTTTATTGTTTCTCCTGGTATAGACATATTTAATACTCTGTCATCCGAATTTTTCTCAATAGCAGCCGGATCTATCGCACACCTCGCATGTGATGCACCAAGAATAAATACATTCTCATTATTCTCTTTAGAATCTGCTTGTCTGATTATATAATTAATATATCCCGTTTTTGCAAAAAGAAAATCTGATAATGCCACAATAACTACTAATCCTGCTATAAATATCAGACATTTTATATACGGCTTTAGCTTCTGTTGCATGATTACTCCTCCATCTATACATCTATACCATTATAAAAACATAATATCATTTACTCACTATATATATATTTTCTGCCTGTTGCTTTCAATGTATCTAAATCTCCCGCATATCCTTCCTGATAAAATTCCTCAAGAATTTCTTCATGTTCATACTCAAAATAAAGATATCTGCGCTTTCTTTCGTCTCCCTCTTTATAATCGAATACTTCCTCACCCGTTGCCCCATCAAGAAGTCTTGAAAAAGCTTCCTGTAAATCATCATAAGATATAGGGGCTTCTGACACTGTGTAATCATGACTTTCATTCTTTCCTTTTACAAAAAGAACTGGATGCTGTCTGTTTCTTGGTCCATAAGAAAGCCCATATCCATGATCTGCCATAACAATAATAACAGAATTATCATATACACCATTTTCTTTAAGTTTCTTAAGATATGCATCTGTCATTGTCATACATGCTTCTACATTCTGTGCATAAGTACCTTCTTCTATTCTGTTCATGTCTTTGTCAAAGACAAATGGAACATGTGCACCCCATATATGTATAAACTTAAATGTTTTATCATTAGTTGTTGTTAGTTCAGAATTTTTAGCTTCATCATAAAATGTTTCGTTATCATATGTATATGCCTTACAATCATCAGGATTAGCTCTGAAATCCTCAAAATCCTGAGCTCCTACCATGCAGAATCTCTTAAGTACAAATGGTGCATACTTATATCCGCTTATCTGTATTTCTCTCTTTAAAAATGTAACATATGAACTTATTCCTGTTTTATTCTTTATAATGTTACTGAATTTATACAGTTCCTCATCTGTTGTATATAATTCAGGCTCATAAAGAGACATTTTATAACCTTTCTGTGTTAACTTTGTTAGAAATGGTGAATTAGTATATGCATCTGCCGCATAATCCTCAAAAGGTCTCTCATTTTCATACCATATTCCTGATAAAATAAATGGAATTGATTGTTTGGTGAAAGTATATCCGCATACTGTATTATCATAATATGTAAAATCTTTCATTATTTCTGCATATTCAGGATGGTTTTGGGCAACCTCATTATATGTTCCACCTTCCATTGCATCCAACAGTAATATTATAAAATTGGTGTCTGAAGACATCTCAAATTCATCCTTGTCTGTAACAACCATTTCATAATCTTTATCAACCACCTTAGTTGTAAGAACTACAGTTACCATAGTAACAGCAATCATAAGGAACATGCATACTGATACTATACTTACTGCTTTTCTCATAATTACCGGCTTGAATTTTATTGAAAATGCTATAACTATTGCTGATATAACAACCCATACAACAATGGTTTTTATATCTTCAGATATATAATCCTTCCATACCGGCTGTGTACCATCTAATCCCGGAAGATTCTTAACAAGGAAATTCCCCTGAATATATGAACTTATAAATGCTATAAAATACATTGCAAGTCCAATATTATAAACCTTTGTATTTATTAAAAACATTATGCCTAATATAATAAGACTCACAATAAATAAAAGCACAAAAAGGCATGCCACAACCGGAATCAGCTGTTTTATCTCAAACCAGAACTGATCCTGATTGGAATAATATATCTCTATTGGTGCAAATACCATAAGCATAAAACTTGCTGCTAATGATACCAAAACAGCAGGAATAAAATCTTTTATATTCTTTTTTTCTTTCTTTTTATCCATTTTTACATCCTCATATATCACACTTAATACTTACTAAAAACATGTATTCCACATTCCTGCCATAAAAAAGTAAGACATTATACTTATTGATACAACTGTCATTACATTTTTATTAATCTTTGTCTGAACTCCGTCAACACCTATAAAATATGCTGTCGGAAACAGGATAGGCAGCAGATATCTCGGCTGACATCCTGCAATATAGTTGGCACCAACCTCCGTAAATGATACATATAAGGCCGTTGCTACTAAAACTATGCATACTGCGGCACTAAAGAAATAAGCGCCTCTTACACATGGTATTTTTATCTTTTTCTCATCCCTGTCAATATACATCAATACAGCCATTAACATCAAGGTTATAGTTGTTCCCATTCCATATCCCATGTATGCCATTGAAGTAATAAATTCTTCGGCATAGTCAAGATCAAGATATTCTTTAAGGAAATTTAACAGCGTTCCTGTATACTCACCCGGATTAGAAAGTATATATTTAATCTGTTCTGTAGAATTAACAGCGTCTCCCCCTCTTGTATCACCAGTTCCTGAGGAACCAATAAGCATAGGAAGCAGAAATGTCATCATAAGAAATACTGCTACACCTACAATTAATGTATAATATATCTTTCTTTGCTTTTTATCAACAAATTTATCCTTTGGCATGAATAAAAGAACAAACATTAATACAAAATATATTGCCTTTGGTGCTATTCCCAGCAAAAAGCAGATATTCATCATTATCATATTTCTATATTCTAATTTCTTATCCCTGTTCTGAAGTTCAGAAATAAAGAATGAATACCCAAGAGTTGTAAACCCTATTACCCAGTAATCATATGACATTGTCGATGCCATGAACATCGTTGTGGATGATAGTCCAATTACAGCCAGAAGAATCTTACCATTCTTTAGCTTTTTAATTGCAAAATACATTACTAAAACATAAGTGAATAATATTACCATTTTAGAAAGCATAAATGTATGGAAAAATGACAGTCCCAACGCCCTTCCCATAATTATGCCAGCTGCCGCCGGAATATATGCAACAAATTCTTTTCCTATCTCACTTCCAAATCTGATATCTGTTAATTTCAGTTCATATTGATATTCGACATTATTAAGAATTGCTTCGTATTCTTCCTCTGTTATTTCTCCCTGAGAATACAGATATGTTGCTGCCTGTGAATCATAAAATGAGCTTTCTGCATTATACTTGGTATTATCAAAGGCATCTGCTATTGAGACACTTCTTAAATAATGAGTTTCATCATCCCATGTTACAAGCAGATTTCTTGGAGAAACCATTATATAAGTAATTCCCATTATAAGAGCTGCTGCTGCAAATATAACCTCGACACGCTTATATGCAATCTTTCCACACAACACAATTGCAAATATAAGTATTCCTGCACCTATACAGAAATACATTCTATGATTTGAATAGCTGCCAGATATTCTGCTTAATATAAGTTTTTCTGATAAAACAGCTGCTATAATAATAACCACAAAAAGTGCTGTATATAACAGCACCTTTTTCCGGTTATCCTTTAATGCTTTAATCTGATTTATCTTATTGCTTATAAACATATCGATATAATCAGATACTGATTTAACATATGTAAGAAATAATGGCATTCCAATAACACCTGTCAGGCTTATTACTGCTACCATAACTTTGTTTTTCCATGTACTGAATTCCGTCCAGTACATAGCTCTGTTAAATAAAAATACTAATATCAGCATTATTATAAATGTCACTATCAGTTTTTTCTTTTTACTAATCACCTTAACCTCTGCCATTATATCCTCCGATGTTATTACATTCTAATCAACATTTATTTCTTCTTCAAATGGTCCGAATTCTAATATTTCTGATAAGTGATTCTTTCTTTCGCTTTCAGGTGGAATCACCATATAATCACCAAACATACGCTTTAAATATACATCATTATTCTTTGGTATCTTAACAACAATATCCTCAAAAGGACCTTCTGCAAGTGGAAATAAATCATCATATCTTATGGCCTGCTTTAACGGATGCATCTCTCCAAAGAAACATGATACCCACTCTGTCTTCTGTCCATTATATTTTGTTGCACTCTTTAAATATCTTTTGTTAATAAAATTTCTTGAAAAATGAGTCCACTTAAGAATTCTGTTAGCTATTATACAGATTGCACTTACAAGCTTTCTCTTCCATCCCTTTAGAAAAAGCACCGGTCTGTCAAACTCACGTAAAATTCGAAGCTTACTCCAGAAAAATACTGACATAGTCTGTCTTTTTCGTGCCCCTTTATCATCAGGAACATTATCAAACGGATAAATTGCCACATCTATTCCCATAGGAACATTAGCATCTCTAAAAACAAATGGTATATTCTTTGTTCCTTTTCTTGCAATTTCAGCATTATAAAATGGAAATGTTTTATAAGAATCTATGTCTAATACATTATATTTGTCACTATATTTTTCTCTTATTATCTTAATTATCTTGTCATAATCTTCCCTTAGCATTCCTATATCAATATCATCATCCCATGGAATAAACCCCTGATGTCGTTCTACACCAATAGCGCATCCGGCAAACAAGAAATACTGCAGATTATTTTCTTCACATATTTTTATAAAATCCTTAAAAACTGACAATTCTGACAGCTGTAATTTCCTAAGTATTTTAGGGTCATACTGTTTATTGCTATTCATTTTTTGTATTCCTCCTGGTCTGAATAATGATATACACTAACAATAATGCTGCCAGCAATGATACAAGTATCAGATATCCTAATGACGCTCCCATAAGTCCCATCCTGCCTGTCATAGTATCCATTATTAAAAATGATACCAGACATACTATGATATACAGAATTGTCATATATTTTTGCTTACGCATAATTGCAAGAACGTAATAAAAAATAATATTAATTGCATTAACTCCACCACACAATAATAATAATAGCAGTGTAAGTTTATATTCTTTAAGATTAACTCCGTACAGCCATGATAAAACCGGAATTCCTAATATATATGCTCCAACCTCACATACGAATGTAAATCCTGTTATTATTAAAATCATTTTGCTTATAATATGCCAGAAATTTTTATATTTCTTTTCATAATAATTAACTGCCATGGCAGTCTGCATCGGTTTAAATATTATTCCACTAAAAAGATTAATCACCATATTGGGCATAAAAACTGCAGTGTAATACAATTGTGCTTCATCACCAAGAACCCTGTCAACTGACAGCTTTGATGAATTAATAATATAAGTACTAAGAAATGTGCTGACTGCTAGTGGAATACACATTTTTACAAGTTCCCATAATCTTTTCATGTCCCCTGTCATTCTTACACTTACACGTTTAACAGCAATGCTGATATCAAGGAGTACAATCATTCCATATGCAACTACATTCATAATAATAAGTGACAATATAAGATTTTTGCTTACTGCAACAGCTATAACAAGAACCAGTATGCTGAAAAACACTCTGTAAAATTCAGACTTTCCTGAAATATCTATTCTGTCTTCCTTCTGAAATTCTCCTTCAAATGTATCTGCTATAGAATCCGATATCTTATATAAGCAGACAAGCAATATAATAATCACTTTCTGTATATCATAATTATTAAATACAACATAAACAATACTAGCCAGAAATGTTATTATACACATTAAAATTCTTAATGTCAGATAATACTTAAAAGAATATTCATTTCTTACATCTGTAACCTGAAATGTTCTTATTTCAAAATAAGCAATTGTAACAAGCCACTGTGCAATTGATAAACCCACTGAAAACATTCCAGCCTGTGTTTCTCCTAGTAAACGGCTTATTATGATTGTCATTACCAGTGTTGCTAAAGCAAAACAGGCTGTTCCCATAGTAAACCAGATATATTTATATTTATCATCCGGTTTTTTGTCAACACCCATTATTTTGTATATAAAATTCATTCAAACCTCTTAATCATTGAATTCAAGTTTATATGGATAGTGATTTTTTCTCTTTTCCACTGGTGGAAGTTCCATATAGTTACCATACATTTTTCTCAACTTTTTATCTTCGCATGCTGGCAAAGGCATCTTGACATCCTCAAAATCATATATCTGTAAAGGAAATGCCTCTTCTTTAACCATTATGTGCCAATATGGATTAGTATCAAACAAAAATGCCATTCTCTTTGTTTCTTTATCATTATACATATTGGCTATCTCAAGACATTTTCCTGCAATCCATTTATGAGATATTCTGAACACAACCATTCCTGCATGGATAAGCCCCGTAACTGCATGTGTAAGCTTTGCCTTAAAGCCTTTATACGGAAGCACCGGAAATGCAACATGTCTTAATATAAGTACTTTGCTCCAGAACCATGCACGTTTTGCCTGTTTCTTTAATTCCTCATCACTGTCCGGAATATTATCATATGGATATATGTCAAGGAATATTCCTAATTCGCATTTCAGATTTTTCAATGGCTCTTCAACAAATTTAGTTCCCTTTAACATAAGTCTTGTCGTCATCAACGGATAATTTTCCATAGTCTCAACATTAGCTATAGTATATTTATCACTATAATCTCTTTTAAAGACTTCTATCATCTTGTTAAAATCTTTTCTTGGCAGGACAACATCAATATCATCATCCCATGGAATAAATCCTTTATGTCTTAATGCTCCAATTCCTGAACCTGCATCGCCAAACCATGTAAGATTATTCTCATCACATACCTTAATAAAATCCTTAAGTATTCCCAATTCGGTCTGCTGTACTTTTTTCAAAGTTGCTTCATCGTATTCCTTCATTGTTAATTATTCCCTTTTACTTGATATTATTTGACTTTTCACTGCTGCTGTATAACTTAGTCAGTATACGTGCTATACCAGATGGCCAGAACTTACGATACATTGCATAATCTTCTTCTGATCTTTTACTGTCATGTATTATCTTAGATGTTTCTGAATCTTCATGTATCCTGTGATATGTCAGAATCTTGTTACAGAATATGAATTCTCCATCTAATTGTGATATTCTTTCCTCTGCCTCCCAGTCTTCATTAGATCTGAAACCATTTAAGAACACCGGTTCCATAAGATTTGGTTTATAGTATGTTATAGATGGACAGCATATTGGAGATCCCATAGAAAGTACTCTTCTTCTTGCAAATCTGCTTCCCCACATTGACTTAGGTCTCAATATGAATAACATGATTCTCTTAATTCTCAATAATTTGTTGGATTCAACAATGTTTCCATCACGAATTTCTGCATAATCTGTAAAGAAAATTAATGGTCTTTTCGCATTTTTTGTATATGCCATAAGATTTTCCACATATGAAGGATTATACTTATCATCCTGGTGTGCAATAGTCACATAATCTGTTTCAGCTTTAGAATACGCAAAATTCCAGTCCTGTGTAATTCCATGTTCCCCATGATTGACATATACCTTTAGATTATATTTTGCTGCAATATCATCAATATACTTACTTGGTGTTGCTGTAGCTATCAATATATCAGACTTAACAGTCTGATTCATAAGAGATTGTATACACTCTTCAAGGTATGGACTCTCTTTATACGCACATATTGCAAATGTGTGATTAGTATTTATGTCCTTATTCATAACTATTTCCTTCCTTAGCTTACTTTTTCTCTGACATATTATTTCTGACAGCTATTTCTTCTGTAAGATTTCTTAATTTGTCTTCAAGAACTGATATCTTAATAGACATAACGAAAACCCTTAATATCAACAGAAAAATAACAACAACAAATACGAAATTAACATCTGCCTGAAATCCTAAAACATCTGCTCCCCATCCTGCAATTCCCGGAAACACACTTAATAACACAAGCACAAGTGCAAAAAATATCCAGAAAACAGTGTCATTAATATTCATCTGTGATTTTCTTAACTTTCTTGCAATATAAAAGCATGTAAGTATCGAAATAACTATTAAAACAACTTTTAAACTTAATGTCATACTTACAGCCCTCTCTTTCTAAACCACTGTACAAAAAGTATAGATGTGGTCATATTAAACATATACTTCATACTGTTTATTGGATTAAGATAACTTTCTCCAGCGATTCTGTCATTCATCTCAACCTGATATTCGCCAACCTTAGCCCCACATCTTGTAAGATATGCCACAGTATCTGGTTCCGGACCAAAATTCATGCTTGTAGCAAGTTTGTGAATCATTCTTCTGTTAAACATTCTCATTCCTGATGTTGGATCTTTTATTCTCTTATGGCATGTAACAAGTATACAGAATTCAATAAGCCTGCTTCCCAGCATCCTTGCGGTAAATGGCTTCTTCTCTGATGCAAATCTTGATCCTATGACAATATCAAGATTTTCCTTTTCAGCCATCTGCTCCATACCTTCTATGAACTGTGGATTATGCTGTCCATCCCCGTCAAACTGGATGGCATAGTCATAATCATTAACCAGTGCATACTTCATGCCAGCCTGAAATGCACCTGCCAGTCCAAGATTAACAGGAAGATCTACCAGATTATATCCATGTTCCCTGCATAATTTAGCAGTGTTATCTCTTGAGCCATCATTGATAACAACATAATCCAGCTGCCCATAGTTATTGATAAGATTATCAACCACTCTGACAATATTCTCTTCCTCATTATAAGCTGGAATAATAACCAGTACTCTTTTATCCATAAAATTCCTCTTTCTAATTAAAGATACTCATTCTTTCCTTCTTCACGAAGCTTTGCAAGCACCTGCTTGATTTCGCCTGCATTCTCTTTAGTTGTAATAAGAGTTGCATCTTTAGTATCAACAACTACGATATCTCTTAAACCAACTGTGGCAATAAGTTTTTCGCCACCTTCTATTACACAGCCCTTAGTATTAACTGCAACTACATTGCCGTTAATTACATTGCTGTTATCATCATTCTTCTTGATTCTTCCTACTGCAAGCCATGAGCCTACATCATCCCATCCGAAGTTGCCTGGAAGTGTGTAGATAGAATCTGCTTTCTCCATAATACCGTAGTCAACTGACTGTGACTCAAGATTAGGAAACTCTGCTTCAAGCACTGCATTTTCATCAGCTGTTCCAACTGCAGCCTTAATCTTTAATAATCCTTCATATGTGTCAGGCATGAACTTCTTAAAGCAGTCTAATATTGTAGATACCTTCCATACGAACATTCCACTGTTCCACAGATATGTTCCGTCAGCAAGGTATGATTTAGCTGTCTCAAGGTCTGGCTTCTCAACAAACTTCTCAACTGAATAAGCATTATTCTTCTTATCTGCCTGATTATACTTAATATAGCCATAGCCTGTCTCCGGATAATTCGGAGTAATACCTACTGTTACAAGGTTAGCACCCTCTTCTGCAATCTGAACTGCTTCTTTAAATGTATCTGCAAATACTTCATTATTCTTAATCAGATGGTCTGATGGAAGAACAATCATAACTGCATCATCATATTTGGTTGCAACATGAACTGCTCCAAGACCTACACATGGTGCTGTATTTCTTCCTATAGGCTCACATAAGATATTCTCCTCTGGAATACCAGGAAGCTGCTGCTTTACAAGTTCTCTGTAGTTCTTGTTAGTTGCAACATAAACGTCCTTAATATCAACCAATGGGCTGATTCGCTCAACTGTGAGCTGTATCATAGTCTTTCCGTCATCTGTAAGAGAAAGGAACTGCTTTGGCATATTAACACGACTCTTTGGCCAGAATCGTTCTCCCTTACCACCTGCCATAATAAGTGCTGTAGTCTTCATATAATCCTCCTTATTGTGCAATACTATCTTCATCTTCATCATTAATCACGATACACGCCTGTGCATCGTAATATTTACCATTAGCTCTGATAGCACATCTGTATGTGCCGCTTTCCATATCTGTTGTATCTATTCCACAAAAAAACGGTGCATAGTTAATATTCCTGTCTACATCTTTTCTTAAATGAAATACTCTGTCACATACTGACTGTGCCTTAATCCTATAACAATCCTGTTCATTCCACAGAAAAATTACGGGATTATAATACGCTTTATTTCCGTTATATGCAAATCCCCTAAACTGCATATCATCATGATATCCTGTTTCTGTCACCTTAACTGTAGGTGATACCTCAATATATCCGGCAGTCAGCTTTAATCTGTCAGCTTTCTGAGGTTTTCTGTATATTACAGAATATATCTCATCTCCAAATCTGTAGTTATTCTCCGTCTGCGTAAGAAGCGGACTATAGAAAGGGTCGTATTTCTCAAGTTCGGGATGTTTTTCATATACCATATCCCTTGCATGCATATTACGTCTGTTCTTCTCTTCATCAACCTCATCATCACCTCTTGAGAATGATTCATGATGGAAAAGAACCACATCATTTCTTAAAACATTGTAATATCCCTGTTCATACAGAGTCAGGCATATATCAACATCATTATGTGTCACTTCAAATGCTTCATCAAATCCACCAGCTTTATCGAATTTAGCCTTCTCAATCATAAAGCATGCTCCTGTAACACACAGGCAATCATAATCAGCGTAATTTCTGTGAGCCTTGATATTCTCATCATCTACTGCCTTCGCATACAGATGCGCAAAACAGCTTGATTCATAATTAATCACACCCACATGCTGGATATATGATGAGTCCGGATACAGAAGCTTTGCACCAACCGCGCCGGTACTTTCCTGCTTTGCCTGCCCGGCAAGTACTGAAAGCCAGTCTGTGTCTTCATAATCCTGTCCGATTATTTCAATGTCATCATTAAGAAATAATAACATGTTGCCAGTCGCTTTCTTTGCCCCTATATTACACATTTTAGAAAAATTAAAATCAAATCTTTCGTATGTGTACGAAGCATTTTCTCCAAATTCAGCTATCAGCTTTTTATATTCATTTCTGTTGTCTTCATCACTTCCATTATCAATAACAACAATTTCATATTTCGTGTATTTCGTATATTTTTTTATACTTTCAAGACAAACCTTAAGAATTTCCGGGTTATCTTTGGACGGAATAATGATGCTGACACAATCATCCTCAGAAAGAGGATAATGTATATGCTGAACAATTTTATTATGTTTATCAGTAACCACACATACATTTTTGTTCTTTAATTCAGGCAGAAAACATTTATAATCAGAAATATCTGATTTTTCTTTATAATCCGCCTTTTTATGGGCAAGAATCTGATGAATATGTCCAACATTCTCTGCTGAATTATCTGATAACAGGAACAATGAAGTCTTGTAACTGTCAAACTTACTATCAGAACCAAAATTATCTACAAACTCATTCATTCTATGAAGAAAAAACTGTCTTTTTACAGCAAACACATTGCCAATATAATTAAATGAAAGCAGTGTGTTCCATGAATAATCGGGTTTACAATCTGGATTTTCCCGTTTTCCATTGTCATTAATAGTATCTGAATCACTATAAATGTATTGTAGATTTCTGCCAGCTTTTTTCTGAATTAATATATAATGAGACACTTTTTTCTCATAATTCTCACACAATTCGTAATCATCACTGCACAATACAACATATTCTGTAGATACTTTTTCTACCGCTTCCATCACTTGCTTTACAGTATTATTTTCTTTAACAGACACTACCTGAACACATTGATTTTCTGATATGATGTTCTGTCTTGGTTCTACATTCTTTATATATAACTGATAAATTTTTTCATCAGTCATATTCTCACGCATTTTCTGCCATAACGCATACTTGAATGTAAGAAAACCCTCTCTATTGATTATCTCAAATGCTCTTGTTAAAAACATCAATTCTCTCCATGAATTTTCTTTAACCTCTCACTGACAATATCCGCAGAACGCTTATACGCCAGATGTTCCCTTGCATATTTCTGACCATTCCCAGCAATTCTTTCGTAGAAATCCTTATCCTCATAAAGCCTTCTCATATAGTCTGCTGCCTCATCAACATGTGCATCAGCCCATACATTTCCCTTCTTGAACGGCTCATAGTCCTTATCAAGCTCTATCATGTCGTATCCGACCATGCATGCTGTATCACTGTTCATAAACTCTGTATTGCCTGACCAGTCAGTTGCAATAACAGGTGTACCAACATACATTGACTCAGCCATAACAAGTCCGAAGCCTTCTGAACGGTGGAGCGAAACATACACATCAACATCAGCAAGAAGTGTATTAACCTCACATCTTCCCATATGACCGCACATATAATAAATGTTATTGCAGTCCTCTATTACAGAACCAATAATCTTTTCATCTTCTGCAGATAATTCTGCCTCACTTATCTTAATAACAAGTCCGACATCCTTGTATTTTTCTTTCATCTGTTCATCTTTGCAGAATGCTTCTTTAAATGCTTTAATAGCGGCAAGCGGATTCTTTCTTTCCATAACGCTTCCACTGTTATACATTACAAGGAATAAGAACTTATCTTCTGGCAGATTAAAATGCTTTCTATCAAACTTCACAATATCTGTCTCAGGTGCAACACAGTGTGGGACTGTTATCACAGGCTTGTCTGTATATTTCTTCAAAGTATTCGTAACAAAATCAGACGGTGTCCAGACTTCATCAACAAGCTTGAATGCCGGAAGCCACTCTTCTGGAAATGTCTCCAGCTCCCATGCCCAGTATCCTATGTTATATCTGTAATCCCATACTTCTTTTCCAAGGCTTAAATATGCTACCATGAATTCACTTGCATTAACATGAATAATATTCACATCAAAAGGAAGCTCCTCTGTGAGTCTGTCATCATACGTATCATTGCTTCTTGAACCTCCTGGTGGAACAAAGAAATCCCTTATAACATGAGGTTCTTTATTCTCATCAAGCAGCCTGCACATAATTCTTGCGCTTTGTCCAAGTCCATTATCTCCCTTAATATTACCTATTATATTGGCACCACATTTGTATCTTCCTGCCTCATATTTTTCAATAGAATCAGCCGACAGCTTGTCTGTGGCATTATTAATTATCCCTGCTTTCATCTTACTTAAAAGCTTCATAGGAATAATCTTTGTCAGCACCGGTCTCAATGCTTCTCCCGTATTAAGAAAAAATTTTGATAAACCCATATAAACCTCAACATTCTATCTGTTATTCATCTGGCTGTTAATAAAGTCTCTCACCATACCACCAAGTCTTTCCGGTGTATACTTGTCCAACGCATGTCTGTATGCATTCTCATCAACAAGTCCAGAATTAATCTTCTTATCTATATTCTTCATTCCATTCACAAGACTTATAACCTTATCATCATCATCACCGGCAAGACTGAATCTTTCCACACAGTCACCTACTACCTCGTCAAATATTTTAAGATTACTTGCAAGTATTGGCTTATTATGCTTCATTACCTCTAATATAGGCATTCCGAAGCCTTCTGCCATAGAAGGAAACACAAAGCATGAACAATTGTTATACAAGTCATATCTTGTAGTGTGTGATACATAACCAAGATAAGTAAGACCTTCAACCTCTGTAAGTGCAGTCTCAAGAAGCTGCTCAATATCATCCTCCTGCATCTTACCGGCAAGAATAAGAGGTCTTGTTCCGCCTTCTTCCCTGTATCTTCTGTACGCTTTAACAAGGATATCAACGCCCTTACGCTTCTCCATATTACCTACATACAAGAAATAATTCTCATCCTTAGGCGGTACATATCTTGTAAGCGGATTAGATATAATGTAGGCATTGCAGCTTGGAATCTTCTTAGCCTTTGGAAAATACATCTCTGTGTCGTCCTTAGTCTGCTCCGAATTATACAGAATCATATCTGTATGTCTTAAAGTCACGCCAAGATTAAACTTAAAATAATAGCTGTATATTTTTCCAAAGTATCTTACATACTGAATAGGAAACATATCGTGTATTGTGATAAGTGTCTTAAAGCTTCCACCGAGATTAATAGGAATAATCGAATTAACCTCCCAGAATATATCCGGCCTCACCTGCTTTAATTCTTTCTTAATAAATGCAAAATATGCATACACACCCGCACTTCTATATACAGGCTTTCCCCATTCAATAACCTTGATTCCTCTAGCCTCAAATCTCTTAATATATTCACTCTCTTTAACATCTGTAAAAAGAATCCATTCAAATTCATCATATGTTATGAGCTGTTCTAAGAAGTCATTAAGATACATGCCCACACCGCTTGGTCTGCTGCCTAAAGTTCTTGCATCAACAGCAATCTTTAATTTCTTCATAACTGTATTCTCTGCCCCCAATAAATAATCTTTCATTCTATCAGAGTATTTCCATAATATGCATGTTCAAACTACCCCTGTAACAAAACATGTTTCTTTTGATTTTACCATATTATAGATATAATTGCTATACATTATTTTCTACACACAAATACACCAGCCTCTTTGGTTATTGTCATAGGTTTCACAAGCTTTTTCTCTACATATTTTTTAAAATCTGTATACTTATCCACAAGGTACTCTTTCTGATTGCCATGACATGATAGTATATAATCTACCAGCGGTTCTGCTTGATCAACAACAAGCGCATCTTTATAATCTCTTCTCTCAACATCTGAAAAATGTTTTTTTAATATCTTATCTCCATTATCAAGTCCGAATTTTTCAAAAAGCTTATCTGCTTCAAGTGCAATTCTCTTATCGTATCCCGACACAAGGCGGCTTATCTCCTGCATATGCCTGCTGCCATATGTACTGCACACAAGCACTCCTCCAGGCTTTAACACCCTCACAATTTCATCAAGTGCCTTATTGACATTTTTACAATAAAACAGCACATGATTAGCAATCACCAGATCATACGATTCATCTTTTGCCCCTGTCTTTTCGCATGAAGCCACTCTGAACCTGAATGACACATCAATATCTCTTTCCTTCCAGCTCTCTGTTGCTTTTTTTATATTTCTTCTCGCATCACTTATCATGCCTTCTGATATATCTGTAAGCTCTATATATATGTTTTTTTTCTTCCCTGAAAATTCATTTCTCTTTCCTGTCATGGCAAGCTGACCTATATTGTCAACCCACAATGTTCCATCACCACACCCAATCTCAAGAATTCTCATCCCCTTAACAATACCACACTGCTCATATACCCACGGAAACCATCCCTGTTTATTAACTGAAAACCTGTTATGAAGATTAATTCTTGCAGATATATTTCCAGCATTAATGTACTGATTCTTCATGCTGTCTTCCATATTAGTAAGATGGATAATCTCCAGCATATTACTCCAGTCAACTCCTTTTCCCTCTTTAATAGAGTCTTCTGTTTCTTCAATAGCTTTACATACAAGCTGCATCTGTGCAATCTTGTCCTGTATCATTCGCTTTTGAAGTTCAAGTGAATTCTTTAGCACATGATAATCTGAATCACCAATTGTCATATTTCTTATATCGTCCAGTGTAAATCCAAGATATTTAAGCAATAATATCTGCTGTAACCTTGTAAAATCTGAATCCGTATAAAATCTCACTCCCTCATCAGTAAGAAGTGACGGCTTTAATATGTTCTGCTGGTCATAATATCTTATAGTCCTTACTGAAACATTTGATTTCTTCGCAAATTCGCCTGAAGAATAATACCCGTCTTTATGCATATATTACTCCTTGTAAAAATTTTTCAAAAAACACTTGAAGGTGACGTTACGTCATCTTTTATTATATACCTGACTTAAAAAATGTCTACTTGAAAATTAACATAACATTTTAACAAACAAGGAGGAACTTCAATTATGAAGGGTATTATTTTAGCTGGTGGTTCTGGCACACGCCTTTACCCACTCACAATGGTAACTAGTAAACAGCTTCTTCCAATCTATGATAAGCCAATGATTTATTATCCACTCTCAGTTCTTATGAGTGCTGGAATCAGAGATATTCTTATCATCTCTACGCCACAGGATACTCCAAGATTCAAAGAGCTTTTAAAGGATGGAAGCCAGTTTGGTGTTAACCTTACTTACGCTGTACAGCCAAGCCCGGACGGACTTGCACAGGCATTTATTATCGGTGAGGAATTCATTGGCAATGACACTGTTGCCATGGTTCTTGGTGATAATATATTTGCAGGTCACGGTCTTAAGAAGAGACTTAAGGCAGCTGTTGAGAATGCTGAATCAGGAAAGGGGGCAACAGTATTTGGTTACTATGTTGATGATCCTGAAAGATTTGGTATTGTTGAATTTAATAATGAAGGAAAGGCTGTATCTATTGAAGAAAAGCCAGCACAGCCTAAGAGCAACTACTGTGTAACAGGTCTTTACTTCTACGACAACAAGGTTGTCGAGTACGCTAAGAACTTAAAACCATCTGCAAGAGGTGAGCTTGAGATTACTGATCTTAACCGTATCTACTTAGAGAAGGGTACTTTAAATGTAGAGCTTCTCGGTCAGGGATTTACATGGCTTGATACAGGAACACATGAAAGTCTTGTAGAAGCTACTAACTTTGTTAAGACTGTTGAGACTCATCAGCACAGAAAGATTGCATGTCTTGAAGAAATCGCTTACTTAAACGGCTGGATTAACAAAGATGACGTCCTCAAGGTATATGAAGTATTAAAGAAGAACCAGTATGGTCAGTACTTAAAGGATGTCTTAGACGGCAAATATGTCGACAAGCTTCATGAATAATTAAGTACATTTAGTTAAAACATTTTTCATATAAGAACACATTTTAAATATTAAGGAGATTAATTATGACAATTATTGTTACCGGTGGAGCCGGATTTATCGGAAGTAACTTTATATTTCACATGTTAAACAAATACCCAGACTACAGAATCATCTGTCTTGACTGCCTCACATATGCAGGTAATCTTTCAACTCTTGAGCCTGTTATGTCTAACCCTAACTTCAGATTCGTTAAGGAAAGCATCACAGACCGCGAAGCTGTTTACAAGCTTTTCGAAGAAGAGCATCCAGATATGGTTGTAAACTTCGCTGCTGAATCACACGTTGACCGTTCTATCGAGAACCCGGAAGTTTTCCTTACAACTAATATTCTTGGTACACAGGTTCTTATGGATGCCTGCAGAAAGTACGGTATTAAGAGATACCATCAGGTATCTACTGATGAAGTATACGGCGATCTTCCACTTGACAGACCTGACCTTTTCTTCACAGAAGAGACACCAATCCATACATCAAGCCCATACAGCTCATCAAAGGCTGGCGCAGACTTACTTGTTCTTGCTTACCACAGAACTTATGGACTTCCTGTTACTATTTCAAGATGCTCTAATAACTATGGACCATACCACTTCCCAGAGAAGCTTATCCCTCTTATGATTGCTAATGCTCTTAACGATAAGCCACTTCCAGTTTATGGTGAAGGTCTTAACGTTCGTGACTGGCTCTATGTTGAGGATCACTGCAAGGCTATCGACCTTATCATCCACAAGGGACGTGTTGGTGAAGTATACAACGTTGGTGGACACAACGAGAAGAGAAATATTGATATCGTTAAGCTTATCTGCAAGGAGCTTGGCAAGCCTGAATCACTTATCGTTCATGTAGGTGACAGAAAGGGACATGATATGCGTTACGCTATCGACCCAACTAAGATTCACAATGAATTAGGATGGCTTCCAGAAACTAAGTTTGAAGATGGTATCAAGAAGACAATTCAGTGGTATCTTGATAATAAGGAATGGTGGGAGACAATCATTTCTGGCGAATATCAGAACTACTATGAGAAAATGTATAGCAACCGCTAATTAACACATTTATTCTGTAAGGAGATTTGACATGAAGATATTAGTTACCGGCGTTGGCGGTCAGCTTGGCCACGACGTTATGAATGAACTGATAGCCAGAGGTCATACAGGCGTTGGCAGCGACATCGCACCTGAATATTCAGGAGTTGCTGATGGAAGCGCTGTCACAACAGCCGAATATGTACCTATGGATATAACTGATGCTGCCCAGGTTTCTGAAGTTATCACTAAGGTTTCACCTGATGTTGTAATTCACTGCGCAGCATGGACAGCCGTTGACGCTGCTGAAGATGATGATAAGAAAGCCAAGGTTAAGGCTATCAATGCAGATGGTACTCAGAATATTGCCAATGTCTGCAAACAGCTTGACTGCAAGATGGTATACATCAGTACTGATTATGTATTTGATGGCCAGGGTGAAACACCTTGGGAACCAGACTGCAAAGACTACAAGCCTCTTAATGTATATGGAGAGACTAAGCTTGCCGGAGAACTTGCTGTTTCTAACACTCTTGACAAATACTTTATCGTGCGTATTGCATGGGTATTTGGTGTTAATGGAAAGAACTTTATTAAGACTATGCTTAATGTTGGAAAGACTCATGATGAGGTTCGTGTTGTCAACGACCAGATTGGTACACCAACTTACACATTAGATCTTGCAAGACTTCTTGTTGATATGGTTGAAACTGACAAATACGGTTATTACCATGCAACTAATGAAGGTGGATACATTTCATGGTATGACTTTACTAAGGAAATCTATGCACAGGCAGGTCTTTCTACTAAGGTTACACCTGTAACTACTGCTGAATACGGCATTTCTAAAGCTGCAAGACCTTTTAACAGCCGTTTAGATAAGAGCAAGCTTGTTGCCAATGGATTCACTCCACTGCCAACATGGCAGGATGCCCTTCACAGATTCTTGAAGGAAATCGGAGAAATCTAATTTTTATACAAGAAATCTAATTTTATATAAGGAGATTTTATCATGGGACAGATTACAATTGAAAAGAATGTCGCAGGTATCGAAGGACTTTGTGTCATCACTCCTGCTGTTCACGGCGATAACCGTGGATATTTTATGGAAACATACAGCCAGCGTGATATGGAAGAAGCTGGTATCAATATTAACTTTGTTCAGGACAACCAGTCTATGAGTACTAAGGGTGTTCTTCGTGGTCTTCACTTCCAGAAGCATTTCCCACAGACAAAGCTTGTAAGAGCTATCAAGGGAGCCGTTTTTGATGTAGCTGTTGATCTTCGTACAGACTCTGAAACTTATGGAAAGTGGTACGGAATCCTTCTCACAGAAGAGAATAAGAAGCAGTTCCTTATCCCTAAAGGATTTGCACATGGATTCCTCGTTCTTACTGATACAGCAGAATTCTGCTACAAGTGTGATGACTTCTATCATCCTAACGACGAGGGCGGTCTTGCATGGAATGACCCGGCAATCGGTATTGAATGGCCAGAGCTTACAGGCACTTACAATGGCTCAGCTTCAGGCGAAGGCTACGCTTTAAGCGATGGAACAAAGCTTAACTTAAGTGATAAGGACCAGCTTTGGGATACACTTGAGAACACATTTAAGTTTGACTAATTTCGAGATATTATATTTCTAGATTTTATCTTGCTTTTAGTGTATTTGTCTTACTTTCAAGGTATTTATCTGATTCTGGATATTTTTACCCGGTTATGAATATTTTATCCGGTTTTCAAGGGAGATTAGCTGGTTTCTAAAGGAAATTGGCCGGTTTCCAGAGGAGATTAGCTGGTTTTTCGCACTACTATGCCGAAAGACCTACTAATCTCCTCTTTTTTATTTAATTAGTGAGTCAAGTCCAAATTTGTGTGTAAATTCATCTTTCAGTTATGTGGTTTTATCTACGCTACTTTTATCTTCAAGAGATTTGACTGAATGGAGCTTAGTTTATCATAGTACTCTTTCATATCAAAGATTTTATGACCTACACTCCATTCATTATGATCATCTTGAAGGACTGCACCAATTAATCTAATAATAGATTCTGTATTAGGAAAAATCTGAATAACTTTTTCGCGTCTTCTGATTTCTCTGTTCTCGCGTTCTATTATGTTGCTGGTTCTTAATGCTATACGATATTTTGAGGGAAGTGCCATGATGGTAATACTATCTTCAAATCCTTCATCAAGGACAGTCATTGCTTCATTTGCAACATCCTGATATTCATCGTATATAGATTCTTTTAAACGACGGGCCTCTTCAATAGTAGCTGCGTTAAACATGTCTCGTAACTCAGAAGCTAAACCAGTGCTGTATTTTTTAGGACACTTATCTATGATGTTTCTTGTAAAGTGAGCCTGACATCGCTGCCATGAAGAGCCAGAGAAACTCTCCTTTATTGCTTCAACAAGCCCCGCGTGTGCGTCAGATATTACAATATCTACACCGCGCAAACCGCGACTTTTAAGATTTTCAAAAAAGTCTCTCCAGGTGTTCACTTTCTCTGAATCATAAACTTCAAATCCCAGGACTTCTTTGTGCCCGGTATTGTTTATTCCAATTGCAACAAACAACGCTTTTGATTTAACACGATGATCTTCACGAGCTTTTAAATATATCGCATCAACAATAATAAACGGATAGTGTTCCGGCAATAAGCGCTCCTTGAAATGCTTAACAGGGACATCTAGTTCCTTGCAGATTTCAGAAACAGCAGATTTTGAAAAAGATTCTCCACAAAGTTCTTCAGTTACTTTTTTTATATTTCTGGTTGATACGCCTTGCACAACCATTTCCATCATTGTTGTAATTAAAGCCTGTTCATTACGCTGATAATTTTCGAACAAGGAAGTTTTAAATGGAACATTACGATGTCTTGGAACCTGTAATTCAATCTTTCCAATACGGGTGGTTAATGTTCTTGTCCTAACTCCATTTCTATAATCAGAACGTTCTTGAGATCGTTCGTAATTACTTGCTCCAAGCTGTTCAGTAGATTCAGCCTGAAGAACCTGATTAAGTAAAGCTTCCATAAGTTTGCCAAAAGCTTCATCCTTAGTTTCTGAAAAAAGTCCTACAAAAAAATCACTATCTAATGTAAAATGTAATTGAGCCATGAGTTTCATCCTTTCAATTATGTTTTTGTGTGGTAACTTAATTATAACTGAAAGATGAGCTCTCGGCTCTTTTTTATATAATTTTGTAATTTACACCATTATATGGACTTTATCTCTAATATTATAAATATATGAGAAAAAGACCTACTAAAGTGTGAAATGTGATGAATTAGTAGGTATTTAATGGGGAAAGAAGCATAATAAACCAACTAACAATGTAAAAAAGACCTATCAGATTGTGAAAATTGATGAAAAAGTAGGTTTAGGAGGCTTTTTATGGATATAAATGAGTTATCACCATCAGAGGTTTTCTCTTATTTTCAGGAGATTTGTGCGATTCCGCATGGTTCTGGGAATACCGGGATGATTGCGGATTATTGTCTGGAGTTTGCTAAGTTGCATGGGCTTAAGGCAAGGAAGGATACGTCTGATAATGTTGTTATATTTAAGGCTGGTTCTTCTGGATATGAGGACTGTGAGCCTGTGATTTTGCAGGGACATCTTGATATGGTGTGTGAGAAAGAGCCAGACTGCGATATTGACATGAGTGTACAGAGCATTAAGGTCTGCACCGATGGTAAGATGGTATGGGCTGATGGCACGACGCTTGGCGCTGATGATGGAATTGCTGTTGCATTTATACTGGCAGTGCTTGCTTCGGATACGATTGCGCATCCTCCTATACAGGCTGTGCTTACAAGCGATGAAGAGATTGGAATGCTTGGCGCAAGAGACCTCGACACTTCTGACCTTACAGCAAAGAGACTTATTAATATTGATTCTGAAAGTGAGGGAATATTGTATGTAAGCTGTGCTGGTGGTGTGAGAGCTGAGTGTGACATTCCGGTTGTGTATGAGGATGCTGCGGACTGGGTGGCAGATGGTGCAATTGATGTGCAGAATGGTTCGGTATGCTTCGAAGCTAAGATAAGCGGGCTTGCTGGAGGTCATTCCGGCGTTGAGATTCACAAACAGCACACTAATGCTATAAGATTGCTTGCTTCATTACTTTCACATGCCAGCGGGGCAGCAGATTTCCGTCTTGTGTCGCTTTCAGGTGGCGGCAAGGAAAATGCAATTCCAAAAGAAGCAAAGGCAGTTGTAAGCGTCAGAAGCTGCGATGCCACAACATTTGAACAAAGCATCAAAGAGAGTGAGGCTGTGTGGATGCAGGAAATCAGCGCGACAGAGCCATATGCTAAGATTGAGCTTGAAAAGACAGACATTGCAGCAGACAAGGTTCTTGATTCCAAGAGCACTGCAAATGTAATATATGCCCTCTGGTTAAGTCCTGATGGTGTGTACAAAATGAGTCAGGAGATTAAGGGCATGGTGCAGACTTCGCTCAATCTGGGAACTGCTTACCTCGACGCAGACAAGCTTGTGTACAAATATCTTATAAGAAGCAATACAGCGGCTGGAAAGAAATTATTGCTTGAGAGAGTCACTACATTTGCAAAACATTTGTCAGGAAAAGTAGTCACAATGTCGGACTATCCTGCGTGGGAATACAAGAGTGATTCGCAGTTAAGAAAGATATGCGTTGATAGCTTTACAAATGTGTACGGTCACGAACCGGAAGTGACCTCAATCCACGCCGGACTCGAATGTGGCATACTTGCCGGGAAAATGCCGGGAGTAGATATGATATCATTTGGACCGACACTTGAAAGTGTGCATACGCCTGATGAGTGTATGGACGCGGGTTCAGTGGAGCGGACTTGGGAATATCTGCTGGAGATACTTAAAAGTTTATAACTAAATTTGCGGGAGTAAGTGTGTGACGACAGATTGCACCACATTTACTTCCGCAATTTTAGTTATATACTACAGAAAAATGGGTAGAATATGCTATATATTAACCATAAGGAGAGTTAATACATGATAAAAGATGGATTTTTATACCTTGCGGCACTTATATTTGCAGCCGCAGTATTAGTAAATCTACCTAAGATTTTTAAAGGGAAAAAGGCACAGGTGTTCTTTAATTTTGCACCGCCGATTGTACTTATATACCTGGGGCTTATGCTGCTTTGCACAATGAAAGTGTGGGACCTTAGTGCAACAAGCGCTGTGTACAAATCAGTCAAGAACCCGATATTATATGCGATGCTTTTCATAATGCTGCTTCGCTGTGATTTGAAGAAAATCATCAAGCTTGGACCTAAAATGCTTATCGGTTTCTTCGCAGCAACTTTGTCAATCGGACTTGGATTCTTTGTTTCATATGCAATATTCCACCAGCTCTTAGGCGCAGGTTCATGGAAAGCACTCGGCGCACTGTGCGGAAGCTGGATGGGCGGCGGCGGCAATATGCTCGCAATCCAGGCAGCACTTGATGTTGACGAAGCAACAATGGCTTACGCCCTTGTTATGGATTCAATCTGCGCGACACTTTATGTAATGTTCCTTCTGTGGGCAATCGGAAATCACGAGAAGTTCAACAAATGGACAAAGGCAGACACAAGCATAATCGACGGCGTTGGAGCAGCACTCGAAGAGGAAGCAAAAGCTAACACAAAGCCGCTTGTATGGCAGAACATCATTCTTCTGCTCGGTTCAGGACTCTTAGTATCGGCAGTTTCAATGGAACTTGGCAGCGTGATTAATGCACTTTTATCATTCTTTGACAGCACAACATGGACAGTCCTTATCGTATCAGTGCTTGGTATCGTATTCGCCCTGACACCATTTGGCAAGATTAAGGGAACTGAGGAGATTTCAAATGTAATGCTTTATATAGTCATTGCCTTAATAGCCTCAAGAGCAGACCTTGGAGCAGTCGGCAATGCCCCAATATGGCTTCTAGCAGGATTCGTAATCCTTCTTATCCATGTGGCAATAATGATTGCACTTGCGAAGATATTGAAACTCGACATCTTCACATGCTGTGTAGCTTCCCTCGCGAACATCGGTGGAACAGCAACAGCACCGGTCCTCGCCGGCGCATACTCAAATGCCCTCGTACCGGTTGGTATCATGATGGCGCTTCTCGGCTATGTCATCGGAACCGGCGGCGGCCTTGTCGTGGCTAATCTGATGAGTATATTTGGGTAGATTTTAATGGAATAATTGATGGAGTGGATAGCACTTCGGCAGTAGATGGGTACTGTGATATGATACCTCTTAAGTAGACATGGTAAATAACCAAAATCTATTTAAGGGGTATTTTTATGTCCAGAAAATCTAAGTATTCTATAGAACAGCGAGTACAAGCATGTGAAGACTATCACAATGGAACTCGTAGTTTAGAAGAAATATGTATAGCTCTCGGAACTACCAGAAAGAAAACTATCCGTGAGTGGTTAAAAAAATATGAGAAGTACGGAGTATCTGCTTTTCAGGAAAAGTCATATAACAAAAGTTATACAAAAGAATTTAAAATTCAAGTAGTGGAAGAATATATAAGTGGTTATGGTTCACTAGAGGAACTGATTGTAAAATATGATATTTCTTCTACAACCCAACTACGAAAATGGATTTCAGTGTATAATGCCAATAGAGAACTTAGGGACTATTGTCCAAAACCGGAGGTCTATATGGCAGAAGCAAGAAGAAAAACAAGCATTGAAGAACGCAAAGAAATCGTAAAGTATTGTATCGGACATAATCGTAATTATAAAGAAACTGCAAGTGCTTATGATGTCTCATACAATCAAGTCTATTCTTGGGTAAAAAAGTATGATGCACTAGGTGAAGAAGGATTAACAGATAAGCGTGGATGTCATAAAACGGATGAAGAGGTAGACGAATTGGAACGTCTTCGTCGGGAAAATGTACGTTTAAAGAAGCAACTCAAAGAAAAGGATATGTTAACGGAACTGTTAAAAAAAGTACAGGAATTCGAAAGGATGTGAGGCTCGGAAAACTTCGCTATAATTCGGAATTTATAGCAATAAAGTTTTTCTATGAAACAAAGAACTGGAGTATTAATTGGATGTGTAAACAGCTCGAAATATCAAGAGCTGCCTATTATAAGTGGTTGAATCGTGAGATACCTGAACAGGAAGCAGAAAATATGAAGTTGGCAGAACTTATAAAGGAGTACGATGAGCGCTTTAATCACATCCTGGGTTATAGAAGAATGACCTCTTGGATTAATCACTTTAACCATACTGATTATAAACCGAAGAGAGTACATCGAATTATGAAGAAGTTGGGTATTCATTCAGTCATTAGACGAAAGCAGAAAAAATATACTTCTTCGACACCGGAAGCAGTAGCTGAAAATAGATTAGGCAGAGACTTTTATGCAACTGCACCAAATGAGAAATGGACAACTGATGTAACAGAGTTTAAGATTCCAGGTGAGAAAAAGAAACTTTATTTAAGTGCCATTCTTGACTTATATGATAGATACCCTGTTGCGTATGTTATCAGCACGAGAAATAATAATGAGCTCGTATTTAAAACCTTTGATAAAGCTATTGCCGCAAATCCTGAAGCTAAACCATTATTTCATAGTGATAGAGGTTTTCAGTATACAAGTAAGGTATTTCAAATGAAACTTAAGGAACATAAGATAGAACAATCTATGTCCAGAGTTGGACATTGTATAGATAATGGACCTACTGAAGGATTCTGGGGTATCATAAAATCAGAAATGTATCAGATGTACGATATAACAAATGAATCTTCATTAAGATTTGCAATAAAAGATTATATTAGATTCTACAGTGAAAAACGACCACAAGACAGGTATCATTGCAAAACGCCACTAGAGGTAAGAGCTGAAGCATTATCTACAGCAACACCACAACAGTATCTTATTCCTAAAAATAAACGAATTGAAAAATATAAAGAGAAATGGTGTGCATAGAAAAACGACCGTACACTTTATACGGTCGTTTAGCAACACTTCATTTTAGATATTTAACCTGTCTACTTGACAGGGGGCATATCATAGCTTAACTCCTGTTTTGTGTTATAAAATATAGTTATTATTCAGTAAATGTTCCAACCAATTTAACAAGCATAGCAACGGTCATATCCATGCCTTCAACAGTAATATGTTCATAGGGACCGTGGTATGCGTGTCCTCCAGTTCCAAGGTTAGGGCATGGAAGTCCTTTGAAGCTTAACTGACAGCCGTCTGTTCCCCCTCGGATAGGAAGAATAAGCGGTGTTATATCAGCCAGTTCACAGGCTTTCTTTGCATTTTCAATAAGATTCATGCAGCCCGCAATGATTTCGGACATATTCTTATACTGGTCTTTAATGGTGAGCGTAACAGTTCCCTTACCCCATTTTTGATTCATATTCTTTTCGATTAATCGCAGAGTCTTTTTCTTTGCTTCAAATAAATTCTTATCATGGTCTCTTACTATATAATTAAGCGAAGCCTCACTGACATCGCCAGACATGCTGACAAGATGGTAGAAGCCCTCGTAATCTTCTGTGCCGCGAGGGGTTTCCATAGCAGGAAGTGCATTGTTAATCTCCATTGCAACAAGACTGGCATTAATCATGGTGTCTTTGGCAGAACCTGGGTGTACATTGAAGCCTTTAATATGAAAATCCGCTTTGCATGCGTTGAAGTTTTCGTACTGAATCTCGCCTTCTGTGTCGCCGTCAATTGTGTAGGCGTATTTGGCACCGAACTGTTCTATGTTAAAATGTTCAGCTCCCATGCCGATTTCTTCATCAGGTGTGAATGCAATACATATTGTTCCATGAGGTATATTGCCTTTCTGCAAATGTTCTATCATAGTAAGGATTTCAGCAATACCTGCTTTGTCATCAGCACCAAGTATAGTGCTTCCGTCTGATGTGATAAGTGTACGACCCTTAAGAGTGCCAAGATGAGGAAAATCATGCACAGACAAGGTTATTCCCGCAGGAAGTGTGAGTGATACACCATTAAAGTTTTCTGTTATTACTGGTGTAATATCGTGATTGCAATAATCGGACACGGTATCCATATGTGCAATAAATCCGATAGCAGGCACATTTTCATAACCTTTGGTTGCCGGAAGTTTACCATACAGGTAACACATATCGTCAAGTACAATGTCCGATAAGTTCAATCCTTCCATCTCATTTTTAAGAAATCTGGCTAACTCAAACTGGCATGCAGATGAGGGCGTGTTCTCGCTGTTTTCATCACTTGGTGTACGGAAAGTGACATATTTTAATAATCTTTCATATGCTTTCATGGTAATTCTCCAATCTGTGGATTGCTATTCATATATTAACATATTCTGGTGGAAATATACGGATTATGCGAAAAAAATAAAAGATTATCAATATATAAAATAAACTCCATTGAATGGGACGGAGATGCATATCTTCCTGCCAATAATCTGGCTTATAAATATGTTGCTACTTATACTGCAGATGTGACAGAACCTGATGCAGCTACGATTTATGATATAACAGCTACAGCAATTTATACATTGGAAGGTGAAGTGCTTGCCGATGAAGATGTAGTAACAATAAAGAAAGTCGGAGTGTTTCCTATATCATATGTATTTATCATTCTTTGATGAGATGTTTACCAGTCCAAAAGACAGAGCAAAAAGTATAATAATGAAGGCCACGAAATATAGACTGCCCATTGTATTTTCCATGGACGCTATAAAATCGTATGAACCGTGTAAAAGAACTGGTACCACAATGCTGAATATTCTGAATATCTTGGAGCTAAACATTTTTCCCCGATTATACTGTTTTCTTGCGAGACCATAGAATACACCCATAAACACACCAAAACAGGCATGTCCTGGAATTGCTGTTATTGCTCTTACAATAGCAGTTGAAAAACCATATGATAAAACATAGTTGATATTTTCCCAAAGGGCAAATCCGAGAGAAACAAATACTGCATATACAACACCGTCATACTGACAGTTAAATTCTGGATTATTCCATGTCCGTTTTTTTAAGAAGAAATACTTTGAGCTTTCTTCGGCTATGGCAACAATAACAAAATAAAGAATTATCTGATACAGCAATGTATTTCCGGGAACAAAGTATGATAAAATCCATTCCCCTATTTTTTCCTCAATTAAGGCAATAATGGTGGATAGAATTCCCGCAATAACTAGCTGTCTTAAAAGGTAGCCGCTTTCCTTTTCCATTCTGTCTGCTCTGTATACTTTAATCATAAGGAATACCGCAGGAATAACTGCCGATAATATTAATATCCAGTTATACATCATTATGGGTTCTAATATAAAATAAAACATATATCTGCTTGCTCCTTATTGTGCTTTTTATTTCTGTTTTTATAATTATATATCTCATATATTCTGATAACAAGCTTCTTTATAATATATTAATAAATGGAAATGCGAAATCATGGCAGCCAGTTAGATGTTATGAAAAATAACAAATCTTGCTGTCAGGTCATCAAAGAGCTATAATATATTCAGTTTATATGCGTGAAAAATTTAAACGAGTATTTTACTAAGGGTAAAACTATGATTAAAAGGTAAAGAAAGAATAAAGTGGGTTCAAGGAGGAGCTGCATGAAAGGTGATTATGAAGTAATAAACAGATTATTGAATGAAACAATGCACATGGATTTTCCATTTCTTGCAAGTGAGGATAAGAAGAAAAGGATTGTTGAAGATAAGAAGATATATATAGAAGATACAATAAAAGAAGCGTTTGCAGATATGTATCCTGAAAAGTTGGAATTAAATAAGTTGTGGAATGAGGCCTTAGATTATGCAGGCAGCAAATTTGATAGTCTTCCTGTATCGAAAAAGCTGAATGGATTTTATTTGCAGGAGCTTATGCATAGGTATGTTGAATTATTAGGAAATGTAGTGACAGAGAATAAGGAGAATTAATGCTATGGGGGAACATGAAGAAAAAATTGAAATAATGAGAAAGTATCTTACAGATATGTCAACGGGATTTTACTGTCATATTGGCGGTGAAGTTCCAAGCAAAAAAATTAATAATGCGTTAAAAACATTTGCACAGGGAATGGATAGTGATACTATAATTGGATTCTATGATACAACTTCATTTGGGAGTGGTAAGAATGGATACATTTTTACCGATGATAAAATGTATTATGTTGAAATGTTTGAAAAACCTAAAAAGTTGTGGTATGACGATATTAAGCAAATACGAATGCTAAAGAGTAGTAAAAAGGATAGTGACCGGGAATTAGCGATAGATTTTTTAGATGGGAGTTCACTTTATATAGAAGGTGGTCTGATAAAGAAGACTCCATTAAAAAATTTCCTTAATGAAATGAAAAACTTTGAGGCTAACAAAAAGGCGGAGAAGAAGAAGATTGAAAATGAAAAGAAGAATAATTTCGGAGCTGAATCAGCAGGTCGAGGGATAGGAGCATTTAGGACTGTTAATAATCAGTTTGAAGAAGAGAAATTTCATTCAAGACAGGGACATGGTTTTGCTGCAGAAAGGGCTAATAACCTATTTGATAAGCTGACAGGACATGATGCAAAGATTGTTGGAGATGATAACGCTAAAAATGGTGCTGACAGAGTTGTTGATGGCGTAAATATACAGTCGAAGTATTGCGCTACAGGAAAAAGATGTATAAATGAATGCTTTGAAAATGATGGAAAAGGTACATTCAGATATATGACGGATGGAAAACCAATGAAGATAGAAGTTCCGTCTGATAAGTATGATGAAGCTGTAAGGGCAATGGAAGAGAAAATTAAAAACGGACAGGTAAAGGGTGTGTCTGATCCTAATGAAGCAAAGAATATTGTTAAGAAAGGACACTTTACATATGCACAGGCTAAAAATATCGCCAAAGCAGGTACTGTTGAATCTCTTACATATGATGCGGTAAACGGAACAATAATAGCATCATCTGCATTTGGTGTTACTGCAATGATAACATTTGCAACATCAATGTGGAATGGAGAAGATTTTGAAGATGCTATAAAGATTGCGACATATTCAGGTCTTAAAGTAGGTGGAACAGCATTTATTACTTCGATACTTGCAGCTCAATTATCAAAAGCCGGGCTTAACAGTGCGCTTGTTGGAAGTTCCGAAGCTATAGTTGCTATGATGGGACCGAAAGCATCTGCAGTTTTAATTAATGCATTTCGTGTAGGTTCAAAGCCTATTTATGGCGCAGCGGCAATGAAAGCAGCAGCCAAGCTTTTAAGGAGCAATACAATTACAGCAGGCATCACATTTGTTGTACTGTCTTCCTTTGATGTTGCCAACATATTCAGAGGGAGAATATCAGGAAAACAGTTGTTTAAAAATATGGCAAATACAGCTGCAACGGTAGGGGCTGGAACAGGAGGCTGGGTTGCCGGCGCAGCAATCGGTTCCGCAATTCCAGGAATAGGTACAATTGTGGGTGGCTTAGTTGGTTCTATGGTTGCTGGTTCTGCAGCAGGTAAAGTAACAAATGCTGTGGTTGGAAGCTTTATTGAAGATGATGCGGATAAAATGGTGGAAATAATTCAGGATGTGTTTACTGAAATGGCATCAGAATATCTTCTTAGCAATAAGGAAGCAGAAAAGTCCGTAGACAGATTAAAGGATAAATTAGATGGAAAAACTCTTAAAGATATGTTTGCAAGTAATGATAGGAAGAAATTTGCAAGAAATCTTTTGATTCCAATAATTGAGAATCAGATCTCTAAGCGGGAAGTGATACATAAATTAACTGAAGAGCAAATGCTTTATGGAATAAGGGAGGTTCTTGAAGATATCAGTGATATGGAAGAAAGCTATGCTTAAACTAAAAAGATATACATCGTGCAGCATAAATAACATTAGATAAAATACAGGTATTGACTTAAGTTCTTACCCATTATAATGTAATATTAGAAATTTTTGACAAATGGAGTGTTCCAGATGTTTTGACCACATGTTGGTGATTGTATGTCTGGATATATACATAATTTAGGACCAGCATTTTGCTGGTCTTTTTTATTAAATTGCTGGAGGTTGTGTATGAAAATAGTAAAAACATTAATGCAGGTGAAATATCAGAACTGCCTGATGAAGAATATGTGTTACCATATGGAATTTCTAATGAGGACTAGTAATTAATATGCAAGAAGCTTCCCGCATTCTAAAAAATTCTGTCAAGTCCAAGCATACTATAATTCCAAACTATCCGCATTAAGCAAAAAATACTTCATTCCCATGATTACAAAGCCTTCTTCATTTCTCCAAGGTTTTTTTGTTCCGTTTACTATCACAATCTTTTTAAACGAATCTGGAATATTTCTAAATGAATTAAGTTCTTACTTCTGCTTTTCCTCTGAAGTCATATCATAAGCCACCTGAATATAATATCTCTGACTACCCTGATTGACCACAAAATCAACTTCAAACTGCTTTCGAGTTGTTTTTCCTTCATCATTTTTCGTATATACGTCTACAATACCAACATCCACATTATAGCCTCTGATAAGTAGCTCATTGTAAACAATATTTTCCATGATATGAGTAGGTTCCTGCTGTCTAAAATTCAATCTGGCATTTCTAAGTCCCACATCTGTAAAATAGTATTTCAGATTTGCCCCCACATATTTTCTGCCTTTAATATCATATCTGTCAGCTTTAGAAATCAAAAATGCCTCCACAAGATAATCTATATGGTTGGATATGGTCTTATTGCTGTAATTTATACCACGCTCACTTTTATAAGTATTTGATATTTTTGTTGGATTAGTAGGAGCCCCTATCGAAGAAGCGAGAATATCTACTAATGTATCAATCTCATCAACATTTCGAAGCTTGTTTCTTTCTACAACATCCTTAATATAAACATTTGTGAAAATGTTTTTTAGATACTCAGCCTTTTGGCGTTCCATAGAGAACTGTACAACCTGTGGTAAACCACCATATATCAAATATTCTTCCCAAGCATCATCATAATCTCCACCGAAAGCTGCATAGAACTCTGCAAAAGACAACGGATATATTCTTATCTCATCTCCTCTGCCTCTAAATTCAGTTACAATATCACTGGATAGAAACTTAGAATTACTGCCAGTCACATATATATCAATATTGCTGATACGAAGCAGGCTGTTCAGAACTTCCTCAAATCGTGGCATAAACTGTACTTCGTCTAAAAGTAGATAATACTTCTGGCCATCTTTAATATATTGGTAACACTTCTTTGGATCTCTCAACTCCTCATTTTCAATGCCATCTAAAGCAATCTCAATGATATGGTCATTATCTATGCCACTTTCCGATAAATATTTCTTAAACAATACAAATAGCAAGAATGATTTTCCCATATGAATTTGCGGCGTATGGGACAGGAGCTATTATTCAATCAGACATACGACCTATGGCATTAGTTATGCATCTTGATATTTGCAAAGAACATATGTAATATAGGTGGGGGAAAAGTTTCCCCTGCTTATATATTGATTTTTTATATAAAAGAGGAGGCTTTTGCTTAAAAGAATGTTATGCCTGGTGGATGAATGATAATTGCAAAAGATGTATATAATGCGTTGGGCGTATCATAACAATAGGAGATGATTTTTATGCATATTAGCATACTTCTTATGGAACAGATAGTAGAGCTATTCATTATGATTCTTATGGGCTTTATTATTGTAAAAGCAGGTATCGTAAAAGATGAGGACAGTAAAGTTTTATCCAAAATTGTTTTATACCTGATTATACCATGTGTCATTATAAAGGCTTTTCAGGTGGATTATACATCAAAGACAGTAAATGGGTTGTTGCTTGCTTTGGCGGCATCAGTGACATTACAGATTGTATTGCTTGGAGTTATATCAGTTATGGGGAGATTGTTTCACCTGAATGAGGTGGAGATAGCATCTGTTTATTATTCAAATTCAGGTAATCTTATTGTTCCAATTGTGACATTTATTCTAGGTCAGGAGTGGGTGCTTTACGGATGTGTTTTCATGAGTGTGCAGCTTATCTTTTTGTGGACTCACTGTAAAAAAATAATCAGCCGTGAAAGTTCATATGACTGGAAGAAGATTGTGTTAAATATAAATATGATCTCGATTGTGGTTGGTGTAATACTTTTCTTTACAAGAATCAGACTGCCTTTAATAATTAATGATACGATAGGCTCTGTTGGCAATATGATAGGACCTGCCAGCATGATAGTTACAGGAATGCTTTTTGCAGGGATGGATTTAAAGAAAATTTTTGCTAACAGAAGGCTGTATTTTGTTTCTTTGTTGAGAATGGTTGTTGTACCGCTTATAGCACTTCTTTTGATAAAATTAAGCCATCTTGCTGGTATTTCTCAGGATGCACCTAAAATTATGCTTATTGTTTTCTTGGCAGTTATTACACCTTCAGCATCAACAGTTACGCAGATGTGTCAGGTATATGGCAATGATTCAAAATATGCCAGTGCCATAAATGTGATTACAACGCTTAGTGCTATAGTAACCATGCCGGTAATGGTATTTTTGTTTGAAAATGTAATATTATAAATAATTGATTTTTTTAAGGGGCTGTCAAGTGACAGCCCCTTAGTGATTAATATTATTCTGCCTCTGCAGCCGTTACAGCTTCTGTTGCATCAGCATTTTTTCTAACAAATATTGCCCTGAATATAAGCCTTACAAATGGTCCGCAATAGAACATCTGATAGCAGATTGCCATAGGGAAATTCATTGCCCATGTCTTAACCCACATGCCAAAGGATGGTTCTTTGAAAAGAAATGTTGCAACGAGACTCATAATCGGACACATAATGCAGCATATGCATATTGATATTGCATATGTGATGAACTGAGGTCTGTCTGTAGGACGCATAACTGTGAAAGCAAGCATTTTAGCAATCTTTCCTACAACGAAGAATTCGAGTACGAATGCAATAGGAACCATGATTGGCAATTCATGTGTTGCAGCTAAGAAAGTAGTACCATTTACAGTACCTGTGTTGAGGGCAACATTATATACGACCATGCCATAGACCATAATTGTTGCCATAATAATTGTGAAAACAACATCCTGAAACTTGTTTTTTGGCATAAAAAAATCCTCCTTAAATAATAACATAAGCAAAACATGTGTTGTTCGTTATCATCCGGGGGATGTGTCGTTTCCAATATAACCATATTTAATTGTGCCGTGGTATAGTATCATAAAATTAATAAATATGTCAAGTACTTGATTTTTTAAAAATCGGGTGTATACTATAAACAATTTAATACATATGGAACTTCAGGGCAGGGTGTGATTCCCTACCGGTGGTAAAGCCCACGAGCCGAGGCGTAAGCCAGAGCATGATTCGGTGTAATTCCGAAGCCGACAGTAAAGTCTGGATGGAAGAAGTGATATTAAAGTTAGTTATTCATAATGTAATCATAGTAGAATGAATGGCTGGCTTGAATGTGGATACTGGCTCTGAGATGAATTATTATCTCAGAGTTTTTTTGATTGTCAGAGTAAGAATTTGATTATAGAAATTCGATATTTTGGCGTAAGGCTTCTGAAGTGGTGAGATGAAACTGCTTTGGAAGCTTTTTTTATGTCTGGGCTGGATTTTGGTCGTGCTAGGATGTCTGTATTGTTGAGGCGGAGTCTGGTCTGAAATGTTGGAACTGGCAATTGTGGCGGCTGCATATTACGGCGATTCAATTCTGAGCAATCTGGCGGCATATTATAGCAATTCAGAGCAGAATGGCAGCAGGTAAATTTGGTAAAAACCTATAAATGTAAGTTTTTTGTGGCTTTAGTAGGTTTATTTTAGCTAAAAACTGAAGAAAACTTAAGCAATTACCTACTAAACATGTCATAAACAATGAATTTATAGGTTTTTGAGGAATAAAAATATGTTTAATATTATAGATAAGATGAAAAAAGACCTACTAAACCATTGAAAATGCGACTACTTATAGGTATCACGACTTTGAACCGGTAAAATCAGGAAAACAACAAGCACATTAAGAATGAAATTAAGATACAGCAAACAAGGAAAATCAGGAAAGAGAAAAGCAGGACAGGAAGGAACAGAAAGAAGGTGTAGATATGCAGCAGGAAATAAATAACAATTTTTCAAAAGAAGATGAATTCTACATGAAGCGGGCGATTGAACTGGCGAAGAGAGGAACAGGCTGGGTTAATCCTAATCCGCTGGTGGGAGCTGTAATTGTAAAGGATGATAGAATTATAGGTGAAGGCTGGCACAGGAAATATGGTGAGCTTCATGCAGAAAGAGACGCACTTTCAAGATGTATGGAGGATACCAGTGGAGCAACCATATATGTGGCACTTGAGCCGTGCTGCCATCATGGGAAACAGCCGCCTTGCACAGAAGCACTTGTACAGGCAGGTATAAGCAGGGTTGTGATAGGTTCGATGGATCCTAATCCCCTGGTAAGTGGAAAAGGTGTTAAATATCTGGAAGAACATGGGATTAAAGTTGAAGGCTGTGTATGCAATGAAGAATGTCTGGCTATGAATTATGTATTCTTTCATTACATAAGGAACAAAGAGCCATATGTTGTGATGAAAACGGCACAGACACTTGATGGGAAAATTGCCACATATAAGGGACTTTCCAAGTGGATTACAGGTGAGCAGGCAAGAGAAAATGTGCATGCAGACCGTCACAGATATGCGGCAATTATGGTTGGCGTTGGCACTGTGATTGCAGATAATCCAATGCTTGACTGCAGAAGTACAGCTGTAAGCAATCCACACAATCCTGTGCGAATCGTATGCGACAGCAGATTGAGAACTCCGCTGGACAGCAGAATTGTAAAAAGTGCAGGGCAGATACCAACAATAATTGCTACATGTAGTACCGACAGCGACAGGAAATCTTTATATGAAAATGCAGGCTGTGAAGTGGTAGTTACAAAGGAATATGATGAGCATGTTGACCTTAAAGAGCTTATGTACATACTTGGAGAAAAAGGTATCGACAGTATAATTCTTGAGGGAGGCGGAACACTTAACTTCTCGGCATTGCAGGCTGGAATTGTGAACCGGGTTCAGACTTATATCGCACCTAAGATATTTGGTGGGGCAGACAGTAAGACAGCAGTTGAAGGTCAGGGTGTTGCAAATGTAGATGAAGCATATCAGTTGAGAAACAAGACAGTTCGTCTTCTTGGTGACGATATTCTGATTGAAGGAGAGTTGTAATGTTTACAGGAATTATTGAAGAAATCGGACATGTAAATAATGTAAAAAAAGGAACGGCATCAGCAATTCTTACAATACAGGCAGAAAAAGTCCTTGAGGGAACACATATAGGAGACAGCATTGCTGTCAATGGTGTGTGCCTTACAGTGACAGGGATATATGATAATACATTTACTGCGGATGTAATGCATGAGACGCTGAACCGCTCATCACTTGGCAAGCTGGTGAGTGGCAGTGCTGTTAATCTTGAAAGGGCAATGGCAGCAGATGGAAGGTTCGGAGGACATATAGTTTCAGGACATATTGATGGAACAGGAAAAGTTGTAGCGATAACCAAGGATGATAACGCGATATGGTATCAGATTAAGACAGACATCGGAATATTAAAATATATTGTTGAAAAAGGTTCAGTTGCCATAGATGGAATAAGTCTTACGGTTGCCAAGACGGACAGCCAGAGCTTTTCAGTATCAATAATACCACATACGGCAGGTGCGACAACGCTGTCACTTAGGAAAGCTGGTGATGTAGTTAATCTTGAAAATGATATTGTCGGTAAGTACATAGAGAAATTCATCACATTTGAAAAGGAAAAGCCGAAAAGCGGGATAACGAAAGAGTTCCTGCTAAAGAATGGATTTTAAAATATCAAAGGGAAAGGAAGGTAAAAGAAAATGTTTGAGTATAACACAGTAGAAGAGGCAGTTAAGGATTTACAGGATGGAAAGCTGATACTTGTCTCAGATGATGAAAGCAGAGAGAATGAGGGCGACCTGATATGTGCCGCTGAATTTGCAACTACTGAAAATGTGAATTTCATGGCGACATATGGAAAAGGACTTATATGCATGCCTATGAGTGGAGATTTGTGCAGAAAGCTGGGACTTACACAGATGGTTGCTGACAATACTGATAATCATGAAACTGCATTTACAGTGTCAATAGACCATGTTAAGACGACAACAGGAATATCGGCAGAGGAGAGAGGCTTTACTGCAAGAGCATGTGTGTCAGATGAAGCAAAGCCTGAGGATTTCAGAAGACCGGGACATATGTTTCCACTACGTTCAAAACCTAATGGAGTTCTTGAAAGAAACGGACATACAGAGGCAACAGTAGACCTTATGAGAATAGCAGGACTTAAAGAATGTGGTCTGTGCTGTGAAATAATGAAAGCGGACGGAACAATGATGAGAAAAGAAGACCTCATAGAAATGTCCGAAAAATTCAATCTCAAATTCATAACAATTAAGGCAATTCAGGAATACAGAAAGAGACATGACAACCTGGTTGAGTGCGTGGCAGTTACAAGAATGCCGACAAAGTATGGGGAATTCATGGCACACTGTTATGTTAATAAGTTAAATGGCGAGCATCATGTTGCATTGGTAAAGGGAGACATTGGTGATGGCAGCAATCTTTTGTGCAGGGTACATTCAGAGTGCCTGACTGGAGACGCATTTGGCTCAATGAAATGTGACTGCGGTCAGCAGCTAGCGTCAGCGATGACACAGATTAACAATGAAGGCAGGGGAGTACTTCTTTATATGAGACAGGAGGGCAGAGGAATCGGGCTTGTCAACAAGCTTAAGGCATATGCACTTCAGGATCAGGGAATGGATACACTTGAGGCTAATCTGGCACTTGGTCTGCCGGGAGACGCACGCGAGTACTACATAGGAGCACAGATATTGAAAGACTTAGGCGCTAAGAGCTTAAGGCTTCTTACTAACAATCCCGATAAGGTATACCAGCTTGCAGATTTTGGAATCGAAATCAGTGAGAGAGTGCCTATTGAGATAGATGCGACCAGCTTTGACAGGTTCTATCTTAAGACAAAGCAGACAAAGATGGGACACATTTTAAATGTAGTGTAAAAATATGGATTATTTATAAGGAGGAATTGATAATGAGAGTTTTAGAAGGTAAGTTAGTTGACAGTGGAATTAAGGTAGGTATTGTAGCGGCAAGGTTTAATGAATTTATTGTGTCTAAGCTTGTTGCGGGAGCTAAAGACGGGCTTGTAAGACATGATGTTTCAGAAGAAAATATTGACCTTGCATGGGTGCCGGGCGCATTTGAGATACCATTGATAGCTTCAAAGATGGCAAAAAGCGGCAAATATGACGCAGTTATATGTCTTGGTGCAGTTATAAGAGGTGCTACAAGCCACTACGATTATGTGTGCAGCGAGGTTTCCAAAGGCATTGCAAATGTTTCTTTAGCAAGTGATATTCCTGTTATGTTTGGAGTGCTTACTACAGATACAATCGAGCAGGCAATTGAGCGTGCCGGAACAAAGGCAGGCAATAAGGGATTTGAGTGCGCTGAAGGTGCTATTGAGATGGTTAATCTTATTAAAGAGATTGAAGGATAATATATAAAATTTTTAGTAATTGTAAAAGGTCAGATTCGTCAGTAACCATTGGGCTTGGCGGGTCTGACCCTTTGTATTATAAAATATGATATAAAATGGATATGCGAAGATGATGATATAAGGTATAATAGATTTGTGTCCTTTAATAATTGTTAAATGAGGATATATTACATATAAATTTATAGAATCGATGGGAGAGATAAGATGAAGTGGGGAATTTTGGCTACAGGTAATATTGCAAAAAAATTTGCATCAACCATAAATCAGATGAGTAAAGAAAATGAACAGTTAGTAGCAGTTGGTTCACGTAACATTGAAAATGCAAAAGCCTTTGCTAATGAGCATGATATCCCAAGATATTATGATTCGTATGAAGCACTGGTTAAAGATCAGGATGTTGAGGCTGTTTATGTAGCAACACCAAATACTTTGCATTATGAGAATTGCAGGTTATGTCTTGAACATGGAAAGCATGTATTGTGCGAAAAGCCGTTTACGATAAATGATAAACAGGCACAGGAACTGTACAGACTGGCAAGGGATAGGCATCTTTTTATCATGGAGGGACTCTGGATATGGTTTCTTCCATTGTATGATCGTTTACGCAGTATCTTACAGCAAGGAGTAATTGGAGAAATAAAACATATTTCATGCCAGTATGGGTTTGTTGCAACAGGTGCCAGAAAAGAGCGTAAATTTAACCCTGCACTTGGTGGAGGTGCTTTGTTGGACATAGGAATTTACAATCTGGGATTTCTGCGTATTGTTACAGGGAATGAGCCGCAGAATGTAGAAACTCAAAAAGTACATATTAATGAGTATGGAACAGATGATTACAGCTGTCTCAAACTGACATATAATGATGGATGTACGGCAGAATCAGTCCAGACAATTGGGCAGGAATTAAAACGTAATGCCAGAATTGAGGGAACAAAGGGAAGTATATTTTTACCGGATTTCCAACACGCCGAGACCATGATACTTGAGGTGGAAGGAAAAGAACCGGAAACAATCGAGTGTCCGGTTGATATAAATGGCTTTGAATATGAAATCAGGGAAGTAAACAGATGCGTAAAACTTGGATATTGCAGCAGTGATGTATATACAGCTAAAGACAGTATTGCACTTACAAGGCTGATGTATGATATCCGTATGAGCTGGAGTTAAAAATAGGAGACAGATATATGTATATATAAGAGCAGGCTTTTCAGCCCCTTCTTTTTGCAACTGACCGACAGGCAATGCTGAGTATGCTTGGAAGTTCCAGACATCCGTCAGGTCTGTAATCATTATCATCCCAGCTATATCCCTCACCACTGCCACATCTGCCTTGTTTGCCATCTGATGAGGTATTGGCGGATCTGGAGCCACTTGCACAGGAAAAGAATATAAAGCTTATTGGAAAATGTAAGGATGTAAATATGGTTGGAAGTGATATACTTATATATAGGCTTGTATATAATCTTGTTGAGAATGCCATAAAATATAATCATTCTGGTGGACAGGTCATAGTAGAGGCATATCAGAAGGAAAAGCAGGTTTATCTGTCAGTAGAGGATACGGGAAGTGGAATTCCAGAGGAACTTAAGGAACGTGTGTTTGAACCTTTCTTTCGCGTAGATAAATCAAGAAGCCGTGAGCTTGGTGGTGTTGGTCTTGGACTTGCGCTTGTTAATGAAATTGTGCGGGTACACGATGGCAGTATTGCAATCAGGCCTAACCCATCAGGAGGAACAATAATAGAAGTGCAGTTTGCAGTTAACAGAACAACAGCTTAAGCTGTCTAGACATACAGTTTATTTATGTGCAGAAATCTTGCATATGACTGTGTTATGAAAGACTGCATTCACATGGATAATTCGCCATCAATTCTTCGCAAAGATGGATTTGAGTTCCTTTATGATAAGTACAAAGACAAGATATATAAGGATATGGAACAAATGGCAAAAGACTTGGGATTGGATGGTCAGAAAGAAGTATTTTCACCAGTTTCTAGCAATAGAACCACTAATATGTAGTAGAAAATAATTTAATGCTTTTTTTATAGACTTTTCCAATAAAGTATGCTATCTTATAGCAGTTTATGGATAAACAAATGTGATAAAAGATCAATAATTTACAAAGAAAGGGAAAACTATCATGGAAAAGATTAAAAAGCGTATAGCTAACTTAAAGGTTGCAGGAAAATTAAAAGTATATCGAATGACAGTACTTGTTATGACATTATTTTTAGTGTTGGTGGCACTGATCTCGACATTAGTGATCCGTTCAAATATAGAGAAGATCACGGAGGTCTGGTCTCCGTCATTGGAATATCTGCAGGATTTAGAGACAATGACTGCGAAATACAGAATCAAGCAGTATCAGCACCTGGTAGAATCAGATGCATCGGATATGACTGCCTGTGAAGAGGAAATTCGGAAGCTGGAGAGTCAGATCCAAGATACAGATGCGAATCTGGATGCAATCATGTCTGCAGACAGTGATGCTAAAAAAGGACAGAACGATTACGAAGTAGCAAACGCTGCATGGGAAAAATACAGGGCTGCTTCAGATGAAATCCTGAAGTTGAGCCGTGAGAATAAACAGCAGGAAGCAGCAAGGCTGATGATCGGAGAGGGGTATGAAGAATATAAGGCTTTTGCTGAGAAATTAACTATATTACGTGACGAGTTCCAGGTAGAATTAGACCGGGCAAAGACCATGGCCAATGTATGCACCATCATCATATTTGTCGTGATCGTGGCAGCGGGTCTTGCGATTGCTGTAGTGACGACACTGATCGGAAAGATCATTACCGATTCCATTACTGAGCCGGTAGAACAGATAGATGCAGCAGTTGCCAGCCTGCGTAAGGGCGAACTGTCTAATGTAGAAATGCTTACCTATGAGTCTGAGGATGAGCTTGGCGATACCATCAAGAATCTGAAAGAAGCCATGGGTATTCTGGCAGATTATGTCAGAGAGATCTCTGTGGAGGTAAAGGCAATAGCGCAGGGTGACCTGACCAGAAATGGTGATGATATTACAGATTTCCTAGGCGATTTCTCGGAATTGAAGACATCACTGCTGTATATTCTGAAACGGTTTAACAGTACCCTGACCGAGATCAGAAATCTGGCAGAACAGGTATCATCGAATGCATCCGAGGTGGAAAATGCATCAAAATCCCTGGCGGACGGTGCAACAGAGCAGGCAGGAGTCATCGAGGAATTGAATGCCACCATTGATACGGTCGTGGATCTGGCGGCAGATACAGCGAAGGAAACACAGAGCGCATCTGCACGTGTAAAAGCTTCTGCAGATAAAGCGAACGAAGAAAAAGAAAAAATGAACGATCTGCTGATGGAAATGGAGCACATTACAGAAATCTCCAAGGAGATCGGTAATATTATCACAGATATCGAGGATATTGCATCCCAGACCAACCTGTTATCCCTGAATGCTTCCATTGAAGCTGCCAGAGCAGGAGAAGCAGGAAAAGGCTTTGCAGTAGTGGCAGATCAGATCGGCAAGTTGGCAGCAGACAGTGCAAAATCTGCTGTAAATACAAGAGATCTGATCGATAAGACCTTAGTGGAAATCGAAAATGGCAATACGATTACAAGAACAACAGCAGACGCATTCAATCAGATCATTGCAGATATGGAGTCATTTGCAGAGATTGCACAGAACACCATGGAGAAAGCAAACTCCCAGGCTGAGTCCTTGGAACAGATCGGTCAGGGAATTGAACAGCTGTCCGGTGTGGTACAGGGCAATGCAGCATCCTCAGAAGAGAATACTGCGATCAGTATTAATCTGGCAGAGGGAGCAGCCAAGATGCATGACCGCGTGAATATCTTTAAGTTATTCTAGAAAATGACAGGAATAGAGTGAAGTAGTCATAAGGAAGGTTATTGTTGTGATTAATGATATATTTAAATTATTTGGAGAGCAGGCAGCTGATATTTTATTTGAGATCATTACAGAATGTATGGACGATTATCTGTATATATTTGATCTGCAGAATAATACCTTTGAGATTTCACAGTCAGCTGTGGAACGATTTAATATACCGAGTAATATCCTGACAGATATGTCAAATGAAGTTATGAATGTAGTATATGAAGAAGACCGTGAGATGCTTGCAAAGCATCTTGCGGATATATGTGAAGGAAGAGAAATGGTACATAATCTTCATTATAGATGGCTTGATAAAGAAGGTATGCCGGTCTGGATCAACAGCCGTGGTATCGTTGTCAATGATCAGCAGGGAAATGCAGAGTATCTGGTCGGGTGTCTGAATGAGACCGGCAACAAGAGAAGGGCTGATAATGTCACCGGACTGCTTGGCGGTCCGGAATTCCTTGCTTACTTGCGTGCACAAAAAGAACCCATTACCAAGGGATTTTTTATGCATATAGGAATTGATGATTTTGGAGCGATCAATAGCTCCAGGGGAGCTGATTATGGTAATTATATCCTGAAAAGCGTAGCCGGCTGTATGAAGGAATGCCTTTCAGACAAGCAGAGAATTTACCATCTGGTAGCGGATCAGTATGTGATCGTGGATCTGGAAGCTTCCTCCGCAGAAGAAGCTGTGGCACTGAAAGAAAAGATTACAGATAAACTTCATAATTTCATAGTAGACGAAAATTATGAAGCTATATTTTCTATTTCTATTGGTGTTATAGATGCAGCAACATTTTGTGAGGGAACCGAAGAATGCCGCAAAAAGTTTGAATTTGCCTTGAAACAGGCAAAAAGCATGGGTAAAAATGGATTTTATATTTTTGATCAGGATGACTATGAGGTCTTTTTACAACAAGGAAGAATCATAGCAACACTTCGTAATGCTATTGTGAACCATTATGATGGCTTTGAAGTATACTACCAGCCGATCGTGGACTGTCAGTCTGAACAGATTATTGGAGCAGAGGCACTGATGCGTTTTTCCATGATAACGGAAGAAGGGCGGGAGTTTGTTTCACCGGTGGAGTTTATCCCATTATTGGAAGAGACCGGATTAATCATTCCCGCTGGAAGATATATTTTGAACGAAGCTGCAGCAATGTGCTGTGAAATGCAGAAATATATTCCTGATTTTCGGATGAATGTAAATGTATCCTATGTTCAGATCCTGCAAGGCAATGTGGAGCGGGATATTCTGGATGCAATTCAAAAATATTCATTACAGCCGGAATGCTTATGTGTTGAAATGACAGAAAGCGGATTTATGGATATGACACCTTCGTTCTGTAAATTCCGTAAAACTCTGGACAAGAACGGGATTCCCTTTGTGATCGATGATTTTGGAACAGGATATTCGAATCTTCATTGTATCCGTGATATGAATCCAAGTTACGTGAAAATGGATAGGGATTTTACTGCCAAGGCGATGAACAGTGACAGGGATTATGAATTATATAAAAATATCATCACCATGGTACATAGTATTAACGTCAGGATATGCGCAGAAGGCATCGAGGAAAAAGAATGGCTTCTGAAAATGAAAGAAATGAAGGTTGATTATCTGCAGGGATATTATTTGGGAAGACCATGTGGAAAGAAACAGTTTCTGCAGCAATATGCCAGTGGCATCAACATTAAATAAAGAAAGTAAGGCAGACTCAGCTATGCGGGGCTGCCTTATTTTATGGTCTTATCAGAAGGATGGATCCATAACGGCTTCTTTCAGTATGTGAACACACCTGTAAATAAGGTCATAAAGCAAAACTAGCCATAGTTTAAAACTATGGCTAACCACAATAAAAATGTATTATAAATATCAAATCACATCTGATACAATTATTCTCACGATTGATTTATAACAGGAGGATACACATGAGTACATTAAATACACCATTCAGATATGATTATGTGGGAAGCTTTTTAAGACCGGAAAGATTAAAGAAGGCAAGAGCCGACTATGAAAGTGGAAAGATTAAGCAGGAGGAGCTTACTGCTGTTGAGGATGACTGCATAAGAGAGCTTGTAGCAAAGGTTAAGAAACTTGGTTATCATGTTATAACTGATGGAGAGTTCAGAAGATCTACATGGCATCTTGATTTCATGTGGGGCTTCAATGGCGTTGAGCATAGAAAGACAGTTGATGGTAATACAACATTTGACGCAGAAGCAGCAATGATTGATGATACATATATGGTTGGTAAAATATCAGTAAAGAGCCATCCATTTGTTGAACATTTTAAATTCGTTAAGGCATTAGAGGATGAGAACACTGTTGCAAAGCAGACAATTCCTTCACCGGGACAGTTCTATGCATATTTTACGGGTGCAGAGCTTTTAGCAGATACACTTGCAATCTATGGAACAGAGGAAGCATTTGCAGAAGATGTAATTAAGGCTTACAATGAATTTGTTGCTGAAATATATGCAGCAGGCTGTAGAAATCTCCAGTTTGATGATTGTGTATGGGGCGGAATGGTCAATCCAAAGCTTGCTGTTGCACTTACAGGAAGAAGCGGTGAGGCTCTTGAAGAGTACAAGAAGCTTATGCTTAAGTTAAACAACGAGGTTGTAGCTGCTGCACCAGATGACCTGCTTATCAATACACATGTGTGCAGAGGCAATTATCATTCGACATTCTTCAGTTCTGGAGCATATGACAGCGTTGCTGATCTGCTTTTCGGTGAGGAAAATGTTAATGCTTATTATCTTGAATATGATGATGAGCGTTCAGGCGGATTTGCACCATTAGCAAAGGTATCCGGGGACAAGAAGGTTGTTCTTGGACTTGTTACAACTAAGACACCAGCGCTTGAAAACAAGGAACTTGTTATTAACAGAATTCATGAGGCAGCAAAATATGTTCCTCTTGACAGACTGTATCTGAGCCCACAGTGTGGATTCGCTTCATGCGAGATTGGAAATAAGCTTACTGAGGAAGAGCAGTGGGCTAAGTTAAAGCTTGTCAAGGAAATTGCTGAAGAAGTATGGGGATAAGTCTTAGAAAATGAATATATGATGATTTAGAAGGGCTGGTTGGTATTCTTACAGCTTCTTTTGCAAGTAAGATAAAGTCTGATAGAATCAGATAGAATGGTAAAAAAACAGTATCACTAATCTTTTTTGAATTAAGATTGGTGGTACTGTTTTTTGTGATATTAATTATCTCTGAACTTCGTTACCAGCGTCAGAGAAAGCGAGCTTCATAACCTCGTCAACTGTAACTAAGTTGTAATCTCCGCTTACAGTGTGCTTTAAGCAGCTTGCAGCGTTAGAGAATTCAACTGCCTTCTGAGGGTCAAAGTTGTTGATAAGGCTGTAGATAAGACCAGCACAGTAAGCGTCTCCAGCACCGATGTAATCAAGAATGTGCATGAAGAATTCCTTGCTGTAGTAAGCCTTGCCTTCTGTGTAAATCATTGACTGGAGCTTAAATGTTGTGATAGAAGTTTCTGTTCTCCATACTGAAGCAACCATCTTGAATGGGAATTTCTTCATAAGTTCCTTGGCAATGTAAGCATTTTTCTCCTCGCCATTAGCATCGGCAGGATTCATAGAGAAGATACCGATAGCGTCATCTTCGTTAGCGATACATACATCAACATACTGGCATATACGAGACATTGCCTCACATGCCTTTTCGCTTGACCAGAGCTTGCTTCTGTAGTTTAAGTCACAGCTTACAGTCATGCCTTTTTCCTTAGCCTTCTTGCAGGCTGTGATACAGATGTTAGTCATCTCATCAGAGATTGCAGGTGTGATTCCTGAAAAATGGAACCATGTTGCACCATCAAATATCTCGTCCCAGTCAAAGTCATCAGCAGTAGCAAGCGCAAATGCAGAACCTGCTCTGTTATAGATAACGTTAGTTGGACGCTGGCTCGTCTTCTTCTCAAGGAAGTAGATGCCAATCTGGTCGCCGCCACGCACGATATGGTCTACGCCTACGCCGTACTGACGGAGTGAGTTGATTGCAGCCTGTCCGATTATATGTTTTGGAAGCTTTGTTACATAATTAGCATCAACATCAAAGTTAGCAAGGGACACAGCAGTATTGGCTTCTCCACCTCCATAAACAGCCTCAAATGCATTGCACTGAGTAAATCTTGCGTTGTTCTCAGGAGAGAGACGAAGCATAATTTCACCAAATGTAACAATCTTATCTTTCATTTTTCTTAATCCTTTCTCAATATAAGATTTCCTAAAATAAATATACAAGAATGTATTTTAGCACATTATGGCGAAAAATGGGAGTAAAATGTTCTTGATTTGATACATATTTTTTACTATAGTTACATGTGAAGTAAATATGTGCATGAAGATTTATAATCTTTTGTACACGTTTGAAAGGATTGAATAATGTTAAGAAATGTTTCATTAGAAGATATATCGGATGGCAGACTGTATACTGAGAATGACCTTGTGCGTGTTGATACTAACTCGTGTAAGGGCTGTCAGACTGTATGCTGCCAGAATATGGGAAGTACGATTGTGATTGACCCATATGACTGTTACAAGCTCACAACCGGATTAGGGAAAACATTTGAACAGCTTACGATGAACGAGCTTGAGTTAAATGTTGTGGATGGTATTATTATGCCTAATTTAAAAATGCAGAAATCAGACGGAAGATGTGCTTTTCTTCGTGAAGATAATCTGTGCAATATACATACGATAAGACCGGGAATATGCAGAATGTTCCCACTTGGAAGATACTGGGAGGATGAGACACATTTTAAATATATTGTGCAGAAGGGCGAGTGTAATAAGGATAATCTATCGAAGATTAAACTGAAAAAATGGCTTGGCATTGAGGGACTTGCGGAGTATGATTCTTATATTGTCAGATGGCATGAGTATGTGAAGCAGCTTCAGGCGGCACTACCGGGACTTTCAGAGGATAATGTGAAGATTCTTAATACATTTAACTTAAGAGTGTTATATATGACGACATATGCCGGATGTGCTGATGATAAGGCATTTTATGCGGAATTTGACAGAAGACTTGCGATGGCTAAGGAAAAGCTGGGACTGATGTAGGATTGGTTCACAGGTGACAGAAAGGAAGATTGATTTTATGAAGACAGATTTATTTCATATAGGAAAGTTCGTAATTCATGGTTATGGATTGATGATTGGCATAGGTTTTGTGCTGGCACTGCTTGTTGGTGAGTACAGGGCTAAGAAAATGGGAATGAAAGAGGAGGCTCTTATTGATATTGCGATAATTGCGGGAGTATCGGGATTTCTTGGAGCAAAGCTGTTGTATATAATAGTGAGCTTTAAGGATTTTATAAAAGATCCCATAGGTGTGCTTGGCTCATCGGGATTCGTTGTATATGGCGGACTTATTGCAGGTGTACTGTGCAACCTTATATATGTAAAGATTAAGAAGTTATCATTCCTTGAATATTTTGACCTGGTAATGCCAGAGATAGCGCTGGCACAGGGCTTTGGACGAATCGGCTGTTTCCTTGCAGGGTGCTGTTACGGAAGACATACAGATGCAGCCTGGGGAGTTGTTTTCCCGGCTGGTTCACTTGCACCATCAGGAGTTAAACTGATTCCTACACAGCTTATATCATCGGGGGCAGATTTTCTTAATATGGCGTTTCTTATGATAATAGCAGCTAAGTTTTCTTATACTGCTGTTATGAAGCGCAAGGCTGACGGTAAGGAAACTACCGGAAAGCATATGGCAGCAGGTAATATTGGATTCTTATATTGCATAACCTACGGACTTGGAAGATTTGCAATTGAGTTCTTAAGAAACGATTACAGAGGTGAGGTCGGAATATTCTCTACATCGCAGTTTATCTCTCTTTTCATTGTGTTACTTGGTGTGGTTGCGATGGCTGTTAATCATAAGTTGAAAAATGCGGACAGATAGAAATACTAATATGGACTAATCAGCGTTGTATTATAAATTACACTGGCTGGTTAGTCTTTTTTATTGCCTTTTAATCTGCAATGTATTAATAAAAATACATAATTTATTAAAATGTGACAAATAATGCTGGACGTTTTGTTAAAAAAATTGTTAATATGTAAACATAATAAAGCGAACGACAATTTAATATATGAAAATCAGTACATTTTAGTTAATATAATAAATATTTGTATATCTGGGGAATGTTTATTATTAGAATCTGAGATGGTAGAATATGTGAAATGGAGTGATAAGTGATGAAAATATACAAAGCAAAAGATTATGCTGATATGAGTAGAAAGGCAGCTAATATTATATCAGCACAGATTATTATGAAGCCGGAATGTGTACTTGGACTTGCGACTGGTTCAACGCCAGTTGGGTTATATAAGCAGTTAGTAGAATGGTATAAAAAAGGTGACTTGGATTTTTCAGCAGTTAAGACTATTAATCTTGATGAGTATAAGGGACTCAGTCAGGACAATGATCAGAGTTATTATTATTTTATGCATAAGAATTTATTTGATAATGTGAATATATCAGTTGATAATACTCATATTCCTAATGGAATGGAGCAGGATTCGGAAAAAGAATGTAACAGATATTCTGAACTGATTAAGTCTCTTGGTGGTATTGATTTACAACTTCTTGGAATAGGTCATAATGGACACATAGGATTTAATGAACCATCAGATTCATTTGAAAAACAGGTTCATTGTGTTGATTTAACAGAATCTACAATAGAAGCTAATAAGAGGTTTTTTGAATCAGCAGAAGATGTTCCAAGACAGGCATACACAATGGGAATCAAGACAATAATGCAGGCAAAGAAGATTCTGGTTGTTGCAAGTGGAGAAGATAAAGCACAGATTGTGAAAGAAGCCTTTTTTGGACATATTACACCATATGTTCCTGCATCAGTTCTGCAGCTGCATAATGATGTAACACTGGTAGCAGATGAAGCAGCTCTTAGTAAGATTTATTAAAGCATATTAACTTGGTGAATAGAAAGTTGTGAAGATATGATTATAAAGAATGCTGATGTTTATACACAGGATAATGTATTTGTTAAGGGAGATGTCGTTGTAGATAACGGCACATTCACCAAAGTGCTGGAAGCCCCTGATTATGTTGACAATGAAGTAGTAGATGCTACAGGACTTAAGATGATTCCAGGACTTGTTGACATTCATTTTCATGGATGCAAAGGCGCAGATATGTGTGATGGAACTAAAGAGGCACTTGATATAATTTCGCGGTATGAGGCTTCTGTCGGAGTGACGAGTATATGTCCGGCAACCATGACGATAGCTAAGGAAGAACTTGTTGAAGTTATGAAGAATGCCGGAGAGTATTCATATAATGGTGGAGCCCATCTGGTAGGAATTAATATGGAGGGACCTTTTATAAGTCCACAAAAAAAGGGTGCACAGGCAGCAGAGAATATTATGCATTGTAATTATGAGTATTTCTGTGAACTCCAGAAAGCTGCACATGATTTAATAAAGATTGTTGATATTGCACCAGAAGAGCCGGGTGCGATGAATTTCATAGATAAAGTAAAAGATAATGTTGTGGTGTCGATTGCTCATACAGCAGCGGATTATGATACTGCGATGGAGGCAATTCAACATGGTGTAACTCATGCAACACATTTATACAATGCAATGCCCCCTATGAATCATAGAAAGCCTGGTGTTATAGGTGCAGTAAGAGATTCATATCAATGTCATGCAGAACTGATATGTGATGGAGTTCATATTCATCCATCAGTAATACGGGCAACATTTGCTATGTTGGGTGCGGGACGCATAATACTAATCAGTGACAGCATGAGAGCAACAGGATTAGAGGATGGCGAATATACTCTTGGAGGACAGCCTGTAGTGGTAAAAGGTAATCTGGCAACATTACATGATGGAACAATTGCCGGATCAGCAACTAATTTAATGGATTGTCTTCGATATGTCGTTAAAAAAGCAGGAATTTCATTAGAAACAGCTGTTATGTGTGCAACAGAGAATCCGGCAAAGGAAATTGGTATATATGATAAAGTCGGAAGTATTTCTGTAGGAAAACAAGCAGATTTCGTGCTTATTGATGAGGAATTGAATATTAAGAGAGTATATATTGATGGAAAGGAGATAATATGCTAGGTTTTTTCAAAGGAAAGTCAAAGGATAATATTATTTATTCTCCATGTAAAGGAAAAGTGGTGCCAATTACTGAAGTTTCAGATCCAACATTTTCAGAAAAGGTTCTTGGAGATGGATTTGCAGTAATCCCTTCTGAAGGAAAGATATATGCTCCGGCAGATGGTGAGATTTCAATGGTGTTTGATACTCTTCATGCTGTGACAATGACAACCAGTCAGGGAACAGAATTACTGATACATATTGGGCTGGATACGGTAACGCTCAAGGGAGAACCATTTATTTCACATGTTTCAGGTGGTCAGCAGGTAAAAAAGGGTGATTTACTTTTAGAGGCTGATCTTGAAAAAATAAAGTCGGCAGGATTGGATACGATTACACCAGTCCTTATATGCAATACCGACGATTATAATAAAATTAATCTAATAAAGGAGGGTGAGGTATCTATTGATGATGAAGTTCTGAAAATATCATAATTACTCAGGATTTCACAATGCGCGTGATTGGGATAACCCCGATTAATAATGATTTAAAGGAGGAGAAAAGTATGAAATTTCTTCAAAAACTGGGAAAAGCGTTAATGCTTCCTGTGGCAGTACTGCCTATATGTGGTATCCTTATGGGTATCGGTTATATGCTGTGTCCAGAAGCTATACAGGGTGGAGATATTCAGGGTGCAGCTGATATGATTGGTCTGTTTCTTGTAAAAGCTGGTGGAGCTTTAATTGATAACATGGCAATCCTTTTTGTAATTGGTGTCGGTGTAGGTATGTCAGATAAAAATGATGGTACCGGAGGAATTGCGGCACTTGCTTCGTGGCTTATGATGACAACACTTCTTTCTACAAAGTTTGTTACAGTAATTATACCTTCTATAGCAGACATTGCAACTAAAACTCTTGCATTTAACAAGATTGAGAATCCATTTATTGGTATTCTTGCTGGTATAATCGGTGCTATGTGTTATAACAAGTTTAAAGATACAAAATTACCAAACTGGTTATCTTTCTTTAGTGGAAAACGATGCGTAGCAATTGTTTCAGGAGTAGTATCAATTCTTGTATCTGTTGTGTTATTATTTGTATGGCCATTACTGTTCAGCGCATTAGTAAGCGTTGGTAAGGCAATTGTAAAGCTTGATATTGTTGGTGCAGGTATCTATGCATTCTTGAACAGATTGTTAATTCCTACCGGATTACATCATGCGTTGAACAACGTATTCTGGTTTGATACTATCGGACTTGGAGATTTACAGCACTTCTGGGCAGGACAAACATCAAGTGATGTTTCATGGAGTCTTGGAATGTATATGTCAGGCTTCTTCCCATGTATGATGTTTGGTGTTCCTGGTGCAGCTTTAGCTATGATTAAATGTGCAAAGCCAGCTAAGAAAAAAGTAGCTATAGGACTTGTTGCTTCTGCAGCATTATGTGCATTTATCTGTGGTGTTACAGAACCATTTGAATTTGGTTTCATGTTCCTTGCTCCTGGACTCTATGTTATCTATGCACTTCTTTATGGTATATTTACAATGATTACAGTTGCATTAGGCTTCAGAGCAGGATTTAGTTTCTCAGCAGGTGCTACTGACCTGTTATTCTCATCATCTCTTCCGGCAGCACAGAAGACATGGTTGATAATTCCTCTTGGTATAGCAGCATTCTTCGTATTCTATTTTGTATTCTTATTTGCCATTAAGAAATGGGATTTAAAGACTCCTGGCAGAGAAGATGATGATATAGAAGCAGAAAAGAAAGTTGAACTTGCAAGTGACGATTATACAGCAATTGCAAAGACAATTCTTGAAGGCTGTGGCGGAAAAGAGAATATTGCAAGCATAGATAATTGTATTACAAGACTGAGACTTGAAGTAAAGGATATTACACTTGTTAATGATAAGGTTATTAAATCAGCTGGTGTTGCTGGTGTTATGAAACCTGGAAAGACATCTGTACAGGTTATTATAGGAACTAAGGTACAGTTTGTTGCGGATGCATTTTCTAAGCTTTGTGAATAATTAAAATGTTAAAATAAAGATAATATAAAAATCCCCGGTAAGACTGCCAGAACAGCAGCTTATCGGGGATTATTTCATGTGTTACTTTACCATGCTTAAAAATTCTTCATCAGATATCTTAGAATTCATTACAGCATTCTTAATTGCAGCGGACATAACGCGGGCAGCAAGTGTTCCTGCGAAGTTGATATCAACATGTACAGCTTCACCGTTGCCTCGTTTTGCAGTGCTTGCAGCATATATTGTATCTCCGTCTGCCATTGTGCCGACCGGATTAATGCAGCGTGCATACGCATTTCTTGCCATAGATGCAATCTTGTTAAGTTCAGCCTTGTTAAATGCAGCGTTGGTTATAATCGCACCGATTGTTGTGTTGCCAGTGAACATATCGCGAGGTGCCATGAACTGATAGAGCGTTTCTTCGCAGCTGATATATTCTGTTCTGTCAGAATTCTTAAGTCCGGCAAGCTTTTTACCGGTTTCGTAATCTGATATATCACCAAGTGCATTTACAACAACAATTGCTGTCATTGTAAATGTGCCTGCCTTCACTGAATATATTCCAAGTCCTGACTTTTCAGCCTGCTTCATTCCCATAATCTTGCCGACAGTCGCACCTGTTCCGGCACCGATACAGCCCTGAACGGGGTCGTTGCTATCCGAATTGGCAGCGGTGGAAGCATCAGTATTGACAACACCGGCCTTCATAAGTGCCTTAATGCAGGCCTCATATCCCATAGTACTGTCCGGGCGTACTTTAGAGCTTCCATATCCAAGATCAAATATGCATGACTGGCATACAAGCGGAACAAGTGAAACGCCTGTGTTATATCCTATACCATGTTCTTCAAGACATGTCATAACTCCGTCAGATGCGGCAAGACCGTATGCTGAACCGCCTGACAGCACGATGGCATTAATCGGATTGTCAGCAGTCATAGGCATAGTAAGAGGTGTTTCTCTTGATGCCGGACCGCCACCGCTAATGTCACAGCCTGCTGTAGCTCCGTCTGGAAAATATATAACAGTTACACCAGTGCCAGCTTCCTTATTGGAAGCATGACCTAATCTAAAATCATTAATATCATTAACTGAAATCTCTGTAAACAAAACTAATCCTCCGTTGATTAATGTCCGATTTATTCAATCAAAGTGACTGACTAATTCTGGTTAAGCTTAAGTGCAGCATATAATGCACGGGAAACCACACTAGCAACAATAAAGCAGATTCCTGCCTCAATAAGTCCCTGAACACCAACAAATAATACTACGAATATAAGTGGGTTCTTAGCTCCGAGTGCAGTAACGAAGGCCTGTACATAATCTGTATTATAGAAGAAGAGAACAAGTGAACTCATGAATAATAAAGTATTAAGTAAAGGACAGCAGAGGCTTGCTATATAATAAGAAAATTTCTTAACTCCATTAATACTGTGAAGTCCCTTGAATATAAGTCCTGTAAGGAAGCCTTCAAGAGTTCTTGTTACTACTGTTGTTACAAATGTACCAAATGGATTAATTCCGAGAAGAACAGTTCCCATTGCGCCTCCAACGAAGCACTGATAAAAGCTTGTAAGTCCGAATGTCAGACCACAGATTAAACCGCCGACAGGTCCTAAGATGATAGCACCTACAGCTACAGGAACAGTTAAAAGGGTGATAGAAAGTCCAGGGGTACGGATGTAGCCTAATGGGGTCAGTGACATAACGAGTATGACCGCAACCATAAGTGCCAGCTCCACCATGTACTTAGTGTTGAACTTCGTTGCAGAAGTTCGAGTTGCATTGATAGTATTCATATTGTCTCCTTTGCGGAAAGGTATGCAGCCCTTCCGGCTTGTTAAGATACATCTCCGAAAAACGGATGACGTTCGCGCGTATAATAACATATATATTGTTATTATTCAAACATTCTTTATAAATTATTTATAAAAATACATTTGACATTAATTTACTATGATGAAAATCGGTGTTAATATAAGAAACGCTTATTTATTATTGAAAGCAGATTTTTTGAAAATATTTATTAATAAAGATGGGAGAGTGTTTATGAGCAGAATTATTAAAAATGTGCTGCCATACTGGAAGTCGATAGTGCTGGTATTTGCACTGCTTATTGTTCAGGCAGTGTGTGACTTGTCGCTTCCTGCGTATACTTCAGATATCATTGATACAGGTATACAGAATGGAGGCATAGAGCATACTGTGCCAGAAAAGATTACTAAGGAAGAATTTGACACTGCGAAGCTTTTTATGACAGAGGAAGAAGCACAGCTGTGGGAACAGTCGTATTCTTATAATGAAGATGATAATGTCTATGAATTAAGTGTCAAAGGTTCTAAGAACAAGACTGATTTAGACGACACACTTTTTACAGCACTTATAATTAACAACCAGATGTCTTCAGTGACTGAAAGTGCATTCAAGAGCCGTATGGCAGAGCAGATGCATGTAAGTGAGGAGCAGCTGTCCAATGTTTCAGTAGAAGATATTGGAAAGTCTATGGGCGTGGAACTCACTACATTTACACAGATGATGGAAGATTCGGATGGTAATGAGGTTGAAACTACATGTGTGGATATGAGACAGATAGTGAAGGCAATGTATAGTGCAGGGGCTATGAGTAAGGATGATATCCTTTCTATGAGAAGTGAATTCCAGAAGACTATTGATACTATGGGAAAGACTCTTGTTTCGTCTATGGGCGTTGCTTATGCAAAGAGCATGGATGCCAAGGCAGGAATGGACATGGATTCTATTCAGACTAAGTATCTGTGGGCAGCTGGTCTTAAGATGGTTGCCATGGCACTTCTTATGGCGGTTACTTCTGTATGTGTAGGCTTCCTTGCATCAAGAGTTGGTGCAGGTGTTGCAAGAGATATGAGAGGAAAGCTGTATTCTAATGTCATGGGATTCTCTAATGCTGAGATGGACAAATTCTCTACAGCGTCACTTATCACAAGAACAACTAATGATGTACAGCAGGTTCAGATGGTTACGGTTATTATGCTGAGAATGATTCTGTATGCACCAATTCTTGGCGTCGGAGGAATTATAAAGGTTGTTGGAACAGGAGCCGGCATGGGCTGGGTTATAGTTATGGCTGTTGCGGTTATCATTGCATTTGTAATGCTTCTTATGGTAATTGCGATGCCTAAGTTCAAGCTTATGCAGAAGCTGGTTGATAATGTCAATCTTGTATCCAGAGAGATTCTTACTGGTCTTTCTGTAATAAGAGCCTTTGGAAGAGAGAAGAAGGAAGAGGAAAGATTTGACGAAGCTAATAAAAAGCTTACTAAGACAATGCTCTTTACTAACAGAACAATGACATTCATGATGCCAAGCATGATGTTTATTATGAATGGTTTATCAGTTCTTATCGTGTGGGTTGCCGCACACAGAATTGATGCCGGAGTTATGCAGGTAGGTTCTATGACTGCATTTATAACATATTCGATGCTTATAGTTATGTCATTCCTTATGCTTACAATGATGTCTGTAATGCTCCCAAGAGCGATGGTTGCAGCTGACCGTATAGATGAAGTTATTAATACACATTCTTCAATAGAAGACTCTGAGAATCCTGAGACAATTGAGTCTGCAAAGGGTGTAGTTGAGTTTAATCATGTTAATTTCATGTATCCGGGTGCTAAAGCAAACGTACTTGAGGATATTACATTTAAAGCAGAGCCGGGTAAGACTACAGCTATTATAGGAAGTACGGGCTGTGGAAAGTCAACGCTCGTTAATCTTATTCCAAGATTGTATGATGTTACAGGAGGAAGCATTACTATTGATGGTCATGATATAAGAAATATCTCTATGCATGACTTAAGAAGTGAGCTTGGTTATGTGCCTCAGAAGGGAATGCTTTTCTCTGGTACTATTGCAAGTAACTTAAGATTCGGTAATCCTGATGCAAGCGATGAAGATGTCGTTAAGGCAGCACAGATTGCACAGGCAACTGAGTTCATTGATAATAAGGCTGAGAAGTATGACAGTCCTATAGCACAGGGCGGTACTAATGTTTCAGGCGGTCAGAAGCAGAGACTTTCTATTGCCAGAGCAATAGCAAAGCACCCAAGAGTGTTTATATTTGATGACAGTTTTTCAGCACTTGATTTAAAAACTGACGCAATTCTTCGTAAGGAGCTTGCTGCAAATGTGTCTGATGCCACTGTTATTATTGTAGCTCAGCGAATCAGCACAATCCTTCATGCAGATCAGATTCTTGTTATGGATGATGGTAAGATTGTTGGCAAGGGAACGCATGAAGAACTTATGAAGACATGTGAGACATATCAGCAGATTGCAAGTTCACAGCTTTCTGCTAAAGAGCTTGGAAAGGAGGCCTAGTCAGTATGGAAGATAATAAAAATATCAAAATGCCACCGAAAAGAAGAATGGGACCTCCGGGAAGAGGAATGGCACCTGTTGAGAAAGCTAAGGATTTCAAAGGATCAATAGGAAAGCTTATAAGATATATTGGAAGCTATAAGATTGCGATAATATTTGTTGCAGTTATGGCTGTATGCTCAACAGTATTTTCTGTTGTAGGTCCAAAGGTTCTTGGTAAGGCAACTACAACTCTGTCAGAAGGTCTTGTAAAGAAAATCGGTGGAACTGGCGGAATTGACTTTGGAAAGATTGGAACAATTCTTATATTCGTGCTTTGTCTGTATGCCGCAAGTGCAGTATTTAACTTTGTACAGGGCTGGATAATGACAGGTATTACACAGAAGGTTTGCTATAGATTAAGAAAAGAAATCAGCGAGAAGATTAACCGTATGCCTATGAAGTATTTCGAGAGCAGGACATATGGTGAGGTGTTATCAAGAATTACTAACGATGTTGATACACTTGGAATGGGACTTAACCAGAGTATTACAACAATCATTACATCTTTAACTACTATGATTGGTGTTCTTGTTATGATGTTAAGCATTTCACCGCTTATGACACTTATAGCGGTTATAATACTTCCAATATCAGTCGGACTTGTTTCTTTCGTTGTTAAGAAGTCACAGGGATATTTCAAAACACAGCAGGAGTATCTTGGACATATTAACGGACAGATTGAGGAAACTTATGGCGGACATATGATTGTTAAATCATTTAACAAAGAAAAGGATATGGTTGATTCATTTAACAAGACTAATGATGTCCTTTATGGTTCAGCATGGAAGTCACAGTTCCTTTCAGGAATGATGCATCCAATCATGATGTTTGTAGGTAACTTAGGTTACGCATGTGTTGCATTAACCGGCGGTCTTCTTGCTATTAAAAATGTTATAACAATCGGTGATATTCAGGCATTTATCCAGTATGTAAAGAATTTCACACAGCCAATCCAGCAGATTGCTCAGGTTATCAATCAGGTACAGTCTATGGTAGCAGCTTCTGAGAGAGTATTTGAATTTCTTGATGAAGAAGAGGAAGACCAGACTGTTAAGAATCCTGTTTCTACAGAAGGAATTAAGGGCGAGGTTGATTTCGAGCATGTAAGATTCGGATACAATGAGAACCAGACTATCATCAAGAATTTCAGTGTAAATGTTAAGCCTGGACAGAAGGTTGCTATCGTAGGACCGACAGGTGCAGGTAAGACCACTATTGTTAAGCTGCTTATGAGATTCTATGATGTTAATGATGGAGCAATTCTTGTTGACGGACATAATGTTAAGGATTTCAACAGAAGAGAACTAAGAGACGCATTTGGAATGGTTCTTCAGGATACATGGCTCTATAAAGGTACAATTATGGAAAATATCAGATACGGAAAGCTTGACGCAACTGATGAAGAGGTTATTGCAGCAGCTAAGGCAGCTAACGCACATCACTTTATTGAGACACTTCCGGGTGGTTATGACTGTGAGCTTAACGAGGACGCAAGCAATGTTTCACAGGGACAGAAGCAGCTCCTTACAATTGCAAGAGCAATCCTTGCAGATAATCCAATTCTTATTCTTGATGAAGCAACATCTTCTGTTGATACAAGAACAGAGGAGAGAATTCAGAAGGCTATGGATAATCTGATGAAGGGCAGAACAAGCTTTGTTATTGCACACAGACTTTCAACTATTAAAGACGCTGATGTGATTCTTGTTATGAAGGATGGAGATATCGTTGAGCAGGGAACTCATGATGAGCTTCTTGCCAAGAACGGTTTCTATGCTGACCTTTATAATTCGCAGTTTGAGCAGGCTTCTTAGATTGATAATATATATGTTAAGAGAAACGGCAGGAAGAAATTTCTGCCGTTTTTTTAGTGTGCGCTTAGTGGCGCACGTTTATAACGGATGAAAATACCTAATCCGCTCTAGTAGCAGAAAGGATACAGCCGAAGGAAAGGGAGTACATTGCGAGGCGGATTCTGAAGAAAATAGGATGTGGTAAACATAATAAATTATGGGTAAATCTCTGGCATAACAAACAGAAAACACAAACTAATATCAAAATATACAGTTGAGACATAATAAACTACAGATGAGACAACATTTATTGAATAAAATGTCAAATTATGATATTTTCCAATTAAAGGAAATAGAATCGTGATTAAAAGAACAAGACTTGAAAAGAATATGTTTTCTAATAAGGAGGAGGTGTAAAAATAAAAAGTTACTGATGACATTTATAAATTAGAATGATGGAGGTACGCGAATGAAAACAAAAAACAGAATAATGGCACTAATGTTAATATTTTTTTTAGTATTTTCAAATTTAAAGGTTGTAAATGCTTATGAAATTAGAGAAAATGCAATAACATTATATACAATCAACGATGCTGAAAAAGTAGCAATACAACATATCAGAAGTATAATGTCAGTAGATAAACCAGATATATGGAAGAATGGCGTAAGAATAAGTGAAAGAAAAGCATTGTTTGATTTTAACAACAATATTAATTCATACTATTTTCAATTAGAAAATTATGATGGAGATGTGGCTGGTTATGTAATAACAGGAGCAACAAGTGAAACATATCCGATAATAGAATATTCTGATACAGGAGAAAGTTTTATTTCAATTGCAATTGATACGATATCAGAGGAGCGTCAAATAGATAACTCATTTTGTAAAATATACAGAAGTATTCTAGACAATACATATGCATGTAAAGTATTTAATGATAATGAAGGCAAAATATATGACATATCAGATGCTTCTTTTTGCGAATTAGGAGAAAAAGATTTACAATATTCTGAGAATATTGTAAATAATTATGCAGATGTCTGGAATGAATATATACATAATTATAATACTGGAGATAGTAATGCACCTGACAATGAAGGAGATGGTTTTATTTTTAATCCAGTACTTTATGAATCTGGATACAATTTAAGTTCATATTTTTCATTAGTAACGGATAGATTACAATTTAAGGATATGACAGATTTTTCAAGTGGAGCAGTATGCTCACCAACGGCAGCAGTTAATTTGTGTATATATTGGGCTGACAAAAATGAAGCTAAATATGGGAAACTTAAGTTTTGGGATTCATGGAATGAAAGTTTTTGGTATTTTTATTCATTAATGGAGACTGATTTAACTAATGGAACCAAAGAAAATAAAATTGCAGGAGCATATCAAGAATATTTTATGAGAATGGGGTTAAGTTGTGATGCTAATTTTCATGAACATACAAATAATGGACAAGATATAGTTGAAGAATTGGACTGCGGTAGACCAGTTCATCTAATGTTACACGATCATTATAAATATAAAAATCATTCAGTTATAGCTTTAGGTTACATGCAATTTAGATATGATGATTATGATAGTATATATATTAGAATAGCAGATGGTTGGAGTAGGACGGCTAATAGATATGTATGGGGAATGTGTTATGGAACATGGAATTATGTGTCAGTGGAGGTATAATAGATGAATACGCAAAAAAAGAAAAAGAACAAATTTATAATACCAACAGTGTGCATTATATGTATGATTATTATAGTGGTTACACTATATATAATGAATAATACCTTATATAAATCTCTTGATTTAACATACGGAAATGTATCTAAGTATACTATAACATCTGGAAGCACTGGAAATGTATATGACATAACAAATGAAGAAATCAATAATATTATAGAAAAGCTTAATGATACAAAAGTGAAAGAAAAAGATTTTGAACCAACAACTGGATGGACAAGTTATATTACATTTTCGGATGACAAAGGAAATTCTCACAGACTTCAAGTGGGAAAAGATAGAATAGAATATGACAATGTCTGGTATAAAATAAAAAAAGGCAATGGTACGTTATATGATTATGTTAATACATTAGAAGTTAAATATTTTCGTTAATATTGCACTTTTATGAAAAGATGAATTAATATATAATGTGATTAATATTTATTTATGTGAAGAGGGCAATGCATGAATATATTGATTTGCGATGATGATAAGCATTATGTCGATACAATAAGAAAATATGTTGATGAATTCTTTGTTGAGAGAAAGATAACTGATTATATGGTATATGAATATTACAGTGGAGAAGAGGCGGCGAAGAATACTAAGAAGATTGATATAGCATTTCTTGATGTTGAGATGAGTGGCATTAACGGAATCGAAGCCGGAAGATATTTAAGAAAGAATAACAGGAATATTGTTATATTTATAATAACTTCGTATATGGGATATCTTGAGGATGCAATGGACGAGGGCGTTTTCAGATATATTAATAAACCGATGGAAAGACCTGTGATTATGCGAGGTTTGCAGAAGGCGTTAGTACTGTGCAGTAAGCGTCAGAGCAATAAAGTTAATATAGAATATAACGGAAACAATATAATTATTGAACAGGATTCAATCATATGTATAGAATCACTGGTCAGAAAAAGATACATTAGCACAGACACAGAGTCATATATAAGTCTCAAAAGTCTTTCTTATTGGCTGAATGTTCTTGATAAAGACAGATTCTTCCTTGCTAATAAATCCTGTATTGTAAATATAGACAGAGTTGTAAGATTTACTGATAAACATATTGAACTTAAAGGCGCCAAAGAACCCATAGATTTATCAAGAGAGAAGAAAAATGCATTTAAGCAGAAAATGCTTCTGTATCTGGCAGGGCAGGAGTAGGTGGATATGGAATTAGTTATGTTAGGTAGTAATGCGTTTGCGCATATAGTTGAGGCATTAATATTGTGGATGGGTATGTCACAGATGTATGAGGCAAGATATAAACAAGTTGTGACAGGTCTGGTGATAATGGTGGGGCATGCAATAATGTTCTGGGTATTTCTGACAGGAAATATTTACGTTGTTACGATAGTTAATAATTTGATTTACATTTTGTTGATAGCATTATTGTATAATGTTAGTAAGAGGTCGGCGATATTTTGGGCAGTGATTTACAATGCTATGATGGCTATATCAGAGTTAATAATGTTTTTTACGGCAAGATACATTGTTGGAATTGAGAATGCAGGCAGAAAAGATACGGTAGATATTATTTTCATGTTCTGTCTGTGTAATATCAGTTATTTTCTGATAACTCAAACTATGGTATTTATAAAAAAGAAAAGTATAGCTTTTGATAAAAATGATATGTCAAAAATATTATTAATGGGTTCATTAACAACATCATTAATAGTTTTTATGACTTATTATATTATTGGAACAACATGGAATCTGCATCAGAAAGAAACCATTTGGATGATGATAAGTTCAGTTGGATTGGTGTGTTCTGATATATTAATTCTATGGTCTTATATTAAAATTGATGAGCGCAATGCTGAAAATGAGCGTATTAAGATTCAGCTTGAGCAGGAAAAAGCCGATGCAAGATATTATAAACTTGAAAATGAGAAGAATGAAAGTCTTGAGATATTAAGGCATGATATGAGTAACCATCTTAACACTATGCTTGATATGGAGACTAATAGCGCACTGAAGGATTATATTACTTCTATTATGGAGCAGTATGACATTAAGAAACGGACAACCTTTTCTAATAATAATGTACTTAATGGTCTAATAAGTGAATATAGCAGTAAATGCTGTGCAGAAAATATAGAATTCGTTGTGGATATACGTTCAGGTACAATTGATGACATAGGAGCTACTGATATAGTGGCATTATTCGGCAATATACTGTCTAATGCATATGAAGCGGCGAGACAATGTTTTAATAAAAGTGATAAATATATTGAACTGATTGCCAAAAGAAAGAATGAGACAACATTTATAAAATGTGTGAATTCATGTGATGTTCCACCTAAGGTAGTAAGGGGCAGGTTCGTATCAATAAAGAAGGATAATGACAGAAAGCATGGATATGGCATGAAGAGTATTGATAAAATTGTTGATAAATATAACGGAAGTCATATCGAACAGTTTGATGAAACAAGACATGAATTTACGATATCATTAATGCTCATAAAATAGATAACAGGAAGTTGTATTGGTTAGTAGTACAACTTCCTGTTTTTTCGTGTCATACATGCAAGGTGTAAAATAAAACAAAATATAATTACAACTGATATGCAGCTTGTTATATGATAAAAGCGGTATGCAGCTGTTATTATGATAATGATATTTAAAACTGATAAAATACCAATAAGGCATTTGTGATAATATATTTTTTCAAAGTCTGATACTGAGTGATTAACAGATATTATCGGACCTTTGATTATTAATTCAATATCAGCAATCACAAGCACAGAGAACATGTGTAATGATGGCTTAATGAGGGAGGAAAGCCATGCGATTCCGATTAGTATTATGGCAGAAAAAATCAGGCATGCCGTAGAAGACTGACAATGATAACCACCGCAATATTTTCTTATGAGCAAAAAAGAAAATACTTCAATTAGTCCAATCGTTATATTATGAGTGGCTATACAATACGCTGTGAAAATAATTGTCGGATTAATAATCAATAATAAATATTGTATTGCGTATATGTATAAATCAATGTCATCATTCTCAAGTATACCTGATTTTATAAGCCATAAAGCTATGTGGCGAGAAAGTTTCTCTACCATTATCTTGTTTTCTTAAACTTCTTTAATGATGCTGGTTCAACAGGCTGATGGATAAAGTAGCTTGATGAAGCATTAGCACCAGAAGTTAAAGTGCGATTAAGCATGGCAGAAACGCCTTTGCTTAATGCAGACTTAATTGTTTTCTTCATAACATTTTCCTCCTTCATTAAGATATTATTAATTATATTTGATATAAAATATTTTTAAATGGCTTATGTCTCAACTGTACTTTTGAATGTCTTAAATGCATTTTAGTGATATTATGCAACATTTTTATTAACTGTCACAAATATTATTCTATACACTAAGAAACTTATTCCGATATGTTAAAATCAAAATATTATCATTAATTGCACATAAACATTTGCGCTAATCTAATTCGCAATAAACGCTATATATGTGCGGAATGTGCGTATACTAAAATTTAATAGTAATCATACTAATGTACAGGGGTTGCTATGGAGTATACAGATCGTTACAAAGCATTTTGCAAAAGAATGAGCATATATAGAAAATTAATGGACTACGATCAGGCGAAAATGGCTGTGCGGGTTGGCATGACTACACCAGAGTATTCTAACAGGGAAGCGGGAAGGAGCATGGTGTCAGGCATTGACCTCAGAAAATTTTCTGATTCAGGGGCGGATATTGACAAGATGTTAGTTGATGTCGATGAAAAGCCATGCAGGTATGAGATTTCTTCAGAAATAGAGACATTTGGTGAAGAATCAAAGAAGGAATATGTAAGAGGCGTTGTGAGTGAGCATATTCTTTATATGTGTGAGAAGAAGATAGCTGATTTTTCAGATGAAACTGTAAAGTATATCAGACTGCTTAAATCTATTGACAAGGATTCAACTAAGGATTCTATGTTAAAATGTATTAGAGATGTCAATGGTATAACTGACCAACAGGTTATATCAGATAATCTGGGAATATCAAGATTTAAATACAGCAAAATTGAGAATAATAAGGAACTTCCGGATGCAATGGTTCTTATAAGACTTTACGATTTGTATGGCTATGTCCCATCTATGTATTTAAATCTGTATGATGTCAGAGGCCGGCTTCTTGATTATATATTTGACAGCATGTCTCAGAAAGATCAGGAAATAATAATGAATTTTATCAATAATTTGAAAGAGTTCGTGTGAGGAAGTTATGAAAGAACGAATTATAAATATTGGACCCAGACTTAAGCAGAGAAGAAAGGAAATGCGTATAAAACAGACGGAAATGGCTAAAGAGCTGGGTGTGTCGCAGACATATCTTTCTAATATTGAAGGTGGAAGAACCAATTGCAGCATAACTTTGTTTGTAGATATATGTAATTATCTTAATGTAACGCCAGATTATCTGATGTTAGGAAATATGCGTGGAAATAGAGCAAGTATAGATATAATTGATGAATTGAAGATGTGCAGTTCGGAAGAAATTGCCACAGTAAAGAAAATAGTTGATGCATTTGTTCTGAAAAAGACGGAGCCGTACTGATAAGGTATGGCTCTATTTTTTTGATTAAAATGCTTGACATGTCGAACATATGTTTCTATAATAAACATATGTTCGAATTATATTCAGATCTTACAACTATGGAGAAATTAGAAATTCTGGCAGATGCTGCCAAGTATGATGTTGCATGTACATCAAGTGGAGTAGACAGGAAGGGAAAGAAAGGCTTCCTTGGGAACAGCGTGGCATGCGGTGTATGTCATAGTTTTGGTGCTGATGGCAGGTGCATTTCGCTTCTAAAGGTTTTAATGACTAATCATTGTGTGTATGATTGCAAATACTGCATGAACCGATGCTCTAATGATGTGCCGCGGGCTACATTTACACCTGATGAATTATGCAGGCTTGTTATAGAGTTTTATAAGCGTAATTATATTGAAGGATTATTCTTAAGCTCTGGGGTTTTGAAGAATCCGTCATATACTATGGAAAGAATATGTGAAACACTGATGCTTTTACGGACTAAGTATAGATTTAATGGTTATATACATGTTAAGGCTATACCGGGAGCACCAGATGAGCTGCTTTCAAGGGCTGGGTATCTTGCAGACAGGGTAAGTATTAATCTGGAACTGCCTACAGCACAGAGCCTTTCGAAGCTTGCTCCTAATAAGAGTTTTAAGACTATTCTTGAGCCTATGGAAAAGATTACAGGTACAATTGCGGCTAACAGACTGGCATTGGGAAAAGATGCACGAATGGAAAGAAGCAGCATTAACAGATATCTGACGGGAAGCATATTCAACCAGAATGGGACGGATAACGGTCAAGCAGCAGTATCAGGAACACAGAGGACAGCATTGGAATCAGGAGATAAGTTATCGCTTCCAGCGGTTTCTAAAGATATGTGTGTAAAGCGTCCATTTGCGCCTGCAGGGCAGAGTACACAGATGATAATAGGCGCGACACCGGAAACTGATCTTACGCTTATCAGAACGACGCAGCATTTATATAAGAATTATGATCTTAAAAGAGTATTTTATTCTGCTTATATACCACTTAATGAGGATTCTGCATTGCCACAGCTGGATGCAGATGTTCCACTATTAAGAGAACACAGGTTATATCAGGCAGACTGGCTTCTTAGGTTCTATGGATTTCAGGCAGATGAATTATTGTCAGAGAGCAGACCTAATTTTAATGAACAGCTTGACCCAAAGTGTGACTGGGCAATAAGACATCTTGGACAGTTTCCTGTCGAAGTACAGAATGCATCATATGATATGCTTTTAAGAATTCCTGGAATCGGTCCTAAGTCTGCCAGACGAATAGTGGAGACTAGAAGATATGCGAAGCTTGATTTTGATATATTAAAGAAGATTGGTGTAGTACTTAAGAGAGCACATTATTTTATAACATGTAATGGAAGAATGATGTATAGAATACCAATAGAGGAGTCATATATAACGTCTTGTCTGACTGATGATAATCACAAGGAGAACTGGGTGATTACGCATCAGAATGAAAAGTATCACCAACTTTCACTTTTTGAATAAAAAGTGTAGGTATATATGATGTATGTAATGAAGAGTTTTTATATGGAGGTCTGTTTATGTATATATTTACATGTGAGAATACATTTGAAGATATGATGTGTTGTATATATCATGCATGGGAGAAAGCTTTGAAAGTAGGCCATGGATGTGTTAGACTTGAAAAGCGTGGAGAAGAACAGATTTCTTTATTCGATGAATATATATATGTTGAGTATAATGAAGAAGAGTATAAGAAAGTAGTGCGCTCAATAAGACATAAGATATCTGAAGAGGCATATGCATGTGTGTATTATGCATGTTTATCGTCAGAACAGGATGCATTAGATACAGCCTACAGGTTTCTGATAAAAGGGTTTAAGATTGGATCAGATATAACATTTATGAGAAATGACCCTGATGTTATGAGAATTAAGGATATACGCAGGAAGGTTTTGCACGAGACAAGATATTTTATGGAGTTTGCAAGGTTTAATTCAATTGGTAACAAAGTATATGTGTGTCATCTTGAACCAGAAAGCGATGTTATATATGAAGTTTCTTTACATTTTGCTGACAGAATGCCTTCTGAGAACTGGCTTATAATTGATGATAACAGAAAAAAGTCTGTAGTTCATACTACTGATGGGCAGATGTATATAAGATATTTTACAGATTATGATATGTCAGTTCTGGCAAAGACAGAAGATGTGAATGATGAATATACAGATATGTGGAAAATCTTTTTTGAGACTATAGCAATTAAACATCGCTATAATCCTGAATGTCAGAGAAATCTTATGCCAGTGTGGATGAGAAAGCATGTAACAGAGTTTCAGTAACACGCAATTCTTTATGTTAAGGGATGTGTAATTGATGAGTAAAATTGTGGATTATGTATCAGAAGATAATAAAAATGATATGCTTAATGACGTGCGTGATTCTGATTATGATGCGTTCGTTAAGCTTTCGCAGGTATTTGAACTTAATGTATTCTGTCCTGTTCATATGGAAGGGGAGAAGGACTGGGTTGTTGCTTATCTTATGAATGATGCAGTGGAGAGCTTTCTTGTATTTAAAGATTCAGTTATGACTGGAAAATATATTGATGTGGATGAGGAACAGATACCATCTGTGCAGATGTTAAAAGATGGATATATGCTTATAGTTAATCAGGGGAATAAGAATATATTTACAATAAAATTCAGCAGACTGGAATTAAGAACATATTTATTTAATTATGGCAGCATGGGGCATTTCTGGATAAAAGGATATGAATATTTACGCCAGCTTGAATATCAGCTTGCTGATATAAGAGACAAGTATAGATATCTTGGAGAAGAGGTATGCAATGATGCTGAACGTGTGCTTATGAAACTGGCTGATTTTCCTCCAATTAAGAGATTTCAGTCTGTGCCAGACCAGTATTATGTTTCATACCCAGATTGTGTTTATGAAGAGGCTGTAGATTATCTTATAGATATAGCTGAGAGAGTTGAAGATAATTCGATAAGAAGAAAACTTAAAGCTTATAAGAAGAAAACCTCAGGGTTAAGAAGTATACAGCTGGCGGCAATGTTTGGAATGAGGAAACATGCTGTGTTTGTGGATGCAATAATAGCAGATTTGAGGGAAGCGGCATCAGGTTATCCACAGAGAATTTTTTCAAGAGAAGAACAGGAAATTCATAATGTGATACATGCAAAAGCAATAGCAAATCTGAATGAATATGAGGGACAGGGATATAAGTGTCTGCTTTATAGAGAAGAACCATTTATGTATGCAAGAGATTCAATAACCTATAAGGAGCATGTTCTTGTTTATATTAATGGAATAATAAGCAGAAAGGCAAAGATAGTTTCTTTTGAGTGACATATAAAGCAATTGTGATGTATAATACGAAATATATCTATAATAAGTCAGATAACAGGAAGAGAGGATGTATTTATGGGAAAAGTAAAGGTTGTTTCCAAGAATAATCAGGTGAGTGTTAAGGTTAAGAGTACAAAAGATGAACAGCTTAATCAGAATATGGCTGAATTACTTTCAAATACAGCTGTAGAAGGATTTCTCCCTTTTCATATAGTGTCAGATAATAATGGTTTTACAGCAGAGTATGGAACAGCGGGATATGAGACAGCTAAAGAGTTTTTTAAAAACAGGGTTATAGACCAGCATACTTTTTCTGTATTTATGAAGAGCAGTGTCAATGCGTTGTCGGGTATGTCAGCATATAATATGGAATATGGTAATGTCATGGTTTCACTTGATACTGTATTAATTGAATCTGCTACGGGAAAGGCTTTATATTTGTATTATCCAGCTACAGGTTACAATAATGGTGAATTTTATAATGTTTTTCTTGATGAGATACTCAGAATGATAAGAACACCTATGAATTCAGATGTTTCATTTATGGTAAGGTTAAAGGAACTGCTTAAACAGCCAGAGAATATGACATGGAATATACTTGGTGAATATGCTGATTCTATAGATGTACCCGCAGTAAACAGAGAGAATATGCAGCCACAGGTACATGTGGTACAGACACAGCAACCAGAAACAGTACAGTTTACACATCAAGCGCCACCTGTTATGTATACAGCTCCAGTGCAGATGCAGACTGATATACAGAATACAGGATGTGTGAGTGGTGGAGATGATAAGATATGTCCGGTATGCGGAATGCGTAGTACAGCACCCGATGCAGTATTTTGCATTGGCTGTGGTTCTAGATTGGAGTCTGCAATGCAATTTTCTGTAAAAAATGAGCAGACAGAAATTAAAAAGAGATGCAATAAGTGTGGTTTTTCTAATAATTCAGATGCCTTATTCTGTTCTGAATGTGGAACAAAATTAGAGGATATAGGAGTATTAGAAAGTACGGAGATACAGGATAATGATGATAATAATGCGAAAGATACATCGGTGATTATAATCAAAGGTGGAAGAGTTGTAGATCCTGTCAGTAAAACAGATGAGATTATGGATATCATTATTAAGAATAATATAATTGAGGAAACTGGATATAATCTTAATGTTATGGAAGGCGCAGAAGTAATTAATGCAGAGGGACTTATTGTTGCACCAGGACTTATGGATACACATGTACATTTCAGAGATCCAGGATTTACTTATAAAGAGGATATTATTACTGGAGCAGCAGCAGCAGCAAAAGGTGGTTTTACAAGTGTAGTCTGCATGGCTAATACTAAACCAGCAGTTGATAATATTGAAACTCTTGAGTATATTCAGAAAAAAGGTGAGACAACAGGAATTCATGTTTTGCAGACGGCGTCTGTAACTAAGGAATTAAAAGGTGTTGAACTTGTAGATATGGAAGCACTTGCTAATGCGGGAGCTGTTGGATTTACAGATGATGGAATTCCGATTATGAATGAACATGTTCTTGTAGAGGCCATGAAGAAGGCAGCAGAGTTGGATTTACCAATCAGTCTTCATGAAGAGGATCCAGAGTTTATAATAAGACCAGGAGTTAATCAGGGGAAAGTTGCTGAACAGCTTGAATATGGAGGTGCATCTGCTACAGCAGAAGATGTTATGGTTGCAAGAGATTGTATTCTTGCATTGCATACAGGAGCATCGGTATGTATACAGCATATTAGCTCAGGAAATTCAGTGGAAATTGTCAGAACTGCCAAGAAGCTTGGTGCTGATGTGCATGCTGAAGCAACTCCACATCATTTTACTCTTACAGAAGATGCGGTACTTAAGTATGGAACTAATGCCAGAATGAATCCGCCATTAAGAACGGAAGAAGACAGAATTAAGATAATTGAAGGTATTAAAGATGGTACGATTGATATGATAGTGACAGATCATGCACCACATAGTGATGAAGAGAAGGCCAGACCATTAGAAAATGCACCTAGTGGAATTACAGGTCTGGAGACATCTCTGGCACTTGGAATCAAATCACTGGTAGAACCGGGACATATATCTTTAATGAAGCTTATGGAATTAATGAGTAAGAATCCTGCTGAATTCTATCGTATGATACCGGGAAGTATTACTAAAGGAGCAGCAGCAGATTTAGTTATCTTTGGAGAAAAAGAACTATGGACTGTAAGGAAAGAAGATTTTGCATCAAAGGCATCTAATAGTCCTTTTATCGGATGGGAATTACCAGGTAAAATACATTATACTATATCTTCAGGAAAGATAGTTTATCAGAGATAATAAAATTCGACCAAATTGTGTATAGTGATGCGCAATTATTCCATTGAAATATTTTGTATATCATATATAATTAGAAGGGCATGCAAGAATTATATATGAGAGGAGAAAATTTACTTGGAGATAAAACTAATTAAGATTGATAATGAAAGTTATTTTGTATACCAATCTTCAAGAAAGGTGTATAAGGAGAGAGTTGCGGACATAATGTATTTTGCAAGAGGTGGCAGAAGAGTTACTATGCATTCACGCGAGTCTGGTGAAATTGAATTGTATTGTAGTCTTGTAGAAATCTACAGAGTACTTATTACAGAAGGATTTCATTATATTAATCAGTCAGTGCTTATTAATATATCTTATATAACTAACATTAAGAAGAATCTTGCAAAAGTGGGAAATGGCAAATATATTGAAATCAGCAGAAACAGAAGAGCACTTATTATTAATAAATTCTGTGAAACTCTGAAGTAGGTATATATAGCATATTCTCATTTGATTAAATATGGAGGTATGCTTATGAGATATTACGCTGTATCGCAATGGCTTATTTTTTTCTTTATATATTGTTTTTTAGGTTGGATATGGGAATGCTGCTATGTTTCTGTGAGGAAACATAAGTGGGTAAACAGAGGTTTCCTGCATGGTCCATTCCTGCCAATATATGGTTCAGGGGCAATTGTAATATTGATTAGTACGATTGCAGTGAAAGATATTGTTCCACTGGTCTTTCTTCTAGGAATGGTATCATCTACAATACTTGAATTCTGCACAGGCTGCTGCATGGAGAAGCTTTTTGGTGTAAGATACTGGGATTACAGCAATCTTCCACTTAATTTTAAAGGGCATATATGTTTCTTTATATCACTTGCATGGGGAGCATTCTCTATTTTGCTTGTGTGTGTAATACACAAGCCCATTGAAGCAGCAGTACTTATGATTCCAAGAACAATAGCAGATATTATTGCAGTAGTTCTGGCAATATACATGGCAGCAGATTTTGCTGTTTCAATTAATGAGGCTATGGACCTTAAGGCGACACTTGAAAAATTTACGAAAGAGAATGAACAGCTTCAGATTTATGCCAGAAGAATGGAGATTACGGCCACATTTGCAGAAGAAGAATTTAATAAGAAAAAGGAACAATTCATGGCAGCAGTGGCTGAAGAAAGAAGACAGTTATCTGAGAGAGCTGATAGAAGATACAGCCATATTACAAGTATTATTAAGAGAAATCCTAATGCTGTTTCGAGAGTACATAAAGAATCTATTAATGAAATCAAAGAAATTATTGCTAACAGAAAGGCAAAGAAGGATAATTAATGTTGGAAAAGATATTGTTATATAATGTTAAGAACCCTCAGCATATCATTAAAGCAGCATCTAATATGAGAATTATAAGCGGATTCATTAATGAGTCGGATACAGACCGGACTCTGGCAGAAATTGCAGATGATGTAAGAGGCATATCATTATCAGATGCAGAGGGATATCAGCCACAAGAAAATAAAGAGAGTCTTATTGTATTTTGTGATGTGACAGATAAGCATATGGATAAGCTTCTTTTTGAAATGAGACAGAAGAGTTTTGATGTATCATTTAAGGCAGTATTGACAGATACTAATAGAAAGTGGAATATTAAGCAGATGCTTGTGGAGATGAGAAGAGAAAAATTTGAATATATGCGGAGAAATATGAAATAATAATTATTAAAGATAAAGGAGATAAGATATGGAAATCAAACATGTAAAAGCAAGTGAATTCAATAATGAGGTACTTAAAGCGGATAAGCCGGTTCTTGTGGATTTCTGGGCAGACTGGTGCGGACCATGCAAGATGTTAGGACCAGTTCTTGAACAGGTTGCAGCTAAGGTGGATGATGTTCAGATTGTAAAGATTAATGTGGATGAGGAATCATCAGTTGCAGAGAAATATAATATTATGTCAATCCCTACATTACTTTTATTTAAGAGTGGTGAGTGTGTGGCAAAGAGTGTTGGTTTTATAAGTGAAGGACAGGTAATGGAATTTATTGGTAAATAACATTAATACAGCCTGAAGTACTGATAAATACTGCATTTATAAAGGGGGAATATTTCACGATATTCCCCTTAAATTGTACAAAATTAAATACTCTTGTTAAACCTATTGATTTATTATCAGAAGCATGTTAGAGTAATCATGGTCAAATTGTTATGGATTTGTCAATGTATATTTATAGGAACAATAAGTATCCTATAATGCATGGCAATTTTTATTTTGACTAAGATTGTATACAGTGTACAAAAAGAAATACATTTTTCTTAAAATGTACATTGAAATATATTATATTTAAGGAGGATCAATTCAAATGGTTGAGAAGACACAGTGGGCTGGATTCAAGGGAAGACTTTGGAAAGAAGAAATCAATGTAAGAGATTTCATTCAGAACAATTACACACCTTATGATGGAGATGAGAGTTTCCTTGCAGGTCCAACAGAAGCAACTAATAAGCTTTGGGGAAAATTACAGGAGCTTCAGAAGGAAGAGAGAGCTAAGGGCGGAGTTTTAGACATGGAAACTAAGGTAGTTACAGGTCTTACAGCTTATGGCCCAGGATATATAGATGAATCAATGAAGGATCTCGAGCAGGTAGTAGGTCTTCAGACAGATAAGCCACTTAAGAGAGCATTTATGCCATATGGTGGTATTAAGATGGCTGAGGAATCTTGCGAGAACTATGGTTATACACCAGATCCTGAATTACACAAGGTTTTCACAGAATATCATAAGACACATAACCAGGGTGTATTCGATGCTTATACACCAGAGATGAGAGCTGCAAGAAGATCTCATATCATCACAGGTCTTCCAGACACATATGGTCGTGGACGTATCGTAGGTGATTACAGAAGAGTTGCTCTTTATGGTATTGATTATCTTATTAAGTGCAAGGAAGAGGATAAGGCTAACTGTGGATGCGGAGTTATGACTAACGATGTTATCCAGTTAAGAGAAGAGCTTTCAGATCAGATTAATGCTCTTAAGGGAATGAAGGCTATGGCTGCTGCATATGGCTATGATATTTCTGAGCCAGCTACAACAGCAAAGGAAGCTGTTCAGTGGTTATACTTTGGTTACCTTGCTGCTATCAAGACACAGAACGGTGCTGCCATGTCAGTAGGTCGTGTTTCTACATTCCTTGATATCTATATCAATAAGGATCTTGAAGCTGGTAAGATTACAGAGACTGAGGCACAGGAACTTATCGATCATTTTGTTATGAAGTGCAGAATGGTTAAGTTCGCAAGAATTACATCATACAATGAATTATTCTCAGGAGATCCTACATGGGCTACTCTTGAGGTTGGTGGTACAGGTATCGATGGACGTTCTATGGTTACTAAGAACGATTACAGATTCCTTCATACTCTTGAGAACATGGGACCTTCACCAGAACCAAACCTTACAGTATTATATTCATCAAGACTTCCTGAGAACTTCAAGAAGTATGCTGCTCATATCTCAGTTACAACATCTTCTATCCAGTATGAGAACGATGATGTTATGAAGGTAACATGGGGAGATGATTATTCAATCTGCTGTTGTGTATCTGCTACACAGACAGGTAAGGAAATGCAGTTCTTCGGAGCTAGAGCTAACCTTGCTAAGTGCTTACTTTACGCTATCAATGGTGGTGTAGATATGAAGTCTAAGGTTCAGGTTGGACCAGCTTATAAGCCAGTTACTTCAGATGTTCTTGAATATGATGAAGTTGTTGCTAAGTTTGAAAAGATGATGGATTGGTTAGCAGATCTTTATGTTAATGTACTTAACCTTATCCATTATATGCATGATAAGTACTACTATGAAGCTGCTGAGATGGCTCTTATCGATACAGATGTTAAGAGAACATTTGCAACAGGTATTGCAGGATTCTCACATGTAGTAGATTCACTTTCAGCTATTAAGTATGCTAAGGTTACTGTATCAGAGAGAGATCCTGAGACAGGTATCGCTATGGCATTTAAGACAGAGGGAGACTTCCCTAAGTATGGTAATGATGATGACAGAGCTGATGATATCGCTGTATGGCTTCTTAAGTCATTCCTTGACAAGATTAAGAAGAGACATACTTACAGAAATTCTGAGCCAACAACATCTATCCTTACAATTACATCTAATGTAGTATATGGTAAGTTTACAGGTAACATGCCAGATGGACGTAAGGCTGGTACACCACTTGCTCCAGGTGCAAACCCAAGCTATGGTGCAGAGCAGAACGGACTTCTTGCTTCACTTAACTCTCTTACAAAGCTTCCATATGAGTGGGCTCTTGATGGTATCTCTAATACACAGACAATGAACCCAGATGCTCTTGGACATGATGATTCAGAGAGAGTTAACAACCTTGTTAACGTAATGGACGGATATTTCGATCAGGGTGCTCATCACCTTAACGTTAACGTATTTGGTAAGGATAAGCTTCTTGATGCTATGGAGCATCCAGAAAAGCCAGAGTACGCTAACTTCACAATTCGTGTATCTGGATACGCTGTTAAGTTCATCGACCTTACAAAGGAACAGCAGATGGATGTTATCAGCAGAACATTCCACGATAGAATGTAATTGCTGTTTTTGAGTTTTTTCAGATTTTATAATACAGTGTTTATGCGGGTTTGAGAGATTTGAAGAAAAATCAGTTTAATGTAAATTACCATAAAATAGTATATTTTCATTTATAAACTGGACCAAATCGAGAAAAAAACTGGACCAGCTATAATGTCTGCAAAGATGCATGAAAACTGGGAAAAGTCGATATTAAGTTATAACAAGATATAATAAGATGTAAAAAGCACCATTTATAATCTGAATAAAAAAGGAGTGCAGATTCTAACTGAATCTGCACTTTATTTTTTTTATTAGTTGTTAAATTTTCACGACATCAAATTTGGCTTGAAGACATGATATATGCAAATTAACATTTTTGCGACAAGTTTAATTAAAATATATGTTGTTGTAAGAAATTATATAGAAAATAAATAGTTAGTAATTACTTTAGACTGTTGTTAATAAGCATAAGTCTGATTAAAGTTGCTTCAGAATCAGAAGATTCATTATCTATATTAATATCTTTACATCTATAATCTAAGGCGTAATCTTTGAGACTATTGTTTATATTCTCGTTTTTAAATGAAATACTTACCTTTTCATTATCTATATCCCATTCAATTTCAGTAGCATTGTTCATTTTATTTACCAGTGAAATTATGTCACTTATAGATTTGACTTCTATTCTTCTGGTAAAAATCCGGTATATTACCCGACAGATATCAGTCAGTGCTTCGCGATGAGAATTGATGGATCGAGAGATGAAGGTGCTTAGTGGCAAGGTAAGTTACTATAGCGGATGGATAATAAACTACAAGAGAATTTTTGCAGATGTACAAGGATGATTCTTTTCATTCGACAAAATTCTCCACAGACAGGGGATATGCGATGAGCCTTGATATGAACATCTATTTATGGAAAGAGGATATTGAATAGGCAGAACTACAATATCCTCGCAGGAGAAGGAGATATTCTGCGGATTTTAAAAGAAATTGACAAAGTCGAAAATAGAGAGAGTATTGGAACAGGAAATCAGAAACTACTTGAAGTTCTTGGCAATTATGGAAATGCAGATCGAACTTATCTTTTTGAAACGGTTCATACACCAGAGATATTTACAAATACCTATGAGTGGTGTGCAGATGGAATTACAGCTCAAAGAGATAATCTTCAGGATGTGAAATTTGAAGAATAAGCACACAGGATCTTGTTGAGGATATAGTCAATATCAGCAATAAAATGATAGAAAACAAGAGTATTGCCCAGAATCTTAAGAATAGTACTAATATATTTGCAAAGTTCTGATTGCAGGAATTGCATAGGAATAAAGCTATGTTTACTATTTACGGTTTACAATTTATATCTGAAAGATATTTGACATTTTTATATTTTTTTAATAATATTATATTATATGCGATTTTTGCATAAGAATATTAAGAAAGAGAGAAAGAGTATGAACGAAAAGAAAGAGTTCAAGCCTTATATTCCAGCTGATAAGGTTATGCCTGAGTTAACAGTTACATCTGTTATTATAGGTGTTTTATTAGCTATATTATTTGGCGGTGCTAACGCATATTTAGGACTTAGAGTTGGTATGACAGTTTCTGCATCCATACCAGCAGCGGTTATCTCAATGGGAATTATCCGCTTTATATTAAGAAGAGATTCCATATTAGAGAATAACATGGTACAGACTATTGGCTCTGCTGGTGAATCGGTTGCAGCAGGTGCTATATTTACACTTCCAGCATTATTTATGTGGGCGCAGGAGGAAGGTACAGCTATGCCTTCTTTAGTTGAGATAGCGCTTATTGCATTAATCGGTGGTTTCCTTGGAGTATTATTCATGATTCCACTTCGTAGTGCATTGATAGTCCAGGAGCATGGTGTGTTACCTTATCCAGAAGGACAGGCATGTGCTGAGGTATTAGTTGCAGGTGAAGAAGGTGGTGCTAAGGCTGGCACAGTATTTGCAGGTCTTGGTATTGCTGCTGTTTATAAGTTTATAGCAGATGGACTTAAGGTGTTCCCAAGTGAGGTTGATTTTACAATTAAACCATATAAGGGTTCAGCAGTAGGTGCAGATGTATTACCTGCACTTTTAGGAGTTGGTTATATATGTGGACCTAAGGTATCATCATACCTTCTTGCAGGTGGTTCTGTTGCATGGTTTATGATTATGCCATTAATCGCATTATTCGGTGGAGATAATATCATTGGACCAGCACTTATTCCAGTTTCACAGATGAGTCCATCACAGATATGGTCTAATTATGTACGTTATATTGGAGCCGGTGCAGTTGCGGCTGGTGGTATTTTAAGCTTAATTAAGTCATTACCACTTATTGTAAGGACATTTAAGCAGGCACTTAAGGGATATGGTAAGAAGGCAGATGGAGTAGAATCAAGATTAACTAAGGATATTCCTATGATGTTTGTTGTATTAGGAATCGGAGTACTTGCTATTATTATGTGGTTAATCCCAGCTATTCCTGTAAATCTTCTTAGTGCAATTATCATTATCATATTTGGTTTCTTTTTTGCAACAGTATCATCTCGTATGGTTGGATTAGTAGGTAGTTCCAATAACCCTGTATCAGGTATGGCTATTGCGACACTTCTTATTTCATCAGCGATTCTTAAGGCAACAGGTGCTGTTGGAATGAAGGGTATGGTTGCGGCTATAAGTATTGGTTCTGTAATATGTATAATTGCTGCTATAGCAGGAGATACATCACAGGATTTAAAGACAGGTTATATAGTAGGTGCAACACCTTACAAGCAGCAGGCTGGTGAACTTATTGGTGTAGCTGTATCAGCTATTACAGTTGGTGGAGTACTTTATTTACTTAATGCAGCATGGGGCTATGGTTCAACAGAATTACCAGCACCACAGGCAACTCTTATGAAGATGGTTGTTGAAGGTGTTATGGGTAACAGCCTTCCATGGTCACTTGTATTTGCAGGAGTTGCAATTGCAATAGTAGTTGAGATTCTTCAGATACCTGTGCTTCCATTTGCAGTAGGACTTTATCTTCCAATCTATTTAAGTACACCTATTATGGTTGGTGGACTTGTAAGACTTTACGTTGATAAGAAGAAAGGTATTACAGAAGAAGAGCGTAAGGCTAAGGTTAATCAGGGAATACTTTATTCATCAGGTCTTATTGCCGGTGAAGGACTGGTTGGTATCCTTTTAGCGGTATTCGCTATTATTCCTGTTGGTGCAGATACTCTTGGCGATGTTATTAATATATCAAAGATTATTAATCTTGGTAATATCGGAGGACTTGTATTCTTTGCATGTCTTGTTGCAACATTAGTAGCATTTATTAACAAAAAAGAAAAGAAGACAAAATAATAAATAATATGTTATAATGAGTCTGCCGGTTATTTTGCCGGCAGATTTTTATTTTCTAGGATTAAAGGAGAAGGCTTGATTTATGGCTAAGCAGAAGGATAATTACTTAGACTATGTTCCAAAGCATAATTCGTTGTTCGAATGCAGGGAAAACAAAAAAGGTCATGTAGAAGTCAAAGTACACAATAAGGGGATTTTTAACAGAATAGCGCAGCTTATTGCACGAAAGCCCAGATATAGTTACATCGAACTAGATGATTTCGGTACATTTGTATGGCATAGCATAGATGGTGTAAGAAGTATTTATGATATAGGACAGCTTGTGAAAGAGCATTTTGGAGATAAAGCGGAGCCGCTGTATGAGAGATTGTGTTATTTTATAAAGCTGCTTCATAAGAATCAGTTTATTGTATATATGAACAAGATAAATAAGCAGATAAACAAATGAATAAAATAGATTTGTAGATTATAAATATTTTAAAGGAGACAGTGTTATGAGAGTATTATCTGAATTAGAACCTAAAAATGTATTTTCTTTTTTTGAGGATATATGTAATGTCCCACATCCATCATATAAGGAAGAAAAAATCAGCAATTATCTTGTTGATTTCGCTAAGGAAAGAAAGCTTGAATATTATCAGGATTCACTTAACAATGTAATCATAATAAAGGAAGCCTCAAAAGGTTATGAGGATGCAGCACCTATAATACTTCAGGGACATATGGATATGGTATGCGAGAAGACACCTGATTGTGATAAGAATATGGATGAGGATGGACTGGATCTTGAGGTAAATGGTGATTTCATATCTGCTAAGGGAACAACGCTTGGTGGTGATGATGGAATAGCTGTTGCCTATGCACTTGCAATACTTGATGACGACAGTATCGCACATCCACGTCTTGAGTTCGTGTGTACAGTATCTGAGGAAGTAGGCATGGAAGGTGCTTCTTCCATAGATGTATCTATGTTAAAGGGCAAAAAGCTTCTTAATATGGATAGTGAAGAAGAAGGAATCATGCTTGCAAGCTGTGCAGGTGGCTGCAGTAGCAGAGTTACACTAAAGCTTGATAAAAATAAGGTTACTGGAACAAAGCTTAGTATTACTTTATCAGGACTGACAGGAGGCCATTCAGGTGTTGAAATAGATAAAGGCAGAGGTAATGCGAATGTTCTTATGTCAAGAATATTAAGGGATGTTATCACAGACAATAATGTATATCTTGCAGCGTTTAACGGTGGAAGAAAGGATAACGCTATTCCAAGAGAATGTATGGCTGAGATTATTGTAGCAGCAGACAAGACAGCAGAGGTTAAAGCAGCTATTGAGAATGCAGCAAAAGAGATAAAAGAAGAGTTTGCTACATCTGATGCAGACTTAAAGTGTGTTGTAGATATATCAGAGGGTTGCAGCACAGAGGCAGTAACATATGAAGATAGCACAAGGGCAGTTTCACTTATACAGGCATTACCTAACGGAATAATGAGAATGAGCCAGGATATAGATAATCTTGTGGAAACTTCGCTTAATCTTGGTGTGATTTCACTAGATGAATCAGGTATATGTCTTAGATTCTCACTTAGAAGTTCTGTAGGGGCTGCTTTAAAGAATCTTAAGAGCCAGATCAAATTCATTAGTGAAGCATTCAGGGCAAATGCTGAATTTACAGGTGAATATCCAGCATGGGAATATAAGAAGGATTCTAAGCTGCGTGATGACATGGTAAGGATATTTGAACAGATGTATGGTAAAAAGCCAACTATCGAGGCTATTCATGCAGGTGTTGAATGTGGTATACTTGCAGGCAAAATAGAAGGACTTGACTGCATATCAATGGGACCTGATATTTTTGATATTCATACAACTGAGGAACACTTAAGCATATCTTCAACTAAGAGAATGTATGAATATATACTTAATGTAATAGCTTGTAAATAATAATACAATAATGAAGCACATTGGAGCAGGGTGAGTCTATGTATTAAATATTAATAGTTGAGGATGACAGGATTATAGCTGATAATGTATGTGAACAGTTATTAAAGTGGGGATATGATGTTAAAATAGCTGATGATAACACGCTGACTGTTAATGTTACAAGATTAAGGAAAAAGCTTGAACAGGCGGGGCTCATAGATTATATAAAGACTAAAAAGGTGCCGGAATACAGGCAGATATAAAGACAATGACAGCTAATCGTGTATATGCGATGAGTGCAATCACAGCCCTGACTGCACAGAACACTACTGGTGTAACAGATATAATGGAGGTATCTCCTAAGTTTTTAGCAGAGCAGCTGGATGGTATATTTACAGATATATATCCGGATGCTGTCAAGACAGGAATGATAGCTTCAGGTGAACTGATTCAGGTAATAGCAGATAAGCTTACAGAGTATAAAGCAGGAAATATAGTTGTTGATCCAGTTATGGTGGCGACAAGTGGTGCAAGACTTATAAGTGAAGATGCTATCAGCATATTAAAGAGCAGATTATTACCACTTGCAACAGTTATTACTAGAACATTCCACGACAGAATGTAATCATACGAATAGTATAATTACTTGAAATTAGAATGCAGTATTTAAGCGGTTTGGCAAAAAATGTATATACTAATACTTAATGTAAATTGGTGTAAACTAGTACAGTTTGGTTTTTTATCTGAACCAAAACTGAACCAAACTGCTTAAAAAACTGAACCAGATAAAAGTGGCTTTAAGTTGCTTGTTTACTGGTGATAAGTTACTATTTATTAAAATGAATGGGATGTTCCAAAAATTGGCGTACTTTAATAAACCTATATAGGTTTTAAAAATTTTTATTTTGATATTTCTAAATTCAGGCACTTTTTAAAGGAAATGAATGTGTTCCTGTCTTCCCGTTCTGAATCTTATTATGAAGTTTATTTATGTTTCTTGCAATTGCTAAAAGAGTACTTTAAGCGAGTACATTCGCAGTCCCTTTGCTTAGGTATCTTCTGAACTGCATGTCCTGTTTTAGTTTTATTGTGTCTTATATGTGATACTGTAAGTTTCCTGTTATTCTTACATGTATAAAAATCGGATATTTTATCGTATTCCATGTTTTCTATCTTTCCAATATTATTCTTGTATTTCCTTGTTTTTGATATCTCATAATTAGCTGGCTTTAATAATTGTAAAGGGCTATATGTTTTACCAAGCAGCATACACGAACTTATATTAGTTCCTGATAATGGTGATATGAATAAAAATTATATGATGCAGATGGTGCGTGAAGTTAATTCAACAGAAGTCAGACCAGATGAAATATAATGGTAAGAAATAATTGACGTTTAGCACTATGTGAGTTAGCATAGTGGTAGATAATTACTTCTTTGTATCACGCAAATCTAATTTTCCGAAATTCTTCATAAAAAAGGAAATATAATTTTTTCAAAAAGAAGCAAGGTGAAAAGAAGAAAATGAATTTATTTAATGCAAAACTGGGGGAAAAAAGTGAAAAAATAAATTCCATTTTGGGGGCTAAAAAATGGAAAAATAGTTTCCCCTGATACAAAAGCCTGTTTAGAACATATATCCATAAGAACCTTAAATATATCGTCCTGTTTTGGATATTGTAAAACTATGAGTGATTTATATGACAGAAAGAAGGTTAAATATGATAATTGAAAAGGAATATTTTGATTCAGAAGAAGTCAGGAAAGCGAATGCCATGAATGATAAGACGATGACACCACTAAGAAGAATACGTCTTGCGACAACGGACAGTAACAAATATTATGCCAAAGCTGTATTTGTAGCCGATAAAGAAAATATAATTACCGGTGAGCTTCTTTACAGACCAGATTTTCAGGAGTCAGAAGAGGGAGTGGCATTCAGTGAGGTTGTTGTTAAGCAGACAGCAGATGTGGAAGAATATTTCAAGAATCTTATAAGGTTTGAAGGCTATAAAGTGATTCCGGAAGAATATGATGAGAGTGATATGCTTATGCATTATGATGAGCTGAGCATACAGGCTAATAAGCTTTTGTTTCTTGAGAGCAGGGATGAGTAGACATGACAGATACGCAGAATGAGGTGTTTAAGACACCAGTAAACAAGATAAGGCTGTTTGAGCATGGGGCTCCGGGTTCGCAGAACCTTAAGCTTACAAGAAAATATTACACTGAAGATATGCCTGATGGAAGAGTAAAGCATATAGTGCAGAACATTACAGATCCGGATATTGTTCCTTATATACCTGATGGTATTGGTAACAGTACAGACAGACAAAGGATTCCGGCAGTATTGATTATTCCAGGAGGTGCGTTCAGACGCCTTGTATACAACTTTGAAGGTGAAGATGTTGCAAAGTGGCTTAATAGTATGGGAATAGCTGCATTTGTTCTTGAATGCAGACTTCCATCAGATGAACATGATAATGCAGAGGATGTCCCACTTATAGATGCTATGCGCGCAATGAGAGTTATAAGAGGAAGGGCGCAGGAATTCGGTATAGATGAAGCTAAGATAGGCGTTATGGGCTTTTCAGCAGGAGGCTTTATGGCAGCGTTATTATCAACAGCGTATGAAAGTGATGTGTATGCGGATTATAAGTATAAGGATGAATATGATAAACTATCAGCAAGACCAGATTTTGCTGTTTGTTCATATCCGGTTATAAGTATTGACGATTGTATTGAAGCAGGCAAAAGATATATGTCTGAGGAACAGGTGCTTGAGAGAATCAGTGACAGTAAGGCAAAGATACTGCATAAGTATAATCCGGATAAGCTTGTAAGACCGGATATGCCGCCAGTATTTATATGTGAAACGGATGATGACAGAACAACATTGTCTGAGAACAGTGTGGGCTTTTATATGGCAGCAAGAAAAGCCGGGGTAAGTGCTGAACTTCATATATTCAGAACAGGTGGCCATGGTTATGGCTGTGGTGATGATTTTGCACAGACTGGTGAGTGGAAAGTACTTTTTACAAAGTGGATTAAGAGTATTGGAATTATTAGTTAAGATGGATATAGTATACGAGGATAAAGATAAGATTATATTAAACAAGCCGGTTGCTGGTGATGGAAAGTATGGTGGAAATATGGCAGTCCAGGCAGCTGAAAGGATAAAAGGCATACGTATTAAGCGTGGATGCATAGCGTTATGTGCGGTTATTCTTAAGGTTGATGGCAAGTTATACGAAGTGAAACCAGGATTTTATTTTTGTATTTATGTGAGCAACGAGTTAATATCCGCGCTTGCACGAGAATTTGGTCACTGTGTAATGATTTATTTTTATCTGAGCTTGTCATTTATAAGCATAAGTCTTGTAAGTGTAGATTCATGATTAGTTTCTGTTTTTTCAATTAATATATTGTCTTTTTTGTAATCTACAGCGTATTCTTTTAAACAATTATTGATTTCTTTATTCTTAAAAGAAATACATACTTTATCATTATCAATATCCCAATCAATATCAGTAGCTATATTCATTTTATTAACAAGAGATATAATATCGTTTACAGAGTTTACCTCTATGTCTAAAAATTCAAATACACTTACTTCTAACGCTTCTGCAATTTTAGAGAGTTGTTCTAGTTTAGGATTTCTATTATCAGTTTCATATTTCTTTAATGTTGATAAATTTATTCCACTTTTTTCACTTAATTGCTCCATAGTAAGTTTTCGAGCCTTTCTATATTTTTTTATTGTTCTAGATAGATTTGATCTTTCTATATCTTCCATTGAATAACCTCCACAAATAAAAACATTAAATACATATTATATGATAGCACAAAAGAACACAAAAAGGAACTTTTTCTTCTGGTAAAAATCCGGTGTAGTTCCTGACAAATATCAATCATAGCTTACGCGATGAGAATTGATGGATCGAGAGATGAAGGTGCATAGCGAGCAGGGAAAGATATATGGCGGATGGATAATAAACCACAAAGGGTGTCAAAGTCCTTATCCTCAGAAGGCAAAAGAGGAGATTATGCTGATTAATAATTAGTGTATCGTGAACGCATATGCGACTAGACGGTAGTTCCAAGTATGCGGGCGTAATGGGGATTCATAGGAATCACGCATACATACATCTTTGTATATATTTCCCAGATATATATTAAGATAAGAGTTCTAATTCATAGGTACTTCTTACATATAAGAAAGGAGTATTTGTATGAAAGCAATTATTATTGTTGTTATAATTTTATACTTAGTTTTTTGTTTTGCATGTGCAAAAGTGTCAGCGGAATCTGACAAAGCTATTAAACAATTTAATGATAATGAAATATCAGAATCAAGCAAATAGGAGATAAAGGAGGAATGACAATCAGAGATACGGATTGCAGGATAACTTTATGATTAAGTACCCGAAGCTCATTAAGACAGCAACTGAAAATCCCGATAAAGAGAAGGATAAAGAGGCAACGCCCTTTCGATAATTAGTAATCAGAGTACAGGGGCGGCCAAGGCTGCCCCTTTTACAGAATGGAGGAAACAGAATGGATATGGAAGCAGGAAAAACACTTACCAATGAGGAGGTCATAAGAGAACTTCTCGAATTATTAAAGAAAAATGCCATGAAAGAGCAGGCAAATGATGTATTTGAGATATGCAGCTATGTGGATGGACTGGAGAAAAAGATTGATTCCATGACGGAAGAACTCACCAATATGCAGAACTAGATAAAAGAAATGCAGGAAGATACTCTTGTCAATAATGCTAAAAAGGCATTGTCAGAAGCACAGGAGCGACTTAATGCCAGATGTGAGCAGATAAAGTCGCAGGTATCTGAAGTGAAAGAACAGGTCAGATCTACTGCTAAGGGCATAGTCGAAGAAGCAAAGGAAAAGGGAAGAGCTGCATTATACAGGGTGTCTGAGTTCTTAGGAATTAAGAAAAGACTTCTTGATATTCGGGAAAATGTAAGGGGTGCAATCAAGACTACGGATAAGAATATAGCAAAGACAGCACTTCTTGCAAAAGGATTTCGTGAAGCAGGGCAGACAGCAGCCAATGCATTCCGCACTTTTGCTGACAAGCCAGAGGTAGATTATTCACAGAAAGAGCAGAAACATCCAATTACAAAGGCGGTGTTTGTATCTATGAAAGCGGTGAAAAGATGCTTGTGTCAATGGAACTACATCTGGATGCTTCGATTGATAAGCTGGATAATCTGGCTATGAATGTGCAGTTTGATAAGGAAAAGCATATGGAGAATGCGAAAGCAAAGGAATAGACAGAGCCGGAGAGGGGAGAGGCTGAGCGAGTGGAAGCAGAGGTTGTATATTCACCGATGGTCGCTGAACCACAAGAGTATCAGTACAATGCAGATGCATTTGAGGCTAGAGGTTTGGATGAGGTGAAGCAGGAAGCGGCACATAAGGAAGTATCGAAGGTAAGGGAAGATAAAGCCAGATAGATGTGAGGACGTGGGAGAGATTCTGCGTCCTTTTTTAGTGTATGAAAAGGATGGAGAATATTGAGTTGATGAAGTTAGGGCCAAATGAAAACTATTTATGGATTAATCGGAAAAAAACTTTGATAAATCGAAAATTGTATTTGAAAATATAAAAGCATTAGATTATAATGTAAATTAAGAATATTTATGAGGACTTTTGAGTCTTTCGACAAGATGGGTAATCCCCATAAGAGAGGAATTGTATGGCTGTATCTTATAACGGATTATGGAAATTATTAATCGACAAGAGTATGAAAAAGATGGATCTCGTTGAGAACAAAAACATTGGAATAAGTAGTAGCACACTTGCAAAAATGAGCAGGGGTGAGACTGTGTCCATGAGTGTCTTGGAGAAGATTTGCATGGAGTTGGATTGTGATTTTGGTGATTTGATTCATTTTGAAAAAGATGAAAGTCAGAAATGATACAGGAGAAGATACTTATGAAACAGGTCGAAGTGAAATATACTCCAGGAATGAGAATCATTGTTCGTGGTGAAGAATGGTTAGTAAAAAAAGTTGAGACAAATAGTTTAGGAAATCAGACCTTACATGTAATAGGTCTTTCTCAGCTTGTAAAAGATTATGAATCAATGTTCCTTGTTGATATTGAAGATGATATAGAAATTGTTGATCCGGCTAAGGTAACTCTTGTACCGGATAACTCTGCGTTCTTTAGAAAATCTAAAGTATATATAGAAAGCCAGTGGAGAGGAAAGATTCCAACTGACAATAAGATTCATATTGGTAATAAGGCTGCAATGGATTTGATGTCTTATCAGCTCGAACCAGCGCAGATGGCTTTAAATAAAACAAGACAGAGAATTCTTATCGCGGATACTGTAGGTCTTGGTAAGACACTTGAAGCAGGAATACTTATGTCCGAACTTATTGCACGCGGAAAAGGAAAGAGAATACTTGTTGTAACAGTAAAGAGTATGATGACACAGTTCCAAAAAGAAATGTGGAACCGTTTTACTATTCCGCTTGTGCGCTTAGATTCATCAAGAATTCAAAGTGTAAGAGCAAAACTTCCAACAAACTATAATCCGTTTTTCTACTATGACAAAACGATTATTTCTGTTGATACATTAAAAAATGATTTGGATTATCGTACTCATCTTGAAAACGCATGGTGGGATATTATTGTCATTGATGAAGCACATAATGTTGCAAAAAGGGGAGATAGAAGTTCTCAGAGAAGTAAGCTTGCTTTTCTACTTGCTAATCGTTCAGATACACTCATTATGCTTACTGCTACACCTCATGATGGAAAGGGGCAGTCAGTTGCTTCTCTTATGAATATGTTGGATCCGACTGCAATTGCTGATGAGGAAAACTATACAAAGGATGATATTGAAGGTCTTCTTATCAGACGTTTTAAGAAAGATATTCAAGATCAAGTATCAGGAGCATTTAAAGAACGTGTAATTACAATTGAAAGATGTGCTGCTTCTGCACGAGAAGAGGCAGCTTACGATATTTTTGCAGATATGAAATTACAGATGGACGAGTCAAGGACTAGAGGAAAAGGAATCTTGTTTAAGACTAGTCTTGAAAAGTCACTTTTCTCTTCGCCAGCTGCTTGTATCAAAAGTATTGATGCGAGAATTAGAAAACTTGAAAAAAAATATCCGGATGGTGATATGCCAGACATAGTAACACTGAAAGAATTAAAGGCGGCTCTTGAATTAATCAGCACTGCGGATTTTTCGAGATATACTAAGTTATTAAAACTTTTGAATAGTACTGAATATGGATGGTCTCCATCGAAGAATAATGACCGTCTCGTAATCTTTACAGAGCGAATCGAAACCATGAGATATCTTGCTGAGAATCTTAAGAAAGATCTTGGGTTAAAGGATAATCAGCTTGAGGTTATGCATGGCGGAATGAGTGATAAGGAGCTTCAGAGAATAGTAGATGAATTCGGTAGAGCAGAATCACCAATTAGAGTTATTGTTGCCTCTGATGTTGCTTCTGAAGGTATCAATTTACATTATCTATCACATAGATTGATTCATTTTGATATTCCGTGGTCATTAATGGTATTCCAGCAGAGAAATGGTCGTGTTGATAGATACGGTCAGACTGAGCAACCAGATATCAGATATATGCTCATAGATAGTGATAATCCGAGAATTAAGGGTGATGCTCGAATCATGGAAATTCTTGTAAAGAAAGAGGAGCAGGCTCTTAAAAATATCGGAGATCCTGCTATGCTCTTTGGAAAGTTCAATCAGGAAGAAGAGGAAGAGGAAACTGCAAAAGTAATTGAAAGCGGAGCAGGAGCAGCGGCTTTCGAAAAGCTTTTGGATTCTGATGAAAAAGAGTTTGATCCATTGGAATTATTAATGGGTCTTGGTGATGAGAAAGAAGTTAAAGTTGAATATAGCGATGAAGAAACTCTCTTTTCAGATATTGGCTATCTAAAGAATGCATTGGATATTTTTACTGATACAGAAGAAATAAAATATTCTGATTTATCGAGAACACAGGGGGTGGAAATTAAGCTTACAGACAATGTGAAAAAACGTATTAAAAAGCTCATTCCACCGGAAGCAATGCCATCCGATGATTATTTGAGACTATCTCCGGATAGGGAGTATTGCTTAAATGATATGAAACGCTGCATGCAGAATGATTTGGCTGAAACTGCATGGCCAGCAACTCAATATCTGTGGAAACTACATCCTATCTTTAATTGGATAGAGGATAAAGCAGGAATTTTTTACAAAAGAAGTGAAGTACCAGTCTTAGGTTTGACAAATAGTATAGGCGCAGAAGATATACTGTTTATTGTGGCTGGTCTTATACCAAACAGAAAGTCAACAACTGTTGTTGATGAATGGTTTGGTGTGCTTTATAAAAATGCTCAGTTTGATAACATCCTTTCAATGAGTGAGGTATTGCAAAAAACACATTTGAATGTAAAGGTACCCAATACACAGAATGTTTCTGAAGAACAAATAGCAAGAGGACAGAAACTTCTTGGAGATGTGGTTAATCGTGCTAAAAAGATAATGGCAGACAAATGTGCTGAATATAAAGAGAAGACAGATCCGTACATTTATGAAGAGATGGAAAGATTAGAGCAGTTAGAGCAAAGACATAAAGATGCACAGCTTTCATTCTTTGATTTGGGAATTCCGGGAATGGAACGTAAAAAGTCAGAGAAAGAGCGTGAAATAGAAGCAATATTTACGAACTTTATGGATTGGGAAAAGGATACTCTGGAAATTGAAGAAAACCCATACATTAGAATTATCGCAGTTGTAACAGGAGTGAGATAACATGGAAATGATTCTAACAGGAATTGAAAATAAAAATGAATATTATACAAACCATTACTTCACTTCTATTTTTCAGGATAATGCTGAAGACACTATAAAGAAGTGGAAGCAAAAAGAGAAGCAAGAAGAAATCCAGTTACCATGGAAAAAGCTTCGCGATGTAAGAATACAGTACTATAACATTCGTGACAGATATCTACGTTCTAAAAATGAAGAAGCGAGCAAACCGATGATTCAGGAGCTTGCGACTCTGTATTTAAAGGCACTGGGATATGAATCTATAAATAGTGTTTCAGAAGAAGTTGCGGATGGATTAAATGTTCCTATCTTTCATGAAGTAACGAAAGCAAATGGAGCACCTTTATTGTGGGCTTTTTTATCTGTTGCAGCAGAACGTGATGACGATATTCTTCAGGGGTATATTTTTGAAAAGAGTGATGATGAGGATGAAAATGGTGCATCTGTTGATATTGTGAATGATGAGATTCTTGCAAAGCTATTCTTCGCGGGCGAGGAGGCTCCTAGATTCATCTTGTTATTTGGAATTAATCAGATTGCGTTAATCGATAGAAACAAATGGAATGAAAAGAGATATCTCCAGTTCATGATGGAAGATATTTATAGCAGACATGAGGAGTCAACATTTATGGCAATGACTGTTCTGCTTCATAAGGAGAGCCTGTGTCCGGCTGATGGTGCAATCGTATTAGATAGTTTGGATGAAAACTCACATAAACATAGTGCCGGTGTTTCTGATGCGCTTAAGTATGCTTTAAGAGAAAGCATAGAGATACTTGGCAATGAAGTTATTTATGATATGAAAACAAGACAGGAAATTAATCTGGAAGAAAATCCTGTAGATGCATCTGAACTTACTTTGGAATGTCTTAGATATATGTATCGTTTTCTCTTTATGCTTTTTATCGAGGCAAGACCAGAACTTGGTTATGCACCGATGAAGTCTCAGACATATGTGAAAGGATATTCTCTTGAAGGTTTACGTGATGTGTGTGATCAAGTAAAGGAAGATAGCGAAGTATTATCGGAGGGATATTACATTGATGATACTCTAAAAAAGCTTTTCCATATGACTTATTTTGGTTATCCGGAAAATTTGGAAGAGTATAAGAAAGCAATTGAAATTGAGAAAACTTCAATGCATGATGTTTTTACTATTGAAGCATTGAAAGCACATATCTTTGATCCAGAATACACAAAGCTTATTACAAAAGCTAAGCTTAGAAACTGCGCAATGCTTCAGATTGTTGATTTGATGAGTATCTCAAGACCAAGAAATTCTAAAGAGAGAAAAGGAAGAATATCTTATGCTGCGCTTGGAATTAACCAGATGGGTGCAGTGTATGAAGCACTTCTTAGTTACAGAGGATTTATTGCAGAGGAAGATTTGTATGAAGTAAAGAGAGCCGGGGATAAATTCAACGAATTGGATGTTGGATACTTTGTAAAAGAGAATGAATTAGAAAATTATGATGAGAAGACAGAACGTGTTCGCTATGAGTCTGGTGAGAAAAAAGGGCAACTTCGAATGTATGAGAAGGGAACTTTCATTTATCGACTTGCTGGAAGAGAACGCGAGAAGTCGGCATCATACTATACTCCGGAGGTGCTTACGAAGTGCCTTGTTAAGTATGCTCTAAAGGAGCTTCTGAAAGATAAGACTGCGGATGAAATTCTACATCTGACAGTGTGCGAACCTGCGATGGGAAGTGCTGCATTCTTGAATGAAGCCATTAATCAGCTTGCAGAAGCATATCTTACAAAGAAACAGGAAGAACGCGGGGAGACCATAAGTTACGATAAGCGTTTTGAAAAATTACAGGAAGTAAAAATGTTTATTGCTGATAGAAATGTATATGGTTGCGATTTGAATCCGGTAGCGGTTGAGTTAGCGGAGGTTTCGTTGTGGTTAAATACAATTTATAAGGGCGCATATGTGCCTTGGTTTGGAACACAGCTTGTAAATGGAAATTCGCTTATTGGAGCGAGAAGACAGGTATATTCACAGTCTGCATTAGAGTCTGGTAACTGGTATGATAAGGCTCCTAGAAGAATTATGCCAGGAGAAGAACGTACTAAAAAAGGACAGCATGAGCATACAAAGGAGATATATCATTTCCTTTTGGGCGATCCTGGAATGGCTAATTATTCGGATAAAGTTATAAAAAGTCTGGAACCGGAGAACATCAAAAAGATAAAAGCATGGAACAAGGAATTTACCTCAAAGTTTGATGAGGATGAATTAAAGACTGTTCTAAGGTTGTCAGAAAGTATTGATAAATTGTGGAAGCTTACTGCAGATGAGCGAAAAAAGATTGAAGAAGCAACATATGAGCCTCTTAGTGTTTATGGCCATGAAGAATCAGGGGAGGGATCACATAAATCTATTAGGGAAAAGGACGAGATTTATAAAAAACTATTTAAGTCTGAAAAAGCGCAGAATGCAGGCCCATATGCGCGTTTAAAAGCTGCGATGGATTATTGGTGTGCTCTTTGGTTTTGGCCAATTGATAAAGCGGATTTATTACCATCAAGACAAGAATTCTTTTTTGATATGTCATTGATTCTAGAAGGTAATATTAGAGCTGTAAATGTTAACTCAAGTGGTCAAATGACGATTAAGTTTGAAGCGGATGGTTCAGGACTTAGCTATGTTACAGAAGGTGATCAGCTGGCTTTAGAGTTTGAAGCACAATATCATGATTTGGGTGAAGTATGTCTTGATGATTTGAGGGAGAGAAGTGAACGACTTGCAATCGCAAATCAGATAGCGGAGAAAGAACGTTTTCATCATTGGGAACTTGAATTCGCAGATGTATTTGAACAAAATAGTGGATTTGATTTAATTATAGGTAATCCTCCGTGGATAAAGTTGGCATGGAATGAAACAGGCTATTTATCAGATGCAGAGCCGTTGTTTGCAATAAAAAAATATTCAGCAAAGCAGATGACAGCAAAGCGTGATGAGGTATTTGAAAATGTAATTGTAAAAAAAGGATATCTAAGTGAGTATGAAGAGGTTTCTGGTCAGCAGAATTTTTTAAATTCTTTGACTAATTATTCTTTACTAGAAGGTCAGCAAACAAATTTGTATAAATGCTTTATACCATTAGCTATAGATTGTGTTAATGGGGATGGTAGCTTTGCGTTTGTCCATCCAGATGGGATTTTTGATGATCCTAATGGAGGCAAATTGAGAAAATGTATCTATCCTAAACTGAGGTATCATTTTCAATTTGTAAACGAAAAGCTCTTATTCAAAGAAGTAAGTGATACTGGTATTTATAGTTTGAATGTATACGGTAATGCTGTATCTGATTATTTTGATCAGATATGTAATTTGTTTGATCCATATACAATTGATGATTCGTATTATGGTGAAGATGGAGAAATACCAGGTATTAAGACAGAGGATAATAGGTGGAACATAAAGGGACATTCGCATAGAGTTGTTAGAATTGGTAATGAGGAATTACTTGCTATTGCTTCAGTTTATGATGATCCGTCAAAATATTTGGAAACGCGTCTGCCAAGAGTATACATAAATGAATTAATGGAGGTGCTTACAAAATATTCAAAAATAAACAAACGAATTTGTGATTTCGGCAGGAATGTTTACATGTCGCAAATGTACGATGAGACAAATGCTCAAAAAGCCGGCTTTATAGAACGGTGTACGATGTTTCCAGATGACCTATCTAAATTTGTGTATTCAGGTCCTCATATATCTATTGGGAATCCGTTGTTTAAAACTCCTAGAAGAGTGTGTAAAGAAAAGGCTGATTTCGATAGGATTTATTTAGATTATATTCCTGAAGATTATATTCAGAGAACAAATTATATCGTAACACATAGAACAGATGATACTATTGAAAGCCAGATGACAGAGTGGGGAACAAAATATATTAATGAGTATAGGATAGCTACAAGAAAAATGCTTGGTTTAAATCAGGAAAGAACTCTGATGTCAGCGATTATTCCTCCTAAAACAGCACATATAAATGGTATTTTTGGCATGTGTTTTAAGGAATCTAAGGATATGATATTTGTTAATGGATTGATGAATTCGTTACCGTATGATTATTTTGTTAGAGCTCTTGGAAAGAGTAATTTTAGGAATGACACTGCCAATATGCTGCCTGTTCCGAATAGTAAATATGATGCAATGATTATATGCAGAACGATGCTTTTGAATTGTCAAACCTCGTTTTATAAAAAACTTTGGGAAGAGAATTATTCACCGGAATTCAATAACGACAGATGGCTTCGTAAATGTAAGCTGCTTTCGCGTAATGTCTTTGTAACATTGTCTCACACACTAAATACATCTTTGCGACTAACAGATTATGAAAGAAGAGAACTTTTGCTTGAAATTGATGTTTTAGTTGCAAAAGCATTGGGATTAGAACTTCAACATCTCATAACACTTTATAAAGTTCAGTTTCCAGTTCATAAAAATTATGAAGAGAATACTTGGTATGATGTTGAAGGAAAGATAGTATTTACGATAAATAAGGGACAAACAGGTATTGGCGTTGATAGAAAGTTATGGGAAACGGTTTCAAAGAACGCCGATGGATTTGTTGAAAAGGAATACCAGGAGGATACTACTGGAAAATCTGAAAATAGAGTCATAAAGTATTATGCTCCGTACAGCCGAACATTTAGAGAAGATGATTACTGTGAAGTTTGGGAAGAATTAGAAAGAAACATATAATGAATGGAGGTAGGCAAGATGTTACCATCAATTCTTGCAAGACAATATCAGGAAGGCCTGATTGATTATATTGATACATCATTTCCTATAACCAACCCGATATTTAAAGGTTCTATTAGGAATATGTTAAATACAAAAGATGCAGTGTTTCATGAACCCTATGTAGCAGTGCGTCTGCCTTTCCGTGTTTACGAAGGTAATAAAAGCTTATTTGAGGCGATTCATCAGCCATTTAGTCCGTATGTTCATCAGCAAAGAGCTTTTGAACGTCTGACGGGTGAAGATGGTAGATCTACGTTGATTGCGACAGGAACAGGTTCAGGTAAAACAGAGTGTTTTCTGTATCCTATTCTTGAATATTGCTATAAGCATCGTGGTGAAAAGGGAATTAAGGCGTTGATTATTTACCCGATGAATGCTTTGGCTTCAGATCAGGCGAAGCGTATTGCGGAGTTGGTTGATGGTAGTGAAGAACTCAAGACTGCTGGAATCCGTGTCGGAATGTATGTTGGAGGTCAGGAGCATTCATCTGCAAAGATGATGCTCCCGGATAAAGTTATTACAGATCACGAGACGCTCCTTGCAGCACCACCAGATATTCTTATGACTAACTATAAGATGTTGGATTATCTCTTAGTTAGACCTAAGGATGCTGAACTATGGAAAAATAACCTTCCGGATACACTAAAGTACATTGCTGTTGATGAACTTCATACTTTTGATGGGGCTCAGGGAACAGATTTGGCGTGCCTTCTTAGAAGATTAAAAGCGCGTCTTAGTGTTTTGCCTGGACAGATTTGTTGTATCGGAACTTCTGCGACAATGGGCGCGAAAGACAGTGCAAAGAGTATTCGAGAATATGCTGCGGATGTTTTTGGTGAAATATTTGATGAGGATGCGGTCATCACTGAGGATCGTTTGTCTTCAGAAGAGTTCTTTGCTGGATATGATGTAACCGATTATAAAGTACCTTCAAGAGAGAAAGCTTTTCGAGTAAAGGAATTATCTTCAGGAGAAGATGAGAAAGAGTATCTTTATGCAGCAGCAGAGTGCTGGTTACAAGATGGTGTAGCAATTGAGAATATTATGGGTGATGATGCAAGGGTTGAGCTTGGAAAGAAGCTTATGCATCATAATTTTACTCAGAGTATTATTGCTGAAGCAAAGGGCTCATATATGCAGAATTCTTTTGCATATGAAAATCTGATCAAGAGATTCCCATTATTGGGTGAGCTAGGGGAAGAACTTGCTTGCATCGTTATTGATGCTCTGTATGCTTTAATTTCTCATGCGAGAACGAGAACATCAACGGGCAAACTGCGTCCGTTTTTAAATGTTCAGGTTCAAGTATGGATGCGAGAGTTAAGAAGACTTGTTGGTGAAGTGGCAGAGAAGGATATTAAATATGCGCTTTCAACAGATCTAAATGAACATCAGGCAAAACACTATTTACCGGTAATCAATTGCCGCGAGTGCGGACAGACCGGTTGGGCATCAGTAGAAGATAATGGCAGTGTAGAAATAAGAGATATTAGAGCGTTTTACAATGCATTCTTCTCCGGCGACTCAAAGGTGAGAATAATGTTCCCGCATAAGGAAGGAGAAGAAGCATTTAATCTTAATAATCGCATGAGGTTATGCCCAGAATGTCTGGAGATTATGTTTGATGAGCCAAACAGAACTCTTTGTTCGAATGGACATAAAACAATTCCTATTTGGGTACCAGATTTAAAGACGGAAGGTAGAAATAATTCTAAGGCTTATAAGTGTCCGTTCTGTAATGGTAAAGGAACAATGTCTCTTATAGGTTTAAGAAGTGCAACTGCTATAAGTGCAGGAATATCGGAGCTGTATGCGTCAAAGTTCAATGATGATAAGAAACTTTTAGCGTTTACTGACAATGTTCAGGATGCTGCTCATCATGCAGGATTCTACAATTCAAGAACTTGGAAATTTGGACTCAGAACCGCAATAACTCAGTTTATTAATATTGATTCTGAAGAATACTCTTTTGATGAGTTTATTCAGAGAGTTGTTTCTTACTGGAAGAATTATCTTGGTGACGATTATTTTGTTGCCAATTTTATACCTGCAAATCTTACATGGATGCGTGCATACGAGAGAATGTGCAATGAAGGTACACTTCGTAAAGATGAAGATGCAGCAACTCTGTTAAGCTTTGTAGAGCAGAGATTTAAATACGAAATCCTCATGGAGTACGGAATCCTTTCAAGAATCGGTAGAACTCTTGAAAAGGCTGGATGTTCGGTGCTTTCTTTTGAGTACGAAAAAGCGATTCCGGGAATAATGGAAAGAGTTGCGAACGAAGTAGGTAGACTACAGAGCACAGATGTAGAAACATTTACAAGAATGGTACTAGGTGTTTTATATCAGATGAAAACCAATGGTGCCTTTACTTACTATGCTTTTGAGCAATTCATTAATAATGGAGCCAATTATTATCACCTTTCTAATGAACGAAAAAAATGGCTTCCTGGTGTAAATAGAGGACTTAATGTCCCTAAGTTCGTTGCCATCAATCGTGGCTCTAAGAAAATGAAGGGCTTTGATGGTATAGATGGCAGGTCATGGTATTCAAAGTGGATTAATAAGTATCTTCCAATGTTTTCATTGGATTCGGATGCCACTGATATCATGAAGATTATTCTTGAGGAACTTACTAAAGCAGGAGTATTGGATAAGGTAGAAACTTCGGATAATGTAGATGTTTGGTCAATTAATCCTGAAAAATGTAAGGTGACAAGCAAAGTGAAGCAGCTTGTTTGTGATGAGTGTGGTACACAAATTTCTATGTCAGAATCAGACGCAGAGTTGTTTGATGGTGCTTGTTGTATAAGAAATGATTGCAATGGACACATGCATATCGCAGAAGATAAAGGGCTGGATTTTTACGGTAAATTATATAGTCATGGTGAGCTTGTTCGTATTGTGGCAAAGGAGCATACAGGTTTGCTTGAACGAGATGATCGTGAGAATTTAGAGCGAGAATTCAAAAAATCCAAAGAAAAACAAAAGCCATGGGACCCAAATCTTCTGTCTTGTACACCTACTCTTGAAATGGGTATTGATATTGGAGACTTGTCTACGGTTATCCTTAGTTCTATACCACCAGCACAGGCGAATTATGCCCAAAGAGCAGGGCGTGGTGGACGTAAAGATGGTAATGCATTAACGGTTGCAATTGCTAATGCAAGACCTCATGATCTTTACTTCTATCAAGATCCGATGGAAATGATAGCTGGAGCGGTTGAACCTCCAAAGGTGTTCCTTAAGGCATCCGCAGTACTTGCAAGGCAGTTTACTGCTTATTGTATGGACTGCTGGGTTAAATCTGGAACTGCGGTGGTTCCGGACAAAGTAAGTCAATGTTTGGCTAAATTGGATGAGACTTCAAAAGATCGATTCCCGAATAACTTCCTTTACTATGTTCAGAATAACATGGCAAGGCTTGTTAGAATGTTTATTCAGACATTCTCTGTAAATCCGGGAAATCAAGATGGTCTTGATGAGAACTCAATTAAGGATATTAAAGCATTTGCTATGGGAGAAGGAACAACTAACAGCCCTATGCATATAAAGATTTACAATGAATTTTATGATTTAAAGAAACAGCGAGATGGCATTCAGAGCAGTATAAAAGAACTTAACAAGATGATTAAAACTCTTGAAGACAAGCCACAGGATTCATCTTATGATGAACAGATTAAAGAATTGAAAGCAGAACGTGCTGCTTGGACAAGCGTTGTTGCAAAGATTAATGAGAAGAATGTTTTCAACTTCCTTTCTGATGCGGGATTATTGCCAAACTATGCATTCCCAGAAGTTGGAATAGTATTAAAGGCAGTTCTTACCAGGGTTGAAAAAGACGAGAACGATAGAGAGAAGAATAAATATGAGAGTACGACCTATGAATACAATAGGTCTGCTTCGTCTGCAATCAGCGAGTTTGCGCCTTTAAATAGTTTTTACGCAGGCGGACATAAGCTTACGATTGATCAGGTGGATATTAATACTGCTAAAGTTGAACCATGGAGATTATGCCCGAACTGCTCTCATGCTTCAATTGAGGACTCTAGTACTCCTGCGCATGTATGCCCTAAATGTGGAAATCCGGGGTGGGCAGATGCAGGGCAGGTTCGCTCAATGTTTAAGGTGCAGATGGTGTATTCCAATATGAAGGAGGAAGAAAGCCAAATCGGTGATGACAGCGAAGATCGTGCATCTATGTTCTATGATAAGGAACTTCTGGTAGATGTAGATGAAGATAAGGATGTTATTCAGGCTTTTGAAATGGATAACAAAGAGTTTAAGTGGGGCTATGAGTTTCTTCAAAAGGCAACGATGCGTGAGATTAATTTCGGTGAACAATCAATTACTGGAGACAAATTACTTGTTGCCGGACATGAAGGTGTTAGAAAAGGGTTCACTATCTGTAAGTATTGTGGAAAGATTCAGGTGCAGGGGGAAAAACCTAAGCACTCCCGTTTTTGCAAGATGGTAAAAGATAATACTATTGTTACAGATCCATTTGAAGAGTGCCTTTTCTTGTATAGAGAGTTTGAGACGGAGGCATTACGTCTCTTAATTCCTGCTACAACAATGGATGCTACAAATGTGAGAGTAGAATCGTTTGTTGCTGCATTTATGCTTGGAATGAAGAAGAAATTTGGCAATGTTGATCACTTAAGAGCAACTATAAGTGAAGTTCCAGTTCCTGAGGCTGATTATAGGAAGCAGTACCTAGTAATATATGATTCTGTACCTGGTGGAACAGGCTATCTGAAGCAACTTATGAATGAGGAGAATGGCATTATAGATGTTTTTGAAGGGGCATTGGAGACGATGGAGCATTGTAGCTGTAATGACGACCCGCAGAAAGATGGATGCTATAAGTGTTTATATGCCTATAGACAGAGTCAGCATATTGGTGAAATCTCAAGAAATTCGGCAATAACACTTTTAAAGACAATTTTAAGTGGAAAAGAGAATAGAACTGAGATTAAAAAACTTGCACAAGTAGATACAAACCATTTGTTTGATAGCGAACTAGAAAGAGAATTTGTTGGTGCTTTTGAAAAACTGAGTACCGCAGAAAGACCAATTAGAATTCATAAGACATTGGTTAATGAGAAAGAAGGGTATTCTCTTCAAGTTGGTGAAAGCTTATGGACAATCGAACCACAGGTTGACTTCGATGCATCTATGGGTATTTCGGTAAAGTCTCGACCTGACTTTGTAATCAGGCCAAAGAGAACGACGGGCAATCAGAAACCTATAGCTGTCTTTACAGATGGTTATTACTATCACAAGGATATCGTAGAGGAAGACACACTAAAGCGTATGGCTATTATGTTTTCTCGAAAGTATAGAGTTTGGTCACTTACATATAAGGATGTACATAATGTATTTAAAAGTCAGGGAGACTATCGAACTGAAACGTTGAATTCTGTGAAAATGCCATCTGGAAAGGTATATAAGCCGGCAGTAAAAAGTGCAAATGCTGAATCCATTAATCCTGAAAAAGAAAATGGATTTGAACTATTAATTGACTATTTATCTATTCCAAATGCAGAAGATTTATTTGTTACACACGCAAGATCATTTGCGATGTCAATAGTCGAAGCGACTCAGATGACAAATAAGGTTTTATACAGTGAGTGGAGTAGTAAATGGAAGTCAGTGCTTAATGCAATCGGTTCTTTGGATGATGTGGATGATTTTGGACAAGCTATTTTCGGAACATGGCGTCCTAGACAGGAGATGGGAAATATAGATGTACTGGCGGAAGTTTCTCTGGCTGAAATGACAGGCATGAGAATGGGAGCTCCATTGAAAATAGTTGCAATCATTGATGATGTTCCTGATTCAAGAACGGATAAATATGAATCGGATTGGAATGGATTCTGGCATTTTGTAAATGTTATGCAATTTAATAGTACTGCAATTTTCTTGTCTAAGCTCGGAATAAGCAAGGCTATATACAGTAATCTTGGAACAATTATTGCAGAGGAAGATGCACCAGAGGTAGCGTTAGGTACGGATGTTGTAGTTGATGAGAAGTGGAATGATATCATGGATGAGTTCATAGATGATATCGCAATAACATGCGCTACAGAGATGTATCATAATGGAGTCCCTGCTCCAAGCGTTGTAGGCTTTGAGTTATCAGATGAATCATCTGGAGCAACTATAGCGGAAGCCGAAATGGTCTGGGAATATAAAAAAATTGTCTGGCTTTTACCGGAGCAAGAAGAGTACATGGATATATTTAAGGGTAAAGGCTGGACAGTACTGCTAAGTAGTGAAGAAATTAACATCAATGTATTTGGAGGAACTGTAAATGAATAATAAGCCAACTGTAGCTATTTCGACTGATTTTTTAACTGCATACGCAGCACTACCAAGACAGAAGCAGGGAAAAGTAACTGAGTTTTTCAATAAATTTAGAAATGATCCTATGCATCCGGGAATTAACTTTGAAAAGATTAATGAAGGGATTGACAAGAACATTTGCTCTGTGAGGATTGATGATACTTACAGGGGAATTGTTGTGCGTGAACCGGAAAGCAATGTTTATATTTTGCTTTGGGTGGATCATCATGATGAGGCATATGCTTGGGCGAAGAGAAAAAAATGCTCAATAAACAAGCTTACAGGTAGTGTACAGATTTTTGATGTGCAGGAAGTTATTGAGGAACAAAAGGCAATTGATGAGGCGGCATTATTTGCAAATATCTCAGATGAAGTGTTTGAAAAAATAGGTCTTCCGGAAGAACAACTTCCTATGATTAAAGCAATCAAGACATTAGAAGGTCTTCATTCACTGAAAGCTGCGATTCCGGAAGAAGCTTTTGAAGGGCTTGAATGGCTTGGAAACGGATTTTCGGTTGAAGAAGTATTGGACACACTATATCCAGAGACAGAGAAAGTTGAAGTCAAAGAAAATGATTTTGCAGCAGCTCTACAAACTGATACAAGTAGGAAAAGCTTTGTTATTGTCGAGGGAGAGGAAGAACTTCAGGCAATTATGCAAGAACCACTTGAAAAATGGAGAATCTTTCTCCATCCAACACAGCGTAAGGTTGTGGAAAAAAACTTTAATGGACCTGCGAGAGTATTAGGCGGAGCTGGTACTGGTAAAACTGTTGTTGCGATGCATAGAGCAAAAATGCTTGCATCCAATCTAGAATCGAATGAAAAGATTCTTTTTACAACTTACACCAAGAATTTGGCGGAAGATATAAAAGATAACCTTAGAAAAATATGCACTGCTGAGGAAATGAAGAGAATAGATATTATTAATCTTGATGCGTGGGTTTCTAATTTTTTGCGTAGACAAGGATATGAGTATCAGATTGTTTATGACGAAGAAGTGGACAAGGCATGGAGAGATGCTATTGCTATAGCAGGTGGCGACTTAAACTTTGTAGAAAACTTCTATAAGGATGAGTGGGTTAAGGTTGTCCAGGCACAGGAAGTATATGACAAAGTATCTTACTGCAAAGCTTCAAGAATTGGTAGAGGAGTACGCCTTGATAGAAAAGTTCGTATGCAAATATGGGATGTGTTTGATGAATATCAAAATATAATGAACGAAAAACTACAGCGAGATGTTGAGACAGCTATGTATGAATGCCGTAAGATCCTTGAAAATAAGAAGCTTACAGGTCAATACACATCAATTATCGTTGATGAAGCTCAGGATCTAAGCCCAAGTGCATATAGGTTACTTAGATCACTTGCAGGTGATGAGCACCGGAATGATATTTTTATTGTGGGTGATTCACATCAGAGAATATATAGAAATAAGGCAGTACTTTCAAAATGTGGAATTAATGTCCGCGGAAGAAGCAGCTACTTGAGAATCAATTACAGAACAACTGAGGAAATCCGCAAGTTTGCATTTGGATTGCTTAATGGGGTATCTTTTGATGATTTAGATGATGATTATGACAATGGTAAAGGCTGTCAGTCACTTACTCATGGGGATAAGCCTGAAATTAAGGAATTTGCTACTCCGGAGGAAGAACTTGATTATCTGGTTAGTAAAATTCATGAACTGGAAACAGCAGGCGTAGAGCAGAAAAATATCTGTATTGTAGCAAGAACACATAAGCTGCTAGATAGCTATATTGCTGGATTACAGAGGGCAGGAATTAAGTCCTTTGAAATCAAAGCAAACAAGACGGATGACCGAACTTTTGAAGGTGTAAGAATAGCGACTATGCATAGAGTAAAAGGTCTTGAGTTTGATTATGTATTTGCAGTAGCAGTAAATAAAAAGGTTCTCCCTTTTGGAACAAGGGCTGATTTTGAGGATGATATTTCTCTTGAAGAATTTAGAACAGGTGAGAAATGCTTGCTTTATGTTGCTCTTACAAGGGCAAGAAAGAGCGCCTGTGTGACTTGTTATGGCGGATTGAGTGAATTGATTGTGTAGGATTATCTTTTTATAACATTTAAGATTGGAGACTGGAAATGGGATATGTAAAGACATTATATATTGATGGGTTAAAGCGTTTTGAACACTTTAAGATAGAGTTTAATGAGCACTTGAGTATTTTGGTGGGCGAAAATGAAGCAGGAAAAAGTACAATATTAGAGGCTATTAGAATAGTACTAAATCAACTGTACTGGAATGCAGACAAGTCTGTTTTGCAAGATTTGTTTAATTTGGAAAACGTTAGAGCTTTTCAAAATAATCCTAGCGTAGCTACATTACCGAGGATAATTATCGAAGTTGATTTGGAACTTGATAATACACCGCGATTTATTGATTTTTATGGAGAAAATCACGTAAATGGTAATCGTAGTGAAGAGAAGTATGGAATAAGATTTGAATGTAAATTTGATGAAGATTTTTCTGAGGAATTAGCAGATTCTATTAACGATGGGAAAATACCATATGAGTATTATTCTTTGACATGGCAAACGTATGCCAATTTACCATATAAGGTAGCTAAGAGACCAATAAAGAATTTGTTTATTGATACGTCAGAAACATCAAAGTCGTCTGCATTTAACTATTTTAATAGAGCACTATTTTCAAATCTTTACAGTAATGATACTAAACTAAAAGCTAAGAATGCATTTAGAGAAAAACTGAGTACATCTTTCGAAGACGTAAATCTTCCTGATATAGATGATAGGAGACGATTTGGAATAGATAATAAGAAAGTGGTATTAGAAAGTGTCGTGTCTGTGTATGAGGATTCTATTCCGTTGGAAAACAAGGGAAGTGGAATGGAAAGTTTAGTGAAAACGCAAATAGCGCTTAATCGTGAGGATAATCTCGATACGATTTTGATTGAAGAGCCTGAAAATCATTTATGTTTTACGAATTTAAAGCAGATGCTTCAGCAAATAATGGACCATGAAGAAGATTCCCAGATTATTCTAACCACGCATAGTAATATGATTGCTAGTAGGCTTAACCTTCGAAATGTAATTTGGATTGCAGAAAATCACTATTTATCGTTAAAAAACGTTGAACCACAAACCTCTATATTTTTTGAAAAAGCAGATGATAATGAATTTTTGCAACTGTTATTATCAAAAAAGGTAATACTTGTAGAAGGAGCTACAGAATATTTGCTGTTACCTAAGTTCTATGAAAAGAAAACTGGTAGGACTGTTGAAAATGACGGAATTTCGATAATTTCGTGCAATGGTATTTCTTATAAGAGATATTTAGAGATAGCAGAAGAAACTGGTAAAAGAATAGCTGTAATAACAGACAATGATCATGAGCAGACTAAAATTGATGATGCAAATGAGTTTAATCAGCATAATGAAAAACAACATGTTTTTATGGGAGCAACAATGGAAGATTGGACTTGGGAAGCATGTGTTTATAACTGCAATAAGGAAAAACTTGATACTATGATTCAGGTTCAAGATGGGGCAGAATACCTTTTCCATAGAACCAATTATGGACAAGTATTGGGCAAGATGCTTAATAATAAAGTGGATACTGCGTATCAGATGCTTATTTCTGAAGAAGATTTCGTTATTCCTGGATATGTTGAGGAGGCAATCGAATGGCTAAACGAGTAATACTTGCGGTTGCAGGTGCGGGTAAGACGTATCGCATTTGCCATGAGATGCAACCTGAACAAAAAAACTTAATAGTTGCATTTACCCATGCAAATATTAAAAATATTCAAAATGAACTATTGAAGGAACATGGCAAAATTCCTGATGCAACTAGAATAATGACATTTGATGCATTTGTTTATCATATGATTATTAGACCATATGAAAAAACCATTTATAATTTTTTTGGTCAAAATTATAAATTTGAAAAAACGAGTATAACTCTAAAAAAACCGCCTCAACAGCGAATAAAGATTAATGGTAGATATGTGCCTAATAAAAGTTATAAAAAGAAAGACTGTCTTCAGCACTACATGGATGAAAGAGGACAGTATTATTGTGAAACTTTATCTGAATTAGCAATGTATGTTAAACAGGGAAGAGAATCCATTGTTTTGACAGCAGCAAAGAGGCTTAATTTATTCTTTGATAATATATTGATAGATGAGTTTCAGGACTTTAGAGAACATGATTACGAATTGATAGTAAAATTATCAAAATGTCTAAAAAATATTTTATTGGTAGGGGATTACTATCAGCATTCTGTCTCAGGTCAGAATAATTCTGGTAAACCATTTAAGAAGTCCAAAACAGAAATTGGTTATGAAGAGTTTATTGAGGAATTGCGTGGAGAGAGATTTGATGTAGATACTAAATCTTTGATTTATACAAGACGATGTTCTGAAGAAATATGTTCATTTATTAGGGATAAGCTTGGAATTCAGATTAAATCAGCGAAGATAAATACAGGAACAGTGATAAGGCCTTCAAATATACAAGAGATACTAGATGATAAAAATATTGTAAAGCTTGTATATGATAATGCGTCTCATTATTCTTTTAGGGCGGTAAACTGGTCATATTCAAAGGGGGATACATATGATGTTGTATGTGTTATTCTAAACGGTTCAACTGAAAAATTGGTTGAAGATAAATTTTCAGTTTCGACGTTAAAAACTGTCACTTTAAATAAATTGTATGTAGCCTTAACTCGTTCAAAAGGTGATTTATATATTGTGACACAGGATGAATTTGAAACTGTAAAAGAAAAGTACTACAAGTAGAGTGTGAGAAAGATTATTTATGAAAGTTGGTAAGGCTTCTGATGGAATGAAGAGGAGAAAATTCGGAGGGCAATTGAATGAGAAAAATCTAAAACTAAGGATAAGATAAGGATTTTTGAAGAAAAACTTAAATGCGTCGGTATGTAGTCGTTGGATGCCATATGTTTATTAGATGTGATTTAAATATCTTTTATAAAGAAGAGTGAGGTTGCTTTTTATGAAATTTAAAATGAGAACACCGTGTGTTAAAAAATCAATTAAAGCGAGAACTACTGGAAAGGCAAAAAGAGCTGTTAAAAAAGCGCTGATTCCGAGATATGGAAAGAAGGGTATGGGATAGATTAATAATCCTAAAAAGGCTGCTTATAACAAGGTATATCATAAGACCAGTTTCAGCCTATTTGATTTATTCAAATAAGCAGCAGGCAGAAAAGAAAGGATAACGATATGGAAAGAGTATTAAAATTTTTTAAAGAAGCAGAAACATATTATTTAGCAACAGTCGAAGGCAATCAGCCAAGGGTTAGACCTTTTGGAACTGCACATATTTTTGAAGGAAAACTTTACATACAGACAGGTAAAGTTAAGGATGTTTCAAAGCAGATTCACACTAATCCGAAGGTAGAAATCTGTGCTTTTAAGAATGGTGAGTGGCTCCGTGTAGCTGGTGAGCTAGTAGAAGATGACCGCAGGGAAGCAAGACAGTCTATGCTTGATGCTTATCCTTCATTACAGAAGATGTATTCTGCAGATGATGGTAATACAGAGGTGTTCTATTTTAAAAATGCGACAGCTACGTTCTCATCATTTACACATGAGTCGGAAGTTGTGAAATTCTAATGACAAAAGAAGAATGGTATAAGCAGCTGTTTGAGAGACTTGGTAATTCCAAATTCCGTAGCAGTTTTCATTTGAAGCAGAAAGATATAGATTACATAAATGAAAAGGGAATGGATACTATTCGGCAACATGCAAAGGATTTTATTGCCAAGAGAGAAGCACCGGCAGTAATTTCCAACGATGGTAAACAGACACCGACGAAGGGACATCCTGTATTTATAGCTCAACACGCAACGGCAACCTGCTGTAGAGAGTGTATCAGGAAATGGCATAAGATGCAGCCAGGCAGGAAATTAAGCCAGGTGCAGCAGGATTATCTCGTGGATGTAATTATGACATGGATACAGAAAGAAATGGATAAGCATGAGATTAAAGAATATTTTGATCATCGTAGATGATATAGAAGAATCCGTCAGATTCTATAAGGATTTATTTGGATTACAGGTCATTTTGAAACAGGAAGGTAATGTAATAATGTCCGAGGGACTGGTATTGCAGGATGTTAATGTATGGTATGACAGTACCCAAATACCTACAACACCTCATAACAATATGACTGAGCTGTACTTTGAAGAAAATGATATGGAAGGTTTCATCAGGAAACTTGAATCCTATGATTTCTGTTTGAATTATGTTACTGAACTGACTGAACTTGAAGGTAGACAGAAGCTTGTTAGATTTTATGATCCAAGTGGAAACCTCATCGAGGTAAGAACTCCAGTAAATTACAATTAAAGGTAAATGGATTTGAGAAAGATATGAAGATATTTGTAGATGCAGATGCATGTCCTGTAGTGGACATTGTTGAGGCGATTGCTGAAAAATATAATATTCCAGCCACATTGCTGTGTGACACGAACCATGTATTACATTCAGATTATAGTGAAGTAATTGTGGTTGGCGTTGGAGCAGATGCGGTAGATTATAAGTTGATCAGTATATGTCATAAGGGAGACATTGTGGTATCTCAGGATTATGGCGTTGCTGCAATGGCGCTTGGAAAGGGTGCATATGCAATTCATCAATCCGGCAAGTGGTACACGGATGAGAATATTGATCGGATGCTTATGGAAAGACACCTTAATAAGAAAGCAAGACGAGGTTCTTCTAAGAATCATATAAAAGGTCCAAAGAAGCGGACGAGTGAAGATGATGAGCGTTTTGCACAGTCATTTGAGAAGCTTGTGCTGTTGGCACAGGCGAAGGAAGGTGAGCAAAATGGGGCTGTTTAAGAAGAAATGTGTAGTACAGTCTTATGATAAGGAAAACAAGAAGCCGGTAATCAAAGCAAGCATTTGTAATGGCGAGCAGGTTGCAGGATTTAAGGATATACATACAGGTAAGATAGAAGAGGTAATGCTGATAAAAAGTCCGGCAGATCTCGAACATTTTAAGGCTATGTATGGAATAGATGAAGAGATAACAAAGGAATACTGATTATGAATATACAGATATTTGGAACTAAGAAATGTAATGATACTAAGAAAGCGGAGCGTTTCTTTAAAGAGCGTGGCATCAGGTATCAGTTCGTTGACATGAAAGAAAAAGGCATGAGCAAAGGTGAGTTTAACTCTGTGGCTCAGGTCAATGGTGGTCTTGAGAATATGATCAACTGGGAAGGCAAAGACAAAGATTTACTTGCACTCATTAAATATATTGCTGATGAAGACAAGCTGGAAAAGGTGCTTGAGAATCCGCAGGTAATCAAAACTCCGATAGTAAGGAATGGAAAGCAGTCCACACTTGGCTATCACCCGGATATTTGGAAAGGATGGAACTAATGGTAAAGAAAATAGTAAAAGATCCATTATTTCTTGCACAGAAATCTGTGGATGCAACAGAGATAGATAAACAGGTGGTAACAGATTTGCTCAATACATTGCGTGCTAATCTTGATCATTGCGTAGGTATGGCGGCAAACATGATAGGCGTTAAGAAGAATATTATTGTGGTGGCTGCAGGTCCATTTCAATTTGCAATGATTAATCCGGTAATCACAAAGAAGTCCGGAGCGTTTCAGACAGAGGAAGGATGCCTGTCTTTGGAAGGCGTTCGTCCTTGCACTAGATATCAGAAGATTGAGGTTGATTACCTTGACCAAGGATTTAAGAAACAGCATGGGAAATATTCCGGCTGGACAGCACAGATAATTCAGCATGAGATTGACCATTGTAATGGTATTGTGATATAGAACAGGAGTATCAGATGGGAAACGAATCTGGCACATGGGTTATGTATGGTGTGGATTGGGATGATCCGGAATGCATACATACTGTGGAAGAAGCAACAGAATATATCAACAGAATAGGTTTCTTGCCTTTATTTAAGAATGACATACCAGGGTTTTCGTTGGAAGAGCGAACAGTTCCTGAATATTGGTGGTGTGATGATGTTGACAAAGATCCATGGCTTTGGAGAACTGTAATTGCAAGAGGCAAAGATATAGTATATAGCAAATTTTTTGACAAGAAAGCCGGATTTATTTCAAAGAAATGGCTTCCTGTATTTGCTAATTATCGTAGGGATGGTTATGATTTTGATGCTTTGTATGAAGATGGAAAAGCACCTCATAAGCACAAGAAAATCATGGATAACTTTATGGAAGAAAAAGCTGATGCAGAAATGCTTTCTAACGAACTCAAAATAAAAGCTGGGTTCGGAAAAGATGGAGAAAAAGGTTTTGATGGAGCAATTACTAATCTTTGTATGCAGACATACCTTTGCAACTGTGATTTTAGAAAGCGTAAAAATAAAAAGGGTATCGAGTATGGATGGGATGTGGCGGTTTATTCATCTGTAGAGCATATATATGGATATGATTATGTGACAAGCTGTTACAAGGAAGAACCGGCAGAATCGTGGAATCGTCTTGTGGAATACATGCATGAGGCATATCCGATAGCAACTGATAAGCAGATTAGAAAGCTGCTACGATAGGAGAGTATATAAAATGATTAGCTGCATGAAGGTGCTGCAAATTATATGAAATCGTGTGAGGAATACTTCTATGGGAAGAACAGATAGAAGCTATAAAGATTTAAAGCAAAAACAGAAAAGTGCTATTGCTGATAAAACTTATAGCATGTATATAAGGTTTTATCTTGAAAATCATAGAATGCCAAATGTTTCCGAAAAGAGCAGTATTTGCAGAAAACTATATGCAACAGTACAGGCACTTGCTCATAAAACAGAGTATGAAGAATTTTGTAGCATTGTAGATAAGCGAGAAGCAGGTTATGAAGAACCATGCAGTAGAAAATAATACAAGTTAGGACGATACATTTTTCTATATTGCAGGATATACTTCTGGTGGGGCACCATAAGGAGTAACCTGGGAAGAAGTGGGACTGGAACCCTGGCAGGATTTAGAAGGGGAGCAATAAGATGTACATAATAAAAACTATAAGAGGCGACATAACAAAGATAACAGATGTGCAGGCAATTGTTAATGCCGCAAATAATTCTCTGCTTGGTGGTGGAGGTGTAGATGGAGCTATTCATCGTGCTGCAGGACCGGAGTTATTAGCGGAGTGCAGGACGCTTCATGGATGTGAAACTGGTGAAGCAAAGATTACAAAAGCATATAATCTGCCTTGTGATTATGTAATACATACAGTTGGACCGATATGGTATGGTGGCAGAGATAAGGAAGAGGAACTTCTGGCAAGTTGTTATTTCAATTCTATGAAGCTTGCAATGGAGAATGGAATCAGAAAAATAGCATTTCCATCTATATCAACCGGTGTCTACAGTTTTCCGGTAGAGCTGGCAGCGAAAGTTGCAGTTCATACAGTTAATAGATTTCTGCAGGATAATCCAGACAATTTTGACTTGGTGGAATGGGTGCTGTTTGATGTACATACTGAGGCGGTATATGAAGCTGAGGTGGATAAGATATATGAGTAACAGATAACTTTTGAATTTGCCGGTTTGGAGGTTGAATATTGAAAATAGATGAGTATTTACAGCTTCTTTTTGAAGGTAAAATGTGTGAGGCTAAAGCTGTTAGGTTTTCTACTATTCCAGATAGATTAGTAAAATTTATATGGCTTGATGGCTCAGAATCTGATCATAAGAAATTTCTTTCATTAGGAAGAAATGAGATATGGTTTGCACAAAAAGATTATTTGAATGATCCATACGAATATAAGGGGATGCTGCTTGATAGAAATAAGCTACTTAATGCAGGATATAGCAATGATATCATAGATTATTATCAGCAATTATTCGATTTTAGTGATTATGGTATAACATGTCTGTCAGCTAATAGTATAGATTATTTACCAATGTGGGCTTATTATACAAATAATCATAAGGGATTTTGTGTCGAATATAATGTAATAAAAAAAGACTGTATACATGAAGTATTATATGAACCGGAAAGAATTAAAGTGGCATCATTAATATTTCAAAGCAGAGAAGCTATTAAGAAAGCTATTACGTCAGGGCATAGAGAACAAGCAGAGTTTTATTCGACTATATTTTTACAAAATTTATTCATTAAAGCAAAATCGTGGGAACATGAAAAGGAGTATCGTATAGTTTATCCTTTGGATAATAGTATAGGCATGAATGTATCGGTAAGTGATTTAGGGCTTAGAACAAGTCGAATTATTGCTGGTATAAATTGTTCTGAAAATAATATTATAAAACTTAATGATATTTCAAATGAGCTTGGATTAGGAAATGTTTATAAGAGTAGGATTCATTCTGAAAAATATACATTAGATTATATTAGGTGGCATTGATTGGAAGTTGATGAGCATATGCAGGCTGACGGTATAAATTTGAAGGAAGGTGAGCAAGTGAAATTTTTTGACTATGATAAAAATATAAATAATGTTGAATACTATGAGATATTAGAGGATTTAATGGAGCGCTGGGAGCATGAAATTGTAGAATTCAAAGAGGCAAAAAGTGGCTATGATACAGATAAAATTGGACGTTACTTCTCGGCAATTAGCAATGAAGCGAATCTTAGGAATCAACAGTATGGCTGGCTTGTGTTTGGCGTAAGTGAAAAGGATAAGGTTAAACATGTTGTAGGAACTGCTTATAAGAAAGGTGACAAAAGTCTTCTTGAAAAATTCAAATATGAAATTGCAAGAGACACAACTAATGGTATGACATTCTACGATATTATTGAGTTGGAGCCAATTGTAAATGGAAAAGAACTGCGTGTGTTGATGTTTAAGATACCCGCTGCAGCAACAGGTATCCCAACAGATTGGAAGACAAATTACTACGAAAGATCTGGAGAAAGTCTTGTACCTTTAAAGCAGTATAAGATTGATGCAATCAGATCGCAAGAAAGAAAAGACTGGTCTAAACAGATTATAGAAGGTGCAACTATCGACAATCTGGACCAAGGTGCGATTCGGTTGGCTCGTGAAAAGTATAAGGAGAAGATGGCACAAGAACCAATTTCTAAGGAAGTTGACGGTATGTCAGATGAACAGTTTTTGACGAAGATGAAGCTGTTAATAGGTGGTAAGGTTACAAATGCTGCAATGCTTTTGTTGGGAAATTCTGATTTTGACTATTTATTCACAGCCGCTCCAAGTATTATGTGGCGTCTCTATGGTGTAGATGGAACAGACAAGGATTATGCTATTTTTAAGATTCCGTTTATCAATGTTGTTGATAAGGTATTTGCAAAGGTAAGAAATCTGACATATCGGTATATGCCAAATCAAATGACGTTATTTCCTATGGAAACAGAACAGTATGATAGTTGGTTGATGAGAGAGCTTTTAAATAATAGTATTGCTCATTCAAATTATCAATTAGGCGGTAGAATTTATGTAAACGAATTTGATGACAAAATTAAGATTACTAATCCGGGAGATTTTATTCCACAGAGAATAGAGAATGTTTTGGAAGTTAGCTACAATCCACCGTTTTATCGTAATCAGTTGCTGGCAGAAGCAATGGTAGCTTTTCATATGATTGATACTGCTACACTCGGAATTAGACGAGCTTACAATATTCAGAAGGCGAAGTATTTTCCGATGCCAGACTATGATTTTTCATCTGGTGTTCAAGTGGACGTAACAGTTTATGGCAAGACTTTGGATGATAATTATATGCATATTTTATATGATCATCCAGAACTGAATTTGCAAGATGCATTTTTACTTGATAAAGTGCAAAAGGGTATTCATATTGAGAAGAAAGATGCTGATAGGTTACGAGCATTAAAGCTTGTAGAGGGCAGACTTGGAAGCTTATATTTGTCTGCATCGGCTGCAAAAAGCATAGAGGATCAAGCAGGTTATATTAAAAACAAAGGATTAGATGATCAGTATTATAAGACATTGATTATTGAGTATCTAAAACAATATACAAAGGCAAACAGAAAAGAAATTGATAGATTATTATGGGACAAGTTGCCAGACTCGTTGTCAGAGGTTCAGAAGAAGAATAAGATTCATAATTTGCTTACATCAATGAAAAACAAAAATCTTATCGAAAAAGACAGCGACAATCAACAGAAATCAAACTGGGTATTAAAGTAGAGCTCGGTTAAGCTCGGTTTAGTTTGGATGTAATTTAACCAAGATTAACCAAGAAAAACCTAAATTAAAAAGAAATTAGGATGACCTCTTGGTTTGATCTCGGTTGAGAATTTTTTTTAACCGAGACTCTAACTGAGATTTAACCGATGTTACTATTGAGATGGCAGAAAATAATTATTGCAAATGATGTAATGGATATTGATTTGGTAATGTGAGCGAATGGGCATATACTTTATTTAGTAGTATATGCCTCATATTTAAAACATAAATACTAGGTTGACACTAAAAAGAACCGCATATATACTATATCTAAGATATGGAGGTGCTCATATGGTTCAAGATGAAAACTTATATCAAAAAGTAATTGCAGACTATAGGATTACCAATTCTGTAAAGAAAACCGCACAAAATGTTGGGACTTCACTTGTAAAAGCTCAGAGGATACTGATAACTGAGGGGTTATGGAGTAGTCATACATCTGAACAAGTCGGAGAACTATTTCGGAAAGGGATGACTACATCAGAGATTTCAAAGCAGTTAGTGATATCAGAGAAAACAGTCCAAGCATATCTGCCATATACACGAACGGAAACTGGTTATGGAGAAAGTCGGTCATATAACTCAAAAAAAAGTGAAGATTATCGAAGACGTATGTATATAGCGGCGGACAGTCAAGTTTCCAATAAATTCGATGAAATAGTCAGACAGAGTAAACAGCATGATGAGCCTGCTGGGACAATAAGGGTTATGACAGAGCATGAACTTTTACAGGTGCAAAAGAAATTAGATGAAGAAAGAATAAAGAAAAAGGAGAGTGAAGAAATGTCAGAACAGAAGTATTCTGTATTAAAATTACGTCTTTCCCTGAATCTGGAAGAAACAGATGTTAAAGACAGAGTTGTTCTTAATAGATATGGAAAAGTAAAGCAAGGTATTATTAGGGAGGTACTTGTCCCGGCTGATATTACATTACATGCACTGCATTATGTGATTCAGCGTGCTTTTGGATGGCAGAACAGTCATCTACATCAGTATCTTTTGCCAGAAGAAGTTTTTCAGAAGATGACTGGTGGAAAGAATAGACCGGATGAATATGGAAGAACTCTATATGATGGGAAACTAACGGATTGGATAGATTTGTGTGGTGTGTATTTTCGCTTTCCGTGCGATGATTTTGAAGATATCTATTGGGATGATGATTATAAGCAAGGAGTCAGCATCAAGACATGGTTTCGCAAGAAATATACAGCACCTTATTCCTACAGTGGTAAGTGGGAACATTATGCATTTGCAAATGCTACAGCAAAAAGTTTAATTACAGAAAATCCGGTAATTAGAGTTACTCCATCCTTTGATGAATGGATGAAAATGAAAAAGAATGGAATTGATGTTTCTAAGCAGAAAGATAAAATGATTCCTGTGACAGATGCAACGATTGAACAGGTTGGACTGGGATTTGAGAGCAGAATGGACGAACTTCTGGAGCGATTGAAGGTAACTGAGGTCTTGGCTGCTAAAGATGAAAAAGTTCCAGATGATATTAGAGCAGCAGTACAGTTTGTTGCAAAAAGACTAGCAAAGGTGAACGAGGAAATCGAAGTAACACCAATTACAAAATCTCTAAAATATAATTATGATTATGGAGATGGATGGGAAGTTGATATTGTCATGGAGGAAAAATATTATACAAAGAATCGTTTAGACACAGCATTTGAGGGAAATGTAGACGGCTTTGTAGTAGTTTCCAATGAGGAAGGTCTTATAGAGGAAGCCAGAGCGTATGATATGAGTGATCATCTCCAAGATGAACTGTTATCAAAGATTATTCAAACAGTGGAGATAAAAGGAAAACCAATATGCATATTTGCAGACGGCCTTCCTGTTATGGATGATGTCGGTGGAGTACACGGGTATATTGATTTCTTAATGACAAGCAGACTGGGAAATCAGGAAGAAAGAGATGAAATAAGAGACTGGGCAAGTGGAATGGGTTGGACAGGACGCATGTATAAGCCTGAAAATATATTATAAAAAAATGGCACTAGAGAAAATTTCCTCTTACAGCTAATGTTGAAAGTAGATAGTAAAAGAGCTGGGTGCCATGTGCCCAGCTCAATCTTCCACATGGAATACATCTTCCACTAGCATATTAAAGTACTTTGATATTCGCAGCATAAATTCGGCAGATGGGGTGCTGTCCCCACGCTCTATCCTGCCGACAGTTTTAGTGCTGTATCCGATAGCTGCGGCAAGGTCATCTTGGTAAATGCCACGCTGTTCTCGGATTTCTCTGATATTATTGGTAACCGCCATAAAATCCCTTCTTTCAGTTCTATATTTTCTTATTGTCATTATGCAAAATAATGTGTCCAATAAAAAGGACTTGTGCTTATTATTTACAATGTCCTGTAATAGCAGAAGCATCAGATTTTCCAAGAACTTTTCCAAATATGTCTAAGCGGTCGTTTTCTCCAACCTTGATAGGTGCATGCTTTTCATTAAGAGAGATAAGGAAAATTCCACCTTTATCGTTTTGTAATTTCTTAATATAGGCTTCTCCGTTTAGAGAGAAGATACCGATTTCTCCATTAGCAACAGATTCCTGTTGTAATACCCATGCAATCTGACCATCATGGAATTCAGGTTCCATACTGTCACCACTAATACGTACACCGAAAGTAGTATCTTCCGGCTGATACAGCATTTTCAAAAATATCAATGCTTCGGAATGGAATTATCTTAGCAGTCTGCTTTTCATACATTCCGGATGCGTGAAGCAGATTGATATAATCCATAGCCTTTTCTCTGCCTTCATCAGTAAGTGATGAGAAAGGATCGGAAGGATTTATTCCCAAATATGCTTCATACATGTTAGTAATATTATTTCTAAAACAAAAAGCTATGAAGAACAAGAATTTTATCTAAAACTTGCGTCAAAGGAAAAATATAAGGCAAAAGAACTGGCGAGATAGATTAATAGTGGATATTATGAGAGGTTGCTTTTATCTAATGGAAAAGCCCCATCTGCAATCGAAAGTAAAGATATGACAGGTGTTCTTAAGGATATTTGCATTTTTATATTAAGGAGATATACGAAACAGGAGAGACTTAATTTATATCGTATAGATATGAAATAAAGGAAGTATCGAAGGGGAGAGAAGATAAAGCCAGATAGTCTTGAGGACGTGGGAGAGATTCTGCGTCCTTTTTTAGTGCGGATCAATTTGATAGATGTTATAATGTGAAAAATAAATGCGAAACAGAATAAAGATGTTTACATGGTAGCACTCAGAGATGAAGGTAAGCTGATAGGATATTATGAGAAGCATGAATATCGAAATGTAGAAACTATGAAACAATATGATTTATGGTAATATTATGATATAGATTAAACAGGGAATCAGTGATAAAACAATATCGGACAGGAGTAAAAATTATGCCTAATATATTAATTGTAGAGGATGATATAAATATTAATAACCTTCTTTGTGAGGTACTTAGGAAGGCAGGTTATATGTGTGAACAGGCATTTTCAGGAACAGAGGCAAAGCTACTTCTGGATATAAAAGAAAAGGCTTATACGCTTGTACTGCTTGACTTAATGCTGCCTGGTGCAAGTGGTGAAGAGGTTTTAAAAGAGATAAGAAAACAGGGAAGGCTTCCGGTGATTGTGCTGACGGCAAAGGATAGTATAGATGATAAAATCGGAGTGCTGACAGACGGAGCAGATGATTATATAACAAAGCCCTTTGAGATTAGAGAGGTATTGGCACGTATTCAGGTGCAGCTTCGTCATATAGAGGCAGAAACAAAAAGTGAAGCAGAGGCAGAAATAGAAGCAGAAACGGAAGTAAAAACAAAGGCTGGTATACAGGAAGGACAAGGCAGCGGAAGGCTTGAGTTCAGGGATATGGTGCTTATACGCTCTACCTTTGAGGTAAGTATCGGTGGCAGGGTGCTTCCTAAGATTACAAAACAGGAATTTGCAATACTGGAATTGCTGCTTAAAAACCCGAAGCAGGTGTTTAGCAAGGAGGATATATTTGAATATGCGTGGGATGAGCCATATATGGGTGAAACAAAGACACTGGATGTGCATATAAGCAATATCAGAAAGAAAATAAAGACCGTTACACCTGATGAATATATAGAAACAATATGGGGGATTGGATATCGCCTGCATGAATAATTTACTCTTTTTTTACTATTTATTTGCGATTGATTAGGATTTATTTTTTATGATAAGAGCAGTTAAGAAAAGGAGGAAAAAGCTTTGAGTGAATTATTATTGCAGACAAGGAATCTGACTAAGCAGTATGGCAGACACAGGGCAGTTGATGATGTAAATATGCACATTAAAAAGGGTGCGATATATGGCTTTATTGGAAGAAACGGAGCCGGTAAAACGACCTGTCTTAAGATGATTAGCGGACTGTCAACACCGTCTTATGGCGAAATAGAAATGTTTGGGTATAAGGGAAAGGACTTACAAAAGGTACGTTCAAGAGTAGGGTGTCTTATAGAAGCTCCCGGACTTTATGGCAATATGTCGGCATATGATAATCTGAACATTAAATGTAAGCTTACGGGGATTAAGAAAAAAGGATATATAGAAGAGCTGTTAAAAACAGTGGGCCTTGATACTGTTGGAGAAAAGAAAACAAAGCATTATTCGCTTGGAATGAAGCAGCGCTTAGGGATTGCTCTTGCACTTGTAGGCGAGCCTGACCTGCTTATTCTTGATGAGCCGATTAATGGACTTGATCCACAGGGAATAGTGGAGGTGCGTGAAACTATCCAGAAGCTTGCAAAGGAGCGTGGCATGACAATATGTATTTCAAGTCATATTCTGGAGGAATTATCAAAGCTTGCTACAGATTATGGCATTATTCATAATGGATGCCTTGTGCAGGAGCTCACAAGAGAAGAGCTTATGAAAAAATGCAGTGAGCGCATAGAGCTTACACTTGATAATCCTAAGCAGGCTATTGCTGTGCTTGATGATATGGGCTTTAGCAGCTATCAGGTTATAGATAAAGAACATATTCATATATTTGAAAGACTGGGAGAAAGTGCCAGACTGAACATGGAGCTTGCAAAGGCGGGAATTCCAGTTAAAGGAATATCTATTACAAGTGAAGAACTTGAGAATTATTTCTTAAGGCTTACAGGGGGTGACAATCGTGCTTAATATGATAAAGATGGATGTATACAGAATGTTTCGTACAAAGAGTATGTATGTAATATGGATTATATTGCTGGCATCAGCACTGCTTACCTCATTTCTTTCAAAAATAGATTATGATGCAGTTAATAAGGAATGGGAGCAACAACAGGCAGATGACAGCAACAAGGAACAGCTTTCGCAGCAGAATACAGATAATGTCAATATTGGTATGAGTGTGGAATTACCTACGGAGCCAGGGAAGAAGGTTACGGTAATGGATGTTTTCTTTTCTAATGCACAGGGGAAGTTTTATGCACTTTTTCTTGTAATATTTGCGGTTATGTTTGCAACAGCAGATATTAAGAGCGGTTATATTAAGAATATTGGTGGACAGGTGTCACAAAGGGGGATGCTTATTGTTTCAAGGGCAGTTGCACTTGCTTTATTTACAGCAATTACCTTTGCAGGGATATTTGTATTCCAGGCAGCAGCGAATATGCTTGCGTTTAAATATGTGATGTGGGGTAACTGGAGGGAGATTATACCTTATTTCTTAACGGAACTTACGCTTCATTATGCATTTGTGTTAATATGTATGGCGATAGCAGTTATAATTAAGAATAATGTCATAAGCATGACCTTGTCGGTATGTCTTACCATGAATATAATGAGTATTGTGTATGCCTTTATAGATTATGTAGTTAACAGAAGGGGATTTCATAACTTCAGCATCTATAAGTATACAGTAACTGGAAGGATGGCAATGCTTCCTATGAATGCAGGCAGGGATGATGTTGTTAGTTCAATGTGTGTGGCAGCTGTATTTATTATAATAATGCTGTCATTAAGCAGTTATATTTTTCAGAAAAGGGATATTTAGAGAATGAGGATTATTATTGGAATATTAGCAGTAATAATTATTATACAGGCATTTATTATGTGGAAATACCAGCGGCAGATTAAGGACATCTGCCGCCAGTTGTCGTTTCTTATGGAACACGATAGTAACAAGCTGATTCAACGTGAAATAGATATGGGGGGAATAGGTGAGCTTTCAGATAAATTGAATGAGCTTCTTGACCTGCGTAAAAAAGAAAGAAATGAGTACAGAAAAAAAGAAGAGCTGATTGCAGATACATATACTAATCTTTCACACGATATAAGGACGCCGCTTACATCACTGGATGGGTATTTCCAGCTTATAGAGGAATGTGACAATATAGATGACCAGAGGAGATATCTTGATATAATCAGAGAAAGGCTTAACAGCCTTAATGAAATGCTGGAGGAGCTTTTTACATTCACTAAGCTCAAAAATGATTCGTATAAGCTGGAGCTTACGGATTGTTGTATGAACAGAATATTAAAAGAAGCTGTATTTTCTTATTATGATGAATGGAAGAAGCATGGCATCTGCCCGGATATTAGTATTACTGAGGAAATGCTGTATATATCAGGTAATAAGCAAGGCTTAAGGAGAGTTATACAGAATGTCATAAAAAATGGTCTTGATCATGGGGAAAAGAATATAAGTATCAAGCTTATCCGTGAGAATAATCACGCCTTGCTTAAAATCAGCAATTATACGGAACATCCTGAAAATATTGACTTAAGCCATGTGTTTGAGCGTTTTTATAAAGCAGATGTGGCAAGGGGCAGAACCTCAACAGGACTGGGTTTATCTATTGCAAAAGAGCTTGTGGAGTGTATGAATGGAGATATAAGTGCAAGAATACAGGGGAATGATTTCATTATTGAGATAAAAGTTTTGCTTGTAGTATAATATGTGAGTATGTCAGGTGGGGTGGACAATATTGATCATGGAGTGGGAAGAAGATGAACAAAAGGGACTTCAAGTAAAGACACCATCATGAAAGCAGCAGTATATATATTGTATATGTACGGTAATTGTGGGATGAAGTGTCTATATGAAACACCGTATACCTATATTGATGTCATATTTTGGGGACCATTATGCTCGTTTATTGGTATCGTGATTTCTATTATTACACGAAAGACTCGAAAAATACATCCTGTGCTATGGATATCAGGGATTATTAGTTGCATGCTTGGTTTTATTGTATGTATGTTTGTTTTTAGTATGTTGATGAATCACAGAAGTGAAGAAAGTCAAGTCCACTCTAAAATTGAATGTTTATCAAAAAAATGAACGAGCAATACAATTTTATCTGCGAGAGGAATTTAGCATCCAATCTGAAAGTTTAGATAGTAATACGGGAGAAAAAGAATTGATAATGGTATGGAAGCGTTAACTTCCTGTTTTTAAAGCTTTACATGAAAATGTATGGCTTTATTTTATAAAAAACACATTGACAATTATCTATGTATATGCTAATCTACACACATAGATAAATATCAATGTGAGGTAAATGAAATGGAACTAACAAATGTTGCATTAATCTGCAAGGCACTTGGAGATTCAAACAGATTAGAAATAGTGCAAATGTTGTCAGATGGCGAAAAATGTGGATGCAGGCTCTTGGAAAAATTTGAAATTACACAGCCAACCCTGTCTCATCATATGAAGATACTGGTGGAATGTGGATTGGTGAGTGATCGCAAAGAAGGTAAATGGCATCATTACTCTTTGAATTGTGATACTTTATTAGAATTCAAGAATTTTATTGGCAGTTTGACATGTGAGTCATGCTGTGACAAAAAAGATAGCTGTTGTTAGAGGGGAAATGCTAAGATGAAGTTTTTTCAAAAGTATTAATCTGGATTATGATTTATCCAATGATGATTAAGGTGGACTTCAAAAGTGTCAAGTATATCAGCAAAAATCCGAAAGGATTATTTGTGACTTGGATCGTTAATTGGCTGATCAAACCATTTACAATGTATGGAATTGCATGCTTGTTCTTCTTTGTGTTATTCAGGGCATTTATTCCGGTTGAACTTGCTACAGAATATCTGGCTGGGGCAGTATTGCTTGGTGCAGCACCATGCACAGCAATGGTATTTGTATGGAGCAGTCTGACGCAAGGGAATCCGGTATATACTGTCGTTCAGGTTGCAACGAATGATATTATCATTCTTTTTGCATTTGGACCAATTGTGAAATTTCTGCTGGGTGTGTCCAATGTAGCAGTGCCTTTTAATACAATATTTTTAAGTGTAGTGCTTTTTGTAGTAATACCGCTTGTTGGTGGAATTATTACCAGAATGGCTGTAATCAGAAAACATGATGAGAATTATTTAAACCAGCAGTTTTTAAATAAATTTGATTCAGTTACAACTATAGGGCTACTATTGACATTAGTGCTGATATTTATGTTTCAGTCAGAAGTTATTCTGAAAAATCCTATACACATATTACTGATTGTGCTTGTAAGAATTGCAAATAAGACGAAAGGAAGGTTTCTATGACAGTAAGAGAAAAAGCAGAACTGATTGTAAAAGATATAAAGAAAGAACAGGGAACAAATCCGGTTGTTATTTTTAAGCAGATTGCAGAGAAGGAATATATCAGCATTCATGGACCGGAACACCATATATTAGATGGTGCAAGTTTGCTAGTAGCCTACAAAAACGCAGGTGGAGAGATAGACTTAGAACAGGCATTGGACAGGCTGATGGCAGAGGGTCTTAGGATGCCGGGGGCAATGTGTGGTTTATGGGGAATATGCGGAGCAATCACATCTTTAGGTGCTGCACTAGCAATCATTGACGGAACAGGTCCGCTTTCAACCGATGGAACATGGGGAAATCATATGCAGTTTACCTCGAAAGCAATTGGAGAATTAGGAACCATAAACGGACCAAGATGCTGCAAGAGAGATGCAATGATAGCATTTAAGAATGGTATTGATTATGTAAATGCTCATTATGGAGTAAAATTGCAATACGAACAAATGCAATGCGGATTCACAGATTTTAATGAGCAATGTATAAAGGAGAGGTGTCCATTTTATGAGTAAGATAAAAGTAGCTTTTATTTGTGTCCATAATTCCTGCCGAAGTCAGATTGCTGAGGCTTTTGGAAGACATCTGGCATCAGACGTGTTTCAAAGTTATTCGGCGGGGACAGAAACAAAACCACGGATTAATCAGGATGCTGTCCGTATAATGAAGGAATTATATAATATAGATATGGAAGCAGAAGGACAGTTTAGTAAGCTTGTTAGTGATATTCCAGAACCGGATATTGCAATATCAATGGGATGTAATGTAGGGTGTCCATTTATAGGCAGACCATTTGATGATAATTGGGGACTTGAAGATCCAACTGGGAAAAGCGATGAGGAATTTAAGATAGTCATTGAAAAAATCAGAAAAGATATTTTGAAATTAAAAAATGGATTGGATAAGAGGTAGACAGCATCAGATTCCAGCTTGTGGAGTGGGGGCTATTTGATACTCATACTGAATCGGTGTATGAATCTGAGGTTGATAAGTTATACAACAAATAAAATGACAAAAGGGAGTTTTTATGTACGCTGAAAAAACAGATTATGATGATATTGAAATGTCGAGCAGGTTACGGAATATTCTCAGAAGAAATGGATTTGAGTCATTGGAAGGATTGAGAGAATATCCAAAGGAGCATTTTATAAAGTTTAGTAATATGGGGCAGGCAACACTGCAGGAATTATATCAGATTTGATGACTTCCTATGTATGGATGCGTTTAGAATGTGGATAAAAAGCAAAGATGATTTGAGAAGTTACAGCCTTGAGGAACTTGAAGAGATGTGTCCGAAGGGTATAAGGTTGTTTGTAAGATTAAAGAAGTTGAAAACAATACAAGAGTAAACCTATGTGATTTGTTAAATAAAAGAAAACTATGAAAAATGCTAGTGTTGAAAAATAATAAATTGTTGTATTATGATGTTGATAATAAAATATGGAGGTGTATCATGAAAGCACATAAATATTGGTCAATCGGAGCAATAGTTACAATGGTTGGAACTTTTTATACAGGATATAAAGGGTTAAAAGCAGCACACAAATACTTTGCATTTGGCTCTCTGATATGCATGATTATGGCAGTCTATTCTGGTCATAAAATGATTTCAGGTAATAAAAGTACAAGAAAACAGGTGGAAAATACAAAAGCGGAGGAATAGTAAATGTTAGAGTTAGGAATAAAAGCACCGGATTTTGAATTGCCGGATCAGAACGGAGAAGTGCATAAATTAAGCGATTATTTAGGTAAAAAAATAATTTTATATTTTTATCCAAAGGATAATACACCAGGATGTACAAAGCAGGCATGTGGCTTTTCTGAGCGTTATCCACAGTTTACTGAGAAGGGAGCTGTTATTCTCGGAGTAAGCAAGGACTCTGTAGCGTCTCACAAGAGATTTGAAGAAAAATACGGACTGGCATTTACGCTATTAGCAGATCCGGATCGTAAAGTTATTGAAGCATATGATGTCTGGAAAGAAAAGAAAAATTATGGAAAAGTATCTATGGGTGTAGTAAGAACTACATATCTTATTGATGAGCAGGGAATCATTATAAAGGCAAATGATAAAGTCAAGGCGGCAGATGATCCTGAAAATATGCTTAAGGAATTGGCATAATGAAGATTATTTTATCACCTGCAAAAAAGATGATTGTAGATACCGATAACTTAGCACCGGTTGAACTGCCTGTCTATATTGATAAGACAGCAGAAGTATTAAACTGGATGAAAAGCAAATCAAAAGAAGAACTGAAAGCTATCTGGAAATGTAATGACAAGATTGCAGAGCAGAACTTTAACAGATTGGAAAATATGGATCTTTATAACAGGCTTACTCCGGCTGTTTTAGCATATGAAGGGATTGCATTTCAATATATGGCACCATCTGTGTTTGAAATCCAGCAGTTTGAGTATTTGCAAAATCATTTAAGAATCCTGTCTGCGTTTTATGGCATTTTAAAACCAATGGATGGTGTGACTCCTTATCGTCTTGAAATGCAGGCAAAGGTTGGAATTGGAGATGCAAAAAATCTGTATGAGTACTGGGGAGAATTGTTATACCGCTCAGTAATCGATGACAGTAGGATTATCATTAATCTTGCATCAAAAGAATACTCAAAATGTATAGAAAAGTATCTGACACCACAGGACAGATATATTACGATTGTATTTTGTGAGTTATCCGGAGATAAATTGGTAACAAAAGGTACCTATGCCAAGATGGCTCGTGGTGAAATGGTCAGATTCATAGCGGAAAATAATATTGAAAATCCGGCGGAGATTCAGAAATTTGATAGACTCGGATATTCGTTTAGGTCTGATTTATCTTCAGATTCAGAATATGTATTTGAACGCAAAATAAAATAGTTATTCAGGAAAAAGATGCTCAGTTTGGAAGCTTTTATAATAATGAGAATTATTACTATTTTTATTGATAACAGGATGATAGTGGTATACAATCCTTATTAAGAACTAATCCTAATAAGGAGGACAAATGACAAGTAGGAGAAATACCATTCAAAAAGATCTTGTAAGAAATACCGTATA
>CDYK01001058.1_pt1 | contig 163234 bp, 149 predicted proteins | sample 554841 | NCBI WGS metagenome assembly CDYK01 (sample SAMEA3182102, study PRJEB8094) | gut metagenome | biome: human; feature: gut; material: Stool; isolation source: human stools | place: Canada | collected 2013-02-18
GCGCCGCCACTCTCTCTGATGATTGGAGTCAAGCAGGAGATACACTCGACAGAATATCTTTTCGTCCCGATTTTGCCATTCTCGTATCTCCGGTCGTTTCGATGGACGAAATTGCCCACAAGGGTAGCCGGCAAAACTTATTGGGGAAATACGACACACCCGAATTACGGGAAAAATTCTCGTGCGACAAGCAGGTCTCGACCACAACTCCACCGATGTTTATCGTTCACGCCATGAACGATCCCGCCGTATCCTGCCTTAACAGTCTAAGGCTTTTCGATGCCTTGAAACGCAATGACATAAAAGGATCGTCCCTGCACATTTTCCCGGCAGGGAAACACAGTATCGCTCTACGCAACAATCCGGGATCGACCGATGAGTGGACAAATCTTGCAGAACAATGGCTCATCGAAACAGGCTTTATCCGATAAAAAAGCATAAAAAATAAGATCACCAACTGGATTTCTTTTTTATTCGGAACTCCAAATAAAGGGACAAGACTTTTACGAAACATCTCATATACAATATGAGATGTTTCCCTTTTTATAATCGTCATTCCGAGTATATACGTAAGGAATCACTCCATACATATTTGCCGAGAAAGATTTCCTCACTATAAAATCTTTTGTAAAGGCTCATTCCCCAACGACTCCCTACTAAAAACGATATCATGCATACGACCTTTTGTTACAAAACCGTAACACTCTTATTACAATCAAATTAAACCATCAAAAGAGTATTTTTTATCTCGTAGGATAGCTCTAATTTTGTTTCGTGATTGAGGTACTGCGTATCGATTCTATATCAAGAAGGGTAAGAGAATCGAAGCAGTAACCCGCAAACAACAATCACGTAAAGGCATATCCAATACAAAGATTTTTTCTAAAAACGAATAATGATGAGTTCTTCCAAACAAAAAATTCTTGTCGTCGACGATGAAGAATCGCTTTGCGAAATCATTCAGTTCAACCTCGAAGTCGAGGGATATACCGTCGATACGGCTTACAGTGCCGAAGAAGCGTTGCAACTCGACCTGCCTTCCTACTCTTTGATTCTACTCGATGTCATGATGGGCGAAATAAGCGGCTATCGCCTTGCACGCATATTACGCGAACAACCCGAGACAGCCCATATCCCCATCATTTTCTGTACGGCCCGAGACAGCGAAGACGACATTGTAACAGGCCTTAACATCGGTGCCGACGATTATATCGCAAAACCATTCTCTACTCGTGAAGTCATCGCCCGTGTGAAGAGTGTTCTGCGACGTACCGATAACAAGAAAGAAACAAACGACGATGCCGATGTCATTTCATACCAGACATTACAACTCAACCGTCGCAAAAAATGCTGTACCATCGACGGAAAAGAAATAGAGCTTACCAAAAAAGAATTTGAAATCCTTGCCCTTTTTCTCAAACATCAAGGTACGATTCTTTCCCGCGCCGATATTCTCAATCAAGTATGGAGCAACGACGTCATCGTTCTCGACCGTACTATCGACGTCAATATCACACGTCTACGCAAGAAGATAGGCTGTTACGGCAATCACATCATCACCCGGCTGGGGTACGGATACGGTTTTGAATAAATATCCTGCTCAGCCCGATTATATTAATTAACATTAAACTTTTAACACCATTGGCGTTTTTTATCCAATATATATTCCTTACCTTTGCTTATAGAACTTAAATACTTAAACAAAATGAAAAAGGTACTATTTGCAATAGCCATGCTGTGCATGGTTGCGTCAAGTGCATTTGCGCAAGAAGAAAAAGGCCGTATGGCAGTGAACGTACATGCCGGTATCTCCACGACAGCCGGAGCGCAAGGCCTGGCCGGTGTCGAATTCCGAGTAGCAGTTGCCGACAAATGGCGCTTGGCCCCGCAATTCAATATCGGAGGCGGTCATGACCTCAAATTCTTCGATGTTACTGTTGACGCCCACTATGTTTTCAATTACGAAAACAGTAATTTCTCTTTCTATCCCATCATGGGTCTCGGTTTCGACCATTACTGGCAAAAATACGCCGGTTACAAATCGACGGCCAATCGTATTTTCCTCGATTTGGGTATCGGCGGCGAATATGCCATCAACGATTTTCTTTCAATCACAGCCGAAATGAAAAGTCAATGGATGACCGATATGAGTAAAGGTATGCTGCTTGTCGGTTGCAGTTACAAATTCTAAGAAACATCATTCCATAAAAAAGCGACCTTCTCCGGTCGCTTTTTTCGTACATGTATGTAACCTTCGGAACCATCTCGCGTCTAATAAGTATATCTTCCCAATTTCTCCTATTATGACCAACAAATATTTCCTGTTTATCATGATAATGCTTTCATCGGTCTCCTGCCGGCAAAACGACTCGTTCACCTTATCGGGAGATCTTCAAGGATTGAAAGCAGGAGATACACTTTTATTTGAAGCATACGAACCGGCATTCTATACTCCGACAAGTCAAGATACACTTATCATCGAAAATAATAATACATTCCGGTTTACAATTCCGGCACAACACACGACATTCGGATATTTGGAATATATTCCTCAAAATGGCAAAGAATTATCCAATAACTCGGCCGAGATAGTAGCCCGTCCGGGCGATAATATCCGAATATCGGGTTACGTCGATTATCTGAATACCAGCACTTACGATGGTGGATTTTACGACAATCCGTCAATAGCTCGGTATCTCGACACGACAAAAGAATCGGACAGTTTAGAGATCTTATATACCCGTAAGATAATCCATTTCTCAGAAACAGGGAATAATGACAGTACCCAATTCTATATAAGGAAATATAGAAAAATAAAACGTCCCGAAGAATATAAAAAGCAACGAGATAGCCTAATGAATTTCGCCGATAACGAATACGCCGCTTATATGTACCTCAGAGGTATGTATCGAAAAACTTCCGACGAATTACAAGAACGATTGAAACGTTTTTCTCCGACAACAAGGAAAACACACTTCGGTCAATCTCTCGAAGCGATGCTGCCGATACTGAACAACATTGACGAAGGAAAAATGCCGAAAGATTTTACTCTCATCGATAAAAACGGGAATACGGTTACCCTCTCGGACTATCGCGGTAAATACCTTCTAATATTTTATTATGGAGTATGTGGTGGCGTATTCCAGACCGACCCACACCTCTCCGATATATATAATGAATACCACGATAAAGGCTTCGAAATATTAGGACTATGCCGCGACGGCGATATTGCGCTCAAATATCCGCAACTTCTCAAAAGCGTGGAAGTACAGAGATTGCTCGCCCACCCGTATACTACCATATATCTGACCGACAAACAAAACGAATTCATAAAAAAAGAACTTTATCTCTACGTTACCCCTACGGTAATGCTCATCGATCCCGAAGGGACGACTCTCATACGCGGCGGACATAAAGAAGAAGCAATAAGAAAAGTATTGGGAAAGAATTTATAAAGAGTCATCACAAATATGTTTCTGATCGGGTATTTTCTATGACCAAATACGAAAGATTTCTTGTTGCCAGCTCTTCTGGAAAATACCCGACCCTTACAACATGAAAATATCACCCCAAAAGCTTTTTGTTATTCCGAACCGAAGTCGAAAACCGAGCATGAGGAATCTCCGAAAGAACACTCTGTCATGCTGGGCGACAGCGAAGCATCTCTCTTCAACACCCCTATACAAGAGATTCGTCTTTCCTGCGGTCGTCAGAATAAGAGTGTCATTCCTCACATACGCTACGTTCAGAATGACATTGCATTTGGAATGAAAAAAAGAAATTTCTCTCCTTAAAAAGATTATTGCTAAATGGGAAAACCGGAATAAAACAGACCCGACTCCGGTTTAAAATGGAAATGAGACTGTATTTGTTTCCTTTTTATCGCTATCTTTGCCTTATCATCTTTTCAAACAATTTCCTATGACAGACGGATTACTGATAGGACTTTTATTACCTTTCGCCGGCACGACGGCGGGAGCTGCTTGTGTTTTTTTATTGAGAAAATCGATGCCGACTATCGTACAAAAAGCACTGTTGGGATTTGCCTCGGGAGTAATGGTGGCAGCATCGGTATGGTCTTTGCTCATACCCAGTATCGAGCTTTGCAGCGATGAAGGCACAAAAGCGGTCATACCGGCCACTATCGGATTTCTGGCCGGTATGGGTTTCCTTCTTCTTCTCGACCACATCACTCCTCACCTGCATCTCGACAGCAAAAAGCCGGAAGGACCACACAGCAAATTGTCTCGTACCAGTATGCTCACACTAGCTGTTACATTACATAATCTACCCGAAGGTATGGCCGTAGGAGCTGTTATGGCCGGAGTACTTACCCAGACTGCCGACCTCTCTCTTGCGGGAGCGGTAGCTCTCTCTATTGGGATCGCTATACAAAATATACCCGAAGGGGCTATCATATCTATGCCTATGCTCGCCGAAGGAAATAGTAAATGGAAATCGTTTGCCATCGGCTCGCTAAGCGGAATTGTCGAACCCATCGGTGCCATTATCACCCTATTATTGGCAGCATACGTTACACCGGTACTTCCTTATCTGCTGGCATTCTCGGCCGGAGCCATGCTTTATGTCGTTGTAGAAGAACTTATTCCCGAAAGTGCCACAGGAAAACACAGTAATACTGGAACCATAGGATTTGCCATAGGATTTGCTCTGATGATGATTCTCGATGTCGTTCTGGGTTGAGAATGGTACGTTTCTCCATCAAAAAAGCCTCTTGCACAATTATACAAGAGGCTTTTCTCAATAAAAACACTTACCTGTAACGACGTGGCAACCGGGACATCTGCAACCCTATACCGAAAGCCGCGACAACCAGACACACGGAAGCCCCGATAAGCGTATGCAAATCGCGTGTCTGCATAAATAGCCTGACGTAATCGACATATACGCCAAAAGCCACTATACATACCACAATAAACACTCCCCACGCTATCCGGCCGGGTATTGAAGAACGACGGGGCAAGCGGGAGACCACCCGACGCGTAAACCAAATATCCGGCTCATTATCGATTGCACGGCTGCCACTCTCCTTGAAAAGTTTCCGCAGAGATTCATCATTCAAATTTTCCATATCCGTCTTGTTTAAAATATTCACTCAAATGTTGCTTGCCTCTGAACAGTAAAGTTTTTACACTTCCTTCGGGCCGTTCCATCACGACAGCAATTTTAGCGATCGGCATATCTTCGAGATAAAACAATGTCAACGCCATTCGTTCATCGGGCCGTAAAGAGGCCAATGCTCGGGCGACATCGATCTGCAAAGCTATCGGAGCCGGACTTTCGGTCATCGCCGAAACCTCTGTCGTATCGAGTTTTTCACCCCGGCTCTCTTGTCGATTATAATCGTAAAAAAGATTACATGCGATACGAAAAAGCCATGTCGGGAAAGAAGACAATCCTTTATACCCTCGTATCCGTTCATAAGCTCTCAAAAAAGTATCTTGCGCAAGGTCATCGGCCAAATCGGAATCTCCACCCGTAAGATGTAGCAAAAAACGCCTGAGGCGCACCTGATACTTATCGACCAAATGCGCAAAGGCCCGACGATCGTCCCAAAGAACACAACGGGTGATCCAAGCGGTATCTTCGCTATTGCTCTTCATTGTCCGAATCGTCCTTGTTCGTTTCCTTTGACGACTTTCTCAGCCAATAAACCAACAGGCCACCGAGACCCATAATCAAGAAAATGATAGCGACACCGGTAAACACAAATTCGCCCGACATATATCCCATAAACAAAAATCCTAACCCTATGCCTAAATAAGTAATTTCCTCCTTAAAGGGTTTTGTCTTTTTCTTAGCCGCCCAAAAATCATCAGGCAAATCCCGACCATTTTCCAAAGCCTTCTCGATAACCTGAGCCCGAATCTGCTCTTTACGATAACTATACAGCCAAAAGAAAAACAATGCCAACAATAGGGCAACAAAGGGAGTTACAATGGCAGTAAAAGGAATAAAATTCTCCGTCAAACTGTCATCTGCCAAAGCGACAAACGGCACAGATAGCAATAAAAATACCGTCAACAAAATTTTACTTTTCATAATCATTCTATTTTATTCTTTGTTTCAATTTGTTTATCTATTCATTAGACGGAATAAAAAAGCAGAAAGTTTCATCGACAAGATAATATACTTAAAATTATATTTTCTCCCCATAAAAAAAGAACTGTATCGGGATTTATTTCCCAACAGTTCTTTCACAAATGCCTGAATATTCAGACAACATTAAAGAGCAGACAAGTACTCGATCAAATTCTGCAAGCGTTCGTTCTTGTCTTTCCCATGTATTTCTATATCGGGACGGACGCCAACCTCGCCATTGAACGTACCATCGGCGTTGATACCGTTACAATAGGGATACCGCAAAAGCAAACCACTCTCGGGCAGGCTTATTACAATAGGATCACGCCCTATACCCTGCACACCGGTCGTCTCGCCGACAACAGTAGCCCAACCCGTCTGTTTACAGAAATCGGCCCATCCGCCGGCCGAAGAGAAAACTTTCCGATCGACCAACAAATAAATTTTTCCTCGGAAAGCGATAGGATCACTCGCAGCTACTTCACACGGATATTTTCTCAAATAGAACGTACCGTCATATAATTCATCAGGTAATCCGCTGCACACCTCCCCTGTCAACGACTCGGCTTCTTCGAAAAATTCAGGGCAATACTCCCGATTTATCTCCCCGCCACGCACAATTTGGGTCGAAAAGTAGGTAATCGGCTTCGGTATCAACCGCGACACAACCAAACGGCTCCAATAAAGTTCACTGCCACCGCTATTCCCTTGTATATCGATAATCAAATAATCGGCTTCGGAAATCGTCGAGAGAAACGAAGCGATACGGAGACTATCGACCGAAATTTTTTCATAAGGTAAGGAAGACAAACGCATCAATGCTATTTTTCCATTACAAAGCAAGGTATCAGCATAATAACTTTTTTTACCTCTCTGTTTCGGCAGACTCTTTTTCTTTACCGGTTTGTGCTCTACATCCTTCTTAGCCAGCAACTGTTCCCAATAAACCGCCCTCACTGAATCACGGTGCATAGCCCGGCTCCATGGCTCGAAATCCGGACCCAACCCATCGAGAATAGGTTTAAACTTACTATATTTTATTGTAGGAGAAAAATCCAAATGTCCGTCATGCAGCTCTCGTAAAATACTATTTAACTCCCGATAATACGCGGCATCGTCGGCTGTCGCCTTCAAGCGCAGCACATACTCATCATGCTTAGCAAGCCAATCCACGCCATATTTACGCTCAGCTACTCCGAAGAAAGGGTAATTGTCGCGCAATACCGCATAGAGGTATTCAAAATCAATAACTTTTTGATCGGGAGTAAGAGGTTTCAATGCGGTAACACCTTCACTTTCTGCCGACATCAACATCGGCAAAAACAAAAGAAACAGAGATACGAACTTTTTCATAGAGCATTGTGATATTTAAAGATCTTCCTTTTCCGACAGATAATCAAGAAAATTTTGTAACCGTACTTTTCTGTTTTTTCCAGAAATCTCTATATCGGGACGAATACCTGTTTCTCCGTTGAATGTCCCATCGGCATTGATGCCGCTATCTACGGGATAGCGCACAAGAATTCCGCTCTCGGGCAAACAGACGATAGCCGGGTCAGAGCCCATGCCTTGTGTGCTCGTCGTTTTACCGACTAAGGTTGCCCAACCAGTACGTTTACAGAAATCGGCCCAAATCCCGGCAGACGAGAAAACCCCGCCGTCGACCAACAGATATATTTTTCCTTTAAAATCGACCGGATTTTTAGGTTTGATCTTCTCCTTCGTCTCATGGCAATAATAAGAACCGTCGAACAACTCGGCGGGTAAAGACCCTCCCTCGGGCTGACTTTCCAACTGATAAGATTTCCGTCCGAAATAACGTGGTTTGAAATATTTATTGACTGCCCCTTTCTTCGATAAGACGATAGCTTCATATTCCAAAGGGGTCTCTATCAATCGGGGAACGATATACTTCGACCAATAATGACTATCTCCTCCTCCGTTTCCTTGTATGTCGATCACCAGACATCGAGCATCGCCTATAGAAGACAAGAAACGATCTATCTTTTCACCATCGACAATCAAAGAGTTCATATCCAAAGATGCTATGCGCATATAAGCCACCTTTCCTTCCAAAAACATTGAATCGCTATAAAACGAAATGACAGGTCGTGAAGCATCACCGACATTCACCTTCGGTTTCGAAGGGAACATGCTACTCCAATATTCGGCACGTCGGCCGCTTCTTTTTATCATTTTGACCCACTTTTTATAACCCGGTGCAGATGAATATATCTCTTCAAAATACTCCGGCAGGACTGTTGGAAATATATCTAAATGCCCATCGCGCAACTCATTAATGATACGGTTCAATTTGGCGATATAATCTTTATTATCGGCGGTAGCCGCCACTCTCTCTACATACTCGTCGTGCTTGGCAAGCCAATCCACGCCATATTTACGTTCAGCTACCCCGAAAAAAGGATAATTATCGCGCAATACCGCATAGAGATATTCAAAGTCGGCGATTTTCTGTTCTGCTGTAAGAGATTGTACCGAGACAGAGTCCTGCCCTTTGACCGACAAACAACATAAAAACAAAAGTAAGGATAAACAAAGACTTAGTTTTTTCATGATTTACTATTATATGATACTTTTTAGTATTAGACGCACAACCATACAGAAAAGTTACATTGCAGAAAATTTTTTTGTATATGGTTTCGGTTTCTGTTTTTTTTATAATCCGCAAAACGAAATGTTCATAAAAAATAAAACGAAGTGATATTCTCTATAAAACGAAAAGGCCTCGAATAAATTCTTTTGTATTAAAGAAAAGAAGGTTATCTTTGGGAGATTATTATTGGTAAAAATTCGTATCGGGTCTGTTTGGTTGTGAAATCGGGCAGGCTTTTTTGTTTGATGAAATATGGGAAAACGCACTGAAACCCATTATATTTCAGTGCGTTTTCTGTGTAAATGTTTGGTTGCTACGAATAAAATACCTATCAATTATGCCATAATCGACAGGTTTCTTGCTTTGCTGGGAAAGCCGGAGTTTGATTCCTGTTTGAATAGTGTTTGAACGGCGTTTTGTACCTATCCGGCAGTTTTCAAAGGCGGCATGTTTTTGTAGAGCATGATGTCCGTGTATTTGGCCTGATAGTTCATGTGTTCTCTTATTTCCGTCCTTCCGCAACCGGCGAAAGGGTTTCCTATATTTTTGTTACGTCCAATCCATTCGCACAGTTCGACCACGGAGGATTTTTCCGAGGTGAAATAGATGAAAGGCTTGTCCTGCAAGATGGTGAGTACGTCGAGGTAATCGGACAGTTTCCAGCTCATGTTGTATGTGCCGACTTCGGTGGACAGATAAGGCGGGTCGATCAGGAAGACGACTCCGGGAAGGTCTTTGTAGCGGGCGAATAGTTCCTTGTAGTCGCAGCGGGTAATGACAAGCCCGTCCAAATAACCGGGGCACAGCGGATAGTCCGTCGTCCGGATATTGTTGTAAAAAGTCTCCTTTTTCATCTCGTTGAGGTTCAGGCTGTATTTCATGGAGAACATCAGCGACGACGAGAGGGTGATGTAGTCGACATACCCGTTTTTTTCTTCCCGGGCGATGAGTTCGATTATCTTTTCCCGGGCTTCTCCGGTAATGCGTTTATGCCTTTGTATGTCCGATGCGGCCTTCCTTATGTCTGCCAGCAGGGCGTTTGTGCGGGGTATGGCTTCGAGTCTGTGGCGGTAGTTGTCGAAATCGTTGTAGACGACCGTCGCGTCGGGCCGTTGATGCTTGGCGATGTGTGATAGCAACCCCGAACCGCCGAACAGGTCGACAAAGGTACGGGCGTCCCCGAATTGTTGCAGGACGGAGATGAAGTCGCGTGCGAACATGCGTTTTTGCCCCATGAAAGGCAGCGGGGCAGAGAGATACAGTTTTTTCATTGTAAATGTAAAGGATTATACGTTCAGTTCAAATTTCACATTTTCATTTTCCGAGAGCAGCACACGTGTCTTTTCCCGGTTGTTTTCGTAGATGTGGACGTTCCCGAGGTTCAGGGTAATCGATCCGAGTGGCAGGTCTATCTGCCGGGCCATGAGGTAGAGGTGGTTGATGTCTGCGGGTAGGCATTTGATAATATTTGTTCATTCGATCGTTTTTTTCGGTTTATTGTTCTATATTTGTGTTGCCAATCACATACGATGCGGTATTTCCGTACACACAAAAGCGCCATATCGCGGTCAGAAGGCATAAGCCCCCGACTGTGCGATATGGCGCATCTTTGTGTTAGTATGTGATTGGCGTCCTACTAACAGGTTGGGGGCTTTTTTATCCCCCCTATATTTTTTATTTCTTCAATAAGAGCCGTGTCGCCGTCCAAACGGCCGCGCCGGCTATGAGTACGAGCATCACGTTTCCCAGCCATAGCCTCATTTGAGTGAACCAGTTCAATTCCTTTTCGACGGGATAGATCTTAGGTATGACCTTTTCCCGGTAGATAGTCGTGTCCCGGACTTGTACATACAGCTCTTTCGGAATGGTGTCGGTGCGGGGTTTTGTCTCCAACGAGTGATACAGAGAACCGTCGATCATGATGCGGGCGTCGCTTACGGCGTAGTCGTTTTCGAGATGGGACGTGCTGTCGGCAGTCGTCCGCTCGGCTGATTGTGGCGGGACTTCGACAAAAAGGGTGTCGGTTACTTTTATCTCCCGTACCCGCTCTTCTACCCGCACGCTGTCTCGGGCCTCTACTACAACGACTTTCCCCGTGCGGCACGATGAGAAAAGCAGCATGACGGTGGCGATAAAAGCAAATATGGCGATAGTTATCGCCAGTGGGATTTTTTCGTTTTTCATACGATCTCTATTTCGATGGTTTCTCCGCCCGATTGGGCTGCCTTGCACAGGGCGACGAGCCTCTCTTCGTAGGGCGAGGAATTGATGACTTTCCCTTTCTCCTTGTTCTCTCCTACGAGAATACACCCCGCCGAATCCTCGGCCGAGTTACCCCGGTGGATAAGAACGCCCTCGAACTGCGGCACGTCGAGCAGCCGCGGCAGGTCGCGCCCGAACTTTGGAGAACGGTTCACGATGACTTTGTACACTCCCTCGGGTATCGCCGTCTCGCCAGGTACCTTTGCCTCGCCGCCCGCAAGGTCGCGCACCCGGTCTTCGAGCGTGTCGCAAAACCTTTCGCCATTCACATACAGCGTGCCTATCGTGTAGGCATCTCCCTTGAATCGTCTTTCCAATAAAAGTTTCATTTTTCTGTCTCCTTGTTTTTATCGGTAAATTCTTCGTTTATCTCCTCGCCGTGTTCTCGTTCGACGCGCTCGACGATGCGCTGCACGTTTTCGGGCAGGGCGCGTTTGAACTCGAAGCGTATCACATGATAAATGATGCGCAGGGCCTTGTTTGTGGGGTAAGCGTGTATGAGGTTTCGGAAGGCGTTCTGCACGTAGACGTACATGAAGACGTAGGTGAGCGACTTCATCGCGATAAGTGCGGCGGTGTCGTCTCCGCAGCCGATCATGATCGAGTAGATGGTCTCCGAGATAATGAGGTAGAGCAGCAGCTCGGCCAGTGCGTTCTTGAACTTCCGGAAGGAGAAGTTTCGGCACCGGAAGACGGATACGCCGTCGGCCCTCATGCCGGCCCACACGTTGAAGGCGAACATGATAACAAGGGCGAATACGAATCCTTTCGTCGGGGTGAGGAACGCCAGCACGGGGCTGAGGGCCGACACGGCGATGATGCGCCATTGTTCCCAGTTGAATATTTTGTCCATTATATATCTCTCCTATACAAAATCGTACCAGTATATCATATCGGCATCACACTTCAAGTTCAAAGAATGTTGATAGCGATATTTCCGGTATCGCCACAGCCACAGGCGGGGAATGACGCACCCCGTGCCGCCGTGCCTGTTCTGCTCACCCGGGCGGCGTATACTGCAATGTATGTTGTATGTGGTGTTCCACGACCGCTTGTCGCTTACGTATAGGCAGTGCGGGTGTTTCCCGTCGATGAACATGGCTTTGAGCCTGTCGAGGTCGTCGGCAGCGGTCTTCCGTCCGCCCATGACGTTTTCGAGCACGATGCGGTAGCAGCACCCTGCATTTTCGAGGAGGGCGACAATCTCCGGAACATCGGCCTTGTACTCGACAAGGCCGTGGCAGACCACAAGACCGTCCTTGCCGTCGAAACGCACGCGGAGGTCGAATGCGCGTGCCCCGCCCTCTATCTGTTCCTCGACGGTCGTCCGCTGGCAGCGGGCGAAAGGCCTCAAAAGGTATCCCCACCATTTCATCGGTTTATAGCCCGTCAGGCTGTTGTGTGATCCGTACATATCTATATTGCTTTAAAGTCAAAACGAACCTCATTGGAAGGAATTTTCTTATTTTCAAAGTAATAAAGGCCTATGCCGGCACCGTCAAGGTCGTTCGCCACAAAGTAGGCGCTTACCGTGTCATTGTCGGAATCAAAATGATAATTAAGCCTGAAATTGAAATATTGGTATTCGGTATCTTCCGAAACGAAGTAGATAGGAGCTTGCGAGGTCCATACGCTTTTGGGCAGGCTGCTCAGGTCCACATAAGTGTCCACATTGTCGAAACAGCCGTATACCCGGTATGCCCTTTCCATGCCGTCGAGTTTGGCCTTGTCGGCAGAAGCCATGAGGCCGTCCGATGATTGGGAGGCCGTGGGAATCTCCGGCATGAAATATTTGAACGCTTCCTGCTCCGAGGATATGGGGTCGAGCATTCTCCGGTAAAGGTATGATCCGGTCTCTTCCTGCACGAAGATGTATTGGTAGCGCACATCCGTGCCGCTTTGCCCTACGGTCATGACAATGCTCTGCCCTTTCAGCTCCACGGTCTCGGCGAAGCCTATCGTGTCCACGTCTATCATTGAAATAGGGGCAACATACACGCCGGGAGATTTAAATACTTCCGCGTTGATGTCCGTCTCCGTCCGGGAGACAAGGGCTTTTGATTGGTTCACGGTTACATTACCCGAAGAATCCACCGTAATGTCCCCGCCACCCTTCACAAGACCTGCTTTCGAGCTTGTCGCTACACCCAAGTTACCGCGGTGGTATAGCTCGTATCGTGTATTTCCCCTAATATAGTTCGGAGTACCATTGTTCCACATGCCCAATTCGTGGAGTACACCCGATGAATCCGTAAGCCGAAGCACGATACCCCGGCCTCCGTTGAAGTCCGTGAAAACAGTAGCATTGCCTTTGTTCCCTCTTAGCGTAAGGGTGCTGCCTATCGATAGAGTTCCCGGAATACTTGTGTTCCCGCTCTTGTCAAAAACCACAAACTCCCTGACCGGCTTACTTTCGACAGTCCGCGCTCCCGAATACTGTGAAAACTTCACTATCTCGTTATAAATGGTATTACCCCCATCATCGCCCGTATATATTTCAAGAAGCCCTTTATTATCTTCTGTACTTCTACCTACGATTCCCCAATAATCGTTGCCGCCCCCCATGACCGCTTTTATTCCCCGCTCCCCGGAGTTCCCGTAAGAGGCAAATTGCAAATCCCCCGCAAGGGTACCACCGGTTAATGACAAATACAGTTCGCCTATTTTTTTACCGGTTACGGGGTCTACGACGGCAGCGGGTATCGTCGCCGGGTAAATCGTTGCCCCTTTCTCTTTCAGTTTCTTTATCCTTGCCATGTTTCAAGTATTGAAGGCAGACGGAAACCCCGTCCGCCGCGTTTGTCAAATCGTTATCTCCGGATACTCCGTTACATCGTTTACGGCTTCCGATTTCAAGTAAGTGGCCGCGATGTCCGCCCCGTTCTTGTCCTGCGTTGCTTTCGTGGCTTGGTTCACCGTAACCGTTCCATCAGAACCTACGGTGATGTTCCCGCCGCTCTTCACACCGCCGAGGGCTGAACCCGTCGCAACCGGAAGCGTGTATTTGTTCGCCCCTGCCGCAATACCGTCCAGCTTCACTTTATCCGTTGCTGACATCAAGCCATTGGTCGTTGTGGTAGCTTGTTTTGAAAGTTTACCAACTTTACCGTCTTCATCGTACATATCTGTTTCAAGAGCAGAAATATAGTCTTGATTGTCTGATACTTTCCCCGAAAGAACATCTATATCACCACTCAAAGCTATTTCTGTTGAATCAGTGTATGCCTTTGCTTGTGTCAAAATATCTGCCAGCAACCCGGTAAGCGTATCCGTGTCCGTGATGCCCGCAAGGAACGATTCGATCTCCTTCCAGCGGTTGATCGTCGCGTCCGAAGCATCCGCATCTTCGAGGAATGCGTTTACTTTGTCGATAAACAGGTTTAAGTACTGGGCATATCCGTCAAGTCCGCTTTCGCTGTGTTCACCTATGGTACTACGCAGGTCGGACATGGCCTGAACGATATTCTTGCTTTCACCCGGGTCACCGAACGTAAGGGCCAAATCATCTATGATTTCGCTCAGTTTGGTTTTGTTGTTGGGGTCTACCACAGCCTGCGGTATCGTCGCCGGATAGATTGTACTTCCGTTTTCCTTTAACTTCTTAGTCTTTGCCATTGTGATTATGTTTTATTGGTTATATTTCCTCGTAGTCCGTCGTATCCGTGTAAGCCTCCGAAGTTATCGTGCCGCTTTGCACAAATCCTTGCGTAACCGTGTCAGGATAACCCGCCTCGAACGAAATCGAGTAAGACCGTCCGTTATCGAACAAAAAGGTCAGCCTGTAATCCACCCCGTCCTCTATCCTTACAGAGGCTGTCCCAAAAAACAAGGGTTCCCCGAATTGCGTCGTCGCTTTCAATAACAGTGGGGCTTTACCTTTGGTGGCAGCAAGCATTACTGCGGCTATTTCTTCCAAATCCTCGTCCAAATAGAAACCTTTCCCCGGGGTATATTCGCCCAAATCGATAACTTTCGGTTGCAGTTCCCCGGTTGCTGTTTCGAGGTCGCCGATACGGCCGGCATCTTTTTCCTGCTGCTTTTTTATCGAATCCACAGTCGCGGCATCGGCCTTTCCGTTGAGCGTATCCGTCAGCCCTTCGACCGAGGCGGCCGGTATCTTGTCGTCCTTGTGGAAAAACGAGTCGATCCACGCGGCGAACTGTCCGGCTGAGGGATAAGCCCCCCGGCTGAACCATTTTTTCAATGTCTCCCTTGTTGTTGCCATTCTATCGTGCTTTGATGATGTAGGTAAGCGTGTAGTAAGGCGGCCGGTTCTCGTGCGAATTCGAGGCGTCCCAACCGCCGGCGGCCTCCGTCTCTTTGGCGGCAGACAGTGCCCCGGTGTTTCCTCGGGCCATTCGCGAATTTTCCTCCCCTGCTTTTGTTGGGGCGGAGTTGGTAATGGAGATCCACGTAAACGTATGCGTATGCAAAGGCAGTCCCGACTCTTCGGCCGTGAGGGTTACGTTTTTCTTTCCGCCGGCAGCCCCCAAAGCGTTGTAGTCATCATCGGAGTCGCTGCGCCCCACGACAAAACGGCCGCGCAGGTCGGGCACCCGGAAATAGCCGGCAGTCGTGGTATAAGCCACGCCATTTTCCGACATGGCCCGGTTGAAGGCCGCACCGACGGCCGCATAGAGTTCTGGGTAATCCTTTTGGGCGTATTGCGCCCCGTTGCAGAGAAGCCAGCCGTCCGGGACGTTTTCCCCGGCAAAGAGCTGTACCGATCCCACCGGTTGGGGCTGTATCTTTTGGAAGGCTGTTTCCAGTGCCGACAGTTCCGCCCGCAACTCCGGCAGGGTATCTGCCTCGTGGAAATCTTCCCATTTGAAATTTTCCCCGCCGATGCCCGGCGAGAGGCAGCGCACGGTGTAGGCCCGGGGGAAGTCCACGCCTCCCGACGATACCGCGACCGCCGAAGCGTTGAGGTACATGCCCGATGCCACCGCACCGCCCTCGAAATAAAGGACCTCCCCGTCGGGGAACTCTTTCGTGCGCAAGAACACGTAACCCGGAGCGCGTGTCGTGCCGTCCTCCCGGAGCTCGCAACCCCGGAGCACGGCCTTGTCGCCGGCGAGGTTGCCGATAATCTGCACGAGGCTGATGTTCTCCTCCATCGAGGCGAAAGTCTCCGCATCGACGGGGAAATACTGCTCGGCCTGTGTCGTAAAATTGCCAATCGTTCGTTTCATCATATATTGTGTTTTACAAATTCTTTTCAATCCCCATACAGAACGGCATATCGCATCGAGGCCAGCCGGTAGGTATCGACCACGCCGGAAAGGCGGCTTTCGTCGATACGCCCGCGTAACGCGGCGGGAATCCCCACGATGAAGTCGACCGCCCCGGCTCCCGTAAATTCGCGACGGTAGATTTTTTCACCTGCCGAAGCCGCCCGCAGGGGCAGCTTCAACGGCCGTCGGGCCGCACGCCGATAAACCACCGTCCCGAAGTCGGTCTTGTCGCTGTCGGAGAGGGTGATGCGGCGCAGCTCCGGGTCGAACTCGTCGTTGAGCACCGCCCGCAGGTAACAGACCTGCCCGTTATGCCGCAGCCGGTAACCGGTGCGCTGCCGGTATTGCATGAAGCGCGCATGCAGGTGGCTCACCGGCGTAACCAGCGCGAAAGCGAACGCGCCGAACAACGGCTTCCGCCAGAAAGTCGGCAGCAACAGCAGTGCCAGCCGGCGGATATTCACATCGTATTTACCCATTGTTGTAGACTTTCAGGTTCAACGTCAGCGTGTCCACCCGGAAATATCCCGCATCGGGGACATACCGGGCATTGATGGCCGCCCCGTCCGTGGTGGAAGCGCCGACAAACTCGACCACCTTCACCCCCTCGACCCCTTGCAGGGCGTCGACAAGCGCCATGTTGGTATATTCGCCGTTGAAAGGCAGGTTCTCGATATACGACTTGATCGCCGCCTCGCAATCGGTTTTCACCGTCTCAGGAGCCAGCATGGCATCGTAGTAGATGTCGACCTCGCAGCTGAACGGGTCGGCCTCCTTGTTCACCACGTCGATGCGCACGCCCGCATCTTTTATCTCGGCGAAATAAGCCGCCAACTGCCGCGCCGTCCCTTCGTCGAGCGGGGTACGGCGGCCGTCCGACTCGCCCGCCACCTTGACCGTCAGTACCGACGTCTCGCGGCTCTCCCCCGCCACGGCGTGCTTCACCACCCGGGCGGCGGCCATCTCTTCCTCACTCATCGCCGAGGTGTCGTATTCGTCGCTGTCGGGCAGGAGCACCTTACCCTTCATAAACCACAGCGCTTTATCCCGGTACCATTTCGGGCGGTGCGGCAATATCTCGTCGATGCGGCTGTCCACATCGGCCGTGTGCGCATCGAAAAGGCACTCCAATACCCATACGGCGCAGGCCGCGACATAAAACAACACGCCCTCGACGCTCACCTTGCTGAAACGTTCCGTAAAGCTGTCGCCCGGCGTGAACCCGTAAGCCGAAGCCGCCGCCTCGTTGCGCATGAAATCCGCAGCGATGCCCTCTTTTATTTCTGTAATTGTCCGTGCCATTCTTCCTTCCTGTTTTTGTCGTCAACTCACTATAAAATCCACCTCGACACCCATGAACCCGATACCCCCGTAAGGAACCGCCGCCATCTCTTCCGCCGTTACTTCCGTCGCCGGACGTACTTTTCCGGCAGCAAGCATGACGACGACCTGTTTTTTTACGATATCCTCCTGCCCATACACCAACAGCCGGCCGGTGGAGAGGCTGTCGGTTACAGAAAGGCCGTTTCTTGCCGCCAGGGAAAAGACGGCTTCAAAAGCCCCGCATTCCTGCACGGCGATATCCGCCAATGATTGTCCGTTATGTACCGTGATATTCCGCATCGATCGTAACTTTGTTTTTTACGGTGTCGATTTCCACCGTGTTGATTGTCATTCCGTCCGATTCCAGTTGCAGGGATATTTCCCGCTTCCAAGCCGTTATTTCGTCATCACCGAGAATATCGGAAATGCCCGCCCCGAGAAGCGGATATTCCTTGAATTCCCCCTTGTGTGCCTGTAATATGACGGCCTGGTTCTGATAGGTTGTACGTCCTATTTCCAGTCCCCCGGCGATAAGCCCCCGGGCATCCCGGGCCGTATTTATTTTCAGGTCGGAGGTTTCCGGGTCGAGTAATATGCCAGTTCCTTTCATCAGTGTGTAACTTTTGTGTCTTCTATGTCGGCTTCCCGCGTCTCTGTCAAGGTGGAGGACCACGATACATCGAGTGCCGTTTTCAGGGCACCGCCACCGTCCTGCAGTACAGGCTTCCAAGCTTTAAATACCGATTTAAGCGCGTTTATATCCCGTTCGATGAGATTCAGCCGCCCGGTCAGTTCTTTTACGTTGGCCAGCCCGTTGTTGCTGCCGCCGTTTATTTCGATGGCTTTTCCGGTGAAGCGTGCACTGCTTTCCCCGACATGCAGTTCGATGGCGGCAATTTCGGTAAAACCGATGACAGCCAATTCGCGCATCGTTCCGGCCGAAAGGTCGGCCACCAAGACGGAGCTGCCCACAGCCGGGGTGATGAGCAAACCTTTTTCCGCCCCTTTCTTGACCGGGGAAAGGCGGATACCGGGAATCACCAGATCGCCTATCCGGGCCGAGCAGGTGTCCCCATCCACCGAGACCACTTCCATCAGCCAAAAGGCGAAACAGGGTTTTCCTGTTCCCGTAATTTCCCGAAGCAACGCCGCTATCTGCGAGTATTTGTCCATCAGTCTATTTTTTTTCCAAGTGTAACTTTCCTTTTTCCACCGGCCGAAGAGAAAGAGGTCTCGACGGCGACGACATAGTACTTGCCGGTTTTGTATTCATAATCCGCATCCCTTATCTCCGCAACCCATGCCGGCTCGACATAGGGAACGAGCCAACCCGTTATACTCCCTTCATAGCCGGTATATGAGCGTATTTTCAGCTCTTCGTCGGCACGGCGTTCGAGGGTGGCCTTATCCGAAACTCCCGGTATTTTCAGATTGAATTTGTCCCCGCCGGGAGTACCTTTGGTGACTTTCACCGTTTTACCGGCCGCATCGGTTCCCTCGATGGTGCAGATGAATTTCCGGTTCCGTGCTTCCCGGTATTTCAGTTCCGACTTTTCTATGTTCACGGCAAAATCATAGATGACGGTTCCGCCTATCTCCGCATATTGCGGGTGTATGTGCAGTGTCCTGCCTTTCAGGTATATGTTCGCCCGGGTCTCCTCCTGTATCTTTTTCAGCACGTCGAATCCCGTCGCGTTGTAGATGGTGAACCTGTCGTATTTGAAATCATAGTCGCAGGAGAGGTCGAAGCCGCCGAGTTCCCGGTTTACATACTCCATGATTTCTTTTACGGTGGCATCGGTGAAAACTTTGTCGGTCAAGTCTTTGCGGTAATTGTACAACTCATCTTCACACTGTATTTTTATGCTGCCGTCATCGGTGGCGATACTTTCCACGTACCCCTCGAACTCGACCGGAAGTTCCGACAGGTCGGCGTCATAGCCGAACCGGATGGCAACGGCATCCCCCTCTTTGATTTTTCCTTCGATTTCCAGCGCTTTGTTATATACGGTTGCCGGGAGGACGACCACGGCGGTATCCGCCAGGTTTTCCACTCCGGCTTTGACCGTTACGCTTTCGAGCATGGTCAACCGGTAATCGCCTATGGTGATATCGAAGTCCAGGGAATACATTGTCAGATGGAGATGAAGAGTTCCGTATTGTTGTCGCTGTACGCTTTGATGCTGAAATTTTGGTTGTTCACCCCTTTGGTGTGCGGGAACGAGAGCGATTCCACCGCCAGGTATTTGATACCGAGTATAAGAAGGATTTCTTGCGCCACCTCTATGCTCCGGCGTTCATTGAAAAGCGCGGTTATCGTTCGGACCTGTTCCTCGGGATAAGCGTTCCCGTCGAGGGAAACGATGCCTTGTATCTGTACGGTGTAATCATCCCGGCACCACCGTTCCTTAACGCTGCCGCCTGCCGTCCCTTTGGCGACGGAACGCCGTATGATCGAGTTTTTTCCGCTGACCGAAACCAGCGGCTCGATGGGGAAGGTGAACCATTCCGTGTCGTCCGGACGTTTCACTTTAAAGGGCATTTGCGAATGAATGACACCCTGGCGGGTCATTGCCCCCTTGACGGCCTCTGCTTCGGAAACGGAAGTGATCGGGTTCCCGCCCGGCGGAATGATGTACGGGGGCAAGGTACCGAAACTGCCCAACGCCTTCGAGTAGTGGACGGCCGCCGGATCCAGCGGGTTGCCGCTGTATGAAACTTCCACACGCGGAATCATTTTTTGCAGCTCGTATTCGATTTTAGCCATTATTGCGCCGTTTTTGCCATTTGTAAAACGCGGATAAAGAGGCTCTCCATGTCCCGCTCCATGTTTTCCCGATTGTCGTCGTAGCCGCCTTCGTAAACGATACGTTCGACCATGTTCCCGATAGAGATGTTGATGGTCGTGTTCCGTGTCCCGCCCGTGGCGACGGCTTCGGTGGCGTTTTTGGCCACCTCCCCGCCCGTAGGGTTGATTCCGCTTTCCGTTTCCGACCCGCCGAGTCCGGGTATGGACGGGGAAGATATGCCCAGTTTGGCCCCGAATCCCGAAACGATGTCCGACAAAGACTTTTCCGAGTTCCACGACATATCGATACCGGCGAGCGACCGGCCGGCATTCTTCAAATGGTCGGCCACACGTTGCGCTCCTGCAGTAATGGCCTGTTGCCGGGCTTCCACGTCGGCACCGATGGCAGCTATGGCCGCCCGGTTTTCCGCACTGTTTCCCAAGCCTACCGCCTCTTTGAATTCGTACCAGCCCAACTTTATTTTGTCGAGCCCGACCATGATGCCGTTCACAAGGGTGGAGAAGTAGAGCTTTACCCCGTCGACGAATGCGTAGAAAGTGTATTTCATGAATCCGACGACACCTTCCCAAAGGGAACCCCAACCCTCGATTTTATAACAGAGGTAGGCGATGACGGCGATAAGGGCCACCACGCCGGCAATGATCCATGTCGTGGGGGAAGCCCACATGGAAGCGTTCAATGCTGTTTGCGCCGCCGTCCACGCCCATTTGGCCGTGGTAACTATACCCGCCCACAAGGCGGCCAGTTTGGTCCGGGCGATGACGATCCCCATCGTTGCGGCCATTATTCCCAACAAGGCGGTAAGGACGGTTATGGCCGTGTTCCCCCCGGAAAGCAGGTCGAACCAACGTCTGAAAGCAAACACGCAGCCCGTTACGCCCTTATGTATCCACGACAAAAGGGCGGCGGTGTAGTCGATGAGCCGGGAGAAAACGGCAAACGCCGGATTGATGAACGGTTCGATGATGTCATACAGTTTCCAAAGCAGCATGGCGGCGTTGTCCAGCAAGGTGGACCATTTCCCGGACTTCGAGCTGCCGAGACGTTCGGTCATGTTATAGAACAACCCGCCCGCAGAGGTGGCCGAAATGAAGGCGTCCCGGACCATTTCCGCCGATATTTCCCCCTTGCTCATTTCATCTTTCAACACGGCCATCGACTTGCCGGTCGTCCTTGATATTTCATTCAGGGGGTTGAAACCTGCGTTAATCATCTGCAACAGGTCTTGACCCATGAGTTTGCCGGTAGAGGTCATTTGGGAAAAAGCCAGTGTCAGGGAATTCATCTTTTCCCGGTCGCCCATGGCGATATCCCCCAACATCTTGATGTTCGGCATGACACGGTCCGCCGCGATGCCGAAGGAGAGCATCATTTTGGCATTTTCCTGCAAATCCGCCGCCATGTAGGGTGTGGCCGCCCCGTATTGCCGGAGGTCGGAGACCAACCGTCCGCCGGCTTCTTTCGATCCGAGCAGCACTTCAAAGGATATCTGTGTCTTTTCCCGATCGAAGCCCTTTTTCAAAGCCGCCAGTCCCGCCGTTCCGGCCAGTACGATGGGATTGGTGATGGCCGAGGCGAACGGCAGGCTACCGAATGCTTCGGAAAAAGCCGCCTTCAAACGGCCTCCCGTCGTACTCTCCAAACGACGCAACTGCCTTTCGAGCAATTGTATTTCCCGGTTGGTGGTGCGTATCGCTTCGATGTTTCCGGCCGGTATCCACTCCCGCTCGGCACGCAGGGCGGCAATACGTCCCGTCAGCGAACCGATGCTCACGCCGAAGTCCTGCATCGTGCGGTCGGCTTGTACGACCTGCCGTTGCACCCGGCTCCACACCGCCAGTTGCCGGTCGTTGGCAATGCCTATGCGCGAGAGCTTGCCCGAGATTTTATCTTGTAGGGAGAGGGTATATTCAACGATATTGCCTGCCATCGGTTCGTTTGTTAGGGTTTGTTCGCCTCTTTTTCCTTTTTCCGGATATATACCAGTTCATTATAACGGGCGGAGAATTCCTCGTCATCGAGGTTATCCGGTTCTATGTGCATGTAGTAGCGCAGCTGCGCCGCCATGATCCGAAACGTATCGGCATCATCGACGACTGCAGCTTCTATAACTTTTCCAGTTCGGCCTCCCCGACTTCAACGATATCGGGGATCATTCCCGAAGCGGCGAGGAACAGGCTGTCGTCGGTGCGGATATCCGTATCCCCGCCGAGCCAGCACTGCCGCAATATGACCTCGTTGAATTTCAACGGGTCGGCTTTTCCGGCCACGGAAGCGGCCGAGAGGTCCTTCCGTTTCGGCGCACGCAGGTAACAGACATGCTTTCTACCGTCGGCATCGTCCACCTTGATGGCGAATACGTTTTTATGGGTCTCTTTCCACTCTTTTATCTGCTCGGCGGTGGCTTCTCCGATCGGTTTTTCTTTTTCCATGACGGATTTTCTGTTTGATGACGGTTGCCCGTCCGGTTAAACGATTTTTTTCTTGTCCAGGAAGATGAAAGGGAGGGTGCATTCCATGAATTTATCCCCCTGTTTCAGTTCTTTGGGTTCTTCGGTAAACTGGCAGCCGATCAACTCGTCCGTGGCGATCATGTCCCCTTTCGACGGGTTGCCGTAATTGGCGACTATTTTCACCTCGAGGTCCAGTATGGAGCCTCCGCCGGCGACTTCCAGCGCCAACAGTTCGGACTGGGTAAGGGTGATTTCCCCTTCACCCGACTTGTTGCCTTTCTGAATGCTCAGCGGTTTGTTCCCTTTGCCGTAAAGCGCTTCTTTTTCTTGTTTGTAGACATATTTCAGTCCTCGCAGGCCGGAGATGTCGCGGTTGCCCATGAAGACGGTCAGGTCTGCAAATTCGTACTCTCTGCTGTTGAACATTGTTTCCTTGTTTATGTGGTTTTGAAACCGAGATCGACATCGATGTATTTGGCGTAACCGTTGGGCTTGACACGCAAGCCGGCGGCAATACGGGAGGTGGCGAGAATGTCCTGCTTGTAATCGATGGAACACTCCACGCCGGTATCGTCAGGGTCGGCGGGGTCGTTTCCGAGGTTCCCGTTGGCGGTCATGCTGCTGATGATGGCTTGTTCGACATCGCCCTGCACGGAGGCGCACCAAGCCGGGGAAAGGGTCCCATCCGTGGCGATAGGCACTTCGTCGTTGAGCGATTCGACAAGGGTGTTGTATGCGATACGGTAAGCCTTGTCTATGACCCGGCGGTTCGACAGCGAATTGTAATCGTCCGTGGCAGCCGTGGCCAGCGGGTCATCCGCAATGAAGTAACCCGACTTGCCCACAAACGTCCGGAACGTGATGTATCCTTTGTCATTGATGCTTTCCACATCCGCTTCCTCGACGGTTTTCCCGCCGACGAACATCTCCACCGGCGTAAGGGCGCCGCTTTTCACCCGGCTGATCTTACGCTGGACGTCCGTGGCGGCGATTCTCCCGGCAACGATGCCCATGGCCGCGTTCGGGCTGTCTTGCGACGTATCGCCGATGACGATGCCGCAACGGTCATGGTTCATTGTTTTCAGATCGGGCAGGCCGGTATCATTGCCGGAATAGGCATACCCTTCAATCAAAGTGAATATCGGGGCATAACGGTCGTCTGTGGCCCATTCCCCGAGAGCCTGCGCCTTTGGCAGGGCGGCGATGACATCGCTGTCCATACCCTCGGAATCGTCGAGCTCGTAGCTTTCCCCGGGTGTTTTGAAGGCGATGAGTCCCCGTATGTTGCCTTTGGCCGACAATAACAGCGATTTTGCGCCGCCGGCATTGTCCTTGTCGAGTACCGTGGCAAAAGCGGCTGTCTCGGCAAAACCCATGAGCCACAATTCCAGGCCGTCGCCGCCCTCCGCATAGAAATCCTTGACATTGCGGTAAAGGTTGGGATTGTTCTCGGAGGTAACACCCAAACTTTCAAGGTCGGCGAGCTTTTTGAGAGAGTAAGCCTTGCCCAGTTTGAAATTTTCTTCCCCGGCCACCTCTGCCGCACCGATAGCGATAAAGCCCAGGCAACCGTCGTCCATTTCGGCCACTTGCCCGAGAGCCCCGTTCGAATAGGTTATTTTTACACGTGGTAACATGGCTTCTTTCTATTTTCGTTTGACTGTAATTACGTTTTTATCCCCGAGACGTTTCGCATGTTCCCGGGCGTCGTGCTCGTCGAAAAAGCCGAAATTGTCCGAGGTCATGAAAACCTTTTCCTGGTCGGGATAACAGGAGAGTATCCGCAATCCCTCTTTTTCGGTATCCGAAAGCGGTGGTTCCTCCTTTTTTTTCTTTGAACGGGTTTCTTTTTCCGCTCCTGCGGATTTGGGCGCTTTATCGGTTTGGGGTTCGTTCTTTTCAGATTCACCCGGTCGGGTATCCATATCCCCCGCACCCGTTTTGTTTTCTTCGTTTTGCATTTTAATAGAGGTAAAATCGTTTATGAATGGTGTTTGAATTTCCGGTCGGGGGAGCTCGCGCGGGCCGCCGCGCGTATCCGTTTTCAGGATAACGGGCGGTGCGGCCCTGCCGTCGAGGTGAAACGTGCCGGTATCATGGACCGTTTCCAACCCCTACCTGCCGGCGGCGCGGGATTGGCCCGCACCCGGAACCCGTATGGCTTATCCCCCTGCGGAAGGCTCTTCGGTTGCCTGGCAAATAAGCGCGACACCTTTTTTGTCCGAGCGGATATAACTTCCTCCGGCACGTTGCAGGAAAGAGATGATATCGCCGTAATAAAGCGGGTTTCCTTCATCGTCGAAAAGAATCGACGCACCGAGAGCCCGGGATACGCAATCTTCCTGCCAGGCTATGCCGGCTGCCGAATCGGTCGCATCGGCGGCCGCGCTCCACTCCTTGAGGACTCCGGCTTTCGTCGTTTTGGCGACCTGGCCGCGTTTGTAGAACCGGAAGCCGGCATATTCCCCGATGACACCTTTTTCCGGATCGGCACCCGCCAGGAAGGCGACAACCTCGTTGTTCGTCATCGAGTTCTTCAACTGGTTGTACATGTAAGCGTCCAAAAGCATGTAACGGCCTGTCTGCGGAATGTTCTGCGAGTCGAAAAGCAGTTGGGCCGCTTCGACGGAGGCTTTGGTCATCGATTTGCGGTTTCCCGTCGCCGAGGCGATATGGGCGGTAACGGCAGCTCCTTCGGTGAATATCGTGTTTACCCCGGAAGGAATCCAGGAGTAGATGAGCGACGCGTGTATGTCGTCTGCCAGTTTGTTGCGGGAGCCTCGTATGATGCTTTCCCGTTTGTTGTACGAAAGCTCCACCTTGTCCGCATTGGGTATGCGGATAGGATCGACCGAAAATTCATCGATATCATACGAAAGGTCCACATCTTCCCGTGTGGTAACGGCTGCGGGAAAGGTGGTGCGGTTTTTCACCACGGAAGGTGCCGCACCCGCATTCGGTACATGGACCGTCTTCTCGTTTACGAATTCCGAATGGTCCACCGATTTGGAAGCGAAGGAATTGTCTGCAAACAGATTTTCGATAATGGATTTGATCCAGATTTGAACTTGTAATGCCATTTTATGAATTTTGAATGTTTAGCGTTGAACACATCTCTTTGTACTTTCTCTCGTACAGGTCGGGGTACTTCTCTTTCAATTCCGACAGACGGCCGGAACGGTCGATCTCGTCCCACGTCATCTTTGCGAGGCTTTCGCCTTCCCCGCCGTCGGCGATTTTCCCGCGCAGGCTCTGCCGGGCGGGCATGCTTCCGAGAATCTTACGGGTATTCGCGAAATCGGTCTCGAACAGCTTCAAGTAGGTCTCTTTCAGGTCGGCAGGGATTTTCCCCTCTTTTATGGCCTGCTCCACCTGGGCGGAGGCTTCGGCTTTCTCCCCGGCGGCCTTTTCTTCGGACAACCGTTTCACTTCGGACTCGGCTTTCTCTTTCGCCTCTTGCAGGGCGGCGATCTCCTGTTTATGGCTCTCCTGTAACCGGGTGATGGCGGATAACACCTCCGTGTCCCCAGCGTTTTCAGGCAGCCCGAGCTTCAAAGCAATTTCTTTCATTGGCTTATGATTTGTTTGTTTATGAATAAGACGAACGGGGCACTCCCTTTCGTCGGATAATTCGATGACCCGGTCATTGTCGTCGTAAAGGACGATGCCCGCCGCATTCGGGTTGGAGGGTATGTCGACAATCGACACCTCGCGCAATTCGCATTTCGTTACCGTCGCCCGGGTCTGTCCGGGTTTAAGGTGCTCGGGGGCTTCGCTCACCTCTATGATACGGATTCCGATCGAGCAGGCTTTCAAAAAACCGCCTTCCACTTTATCCGCTATCTTGGCCGCAAAATCGTCTTTCTTGTCGAAAACGGGTTCGCCGGACATGATGCCGCCTTCCCCGGCCCCGTAGTTCTTCCAAATGCCGATGGGAAGTATCTCGTCTTTCTTACCGTACAATGTGCGGTGGTGGTTGAACAGCATCACGGGGTTCTTTTCAAAGCGCGTCAGGTCGATGCCCGATGTCAGTACCCGGAAACCGTAACTGTTTAATTCTTCGTCTGTCCAGATAAGTCTTTTTGCCATTGTTTTTATAAAAGGACGGGGGCTTGGCAGGGCGGCAACTCACCCCCGTATGACAGTTCCCTCGGTTATCCGCCGGATTGCCGCTCCCGGCGGATCTTTCAAAAATGGTTTGTGGCGGGAGCGGGATTCGAACCCGCGACTTCGAGGTAATGGGCCTCGCGAGCTGCCTCTGCTCTATCCCGCTGTTTTCCGGCAAAAATCTCAATAGGTTTCCGCCCCGGCAAATTGTGTGGACATTCTGTACACTCTTTTTTGACACCCGCCGTTTGAAAGCGACTTTTGCATTAAAAAGATATTCCGAATGTCTCTTACCAAACAAGAAATCGAAATACGGAAAGGATACGCTTTCCGGCTTTTCATGAGCGGGGAATCCCAGAAATCGATAGCCCGGACCGTGGGCACCACGGAAGCAACGGTAAGCCGGTGGGCGGGAAAAGAGGAATGGGACAAGAAAAAGCAGGAGCAGAACACTTCGACGCTTGCCCTGGCCAACTCCATGATGGCGGCGGCCCGTAAAATGTCGGAACTCATCATCTCGAATATCGAGAACGGGAATACCGATATAGGGACGATCACCAAGTGCTCGGACAACCTGGTCAAAATCATGGCGGCGGCCGAACGTATCGCCAAGACCGTTACCCGGGCGACGGTCATCGACGTGGTCATCGCCCTCGACCGCTGGCTGGTGCAACGGGCGGAAGTCGATGAGCGCCTGTCTCCCGAAATGCTCGAATCGATTACCGGCTTCCACAGGAAATATATCGAATATATCACCTCAAACGAGACATGATGGCCGGAGAAAAAGAGAGATATAAAAAAGCGCTCGAACGTTATGCCAAACATCTTCAAGAGATACGGAACATAACGTCCGTCATACCTAAGGGTACAGACGCGGAACGTGCATCGCGCATGGCTCGGGCCAGGGAGGATTACGATTTTTTCGTGCATGCCTATTTCCCGCATTTGGCGACCTCCCGATGCGGGAAGTTCCAGATAGAAGCGGCGGAATACATAAAAAACAATCCACGCGCACGGTGCGTACTCGAATGGGCTCGTGGCCATGCGAAAAGTTCACACATATCGTTAATGATTCCGCTTTGGCTGAAAATACAGGAAAACCCCGAGCCAATGATCATGGTGCTCGTGTCAAAGAGTGCGGACATGGCCCGGCGGCTGTTGTCCGACTTGCAGGCGGAGCTCGAGGGGAATGACCTGTTTCTGCATGATTTCGGAAGGCAGAAAACGGACGGCCTTTGGACGGACGGGGAATTCGTCTGCGCCGACGGTTCCATGTTCATCGCCCTCGGGCGCGGACAATCGCCGCGCGGTATCAAAAGGCGGGGGCTGCGGGTGAATTACATCAGCATCGACGACATCGACGACGATGAGATGTGTCGCAACCCCCGGAGGGTGGACGAAGCCGTCGACTGGTGCCTGAGCGCACTCATCGGCACCATGGCCATGGGGCGGGGACGGTTCGTCCTGGTTGGAAACCGCATCGGCCAATATTCCATTCTCGGGGAAATGGCCTCGCGCCCCCACTTTTACCATACCGTCGTGAATGCCCTCGACAAAAAAGGAAAACCGTCCTGGTGGCAGAATTACCAACTGTCGGAAATCAACGACCTGCGGGTGGAAGTCGGCGAACGGCGCTTTCAAAAGGAATACATGAACAACCCGCTGGACGAAGGGTCCGTTTTCGAGCGGAAGTATATCCGCTACGGCAAGATGCTTCCCTTGCGGGAATACCGCGCAATCGTCTCTTATACCGACCCGTCGTTCAAATCGTCGTCGAAAAACGACTTCAAGGCCACGCTTTTGGTGGGGCTGACCAAAGAGGGAAAGTTCCATGTCATAAAGGCTTACGCCGACCAGACGAAGGTGTCGGTCATGGTGGGGTGGCATTACGAGATAAGCGACTTTGTGGGGGATACGCCCGTCCGGTATTACATGGAGTCCAATTTCATTCAGGACTTGTTGATGGACGAGTTCCGCAAAGCGGGTATCGCCTCGGGAAAGCAGATCCCCATTACCGGGGACGGACGGAAGAAACCGGAGAAATTCGCTCGCATCGAGGCGCTGCAGCCCTTTTTCCAACGCGGGGAGATTCTTTTTAACGAGGCGGAAAAATCGTCGGGAGGCATGAAAGTGCTCGAAGACCAACTGCTGACGTTCCAGCGGGGAAGCAAGGCGCACGACGATGCGCCCGACGCCCTCGAAGGGGCCGTGTGGTTGCTGAGCAACAAAGTAAGGACGGCGAATACCCGTTACATCGTCGGACACAGACCTAACCGTAAATATTGACATATATGTATTTATCCGCAGAAGAATTGAAAACAGCCATGTATGCCCATGTCGTCGAAGAGATTACCGGCGGGGACGTTTCAATCGTTTGCCAGGCCATCGAAGCAGCCGTGGAAGAAGCGAAGTCTTACCTGTCCAACCGCTACGACGTGGAGAAGATATTCTCGGCCGTCGGAGAAGGACGGAACGCCATGATTCTCGAAAACGTCAAGGTCATGGCCGTATGGCACATCATCACCATCTGCAATGCCGAAACCATCTATGAGATGTGGAAAGAGCGCTACGACCGCGTGGTCGACTTTTTCAAGAACGTGGCCAAAGGGATTGTCGCGCCTGCCTTGCCGCTCCGGACGGACGAAAAAGGCAATATCGAACTGCAAGCCAAATTCGGCTCTAACCCCAAATTTCATCATTCTTTATAATGGAAAGAAAAAAACAGGACCATGCCCCTTCCGGGAGAAAACGGAAGAACGGGGCCTCGCTGGTGCGCCGTGTCATCGAACGGCACGAGTCGATAACCCGGAAAGACATCGCCGACTGGAAAAAGGCCCGGATACAGGCTACCAACGATTACGAACCGAGGCAGGTACTTCTGCAAAACCTCTATGAGGAAATCATGCTCGACGCACTGATGTCCTCCCAGGTGGGACTGCGTATCGACAAAAGCCAGGGGGTGGACTTTTCGCTGGTGCAAGGGGGAAAAACCGACGAGGAACAAACCCGGATACTCAAGGACAGCGGCCTTTTCGACCAGCTGGTCGAGCTGATTGTCGAAAGCAAGTTTTACGGCTGTTCCTTGATCGAGTTTTCCTATACGCCCGACGGTATCCGTGCCGACCTCGTGCGCCGCCAGAACGTGGCGCCCAAGACGGGACGGTTTTATCCCGACACCTACGGGAGCGAATTCGTGTCGTACCGGGAAGAACCGGAATTCGGCCGGTGGCTCGTCGAACTATACCCCCGGGAAGGGGATTTGGGGCTGCTCAACAAGGCCGTCCCCTATGTGCTGATGAAGAAGTTCGCCATGTCGTGCTGGAGCGAGCTGTGCGAAATCTTCGGCATTCCGCCGCGCGTCATGAAAACGAACACGTCCGACCCCGAAATGCTCTCCCGGGCGGAACAAATGATGAAGGAGATCGGTTCGGCCGCCTACTTCATCATCGATACCGAGGAGAACTTCGATTTTGCACAGGGTGTCGCCACGAACGGGGAGGTGTACAAGAATCTCATCGATACCTGCAACCAACAGCTTTCCCTGCTGAACCTCGCCGCTGTGCTGGGGCAGGATACCGTGAACGGGAACCGCTCGAAGGAGGAAAGTTCCTCCAAATTGCTCGACTCCGTGGTGAAGGCCGATAACCGTTTCATAGAATCCTCTTTCAACAGGATCATACTCCCGGCGCTCGCCTCCATCGGCGTCCTCAAACCCGGGCTGCGGCTGGTCATCGCCAAGGAGGTCGATGTGGAAAAGCTGTGGAAAATGGTACACGAGGGTTCCCAGTACTACGATTTCGACATAGACTGGATACGCGAGACGTTCGGCATTGAGGTTACCGGATTGCGTACCGACACGGCTCCGGCGGTTTCTCCGGCTCCGGGGAATAAAAAGGACGGAAAAGCGGGTGCTTCCGGAAGCGGGGAAACACGGGAGCTGCCGGATGATTTTTTCTTTTAAGGGCTGGCCGGCCAGCCTTGAAGTCCACCCTTGACGACCTCTATTTCAACGGTTCTTTAACGGCGTTGGAAGAGTGTTTGAAAGAGTTCGGGCAGTCGGTGGCGGGAATGTTCCCTCTGGCGGACGGGGAGATGTTCGGCAGGATCATCGGGGAGATTGCGGACGATTTCGATGCGGCCGTCAACAAACGCCTGCTCGACATATACGCGGGCAACCTGCTCGGAGGCGTCCGCGGCGTTTTCGGGGATACCGGGTACGGAAGCCGTTATTTCGGCCTTGCAAACCGGCTGGAAGCCAACGCGGCCAGGTTTGCGGCTTACAAGGCTTACCATGCTACGGAACAGGTCAAGAGGCAACTGACGGCCCGCGTGTCGAAAGAAGAGGCCCTGAAAAGGGCCGAAGGGGCTTTGAGGGCGTTCAACAGGTACCAGGCCGCGGAATACAACACGGCCGTGGCACGCTGCCGGACGGCCAGGCAATGGACCGACTTCAACCGGGAAGGACATGCGGACATTTTCCCGAATATCCGTTGGTTGCCGAGCCGGAGCGCCGAAAGACGTCCGCAGCATGTCCCTTACTATAACCGCGTATGGGCGAAGACCGACCCGTTCTGGCTGGAAAACCAGCCCGGCAACGAATGGAACTGCAAGTGCGACTGGGAGGAAACCGCCGATGACATGGACCACGACGGGGTGAAGGTTACACCCCCGCCGGCGGGCCTCTCCGGAAATCCCGGCATCACCGGGGAGATCTTCTCGGAAAAGTCGATATATTTTACGGCCAACGGGCACGACCGGATAGGCAGGGGGATATTGGAACTGGGCGAAGGCGGTTTCTTCGGTAAAGGGAAAATCGACGCGGCGGAGGTGCTGTCGCACGTGTTGCACGAGCCGGGCGAAATCGCCGGGAACATGGAGGTCGCTACCCTGTTTTGCCGGCATAACAAGGGGGTAAGGCGTATAAAACTGCTGCCCAATGTGGTAAAAGAGGATGCCGGCCTGCGGCCCCGGTTCTACCCCAAAGGCATGACACCGCGCGGGGCGAATAAAAATGCCGATGCCGTCATCGAATGGGACAACGGCGACAAGTGGGTCGCCGACTTCAAGTACATGCAGGGAAACGGGGCGAAACTCAAAGAACGCCTGTATGACGCTTACGAGCAGGCCGACTATGCCGTCGTGAAGATATGCGGGGAAATAAAAGAGATTCAAAAAGTGATCGAAACGGCCGAACGGTTCATGAAAGGGCATTATAAATTTAAAGGCCTTATTATATACAATTCATCCGATGAAGTTATATATCAGCATAAATAAAGGGGGTAAAATCCCCCTTTATCCAACGCAAATGACCCAGCCGGCGGCTCGATCGCGCGTTGTTCTGCAAATATAGCGATAATTTCCTATAAAACAAACAAAGAGGCGGAACGCCTCTTTGCCCAACTCAAGTGTCCCAGCCAGCGGCTCGATCGCGAGTTGTTTTGCAAATATAACGATAATTTCTTACAAACAAATATTTTATGGCAAAAATGACTCCCGGACAATTCAAAGCGGAAATAGAACGGCTGCAACGCATCTCGCCCGACTTTATGGCCCGTATAGCCCCGTTGGTGGCGGCGAATACGGCGGTTGCGGAGTTTAAAAACAACTTCCGAACCGAGAGCTTCGACGGGGTGAAGTGGAAAGAGGTACAACGCCGGGACGGGCATTCTCCGGCTTACCGGTATGCGGCAAGGCACCACCCGGCACGGACGGCACGGAACATATTGACCGGCGATACCGGCGACTTGGGCCGTTCCATCGAGGTGAAGGAGGTGGGGGAAGGACGGGCTACCGTATGGACTTCCCCGCAGGAATTCGGCAGCAAGGAGCCTTACGGGGCGGTCCATAACGAAGGCTTGAAAGCGGGACGGGGCACCGGATTCATTATGCCCCGACGCCGGTTTATGGGAGACACCCCCGGTTTGCGGGAGAAAACCGTGAAAGAGATCGGGAAAGCATTGGACCGGCTCTTCAAAAAATAAAGGCGGAGTCGATTACGACTCCGCCTTTTCATTTACTTCCGGGGTATAAGGTTATCTTTATCCCTTCGGGGTGTATGACCGTCCCTTCTCCGGCATGGCCCGCCGTGAATTGCGTCGCATAAGAGAGGGCATACACTTCGAATGTGTTGCCGACATGAAGTTTCCGCCAGTTCGTCCGCACCAACGGTGCGAACCCCTTTTCATAATACAGTTGCAGGGCATCGTGCACGCTCTCCATCAGTTCGATGGCGGCATATCCGTCTTCTTTCCGGGGGGCATACAGCGACGTGGGCGTGAGCCGCTGGTCGGCGATGGTGATCGTTACCGATACGTCCGCCAATTGTCCGCCTTTGCCGGTTTCAGTGAAACCGGCTTGTTCCAGGTCGATGAGCGCACAGGGATATTTCACCGCAGGCTGCTCGTAGCGTAACTGCCCCCAGTCCTTGTCGATGTATTTCAGCTCCGGCACCGTGGCGAGCCGTTCCTGTATGCTCAACAGCAAATCTTTAAATTGTCCCATCGTGATCGTTTTTGTCGAATAGTGATAACTGACCGGGTCTCTCCGGTTGTTCCCGGGTCTCTCGCAAGGGCGTGGCGATGTAACGCAGCAGGGTGCGGTAACACATCGGGTAAACGGGGTTGACGTACCGTTCCCAGACTTTGAAATAACTTTTGGCGTAATTCCCCGGCTCGTAATGCTGCTGGACGATGTCGCAGACCAACTTTATCCGCCGGAGGGTGTTTTTACGTCGACCGCCCATTGTTTTTCCCGGATTTTGTTTTACCTTTGTTACAACTTCCCCAAATTGTAACTCGCTTGCCGGATCGGGTGGGCGGGTTATTTTTTATACCCCGTCTTTACCCGTGTGTTTCATGCCTCGGTCATGCCGAGGGGGATCTGTTTCCATGCGCCGCTCTTTTCGTCCTTGTATTCGGCGTAAATGTAGGTTTTCGACAGTTGGGGGATATAGGCCTCTTCTATGATGGTGATCCCTTCGTTCAGCCGTTCGTCGTTCAACTCGTTCGCCAGCTTGCGCAGTTGCAGGGCCTTGTTGGCTTTCAGGTTCCCTGCGGCGTCCCGGGAGAGCAACCGCATCATTTGGTTGACGAGCGCCCGCGTGGTGTCGTCTTTGATGAGCGAGAGGCACGCTTCTTTGACAATGGCGACGCCGTCGTTTACGGTGTCTTTCCAACCGTCGCACTGGTGGCGGCCGATGGTGATGCGGCGGGTACCGTCGGAAGTGGTGAAAGTATGGGACTTCTGGTCTTCTTTTACCCGGCGCAGGACATCGGCTTTCATCTGCAATATGGCGGAAAACCGTTCGAGGATTTCTCCCTTGACGGCCGAAATCGTCCCGCTCAGCTCTTTGAGCCGGGGCAGGGCGGCGGTTACTTCTTCATCGACCAGCTGGCCGTAGGCAGCACGGTCGCGTTTGGCTTGTTCCTTTGCCGTCTTGGCGGCTTTGGCCCGTTGGTAGGCTTCATACTCGGCGAGTTGCGCTTCCGTCATCATGACGGACTGTTTCTTCTCTTCGTTCATGGTTGTATTGATTTTAAATGATTGAATACTGGTTATTTATCCTCGCAAACCAGAAAATCATACGGCAAAGCCTTGACCTTGATTTCTTTCTCTACTTGCTCAGGGGCAATACCCAGTTGGCTATACTTGATACGGGTTTTGATAAAATCCCAACATTGCTCTTTTATCTTTGATGCGGAGCATTCATCTCCTTTGGGAATGAATATACCCTCCAAATAGACTTTATTAAATCCCTGTGGCTTAATAACCACCTTTACAACATAATGCCGGAGTGTTTTTTTATTTTTGTCCATCGTCGTAAGGTTTAATCGTTATCGAAATGTCGGTAAAAATCCATGTCATCGGCTCCGGGCTCGTCGTCGATGAGCATCGCTTCACTGTTGGCATAGGCCCAGTCGGCCAGTTCGCCGAGGAATTGCGCAGCTTCGGTCCGCTCCATCTCCGAAGTCTGCAACGCCAGTTCTTTCTTCACCCGTTCAAGGGCGGATTCGTTTTTCTTTTCCATAATGTTTCAGTTTATAAGGGTATGACGGTCGAGAACGATGCAGACCGTTTTCCCCGGTTGTTTGACAGTGGTTTCAATAGGCTTCAAGCCTCCTTTGCGGGCAATGGTCCGCAATTTCTTTTGTAAAGTAGGGAGTTCGTCGAATGTTATCCGGGCAAATGGTTTTCCCGCTATCCGGGGGTGGCTGCAAAAATTATCGACACGTGCCCAATCGGTCGTATCGATACCCAATTGCTGCATTTGTTTGAGACAAACGGAACGCCGGTGTTTCATCTCGTCTTTACGCCCCGTCAATTTTTCCATGCCGGCACAGCATGTGTTGTATTCCGATTTTGTCATTTCCCGCAAGCTTTCTGTGCGTCCCGACGTATATTCCCGGACGATCTGGCGCTTCAACTCCTCACGGTCGCCGGTATAGGGCAACCGGTTGAACAAAGCGTAAAAACGCGCGAAATTGGTTATCTCTTGTGTCATGTTTCTATTGTTTATCATTCGTAATACCAACCTACTAATCTGTCATAAGGGAGTCCGATATTGAATTTCGAGTCCTCTCTTTTCAATACGATGTCGTTCTCATCATCTTCCTCATAAAATCCAACAAACCATCCTGAATAGATTTGGCCATTATTAAATACCAATGATACTTTCTTATCCTTTTCGCAATCACCTAATTTCTCCGGTTGATTAAGGGTAATTCTACAACCTGTATTTAGAGTTATTGTAATCTTATTCATAATGCTATTTTGATTTTACTTTTTCCTCTACCCATACAATCGCTATTGAAACAAACAAGGCCATCATATCTCGTTGTGATAAACCCAATAAAGCAAATGAATCTTTTTGCAATATGATTTCTTCAGAAGTCATTGCATTCCATACCTTTTCTATATCTTCCCTGTCCTTTATGTTAGTATCGATAAAGAAAACTACGTTATCATAGTCCCTACGGTCAAATTCAAAGAATATTCTTACTTTCTGATTTTCAGCCATAATTATTCTTCTTTTTTTGCTAATTGTATTCTTGCTGCTATTACTTGCTTGTTACATTCTGGACAACACTCTCCGCCATGCTTAATCGGGTGTGGATTGTTTCCGTAGCCGGAATAAATTTCTCCACAGATGCAGCATACATACTCACGACTTGTGTTCTGTCCCTCAAACATCACCTTGATACCACAGCTGCTTGCTACATCAAGCTCTAACTTTGCGCCTTTTGAGAGTTCCCAACCGTTGAGCATATAGATGTAATCACACCCTACAAGCAAAGCAATGTCGGCCTTCATATGAATCTTCCAATGGGCATCATCGGGGACACCGTTCTCAAATGGGTTCACCGGATCAAAGCCTTGTTCTTTCAATCGGAGGGCGGCCGCATTAAAGGTGCTTCGTCTCTCCTCCATTTCGTAGTGGGCTATCGCACCACTGATGTAAACTTTCTTCTTCATTCCTCGCTATTGTTAGTTGAACATTAAAATTGTATTTTTACAGTTGGTTGGTTGTTCGTAACACGCCCTCTTCCCATACCACGAAGTAGCTTCCCGACTCACCGATAGATCTCCCCTGACAGTAAGCCTTATAACCCACTACACGCAATTTCATGTCGCAGATATATTTCAGCTTCAGTGCACCGCTTCCCATCGGCTGGCTCTTCTTCTCTTGGCTTACCCATATAAAGCACTTCCTCGGAAAACGCTTCATCAATGCCTCGGCATCAGGATATTCCCACGGAGCGACCTGAAAAGAATCGATGATAATGAACTTCGGGCTTTTCGGCTTTTTCAGCCGCTCCATGACCTCTTCATAACTCTCGTCTACCGCAACCCGGAACTTCCCTTGCACTTCGTCCATTTTCAGGTAACCCATCCTGCGTTGGAAGCTCTGGTTCACGCCCTCCTCGTAGCTGAGGTACAACACCGTCCCGTAGTTGCACAGCTCTTTGCCCAGTTGCATCACGAAAGAACTTTTTCCGCTGGCCGATGCTCCGCTGATGAACCACGAGGCGGTGTCTGCGGGGAAACCGAACGGCTTGCTCCACTTCTCGCCCCATGACAATGTTGTCCATTTCTTGGCGGCTATCTCTTTCGGGCTGTACGCTCGCTTGGTCATGGTTATACGCGTTTGAGTTTCTCGATCTCGGTATATACCCGGCGCAGACCGCCTCCGCTTTTCCGCACAATGGCCGAGATATCGCTTCCCTCCGGGGCGTTCACCTTTGCCACGACACGCGCCTGTTCGTTGAGGAATTGCCCACGCTCTTTTCCGTCATCGGGGGTTACCTTGCTATAACGGTCGCCATAACGGCTCAACATCTCGGTGTAACCGACTTTCTTACATTGCACGGCCCGGTTGATTTTTTCCTTTAACCCGTCAGCTCCCATCATATACCATGCGCAACACCTTTCGGTGGCGTTCCATAGGGCTTTCAGTTCAAGGAAAGCCTCATACTGCAAGTCCCCGGCTTCATCGAGGACGATAATGGGATTTTCGATCGACCGCAAGTAGTAGACGAGGTCATCGTACACGTCGGCATAACGGCCGTTATTGCCCACGCCGTACTCTTTGGCAATGAAACGGATAAGTTTCTGTTTGCTCTTCACCTGCGAGCAGTCTACATAGATGGCGTTCTTATGGCTTTTCACGTAGTACCGGGCCGTAAATGTCTTGCCGATGTTGGGTAGGTCGCACAATATCGCGCTGATACTGCCTGCTTGGCATAGTTCCAACTGCGAGGTTATGAAGTCGAACGTTGCTGTACGGGCTGGCTTCCATTCTATTTCCCCGCGTAGGCTGACACCCAGCTTTCGGGCGATGGTTATCCAGTTTGCTTCGCTGAGAACCCTTTCTGTCTGCCCGTTTTTTACGGCACTGTATATGGCACTCGATATACCCAGCGAGGCCGCATGTTTTGCGTCGCTCGGGTAGTTTGACCGGTGAGCCGAAATGGCTTCCGAAATCCGTTTTTTACTTTCTTCTGTTATCATATCGGAATTGTTTTTAATGTCGTTTTAAAGGGATTCAAACGCTTTTTTTCGGTAATCTTCTTCAATGGCCGTATAATCGGGCAGATCGCAGTTTTCCATCGGAACTTCCTCGACAGGACAGGTTTCTGCGGCCTCTTCCTTTTCCGGCTGTATGATTGCCGTACCGACCCGGTCAACGGCATTGTCGCGGACGTATTTGCCGAATCTGCTTATTTTTTTCTGCTGCTCGATATAGTTCACCACGTCCTCCTCGGTCTGTTCGGCCAGCACCCTGTTGTAAGTCCCCACTTTCTCTACCTTATCGATAAAACGGTCGCCCTGGAATATGTACACGTCCGTGGGCTTCCCTTCCTCGTCCGGCAGATAGTAGGCCGTTACCTTGTAGTCGTTCGGTTGCAGGCGCTCCAGCACCGACGTGTCGCTCAGCCACCAGTCCTCATAGGCTACCCGCACCGTCGAGTTGCGCCGTATGCTGGTTTCCACACGCTCGCCTATGAAGCGGCTCAGCGTGAGTTTGTCGTACTTGCGCAGGGTCGGGTTGATGTTCGCCATCAGTACCTGGAGGCGGGTCATTCCCGGATATTTCTTCTGGTTGGGGTGAAGCGAGTTGTTCCATTCGGCATTGTCCCTACGATCATCGGCCACCAGCTGCTCATAGCTGAAATACTCCCTGTCCTCGTAGGTGTCGTTGGACTCGTCGCTGACTTTTTTGTATTCCATGCGCCACTTGCCTTTGCCGTAGAAACGTCCGATGCCGGCATGGTTCTTGTGGATAACGCTGCGCTTCTTCGCCCCGTTCAGGGGTTCGGCGTATTTCTCCTGTGAATTTTGGGGAGCGCAGAAGTGGACGAAGTTGAATGCGACCCCGGCTTGTAGGAAACCCTCCTTATATTCGCTCATCAGGTGGTTCTCCACCTCTATGCCGGCAGGAATGCCCCAGCCGTTGCGTTCGATAAGCCTGAACATGTCTCGGAAGCAGTCCACGACAAGCATTTGGTCTTTTTTGCGCCCGTAACTCGCGCCGACCACGCATTGGCTCACCACGTCGTAGGCATAGTAGGCGTGTACGCGCTGCTTGGTATCCTTCAACTTGCGTGTCAGATCCACGTCGTCCATCGTGATTTGCGACAGGGAGAATTCCCCGTTATGGCGGTGGACGTGCGGCATCTGCTCGTGCATGAACGTGGTATATCCCATGAGAGCATGGTTGACAAGCAGCTTGTTGTTCGGTTTGTTCAGCACGTTGTTGATGGTACTCTCGCTTAGTTCTTTCGGGTCGCCGTTCTTGTCGGTGAAGTCGTCGGGGTTGAATATCTCACCAGTGCTCAGGTCCCATGCCTCGCGCTCGCCGCAGACAAAAGCGATGTACATCTCATGCACGTTGCTGTTGTATGGCTTGTTCTCCTGTGCGGCAAGGCTCAGTATGAGCCGCTCGGTCTTATGGTCCACCTTCCTCGCACTCTGGTTGCCGAACTTGCCGCTTATCAGGCAGGCATAACCGTCGCGTTTGTATTCGGCCACTTTTTTGCGGAACCGGAGTGTCGATGCCGGCAGGTCGTGGCCGAACTCCTCGCGCAGCGTCTCGATGGCAGTGGCCATCATGTCCCAGTTGTATTTCTCGCCCATCAGCTTGCGGTAATCACGGCTGCGGTTGTACAGCCTGATGCAGGTGTTCAGTACCGATGCGTTCACCGCATACTTTTGGGCAAGCTCGGCCGAAGCCTTGTTGCTGTGCTGCTTGGCAGCCCAATCCATGAAGTAGGCAACGGCGGCTTGGTCAAGTTCGTAGTTCGATATTATCCAGCCGCGTAACAGCACAGCATTACCGCCGGGGTATTTTCCTTCAACTTTTTCTTTACACTTGGTTGGCAGACTGTCAACGGCAACCAAGGCATAATTACCTGCCGCACCTCCACCACGACGAACCACATTGATTCGGCCACGATTTACCCAGTTCCTGTAACAGGACTCGGTAATAAAGCCCTCATCAATGAGTGTACGTGCCGATATGCAAAGTTTGTTGCCGAAAAATTCCATACAGGCCTCCTATCTCAAAGCCATCGCTTCTCGTTGTATCGATTCCATCTCACTGATCTTGGGGTTGTCGTAGGTCTTGACCGTCTCCCCCCTTGAATATCACGTAGACCATGCCATCATTGCGGTCGAGCTCTATCAACGCTCCGTTGGGGCAATACTGGTGAGTAACCATGTCGTGGTCGTGGAAAGTATCAATCATCGGTATTACAGCCATCAGTATGCCGCCACGCTCAAATGCCATCTTGCGGATTCGTTTTGCCATATCCGATCCTCCGCGCTTCTCGTCAAACCGAACGGCATTGTAAACGCTGCGCTCGGTAATGCCAAATGCTTTCGCGATAAATTCGCGGTCTTCTTTCGTAATGTGAATGTATTTCTTCATAGTCCCACTTATTTAATCATTTTATATTTGAGGGGTATGGGGAATCGAACCCCAACGCAAAAACCATTACCCCGGTGTCTTTCCACTCCGTCACCCGTCTCTTAACGCCTTCCGGGTTGTCACGCTTGGTTTTTCGTTATCTTTCAACACTTTCATCTATTGACGCCTTCTTACGGATCCAGCTTATTTTCTCACCTCGCCTGTCCTCGTATATTTCCGACTTACCCTCTATCGTTATCTCTCCATCTGTCATCGTCCATGAACAGTCGTAAACACAACTCTGTACATACCCCTTTACCAAGTCTCTGGCATGGCTCAACGTGCAGACAAATGTCCATTGGAAAACTGTACCGTCCGATCTGGTAAGTTTCACCTTCCACGTTCTCCTATTTCCTTTTCCCATAATCCCTATCCATTTATTTTACTGTTATTACTCTGCATTCTCAATCTTGAAAGAAAAGCCCTTATCCGTCAGAACTCGCTTTACAAAACTTAAATCGTATCTGTCAACCGGGAAAAATACTGCTTGGAAGTCCACACTTGGATAAGCCTTGATTGCTGTTTCTCCGGCCATTTTCTTAACCAATCCGTAAAGAAGTTCGGCTGTCCCGACCTTTGCTTGTGCGATGATTACTTTTGCTTTCATTTTCTTTAATCCTTAAAATTCATTACTCTCGCCCCTTTTTCATATATTTGGAGGCTCGTTCCTAATCGAACACGTTGCAAATATAGGTGATAATTTTCAACCAAACAAATATAACGGAAATAATTTTCAACTAATGGGGACAATTTTATCAAGGATACAGGAAATTGCTTTAAAGGAAGGGATAACTATCGGTGCCTTAGAACGTAATATAGGTGCAAGTAAAGGCGTTTTATCAAGAGCAATTAATAATGGTACAGATATTCAATCAAAATGGATTCAAATAATTGTTGAAAATTATCCCAATTATTCATCTGAGTGGTTATTAACAGGTCGTGGAGAAATGATCAAAACGAACGGTATCACACCGTCGCATTCCGTACTTGATTCGAATCCTAACGAGCATAAAAATAATGATTTACATCGAAACAAACAAGAAAAACGCACGCAATCCGTAGTGATTCCGGCAACAAAACAAGACGAAGGCATACCCCTCATTCCGATCGATGCGATGGCGGGAGCGCTTACATGCGAGCAGACAGCCCTCGAATACGAGTGCGAGCGTTATGTCGTGCCCATGTTCAAAGGTGCGGACTTCCTTATTCCCGTAAAAGGATCCAGCATGTACCCCAAATACAACTCCGGAGACATTGTCGCCTGCAAACGGGTCTCCATGACCGACATCTTTTTCCAGTGGAATAAGGTGTATGTAATCGACACCGATCAAGGCGCATTGATCAAGCGCATTAAACCCGGCAGTGCGCCCGACCGCATACTTATTGTTTCCGATAACGACAAATACGACCCCTTCGAACTGCCTTATTCGGCCATACACGCAGTTGCACTTGTTATCGGTGTCATTCGTCTCGAATAAATCGAAGCGTCCTGTTTATGGCCCTCATAAATCCCCTTTTATACCCCTATTTATCGGTGTTTCCCCCTCTTTCAGGGGTAAAAAGCACGCTAAGTGTCCGAATTTAGGGCAGATAACAAGCCGGTATTTAAAAATAGAGTGGTATTTTGGGGGGTACTATCGAATCAAAAAACGGGGGTATTTTTGAAAAAGTGGTATTTTACCCACTCTCCATGCGTACCCTAAAAACCCACTTTTGAATATCCAGTTACCTCAAATTGAATATCCACTTTGAATATCCACCTGAATACCCACCCATAAGAAATCGCCATTTTAGGCACAAAAAAGGAGGACATCCGACCTTCCACAACCGCATCACCAAAATGCCGTTAAATTTGCGCTCCAAACCCGTTCAGCATCATTCCTTAGAACAACCCCAAACCACCAGAAATAAGCATAGATTGCTTGATTATAGCCCATTTATTGCATACTGTGTCATTGCCAGACCAGCCCGACATGAAAGGAACAGCCGGTTTTGAATGAAAGAATGGCACTCAATACACCCGAAGGCGCTTGAATAGCGGCCGGTACGCTTTCAAATGCCCATTGACAAAGGATTTAGGGAAAAGAATAAAAAAGGGCGCAAATCGCATGATTACGCCCCATTAAATTATACGCAAATTATAAAGATCGTCGTTTTAAGCCTCGGAAATTATACCGAAATTATAGCAAATTATACGTTTCGTTTTATTGGCCCAATCAGGCAAATATCTATAACAAGCTAAACAACAAACAATTAAACAAGCTATTCACTATCTATCAATATACGCTTCGTTTTATGCCCCATATTTTCTTTTTATTGTGGGCCGGGTTGTATGTGTTCGGGGACGGCCGGTCGGGGTAGGTGTATGAAAAAAAGCGCCGGGGACATGTGTCTCCGGCGCTCGAGGGGGCGGCTACCTACTCTCCCGCTTGCGCAGTACCATCGGCGTGATCAGGTTTAACTTCTCTGTTCGGTATGGGTAGAGGTGGAGCCCTGATGCTATAACCACCTTAATTCTTTTTTTCGTCCTGGGCTTTTTCCGACTTTCCGGTTGTGCCCGTGGCGTGTGATTGACTTGGGGGAAACGAGTGAGGTATGGATTCCGCTCTGGTGACTTTCTTTTTGGGAAGTGTTGGGGTAATTAGTATTGCTCGACTTTGTCATTGCTGGCTTTACATCTGCAACCTATCTACGTCGTCGTCTTCGACGTCCCTCATGTGGAAATCTTATCTCGAGGCTGGCTTCGCGCTTAGATGCTTTCAGCGCTTATCCGTTCCCGACTTAGCTACTCTGCCATGCTCCTGGCGAAACAACAGATTGACCAGCGGTCAGTCCAACACGGTCCTCTCGTACTAGTGTCAGATCCTCTCAAATTTCCTGCGCCCACAACAGATAGAGACCGAACTGTCTCACGACGTTCTGAACCCAGCTCGCGTGCCACTTTAATGGGCGAACAGCCCAACCCTTGGGACCTTCTCCAGCCCCAGGATGTGACGAGCCGACATCGAGGTGCCAAACCGCTCCGTCGATTTGAGCTCTTGGGAGCGATCAGCCTGTTATCCCCGGAGTACCTTTTATCCTTTGAGCGATGGCTCTTCCATGCGAAACCACCGGATCACTATGCTCTAGTTTCCTACCTGATCGACTTGTAGGTCTCTCAGTCAAGCGCCCTTATGCCATTACACTCTGCGACCGGTTACCAATCGGCCTGAGGGCACCTTTAGAAGCCTCCGTTACGCTTTTGGAGGCGACCACCCCAGTCAAACTACCCACCAAACAATGTCCCCACTAGCGCGGGTTAGTAATCAAATAGCCAAAGGTCCGTATTTCAAGGTCGGCTCCACAAATACTGGCGTACCTGCTTCTTTGCCTCCGGACTATCCTACACATCGGATACCCAATTACAATGTTAAGTTGCAGTAAAGGTTCACGGGGTCTTTTCGTCCCGTTGCGGGTAATCGGCATCTTCACCGATACTACAATTTCACCGAGCTCACGGTTGAGACAGTGTCCGGATCATTACACCATTCGTGCAGGTCGGAACTTACCCGACAAGGAATTTCGCTACCTTAGGACCGTTATAGTTACGGCCGCCGTTTACTGGGGCTTCAATTCAAAGCTTCTTCTTGCGAATGACTTCTCCTCTTAACCTTCCAGCACCGGGCAGGTGTCAGGCTGTATACGTCATCTTGAAATTTTGCACAGCCCTGTGTTTTTGTTAAACAGTTGCCTGGACCTATTCTCTGCGCCCCGCCTTGCAGCGGGGACCCTTTTTCCCGAAGTTACAGGGTCAATTTGCCTAGTTCCTTAACCGTGAATCTCTCGAGCGCCTTAGTATGTTCTACTCGACCACGTGTGTCCGTTTGCGGTACGGGTACGATAAAAATATGTTTAGAGGATTTTCTTGGAAGCCTGTTTACCATCGCTATCCGATTGTCCGAGGACGCTCGGTACTGTCAAGTTCGACTGGCCGAACGGATTTGCCTATCCAGCCATTATCTACACTCTTTAACCTGCTATTCCGTCAGCAGGCGGATGTGTCACTTCTCCGTCTCCCCGTCACTCTTTATCGTAGTAACGGAATATTAACCGTTTCTTCCATCGGCTTCTCCTTTCGGATGATCCTTAGGGCCCGACTTACCCTGATCCGATTAGCGTTGATCAGGAATCCTTGGTCTTACGGCGAGGGGGTTTCTCGCCCCCTTTATCGTTACTTATACCTACATTTGCTTTTCCAGGGCCTCCAACATACCTCAAGGTATATCTTCGACGGCGACTGGAATGCTCCCCTACCAATAGTTCTATTCCATAGCTTCGGTAATATGCTTATGCCCGATTATTATCCATGCGGAGTCCCTCGACTAGTGAGCTGTTACGCACTCTTTAAATGAATGGCTGCTTCCAAGCCAACATCCTAGCTGTCTCAGGGTCTCTACTTCGTTTTATCTTCAACTTAGCATATATTTCGGGACCTTAGCTGATGGTCTGGGTTCTTTCCCTCTCGGACATGGACCTTAGCACCCATGCCCTCACTCCCGGGGTACCTGTAATAGTATTCGGAGTTTGTCAAGTCTTGATAGGCGTTGAAACCCTCGCGACTTATCAGTGGCTCTACCTCTATTACATACTGGCCCGAGGCTGCACCTAAATGCATTTCGGGGAGTACGAGCTATCTCCAAGTTTGATTGGCCTTTCACTCCTACCCACAAGTCATCCGAAAACTTTTCAACGTTTACCGGTGCGGTCCTCCAGTTAGTGTTACCTAACCTTCAACCTGCTCATGGGTAGATCACTTGGTTTCGCGTCTACTCATACCGACTATCCGCCTTGTTAGGACTCGCTTTCGCTTCGACTCCGCGACTGAATCGCTTAATCTGGCCGGTATGGGTAACTCGTAGGTTCATTATGCAAAAGGCACGCCGTCACCACACGTAGTGGCTCCGACCGCTTGTAGGCGAATGGTTTCAGGGTCTTTTTCACTCCTCTGTTCGAGGTTCTTTTCACCTTTCCTTCACAGTACTGGTGCGCTATCGGTCTCTCGGGAGTATTTAGCCTTACGGGATGGTCCCCGCTGATTCGTACCGGATTTCTCGTGTCCTGCACTACTCAGGATACCGACTGTCAAGCTCCGCATTTCGCCTACCGGATTATCACCGTCTCTGATCGTATTTTCCAATACTGTTCGGCTATGCTTCCTTTGTCCTTCTGTCGGTCCTTCTACCCCGGCCCCGCCGAAACGGAACCGGTTTGGGCTCTTCCGCGTTCGCTCGCCACTACTTGCGGAATCATTCTTATTTTCTCTTCCTACGGGTAATGAGATGTTTCAGTTCCCCGCGTTTGCTTACCGCTTGGCGGTATATCAACTTGCGTTGATGGGTTGCCCCATTCGGAAATCTGCGGGTCACAGGATATTTGCTCCTTACCGCAGCTTTTCGCAGCTTATCACGTCCTTCTTCGCCTCCGAGAGCCTAGGCATCCACCTTTCGCCCTTGTTTACTTCCTGCGTCTCTCCGTCTTTCGACGGGAGCGGGATACATACTTGCTCTTCTCGTTTCTTGTCCCAATATGTCAATGTACTCGTGCTTGTGTAAAAGCTCGTGGAGAATAACGGATTCGAACCGTTGACCCTCTGCTTGCAAAGCAGATGCTCTAGCCAGCTGAGCTAATCCCCCCCTTTCCTTATTCAGGGTAGTCCCAGGCAGATTTGAACTGCCGACCTCTACATTATCAGTGTAGCGCTCTAACCAACTGAGCTATGGGACTGTCAAATTTGCCTCGGTCCTTCCGGACTTGGTCGCTTCTCCGCTGCCGCGATTCCCCGACAGCGTGTATCGTGTATAGACTTTTGCAGTACAAGACGATTTCAACGTCTTTTCCTTTGCTTTCGCTCGTTTTCTCCAGAAAGGAGGTGTTCCAGCCGCACCTTCCGGTACGGCTACCTTGTTACGACTTAGCCCCAGTTACCGATTTTACCCTAGGACGCTCCTCGCGGTTGCATACTTCAGGTACTCCCGGCTTCCATGGCTTGACGGGCGGTGTGTACAAGGCCCGGGAACGTATTCACCGCGCCATGGCTGATGCGCGATTACTAGCGAATCCAGCTTCATGGAGTCGAGTTGCAGACTCCAATCCGAACTGAGACAGGGTTTGGAGATTCGCGCGGCGTCGCCGCCTGGCTGCTCTCTGTCCCTGCCATTGTAACACGTGTGTCGCCCCGGACGTAAGGGCCGTGCTGATTTGACGTCATCCCCACCTTCCTCGCGGCTTACGCCGGCAGTCTCGATAGAGTCCTCAGCTTTACCTGTTAGTAACTATCAATAAGGGTTGCGCTCGTTATGGCACTTAAGCCGACACCTCACGGCACGAGCTGACGACAACCATGCAGCACCTCGACAGCGACCATTGCTGGCTATATGGTTTCCCATATATTCCCCTGTCGTTTGAGCCCGGGTAAGGTTCCTCGCGTATCATCGAATTAAACCACATGTTCCTCCGCTTGTGCGGGCCCCCGTCAATTCCTTTGAGTTTCACCGTTGCCGGCGTACTCCCCAGGTGGAATACTTAACGCTTTCGCTTTACCGCTTACATTATATCGCAAACGGTGAGTATTCATCGTTTACTGCGTGGACTACCAGGGTATCTAATCCTGTTCGATACCCACGCTTTCGTGCTTCAGCGTCAGTTATAGTATGGTATGCTGCCTTCGCAATCGGAGTTCTGCGTGATATCTATGCATTTCACCGCTACACCACGCATTCCGCATACTTCCGCTACACTCAAGGTAACCAGTTTCAATGGCAGTTCGCCAGTTAAGCTGACGCATTTCACCGCTGACTTAATCACCCGCCTACGCACCCTTTAAACCCAATAAATCCGGATAACGCTCGCATCTTCCGTATTACCGCGGCTGCTGGCACGGAATTAGCCGATGCTTATTCTGATGGTACTTGCAATATCCTACTCGTAGAACACTTTACTCCCATCTAAAAGAGGTTTACAACCCATAGGGCCGTCTTCCCTCACGCGACTTGGCTGGTTCAGGCTCTCGCCCATTGACCAATATTCCTCACTGCTGCCTCCCGTAGGAGTCTGGTCCGTGTCTCAGTACCAGTGTGGGGGACCTTCCTCTCAGAACCCCTATCCATCGTCGCCTTGGTGGGCCGTTACCCCGCCAACTAGCTAATGGAACGCATGACCGTCCGCAACCGATTCGCATCTTTAAATCTTCACACTTCTGTGCAAAGAGTACCATGCGGTATTAGTCCGGATTTCTCCGGGTTATCCCCCTGTTGCGGGTTGGTTCCATACGCGTTACTCACCCGTGCGCCGGTCGCCATCTTTTGAAGCAAGCTTCAAAAATGCTGCCCCTCGACTTGCATGTGTTAGGCCTGTCGCTAGCGTTCATCCTGAGCCAGGATCAAACTCTTCGTTGTATTATTTCTTTTTTTCTATAATTCCATCGAAAACTTTGCCTTCTCTCCCTCTAAGGGAGCGGCTCGCGATTCGCCGGTTTTGACGTTGACTTTTTTTACTCGTCTCGTACTACTTTGTCTATCATTCTCTCAAAGATCTTTCGCTCTTTCCTCACCGCTTCTCTCGCAGTGCGTATCGGTTATTCCCGAAAAGCGAGTGCAAAGATAGAGCCTTTCTTTTTCCCTACCAAATATTTTTGCTACTTTTTTTCATCTTTTTTTGTTCAAATCCGCAATAACCTAATAACCACTTTATTATATCGCAATATTTTTTTTGCCCTATACTCATTCTTTTTGGCGGGAATCGCAAATATACCCCTAAAATCCCCTCCTCGCAAATTTATTCCCATGTTCCTTAACATCGCTTTATAACATATCCACCCCCCTCTCTCCCACACCCATTATTGACCTCCACACATATTCCATACCAACCTCCTCGCTCATTAAATAGCCCAAAACAAAACTATCAATACACAACCCCCTTATACAGGTTGGGCTGCAAAAACACTTTGCAGCCCAACCTAAGTATTTATCTCGCTAATTTTCTTTTTCTATATATTCCGTAATAAAACGAGCGACCTGATCCATCAACCACTTCGGCGTAGATGTCGCTCCACATATACCTATACTGCTACGACCATGAAGCCACGCCGTATTTATCTCGGCGACATCACTGACCATGTAAGTGTTCGGATTTTCTTTACGACACTCTTCATAAAGGACTTTTCCATTAGACGATTTGTGTCCGCAAACAAAAAGCACTAAATCATGTCGACGCACAAAATTGCGGATATTGGGGATACGGTTTGCGACCTGCCGGCAAATGGTATCATGATACTCGGGGGGCAGATCCCCGTTACGACGGGTAATTTCATTCACTACCGATTGAAGGCCTTCGACCGATTTCGTAGTCTGAGAATAAAGTCGTATTTTCTTTGAAAAATCTATTCGATCGAAATCTTCAACCCCTTCTATCACGACAGCATGGCCGTCGGTCTGCCCCACCAATCCGTTCACCTCGGCATGGCCCCGTTTTCCGTATATAACAATCTGTTCTTTTTCAGGATCGCTCTGCTCATACGATTGTTTGATCTTACGCTGCAACTGCAAAACCACCGGGCATGTGGCATCGATGATTTCTATACGGTTCTCCCGTGCTATACGATAGGTCTCGGGCGGCTCACCGTGCGCCCGTAAAAGTACTTTCACATCATGCAACCGGGCAAACGTTTCGTGATCGATCGTAACAAGCCCCTTTTCCTGTAACCGGACAACTTCGCTATTGTTATGCACAATGTCTCCGAGACAGTAAAGACGCCCCGTCTTCGCCAGCTCTTCTTCGGCCTTACGTATGGCATTGACAACGCCAAAACAAAAACCCGAATTTTCGTCTATCTCTATTCGTGTCATATCACTCTTCTTTTTCAAGACCGGCCGCCCGACGATATTGTTGCATAAGCCATGCGTCTTGTTGCGCCAATGTCATGTAAGAATTATCGAGCAAAATGGCATCGTCGGCCCTGCGCAAAGGATCGACAGAGCGAGTTTCATCAATACGATCCCGCTCTTTCACATTGTGCAACACCTCATCGAACGATACTTCCTGACCTTTTGCCCGAAGCTCATCGACCCGTCTCCGTGCCCGCACTTCGGGCGACGCTGTAAGAAAAATTTTAAGCTCGGCATCGGGAAATACGACAGTTCCGATGTCTCTGCCGTCCATAACAATACCTTTTTCTTTTCCCAATGCTTGTTGCAAGACAACCAATTTACTCCTGACAAAACCGACTGCCGCTACATAACTTACCTTATCCGACACCGCCATATTACGAATTTCCCGTTCTACATTCCGGCCATTCAACAATGTTTCCGGCCGGCCGGTATCGGGATTCAAAGTAAACGAAATGTCTATATCATCGATCCGTTGATGCAAAACATCGACCTGCAAAACGCCTCCGTCGAAAAGGCCCTGTTCGATACAATAAAACGTTACCGCCCGATACATGGCTCCGCTATCGATATACACATATCCTATTTTCCGTGCCAACTCTTTGGCCATCGTACTTTTTCCGCACGAAGCGTAACCGTCGATCGCAATGACTATCTTACGAGGTTGCATAGCTTTTATCTATTATATATTATCTAAGGAATTGAGAGATATCGGCTGTAATATTTGTCATGAAAGTAAATCCGTTGGCATGATGTTGGGCCATCGAAACCCCGATACCGAACATTTTCACCCTGACACCCGCCCCTGCCGTAAAGCCCGATAAAATACGGCGACCGGCCGTTGTCATATCACTTTTCCGCTTATAATCATATCCTATCGCCAAATAAAAATTCTGACTGGGTATATAATCGACACCGAATACCAAATGCCGAAACAAATTAGACGCAAAATTATCTTTTACTTCCAGTTCTCCTGCATCGTTCACCTTCTCAAACGGCAGATGCCAACGGGTAAGATGTTGAGCCGTAATCGAGAACCGGAACGGCACATTATGCAGTGTTTTTGAAAATCCAAGTTGAATATCCCAGGGCATCGCAATATTCTCGGTATCATATTTTTTCAGCTGACCTCCGAGATTTTTGATAACCAACGAAAGAGACAGTTCTTTCTCTACATGATAATAATTGATACCCAAGTCGAAAAACATCGCCAACGCCGTGTAACTCTCATACGATGAATAGAGCAGCTTGGCTTGTATGCCTCCACGAAGGGAGGAGGTAATATCATGGGCGTAGAGACCGCTCAATAAAATATCTTTCGGGCTGAAAGAACCCGTAATGACTCCCGTAGCATCGGTTTGTTTCATCGTACCGTATCCGGCAAACTGTAACCCCAACGCCCAAGTACCGTGTTTGCGGGCGGCTTGAGCATACGATACGCCGCCCAAATTGATTCCCGCCACATACCGCATATAATTGGCCGCCATCTGCATACTCATTTCCTGGCCCATCAACGCCGGATTGTGATACATGACAGTGATGTCTTCTTCCACAATAGAAATATTATTGCCCCCCAAAGCGTTGATATGCGAAGAAACCGGCAGATTGAGTACATCGAAAGAACTTTTGCCTTCTTGCGCCTGCATGCAACAAAGCGGCAAAAGTGCGACACCAATGGCAAAAGCCCTTAGATAACGAATAAAGGGTCGTACTCTCATAACGCGTTCAAAGATACATAATCTTTTTGTATAACGGGAAAAAGTGCATCGAAGTATAGCAGGAATCATTTTTAATGATTCTTTTTTCTCTGACTTTGCCGGCAAATACAAAAGAAAAACGTACTTTTGGGAAACCGTTTTTCCATCATTTTATTCACTATATTTGTCATGCACACACCTGAGGAATTTATCGCTATCGTACAAAAATCTATCGAATCCATCGCATACCCACAAGAACCGGCAGAGCTATATAACCCCATACGTTATGAATTGTCATTGGGCGGGAAACGCATACGTCCCGTCCTGACCCTACTGGCCTGCGAACTTTTCGACGGAGACTACCGCAATGCCCTCGATGCCGCTACCGGTATCGAAATTTTCCACAATTTCACGTTGTTGCACGACGACGTCATGGACAAAGCCGACATACGCCGGGGAAAACCTACCGTACATGTCAAATGGAATGAAAACACCGCCATTTTATCGGGCGATGCCATGCAGATCATCGCTTTCATGCATATGATGAAAACGCCGGAGAAATCCCGAAAAGCCGTATGCGACGTTTTCCTGAAAACCTCTCTTGAAATATGCGAAGGACAACAATACGATATGGAATTTGAATCCCGGAACGATGTAAAGGAAGAAGAATATCTCGACATGATACGCCTGAAAACAGCCGTGCTTCTGGGAGGAGCTTTAAAAATAGGGGCGCTTATCGCCGGAGCCAGTAAAAACGACGCAGACAAAATTTATAAATTCGGAGAAAACATCGGCTTGGCATTCCAGTTGCGAGACGATTACCTCGACGTCTACGGCGACCCCGAGATTTTCGGGAAAAATATCGGCGGAGACATTCTCAACAACAAAAAAACATATATGCTCATCAACGCCTTGCGATTATCCGAGGGGAAAGATCACGACGAACTGACAAAATGGATTTCGAGCACAGATTACGAGCCAGCCGAAAAAATAGCCGCCGTAACAGCTCTTTACAACCGGCTGGGCATCGACCGTCTCTGCCTCGAAAAAATAGAAAGTTATTACTCTCTGTGCTTACAACAACTCAACTCTCTGACAGTCGACGCCGCACGAACGGTACAATTACGGGAACTAGCCGCCAGACTGATGGAACGTAACGTATAGCCCGATATGCTTTTCGACACCCATACACATATTTATCTGCCCGAATTCGACAACGACCGCGACGATGTCGTACATCGGGCATTGGAAAACGGCGTTACCCGACTGATGTTACCCAATGTCGACCTCGACACCATCGATGCGTTACAGCATACGCTCAATGCCTACCCCGACATGTGCTCGGCCGCAATGGGATTGCACCCGACCTCCGTAACCGAAAACTATCGGAAAGACCTCGATCACATTTTCGAAATACTCGACACAAATTCATATCAGGCCGTTGGAGAGATAGGCATAGATCTTTACTGGGACAAGAGCTATCAAAAGGAGCAAATCGATGCATTCGAAATGCAAATCCGATACGCCGCCCAACGCTCACTACCCGTCATCATACATTGCCGGGAAGCACTCGACTCCATACTGCCGGTCTTGCACAAGTTATCGCATCTCGATGTGCGAGGCGTATTCCATAGTTTCAGCGGCTCGTCGGAAGAGCTTTCGAGAATTTTCGAATCGGGCGATTTCTACATCGGCATCAACGGTATCGTTACTTTCAAAAAAAGCTCTCTACGAGAGACTCTTTCGGTAATTCCTCTCGACCGCCTCTTGCTCGAAACCGACGCCCCCTACCTTGCACCAGTACCTTATAGGGGAAAAAGGAATGAACCGGCATTCGTCCGGCACACGGCAGAATTTATCGCTAACGAATTACACATGGAAACCCTCGAAATAGAAACGATTACCTACAAAAACGCCTGTCGGCTATTTAATCTCCCTGCCGAATAAATGCAAACTACGAGGCAATGGGAAATTAGATATATTAAAATATGTAAAATTCTTTTTGCGAATACATAAAATAGCTACTTTTGTGGCGTCTTAAAAGATGGCGATGTAGTGTAGTGGCCTAGCACGTATCCCTCTCACGGATGAGACCCGGGTTCGATTCCCGGCTTCGCTACAAAACCTTACAATTTCGATTGTAAGGTTTTTTCTTTTTATACTCTTAAATCAAATCGATGAGAAAGCATCTGCAACTGAAAGACGACGAAGGAGTTCCCGCCTCATTGCTTTTCATTATGGCCTGTATGGCTGCCGTCTCGGTAGCAAATATCTATTATTGCCAACCGCTCCTCTCTCTGATGGGAAATGACCTCGGCATCGATGAATGGAGAGCAAGCCTCATTGCCATGATTACACAAGTAGGGTATGCCTGCGGATTATTTTTCATCATACCCTCGGGCGATAAATTCGACCGCAAGAAAATCGTCTCATACAGTTTCTCCATACTGACAATAGCCTTGCTATGTATTGCACTGTCGAACAATTTCCACGCGGTAATGGCCGCGTCGTTTACCGTAGGAGCCTGTTCGGTCATGCCGCAAATATTCATTCCCATTGCCGCCCAATACTCCCGACCGGAGAAAAAAGGCGCCAACGTGGGCCTTATCGTTTCGGGGTTACTTACCGGCATTCTCGCTTCGCGCGTAATAAGCGGACTGGTAGGAGAATGGCTGGGCTGGCGTTCGATGTACGTTATCGCTGCCATTGTCATGTCATTATGTACGCTCATCGTATGGCGTATCATGCCTTACACCGAAAACAATTATACCGGCTCGTACAAGAGATTGATGCATTCCTTATTCGCCCTTATACGCGAATACAAACTTCTGCGTATTTGTGCCCTACGGGCAGCCTTTGCATTCGGCTCGTTCCTTGCATTATGGGCTTCTCTTACGTTTAAAATGGAACAAGCTCCGTTCTATGCAGGCAGCGATGTCGTAGGGTTGCTGGGATTATGCGGCGTCGCCGGGGCAATGTCTGCATCGGTTGTAGGCCGTCTTGTTTCCCGCATCGGCGTACGCAACTTCAATCTTTTAGGCGCGGCTCTCATGCTCTCGGCATGGATTATAGCTTATCTTTGGGGAAACACATACACGGCCATCATTATAACCATACTTATTCTCGATATCGGTATGCAGTGCATACAACTAAGCAATCAGACCGTCGTCTTTTCCCTCAATACCAAAGCATCGAACCGGATCAACACGATTTTCATGACAAACTATTTCATCGGAGGCTCTTTGGGAACATTCCTATCGGGAAGCGCATGGAGTATGGCTGGTTGGAGCGGAGTAACAATCGTGGGTATCGGTTTGGCTTTTTGTTCTCTGTGCATCACCCTATTTTCAAAACAATAATTCTTTTCAAATAATCCCAACTATCCACGCATTGCTTTAAACTCTTTTTTCCTCATCACATATACTATAAAAAAAGATGCTCCGCATCATAATGCAGAGCATCTATCTCACTAATAAAAGAGATCTTTACTTTTTACGATTGGACATTTTCTCGCCATTGATCGTAACATTCTTGATTTTAAGCCCGTCGATCAAATCGGCTTTCAGCACTCCGTCCTTAGCGGCCGTAATATCGAGATTTTCAAACGTAAAATCCGACAAGAAATAATCATCGGAACGATTTACATCGAAAAAGACGTTACACTTCAACTTGATATTACGCATCGTTATGTTGTTGGAATAAGAATAAGGGGTATCTTCCCGGCCTTGAAGATCGAAAAATTGACGCCAGGGTTTTACATACAAGAAACTACGGGCATCGCCTTCGATATCTTCAACGAGAATATATTCATATTTTTGCGGAGTATCGGGACGCATCTTCAACCACAACAGACGCGAAGCATTCGATATTTTAATACGGCGCAAAATGATATTGCGGTCATGAATCGACTCACTACCACAAGTAAGAGCGCTATGACAATAACCATACACGCAATCTTCGACAATGATGTTGTAATTTCCTCCGTTATTCTCGTCTTTGTCGGCCCAAGGACCTTTGCCACCTTTAAGAGCAATAGCATCATCGTTTACAGAGAGGTAACACCCTTTCACCAAAACATTGGTACAAACATCGATATCGATTGCATCGGAACTGGGAGCTTTTACAGGTGCCGAAGGCGCATATATATAGAGATTGAGCAATTTCACATTCTCGCATTTATAAAGATGCGTCGTCCAGAAAGGTGAATTCATAAGACGCACCCCTTCCAGTTGCACATCCTTACAATTAGAAATATATACAAGACGAGGACGCAACTCATCCATATTGGTGCATTTGGGTATCACTTTACGACGCAACCAGAACGATTTCCAATAACGCAAACCGTTACCGTTTATAGTACCTTTTCCCGATATGGTAAAGCCATTTACACCATCGGCATTTACCAAAGCGGCAAAATATTTCAGCGATTGTCCCTCAATGCGGGTATTTACAATAGCAAAATTACTGATATCGTCGCTGCCTTTGAGGACTCCTCCCTCCTCGATATGCAAATGGGTACCGGGCTTGAAGAAAAGAGAACCGCTAAGGAAAGTGCCTTGGGGAACAACGATTACACCACCGCCGTCGGCCGCCGCTTTATCGATAACAGACTGAATAGCTTCGGTTTGAAGCAGATTGCTATCATTGGCCGCAACCCCATAATCGGTGATGCGGTAAGCTTTGCCCAGCTTGGCAATATCGACTGGAGTATTCTTATAAAACCAATCGGGAATAGGTGTTCCGTCAGGAAATTTCTCTTTGGCCGTTACATTCAAGCACAAAAGCAAAGAGACAAACAGAAAAATTTGTTTCATGGATTTTCTTTTTTGATAAATATTCAATGTATACTTCGTTTTCGCAAGCCAGAGCAAATTCGTATGGTCGGTCATACCCTTCCCCAAACAGATCTCCCGACAAAGATAACAACTTCACGGCATAACCGCCAAATTTCCTGCCGCAAAAATATCTGACAGATTCGACCCTCCACACACATCTGTATTTTGGGGATACATCACACGTTTGTTCGCAACATGCCGATTACTCTGTATATATTATATATATCGTCTCGGGCAATCGAAAAAGGTGCAAATCGATCATCATTGAAAGAACGGCAAAGCAATCCGTCTTCCTGCTGATAAATCAACCGGAAGATCAATCCTGTACTCATTGTATCTATAACATAAGGACTACCGTTCATAATAGGTGCATTTTCGGGCACTTCGACAAGCGCCAGCATATCGCCCGGTTTAAAATCGGGCAGCATCCAGTCGCCCGACACCTCATACACGAGATTATATTTTGAAAATTGTTTTATAACAGATGAATACCGAATATTTTTTGCATTTTTTTTCACATAATCATATACATCTACATTCTTTTCATAATAAATCTCTTTTGGCAACACTGGAACTTTATAATCACCCATATCACCGAGACCCGTCAACAACCATTTTGCCGATATGTCTTTATAAGTTTTGATAATAGATACCAGCACGATAATGTCGGATTGTATACCCCGCAAAAACACCTCCTTCAAGGCACTTTCGGGAACATTTATTGCATGAGCAAACTCTTCTTCGGTCAGCCCCTTGTTTATTATGACATTCTTTATCCGCTCTATAATCCCATTGTCGGGCAACCAGCCGACAGACATCGAATCCAGCGCCGGAGACAGAAGCTTCATTTCATTTTCGGTTCTGCTTATAACACTTTCCGATATTAAATTCGAAACCTCATGGTATGGCAAATCCCTATACTTGGGTCCTTCACCGGTAAGTAACCACAACCGGCTATACCTATTATATCGAGAAAGTATTTTATCGGCCATTCTATCGGTAATCTTCTTTATTTTTCCCGATTGTAAATCATATATTTGGGTAGGCGTAGCCCCTATGCTCTCGGCAAACTGTTTTGCATTCAGTCCTACATCCGTGATTAATTGGAGTATAATTTCTTTTGTTTCCATAATATAGTTAAATATAATTATTTTATATACGAAATATAGTAAATATATTGATTATATTTATATCTTTGCTACAACATCAATCAAAACAATCGCACAAAATAAATGTACTTACTATATTTTTCTGACAAAATAAACAAAAAATCTTTATTCTGCAAATAGAAACATTCGGTTTTAAGAATTAAAAGCACTAAAAAATATTATTCCATTACATACCGAATATATCAAAATAGCCCCCCAAAACAATATAGTAAAAAGCATTCATCTCGATATTACTTATTTTATAACGATTAAAATTTACAATTATGACAAAGAAAGAAATGGCAGACTATTTAGTCGCAAATCAAAAACCTTTATGGCAATCAGCTTTTTACTTAACCAAGAACGAAGATGATGCTTCTGATTTAACACAATCGGTCTTTTTAAAAGCCCTTTGCAATTTCGAAAAATTTACCGATTCGACCAATCTCGGAGGCTGGCTATATACAATCATGAGAAACCTTTTCATCAACCAATGCAGGAGTGCCGACCAAGTCCGCATATCAAGAAGCGACAAAGAATACGAAACTGCCCCGAACGATCTTATGTACGGAACCTCCGAGTCGGCCGACTCCCGTTGCACCATGCAGGACATCGAACATGCCATAGACATATTAAACAAAGAATACAGTATTCCTTTTCGCATGTATGTATCGGGATATAAATACCAAGAGATTGCCGACAAGATGAATATCCCCCTCGGTACGGTAAAAAGCCGCATCTTTATCGCCAGGAAAAAAGCACAAGCCTATCTGACGGAAAAACCGACCGCTAAAAGTACAACCCACAAACTCGTCATCAAAAACGCCCAATCGACACTCTTCTCCAACGGGAATCGAATGGATCAGAAATTCTAATATAACTTCCCAACAAAAAGAAACGGCAAGTCTTTCCGAATGTTCGAAAGGCTTGCCGTAGACTGTAATAATACACATACATCGCAAAAAGAGAAAACTAATCCCCTGCAATTACATTACGTTTCTTCGTCTTAACAGGAATCTGATAGTAAAGCGAATAGGTAAAATCAAAACCTCCGCTGCGTTTTCCCATACCGGGAATTATCCACGGACGGGTCGTCTCATCGTTCTTGGCTTTGAGCAAGACTTTATATCGCACCGAAAAACCCATTTTAAGCCCCTTGTACAGATTTACCCGGATACCAGCAAGCGGCTCCAACCATTGAGCCCGCGAATGGCAATCGTAAATGGCAGCCTTATTATTGGTTCCCCAATACCCCGAACTGAGGTCTATATCGGTAATATCATAAGAAAAGACCGAGAATCCATACAACAACCCCATATAGATATACCCCGGAGCTGTGGAATTATAATTGAAATTATAAAGTACCCCCAAACGGTTGTATAACGTCGGCGATACTTTATAAGTAAAATTCCCATCATCAGGCGTATTGTCGGCCCACCCGATGCCCGTTTCCCAAATCGGGAAAAACCGATTATGGAAACTCACTTCGAGAGATACCTGATAATTGGCATACTGCTGCCCGAACAGCGAAACGACCGGCTGAAAAAGGTCAACACCGACAATCAGCCCGTCCAACAACGGATAACGATAAAGTGAACCGTCTTCAAGACGCTTGCTTTTTTGCTTTTCAGCCGCCGATAATGATATTCCCGACAATAGCAACATCACCACAGCACACAATATACTCAAGAAACGATTACTCGACCACATAATAATAGAGACGAACGTTTTCGACATCTTGATTATCTACCTCGGAAGTCATCAACTCGGCATCGACGATTTGCCACGTCGTATACCGAAAATCATCGATGACATAATTATACATAGCTCCGCATTCGGCCGACTCAAACTCGATATAGGTATGATACACGAATGTGAGCGTATCTCTTTTATACCGGGGATTGAGGTTATACTGGTCATAACGTATGACATATTGCGTCGTATCACGGTCGCTACGCAAAGTAGCCCGAAACGAAGATATATTGGCCGTATCGACAAGAAGCGAATCTTTGAACTGCCCCACCCCGTAAACCGACACCGAATCTATAACCACTTTTGCCGCCGAATCGCCGTATGCGTAAAAAGCCGCATTGAATATGCTGGTTTTACTTTCGAGACAAGCCTCGGTATTGCAGGCAACAGAAAAAAGCATAGGCAACATACACGTGAAAAGCACGCCGAAAGCCCTCATCCTGCCGGCAATCCTACGCTTCAATATACGATATTTACGCCAATCGATCATCTATATCTTTTTCTATATTATAATGGTTACGTCCCGGAGCATTGCGGGAAATAAGTTCTCCCAAAAAGCCCGACAGGAAAAGCAGTGTGCCCAATATCATCATGGTAAGGGCGATAAAAAAGTAAGGCGAGTCGGTTACCAGGCGATAAGGCATATCATGCCATAAGGCATAAAGCTTATAAGCACCGACGGCAACTGCCGCAAAAAAGCCGATAACAAACATGAGGCTGCCCAACAAGCCGAAAAAATGCATGGGTTTTTCCGAAAATTTGGAAAAGAACCACAAAGTCATCAGGTCGAGATAACCGTTTATAAAGCGGCTCATACCGAATTTCGTCTTCCCGTACTTGCGGGCCTGATGATGCACGACTTTCTCCCCGATACGGGAAAAGCCGGCACTTTTTACCAAGAATGGTATATCCCGGTGCATATCGCCATAGACCTCGATATGTTTCACGACTTCATTGCGATAGGCTTTCAAGCCGCAATTGAAATCATGCAAATGAATGCCTGTAATCATGCGTGCCGTCGCATTGAACAGTTTTGTCGGAAGCGTTTTAGACAAAGGGTCGTAACGTTTCTTTTTCCACCCCGAAACCATATCGTACCCCTCGACGGTAATCATTCGGTAAAGTTCCGGAATTTCATCGGGACTGTCTTGCAAATCGGCATCCATCGTAATGACCACATCGCCTTGCGCTCGGGTAAAACCGGTATGCAATGCAGGAGATTTTCCATAATTACGACGGAATTTCACTCCTTTCAGACAAGGATTTTCGGCTTTAAGCGACTCTATCACCCGCCAAGAATCATCGGTACTCCCGTCATCGATAAATATGACTTCGTAAGTAAAGCAGTTCGAGTCCATGACTCGGGTTATCCATGCCGACAATTCGGGCAACGACTCAGCCTCATTGTACAAAGGAACGATTACGGATATATCCATGATAGTTATTTAGATTTTTGGAAATGGTAGTACATGCATACAAAAAGAGCGACAAATATCGACAGAAGCGAACCGAGAAAGACTTTTGTCCAAATCATCTGGAAAACCAACTCAATAGCTGTGGGAAGTGCACCATGCTCAAATCCCGAACGCATCGTCGCTATGAAATCACTCATTTCGGGAGAATCGAGTTCGGCGCTTTCCAGGACTTTCAACATAGCATCGATCTGCTCAGGAATAAAATCGGGATCGATATACTGGCAATACACATACTCTCCCAATCCGCTGATAAGCGCAGCGAAAAAAAACACGCATATACCCAAGAGCCATAGAATGACAAAGCGGCAAGGCCAACCCTGCCGACGCACAAAATGGCTCATAATAAGATATACGGCCGCAGGTGTTGCTATGAGCAAAAGGGCACCCAACGTATTGAATATAGAAGCATATCGACTCCATACCGAAAAAAGGAAAGTCATAAAAAGATACACCCCCATATAAATGCCATATTGCATCGCACAGAAAGTCAATGTCTTTTTGGGTTGCTCAACCATAAACGATTTTTATTTATTATATTGTACAAAGGTATGATTTTTACCGTAATTGCATCGGATCACAGCCATAAATATACAACACATATTTTTATCGGCTCAAAAATCGAGCAGAAAAGAATCTTACACAGAACTATAAATAAGCGACTTACAAAAAAGAGCTTCATTTTTTTGTAAAGAATCGCTTGCAGGTATAAAAAAATTACCTACTTTTGCGGCGGGTAAGTCCTACACGGCCAGCTCCCTGTCAATCCCCCCAGGGCTTGACCGCAGCAAGGGTAGCAGGTCGTAGCGGCGCGATGTAGATCGCTTACCCGCTTGCCGATATAGCTCAGTTGGCCAGAGCACGTGATTTGTAATCTCGGGGTCGAGGGTTCGAATCCCCCTATCGGCTCAAAAAGGAAAAACGGTCAGATGCATTGCATCTGACCGTTTTTCCTTTTAAATTCACTTATCGGAACAAGCCTTTAACTGATTCCTCACGGGATAAGCATACATTTCGAGCAAACGCTCCCGCAAAAAAGACTCATCTTTGCCCGGTATATCTATTTTATCAATACGGCTTTGCAAATAACGATCAAATTCATCTTTCTCTTTCCCGGTATAACAGCCCGACATCGAGCCTTCTCCCCACAATTCGTCATAAGCGGCATAATTTCCCGGATATAAACGATAATGAGTATGTATCGACTTGTCGATAATATGTCCGACAGCGACGGCCAACTCCGAACGGGGAGTTCCGTCAGGTATCTGTTCAAGAAGAGAATTGATAGGAGAAGCCGCCTCGAAATGTATGCGACCTTTATACCCCGTAATACCGGTAGCCATATTTTTCAAATCATCGGAAGGCTGTTTCTTGTATCCGGCATCATCGCGTTTGAGCTGCATCTCCTGCGCTTTGAGATAATCACAAGGGTCGTATTCATAAGAAATGGCAACCGGCACGAGATTCAAAGCCCGGATATTGGAAAGGAAATCTCCCCCACCACTTAAAGCAAACATCTTCACGAGGCTTTCCTGCGTGCGGTCGTCGGAGTTCTTAGCCCGACCTTCCCGTTGGGCAATCCATATCGACTGTTTTTTATCTCGTATGGCATAGTGCATATAGGCTGAAAGGCGGCAGGATACTTCGAGCATCTGTCGACGGGAAACGCTTCGATTGACGATAAAACTTTTATTTAGCCGCACAAAATCGACAATCCACGGATAAATCAGCAAATTATCTCCTATAGCTATTTCACAAGTATCAAACTCATTAACATGCAACACGACATTGAGAAAAGCCGAGTCGAGCGTGATATCCCGGTGATTGGATATGTAAGTATAACACCCTTGTGACGAAAGTCCGGAAAAACCGGCATGAGTAAGTCCGGCCGACGTATTCTTTGCCAACGCATTCAGAAATGGCAAAGCCAACTGCAACTGGAAATCATCGACGGTACGGCAGGCCGACAATGTGTGCAAAAACGCTTCCGTATCGGGAACTACATAAGCTATGGCCTTACAGAAAAGCTCCTCCTTACACAATCGCTCCGCTGCCGCCGCAACTTCTTCTCCTTCATAGGGACGTATCTCATCGAAATCGAATGTCTGTTCCATAAAATATCGGGAATTGGAATTTTTTCTTGCAATCTTCAACGGTGTGATAATTCCGTCTCAATCAACTCGGTCAACACGCTTTTCATATCAAGACCGGCTGCACGCACCTGCTGGGGAATAAAGCTGGTAACAGTCATGCCGGGTGTCGTATTGACTTCGAGCAAATAAGGCGTGCCGTCTACGATGATATAATCGGCCCGGATAATTCCTTTGCAGCCTATACTGTCATAGATGCGGGCAGTAAGTTCTTGTATCTCGCGGGTCAAAGCATCGGAAATACGAGCAGGAGTAATCTCCTCGACCCTCGATGCCGTGTATTTGGCTTCATAATCGAAAAATTCATTTTTACTGATTACTTCCGTTACCGGCAATGCAGTCATTCCCGACTGTGTCTTATAACAACCGCAAGAGACTTCCGTACCCGACAGGAACGACTCGACAAGTACCTCGCCGTCATCTTCGGCACGGGCAGCTGCTATGGCAGGAAGTACCTCATCGAGGTTTTTCACTTTGGTCGTACCGAAACTCGACCCCCCTTGATTGGGCTTGATAAAGCAAGGAAAACCTACCGCATCGGCGACCTGTTGCGGAGTAACCTCTTCACCAGCTCCGATACGCAATGCCTTGGCAACATGAAAACCAAGCTGGGAAAGGAAGCGGTTGCAGACAAACTTGTTGAAAGTAAGCGCAGCGGCAAACACCCCGCAACAAGAATAAGGAATGCCCAACATATCGAAATAACCCTGCAAAATACCATTTTCTCCGGGATCGCCGTGTATGGTTATATAAGCCAAATCGAAAAGAATCTTTTCTCCGCCATACACAAACGAAAAATCACTGCGATCGATATCTATCGGACTTTCTCCGTCGAGCTCCACCGTCCAACGATCACGCTCTATATCCACCAGATAAATGGCATAACGTTCGGCATCGAGAAATGATGCGATTCCCTGCGCACTATGACGCGAAACGACATTCTCGGAAGAATATCCCCCGAAAACTACGGCAATATTACGTTTTTTCATTGTTTTACCCAAAATAATTGCACTCTATATAATTTGTGATAAATCTTATATTCAACCGATTACTTCTCTGCTACCTGCATAAGTACGCCACCGGTCGATAAGAGCAGTCATATCGGCAGGTAACTCCGAATCGAAAAAAAGCGTCTCGCCGGTCGACGGGTGCACAAATCCCAACGTCTTGGCATGTAACGCCTGACGGGGACATAACTCGAAACAATTATGCACAAACTGTTTATACTTGGCAAACGTCGTTCCTTTCAATATTTCATTTCCGCCATATCGGGCGTCGTTGAAAAGCGTATGGCCTATATATTTCATGTGTACCCTTATCTGATGGGTACGACCGGTCTCCAATCGACATTCCACAAGCGAAACATATCCCAGTTGCTCAAGCACCGTATAATGCGTAACCGCCGTTTTCCCCTGACTCCCGTCGGGAAAAACGGTCATCTGCAAACGGTCTTTCGGGTTACGACCGATATTCCCCTCGATACGTCCGGAAGATTCTTCCATACGCCCCCAGACCAATGCCACATACTTACGTTGCGTAGTCTTCTCAAAAAATTGTTTTCCGAGGGAGGTTTTGGCTTCGGGCGTTTTTGCGATAACCAGCAAGCCCGAAGTATCTTTGTCGATACGATGCACCAATCCCAACCGAGGATCGGTTACATCGAAATCGGGGTCATCTCTAAATCGATAAGCCAATGCATTGAGCAGCGTCCCCGTATAATTCCCGTGTCCGGGGTGGACGACCAATCCGGCCGGTTTATTCACGACCAGCACTTCGCGGTCTTCATATACGACATCGAGAGGAATATTTTCGGGTAGAATTTCATTTTCATAGGGAGGCCGATCCATGACAATGGATACGACATCGAGCGGTTTTATCCGGTAATTCGATTTCACCGGTTTTCCATTCACCAAAATACAACCAGCCTCGGCAGCCTGCTGTATCCGATTACGGGAAATATTTCCCGTACGGGCAACAAGAAACTTATCGATACGCAGTAAGTCCTGACCCTTATCTGCAACAAACTTATAGTGCTCGTACATCTGCCGGGTATCCCCGTCGTCAAGCTCTATATCATCGTCATATTTATTCTCGTCTTCCATGTCGGAACGAGTTAAAAATCCGGTAAAACTGAGGTATCCAAAGAAAGAGAATCGACCATCAGCGAATCCGCAGCCAACGAATCTTTCGATGCCACGACCTTCCGGGTCGGGGCATACACGCCGTTACCGACAGAAAACGTAATGCGTGCCGTTACGGGCAGACGATCCCCCGCCTCGACAGGACGTCCGTCGGCCATTACATTCAAGACCAAGTCTTTATACTCCGAATTCCAATAAATAATCTGCGGAGCAGAAAGCCCCAACCCCTTGACGATAGCCTCGGCCTGACGATACGAGAGATTTCGCAACTCGGGAACTGCAATTTTACGGGGACTCAACGCATTTATGGTCAAATATATCGTACGTCCGTGTTTCACGGCACTTCCTGCACGGGGAACTTGGTCGAGAACAATGCCTTTCTCCATACCATCGATATACATCGAGTCTATTACCGTCGAGCGCATGCCCCCTTCCGATAAAGCGATATCGGCATCGAGATAATACAACCCGCAGACATCGGGCACTTCCGCCACATCTCCATGCCGCGTATAGTGATCGAGCCAAAAGAAAAGGATAACGACAGCCAAAACAGCCACCGCCAACATGATAAGGATATGCAATCCGAGCGATAAAAAACGAATACGCACTTTCACAACCACTTATTTTTCCTAAGAATGCTGCAAAGATAACATAATTTCAAAGGAAAATCAGGTATACCTATTTATTTTGCCGAAGAAAATTTCTAAAATGTATCTTATAAAAAAGCGCGCCAATCGTTTTTTACCACAGAAAGTGATTATCTTTGCCTTGAAGTAGGGCCTTTCTTATTGGTTAACAATAGAAAAGGAAATTTTCTCATTGGTAGCGCGATGGACACCCCTGCTCATTTTCCAAATTCAAAGTTTTCTCTAATTCCAAATACAATCAAGAATGAAAAAGCAGGTCTCAATCATTTGGCTTATTATCAGTGCCGTTCTGATAATACTCACAGGCGCTCTTCTTGCATACGTCTATTGGCAACGGTCGGAAATGAGAAATTTCAAAGAGCATATAAACATAGAAAACGAACGGGAAAAACTCGAAGAAGAATATACGGCAATCTTCCAAGAATACCGACAATACGAAAACAACAGAGTGTGGATCAATAACGACTCCCTGATACAAAAACTCGACCGTGAAAAAACAAGAGTCCAACGCCTGCTTGAAGAACTGCGCAACCGGAAAAACATCGATGCACTCACCATAGATTCTTTACACAAAGAATTACAATGTCTGCGTAATAACATCAAAATCTATCAAACTACCATCGACTCACTCAATAGGGAGAATCGACAACTAAAAGCCGAAAAAAACGATGCGCTCTCGCGTTATCAAAAAGCCACCCGAGAAGCAGACCAATTACAAAAAGACAATTACGAACTGAACGAGAAAGTCAATCTGGCCGCCCGACTCGAAGCGATAAATATCGAAATACGCACGTTGAACAAACGCGGTAGGAAAAGTACCGATAAAGACAAGGTCTCCCGACTGAAAATAAATTTCTCCATCGCCCGAAACACAATGGCTCCTACCGGAGAAAAAAGAGTTTACGTATGCATCAAGAAACCCGACGGTACTACGCTGGTCAAAGACCGGGGCAACACATTTTTCTTGGCAGGTAAAGAATATTACTATTCCCTGCAACAAATTATCGATTACACCGGAAACAATGAAAAAATGCACTTTACATGGCAAGTCGAAGAATACTTGCCCTCCGGGCTCTACCAGATCGATATATTTGCCGATAATCAGCTTATTGGAGCAGAAAGTTTCTCTCTGAACGATTGATCCTGCAACTATCTACTCATTGTTTTATTCGAGATCGAATTGTTCGATTTGTCGAATACTGTCTCCTATTGGGAATAAACCTGTGAAAATAGCTAAAATAGACAAAATCTATCACTGAAAAACGAATAAAAAGCCCAATTAAAAATTCTATATTTGCCCCACAAAAAAAAGAAAAAGCGAACAATCTCATCTCAATTTCGGGAAAGAAGCGGCTTTTCAACCGGAAAGAAAAAACCAATTGAAAAATATCGACTCCTTTTCCAACAAATAGAGGCATAAAATTGTATATAAAGACAAACATCAATAAACGAAAAAATGAAAAAGCGTATCCTCATAGGTGTTCTCGGCCTGCTCACCGCCATACCGTTCTGGGCACAACAGCCGCTTACCCTCGACTCTTGCCGGCAAATGGCTCTGCGCAACAACAAGCAACTGCGTATGGCCGAAGCCAAAATAAATGCCGCACATTACAATCGTAAAGCGGCATTCACGGCCTACCTGCCAGGCATAGATGTTACCGGAGGGTATATTTACAATTCCCGAGAAATATCGTTGCTCAACGATAATCTCAAAAATTCCCTGCCTCAAATGGGATCGGCTCTAAGCCAATCGCTGACCGAAATGGCCGCAACAAATCCGGCATTAGGACAGCTACTTGCTTCGCTCGGGAATCTCGATCTGGCCACCCCCCTCAATAATGTCGGGCAAAAAATCGTCGACGAATTCCGCACAGATACTCGAAACATGTGGGTCGGAGCCGTAACCCTCACCCAGCCTATCTACATGGGAGGAAAATTACGTGCGTATAACAAAATAACCCGATATGCCGAGGAATTGGCCAAAAGTCAACAAAATACCGCCGCACAAGAAGTCGTGTACCAAGTAGACGAACTTTATTGGCAGGTAGTATCGCTCACTTACAAAAAACAACTCGCCGAAAGTTATGCCGCACTTATCGATTCGCTGCAATACAACGTACAGGCCATGATAGAAGAAGGTGTCGCCACACAATCGGACGGACTGACGGTTGCCGTCAGAGCAAACGAGGCCCAAATCACACTCACACAAGTCGATAACGGATTGAGCCTCGCCAAAATGGTACTCGCCCAAGTATGCGGTATGCCCATCGACTGCGAATTCTCGCTTTACGACGAAGTTACACCCATCGAAAACAATACCCTGACGGCCCAGCCTGTTCCTCTCGACATGGAAAGCGTATTTGCCAACCGTAGTGAAATACAGAGTCTTTCTCTTGCAGAAAAGATTTACCACAACAAACAAAAAGTTGCTTTCTCGGGTATGCTGCCAACGGTTGCCCTCACCGGTAATTACATGATTTCGAACCCCAACCTATTCAACGGGTTTGAAAAAGAATTCAAAGGAGTTTTCAACGTAGGCGTATTGGTGCGCATACCGCTTCTGCATTGGGGTGAAAATGTATATAAGTACAGAGCTGCCAAATCGGAAAGTCTCATTGCCCGCCTTGAAATAGAAGACGCCAAAGAAAAAATCGAATTGCAGGTAAACCAAGCGACATTCAAAGTCGACGAGGCACGAAAACGACTCGGCATGACTGCCAAAAATCTCGAAAAAGCCGATGAGAACCTGCGCAATGCACAAGTAGGCTTCGGAGAAGGAGTCCTCACCACCGATAATGTTCTCGAAGCCCAAACAGCATGGTTAAAAGCTCAATCGGAACATATTGATGCCGAAATAGATACTAAATTATGCGAGGTATACCTCTCCAAAGCTTTGGGAAATATGAAATACTAATTTTCTGACGTCAAATCAAAAAAACGACATACAATGGACACTCCTAAAAGAGACAAAGAAAAAGGCCTGACCATCGGATTGGTAGCCATTATCATCGTCATCGTGATTCTCGCCCTTATCGGATTTTTCCTTCTAGAACCGAGAACCGAGACCATACAGGGACAAGCCGAAGCTACCCAAATACGCATATCCGGTAAATTGCCGGGCCGCATCGCCGAATACTGGGTGGAAGAAGGACAACATGTACATCAAGGCGATACATTGGTGCGCATCTCATCACCCGACGCCGAAGCCAAACTCATGCAAGCCTCGGCAATGGAAAGTGTATACAAAGCCACAAACGAGAAAGTCGATAAAGGTGCACGCAGTGAAATCATTCAAGCGGCCTACGACATGTGGCAACAAGCAATAGCCGGGCTCGAAATAGCAAAAAAATCTTTCGACCGCATGGAAGCCCTCTACCTGAAAGGTGTCGTTTCGGCTCAAAAACGAGATGAAGCCGAGGCCCAATACAAAGCTATGGTAGCAACAGAAAGTGCAGCCCGTTCGCAATACGAAATGGCACGCAACGGCGCCCAAATCGAAGACAAAGAGGCAGCAGCTGCTATGGTACGTGCCGCACAGGGAAGTGTAGATCAAGTGAAATCGGTCCTCGCCGACTCATACCTGACAGCCCCTATCGACGGAGAAATATCGGAAATATTTCCCCATGTCAGCGAACTGGTAGGAACCGGCGCCCCCATCATGAATATATTGGAGCTTGACGACATGTGGATAACCTTCAACGTCAGAGAAGAACTTTTACAAGATTTCACCATGGGGAAAGAGATCCAGGCCGTTATCCCTGCGCTCGGAAACAAAGAAGTTACGCTTAAAATTTACTTCATCAAAGATATGGGCACATACGCCGTATGGCGCGCCACAAAAGCGACAGGAGGATACGATGCACGTACGTTCCAAATCAAAGCTCGCCCTACGGCCAAGATAGAAAATTTGCGTCCGGGAATGTCGGTCCTCGTAAAGAAATCGCACGATTAAAAAAACAGTCGTCATGGGGAAATTCGTAACAGGTCCAAAAATATTGTGGAAGGTAATCGTCAGGGAGTTGCACCAACTGGTGTCGCGCCCCATTTACCTATTCTCTATCGTTATCGCGCCATTGCTGAGTTACGCATTCTTCCTCTCGCTGATGGACAACGGTCTGCCCGAAGAATTGCCCACCGCAATAGTCGACCTCGACCACTCGGCGACCTCCCGTAATCTCACCCGCCAATTTACGACCGTGAGCTCGCTCTCCATAACAACGGAATATACCAGTTTCACCGAAGCGAGAAAGGCAATGCAAAAAAGCGAAATTTTCGGATTCGTAATCATACCGCCGTCTTTCGAAGCCGACCTTTACGCCAACCGCAGGCCAGAAATCTCTTATTATACCAACAGCGCGTATTTCATACCCAGCGCTCTGGAATTCCGCAGCTTCAAGACGACGACAACACTTGCAGCCGCAGCAGCGGTACAGCAGACACTGCTCGCCCGTGGTGAATACGAACGCGGCATCATGCCGCAGATACAACCCATTACCGTAGATATGCACCCGCTGGGCAACCCGTGGACCAATTATTCGATCTATCTCAACAATACGTTTCTCCCCGGCATACTCGAAGTCATCATACTGCTTACGACCATTTTCTCCATCGGGTCCGAAATAAAACACTCCACATCGAGAGAATGGCTCAGAACCGCCGACGACAATATATTGCTGGCTATTACCGGTAAACTGTTACCCCAGACGATATTGTTTTTCATCATGGGGGCCTTATGCCAGTCCCTGCTGTACGGATATTTTCAATTCCCGCTGCAAAACGGCATTTGGCCTATGCTGGCCGCCATGCTGCTATTTGTCATGGCGTTGCAGGGATTGAGTATTTTTTTCATCTGCATTGCCCCTTCCCTACGTATCGCATTGAGTATCGGCGGACTTTTCGGCGTCGTATCATTCTCGCTGACGGGATTTTCATTCCCGGCCGAAGCCATGTACCCGGCATTCCACCTGCTTACCGATATTCTGCCTCTACGCCATTATTTCATTATATACGCCGATCAGGCTCTCAACGGTGTTCCTTTCTATTACAGCCGTATGCACTACATGGCGCTGTTTATATATATTCTTTTGGCTCTACCTTTCCTGCCTCTGCTCAAACGAGCACTGCGCAAGCAAGTGTACATCGCCTGATTTCACAACTATACTGCAATGGAAAACAGATTTTTCAAATCGATAAAAACAGGTCTTGCCGATATTTGCTACATCTGGCGTAAAGAATATGTAGCAGTATTCCGCGATGTCGGAGCCATGCTCTTTTTCTTTGCCCTGCCTTTTGCCTACCCGTTGCTGTATGCGTTCATATACAATACCGAGGTAGTATACGACGTACCTCTCGCCGTAGTAGACAATTCCCGTACGCAACTGAGCCGGGAGATGTGCCGCAGGATCGACGCTTCTCCCAATACCGAAATTCTGTCTTATTGCGCCAATCTCGACGAGGCAAAAGAGCTGATGTATAAACGCGACTGTTTCGGTATCTTGGAAATTCCCGGAGACTTCGACAAGAAATTGGCCCGAGGAGAACAAAGCCCGGTAATTTTCTATTCCGACATGAGTTTGCTGCTGAATTACAAAAATTTCCTGATTACTCTCACCGATGTCTCACTCGATATGGGGAAAGAGTTGCAAAGCCGCACGCTCACGGGGGCGACGCCTGCGCAAATCGATATGGTAACCGACCCCATACCGTCTTTCTCGTTTGTACTATATAATCCGTCAGGAGGTTTCGCTTCATTTATCATTCCCGCCCTACTGGTCGTTATCTTGCAGCAGAGCATCATTCTCGGCATAGGGATTCTTGCCGGCGGACTTTATGAACATAGGAAACTGAGACATTACTACCAAAATCGGGAGAAAATACGCAACAATGTATTGCACCTTGTTTTAGGAAAAGCAATCTGCTATTACAGCCTGTTCATCGTTACAACCATGTATATGCTGCATATCATTCCCTGGCTTTTCGATTACCCGCAACTGGGAAATCAATGGGAGATATACTCTTTCATGGCTCCGTTCTTGCTGTCATCGATATTTTTCGGCATAACATTGTCGGTCTTCGTTCGCGAACGGGAAAGCGTATTCCTGATTATCGTTTTCACCTCTATGATATTCCTCTTTGCCAGCGGCATTACATGGCCGTATGACCGTATGCCCGTAATCTGGCAAATCCTGGGCGGACTCATTCCCTCGACTTGGGGTGTCGAAGGTTTTATCCGTATGAATACCGAAGGAGCTACCATCAGCGATGTACGGGGACCGTTCCTCAACCTATGGATACTCACCGGTATCTATTTCGTAACGGCCTGCATCGTTTACAATTATCAAATATGGAAAGATAAACGACGCAATCTACCCCAAGAGATCTAGTCAGATAACAAAAAAGGTGGGCGCGGAAAAAATTTTTCCGCGCCCACCTTTTGTTTCGAGATACTACAAAATTTTTATTCGGGCAATACCTTTACACCGATATCGGTAATTCCGACAAGACTGCTGTCTCTCATACCTTGCTGGACAATGATATGCCATATACCCGATTTATCGAAACGGAAAGATGACTTGAACGGAATTTCCTGTTGCATCAACACTCCGATACCCGCACCGAGCCAACGCCCGTATTCATCGGCCAAAACACAATTCAGCGTATCGGTTGTCTGCACGCTATCGGGCGAGACCGTCGTTATAAAAAGCCACAAATTACTATATCGGTAATCATCGGTATAACGCAGTCCTACGCAAAGGTCATACGCCCCTGCCGTATCGATCACGGGCAATGAGACACGCACGAGCGAATCGACATACCACCCCTTCCTTTCGAGATGACGGTACTCCTGCATCTCATTCGGAGCAAACCGACAACCGGACAAAAAGACAAAAAAAAGGATTATATAAAAGCCTACTCTACTCATTTTTATCCGATGCCGGTTTCTGTCGGGAAGCATCTTTATCGGGTTTGTTTTCGTTGCTACGACGGTTATTATCCCGACGCGAATTACTATTCCGGCGATTGTCGAAACGGCGATTGTTATTCGGCCGGAAATTTTTCTCTCCGGAATTGGTATTCGGGCGGACGCCGGGATCCTGTGCAGAAGGATTGTTTCCCCCACGAGCATTGCCTGCCTGATTCTGACCACCTTCACCATTCTGTAAGGCAGCATCTGTACCGGGACGTTTTTTCTTTTTCCGGTTATTATTCTGATTCTGGCGATTTTTTTTATCGAATCTCGTAACACTATCCTGCCCCACGACATCTTCAAACTCCTTACGTACAGGCTCTTTTTCAGACTCTACGGCCAACGTATCGGGCTTGATGCCCCGTTTATTCAAAGCAATCACTTCAAATGCTCGTCGAGCGTCGATTGTAACAAGATTGGCAGCGACCTCTTTCGAGGAAGAGTAAGTTATCTGTCGCTTGAATATATCGGTCTTGAAATGGAAAAATGTTCCGTCTTGCGTTTCCAAAGGGATTTCCCGGGAAGGCAACCGTTTCTGACCCTCAACGTAGGCATCGACCTCGAAATTGAGGCAACATTTGAGCTTTGCACACTGTCCCGCCAATTTTTGCGGGTTCAAGGAAATATCCTGAAAACGAGCGGCGCTGGTAGCTACCGATACGAAATTGCTCATCCATGAAGAGCAGCAAAGTTGACGTCCGCATGGGCCGATACCCCCGATACGCCCGGCTTCCTGACGGGCACCGATTTGCTTCATCTCGATACGTACCCGGAAGACTTCGGCCAAAACCTTGATTAACTGGCGAAAATCCACCCGATCATCGGCTATATAATAAAAAATAGCCTTATTCCCATCACCCTGATACTCGACATCTCCGATTTTCATATTAAGGTGAAGATCCTCGGCAATTTTTCTGGCCCGTAACATAGTAGAATGTTCCCGCGCCTTAGCCTCTTTATACTTTTCAAGATCGTTGGGCTTTGCCTTGCGATACACCCGTTTGAGATCGGGATTATCGAGCTTCACCCCGTTTTTTTTCATCTGCAACAATACCAGACGACCGGTAAGCGAAACGACTCCGATGTCATGCCCGGGATTTCCTTCCACAGCCACGACATCGCCTTTTTCGAGGCGCAAATGCACAGAGTTCTTATAATACCCCTTACGGGTATTCTTGAACTGTACCTCGACCATCTCGGTATCGTCGTGCGACTCGGGAATATCCGACAACCAATCGTAGCAATGGAGCTTCCCGCCGCACTGAGCCACGACAGCCGCCGACTGATCGGGCGACGGTTGCTGATCGGGTACGGTATTATTGATATTTTCGGGTTGTTTATTGTCCATAGTCATAACTTATATACCCGTCCGCTCCAAGCCAATGAAACTCGAAAAGACGGACGGGAGAATGGCTGTTCTTATTTGGCAAAACTTACGGCACGAGTTTCACGAATAACCGTGATTTTCACTTGTCCGGGATAAGTCATCTCATCTTGGATACGCTTAGCGATTTCGGCCGAAAGCGTTTCGATTTCCGAGTCGTCGATCTTATCGGCTCCTACAATCACTCGCAATTCGCGACCGGCTTGTATAGCATATGTTTTGAGTACTCCGGGATAGGAAAGCGCCAATTGTTCGAGGTCATTGAGCCGCTTGATATAAGCCTCGACGATTTCCCGACGAGCCCCGGGACGGGCACCCGATATGGCATCGCACACCTGTACAATGGGAGCCAGCAGACTGGTCATCTCCGTCTCGTCATGGTGAGCTCCGATTGCATTACAGATCTCGGGCTTCTCTTTGTATTTTTCGGCCAACTTCATGCCTAAGAGTGCATGCGGCAACTCGGGCTCGTCATCAGGAACTTTACCTATGTCATGCAAAAGTCCTGCTCGTTTGGCCTTCTTGGGATTAAGTCCGAGTTCCGAAGCCATGATGGCACAGAGATTGGCCGTTTCACGGGAGTGTTGCAACAAATTCTGACCATACGAAGAACGGTATTTCATTTTACCGACCAAACGGATCAGTTCGGGGTGCAAGCCATGAATACCAAGATCGATAGCGGTACGTTTTCCTGTCTCGATAATTTCCTCCTCGACTTGTTTACGCACTTTTGCAACGACTTCCTCGATACGGGCCGGGTGAATTCGTCCGTCGGTTACGAGTTGATGCAAAGCCAGACGCGCTATTTCGCGACGCACGGGATCGAAACCCGACAGTACAATGGCCTCGGGTGTATCATCGACGATAATCTCGATACCGGTAGCCGCTTCGAGAGCACGTATGTTACGACCTTCCCGACCGATAATACGCCCTTTGATTTCATCGGAATCGATATGGAACACCGTTACAGAGTTTTCGATAGCGGTCTCGGTCGCTACCCGCTGAATCGTCTTGATAACGATGCTTTTGGCTTCTTTGTTTGCCGTCATGCGGGCTTCGTCCATAATATCGTTGATATAAGATGCGGCTTGCGTCTTGGCCTCCTCTTTCAGAGACTCTACAAGACGGTCTTTTGCTTCTTCGGCCGACAAACCCGAAATATGTTCGAGTTTTTCCACCTCGGCTTTATGCAACCGCTCCAATTCCGCTTTTTTCTTTTCGACCATGTCGACCTGCGTAGTCAGACTGGTGCGAATAGATTCAACTTCGGCCTTTTTACGTTGCAACTCCTGTTGTTGCTGGTTGAGCTGCATCTCGCGTTGGCGGGCTTTCGCCTCGGCCGCCTGCACTTTGGTACTGCGCACGGCCATCTGTTTTTCGAGATCGGCTTTCATCGAGATAAATTTCTCTTTGACTTCAAGCATTTTATCTCTTTTTATCGTTTCTGCTTCGGCTCGGGCCTCATCGAGAATCGAGCGAGATCGGGAACCGAGACGCATCTTATAGAGTACCATACATACGACTACTCCTACGACAACACCTACCAAAGCTCCGACCGACAATAATGTCATCATTTCCATTTGTTCGTTGTTTTAATGTTCAAAAAAAGCACCACATCAAGAACTTGCGATCTTGTTGCAGTGCAGGATAAAAGTATTGTTTTTTAATATGTTATCAATCGTCTTCCGGAAGATTTCCGGTTTGCTGCAAATAGCCTTCCAATCCGGCATCGATACGTTGTATCTCTTCTGCCAGTAACTCGGCATCGTTTGTTATCTCCAATTTCAGGAGGTCGTATGCGATATCCCAAGCGGCCATTGAGAGCAAATCTTGCAAATCGATATGCTGGGAAGCCTCGAAACGCACTTCATATCGATTTGCCCTTTTATTTATCAGCTCGGCGGCTCTCCGCGCAAGAGGTTCTTGCTCTCTGAGCTTTTCTCGCTCGACATACAATGTATAAGAGCGGTTAGCTATTGTAACAGTTATACGTTGTTTACTTTGTTTATCGTTCATCGCATCTATTCTATTCGTTCAAGAGAGAGATGCATTTGTCGATTTCCCGCACCAACTTATCAAATCGACTACGCGCCGCGACCCAATCGCCTTCTTGCAAGGCAACGGCCTGTGCCATAGCCAGACTTCTGTATTTGGCATGGATATTTTCCAATTCTTTCTGCAAGGCAGCGATCGATTTTTCTCTTTCCTGCAACCGTACCTCGAGACACTCACATCGTTCTATCAATGCGGTATGGCGAGCCATCAACTCATCCACATGAACCCGCAATCTGTCGATTGTCTCCCTCGGACTACCTGCCATTTTATACCAAAAATCTATACAAATATAGGCTTTCCTTTCTGAAAATACAACTTATCGTCGGATTTTCTCTATTTTTTTCATTTTATTTTCATTATTTCTCTCTCTATAATACACAATATGTCTATCTTTGCCATGTAGATGAAAAAGACGGAAAATCCCTTGCAACAAGGTGTTTTACCGTGTTTTTTATTTAAAATGAGTCCTTTTGAATCATAAAATTTTAACAATCGTTAATCACCCCGTAAGATACAATAGGTATTCCTGACAAACAATCAACGATAAAATAAAAGTGCAATCTATGAAATTGAAATTATCCATTCAGACTATCGCTTGTGCGATACTGTGCATTTCATTATTTTCCTGCAAAGGGAAAAACACACAAGGCATGGGCGGATTTGCCCGCGAATATGCCGTCATGACCTTACAACCCTCGGAAATGGAGTGGTTCAGCAATTACCCGGCCCGCATCAAAGGTAGACAGGACATAGAGATACGTCCCAATGTCAGCGGATTCCTTACCGAACTTCTCGTAGACGAGGGTTCTCTCGTAAAAAAAGGCGATGTACTCTTCGTAGTCGATACGATACCCTACAAAGCCGCCCTTAAAATTGCCGAAGCCAACGTCGAAGCGGCAAAAGCATCTACCGAAACGGCCCGTCTCACCGCCGAGAATAAACGAGAATTGCAGAAAAAAGGTATCATCAGCGAATATGATCTGCAAATGGCCGAAAACGATTATGCCTCGGCCCAAGCACAACTGGCCCAAGCCGAAGCACAGCTGGTAAACGCCCGCAACAACGATTCCTATACCCGTGTTACCAGCCCCCTCACAGGTATCGTAGGTTCAATACCTTATCGGGTGGGAAGTCTCGTATCTTCTGCTACGGCAACCCCGCTCACGACAGTATCGGACAACTCCGAAATGTATGTTTACTTTTCGATGACCGAAAAACAAATCATGGAGATGGCCCATCAGTACGGAGCGAACAATTTCTTATCGAAACTCCCGGCGGTTTCTCTGAAATTGGCTGACGGAACCACTTACCCCATAAAAGGCAAAATCGAAACCGTAAGCGGTATCATCGATACACAGACGGGGTCGTCGAGCATGCGCGCCACATTCAAGAATCCCGATCGTCTGTTGCGCAGCGGAGGTACAGGAAACATTCTGATCCCGATGAAAAACGACAAAGCTCTATTGATTCCGCAAAAAGCGACATACGAAATTCAAGACAAGAAATTCGTTTATGTCCTGAACGACGACTCGACCGTAAAATCGACGGAAATAACCATCGCCTCGATCGACAACGGGAAAGAATATATGGTTCTTTCGGGTCTGAAAGAAGGCGACCGTATCGTTATCGAAGGCGTCAACTCGCTCAAAGACGGAATGCCTATCAAAGTGGCCGGCACACAAGAACAAGGCCAAGCTCAAAGCAACAAATAAAAACAACTTCGCAAATATAAAATTATGAAGTTAGACAGATTTATCAACCGCCCTGTACTATCGACCGTGATTTCGATATTCATGGTCATACTGGGTATTTTGGGACTATTATTCTTACCTATCACACAATATCCCGACATTGCACCGCCTACTATCCGCGTGTCGACAACCTATACGGGCGCTAATGCGCAAACCATCCTGAATAGTGTCATCGCACCGCTAGAAGAATCTATCAACGGCGTGGAAGATATGTTATATATGACTTCTACCGCCACCAATACCGGATCGGCCGACATCACCGTGTACTTCAAACAAGGTACCGATCCCGATATGGCTGCCGTAAACGTACAGAACCGTGTATCCAAAGCCCAGAACCTGCTTCCTGCCGAAGTTACGCAAGTGGGTGTAATCACCCAAAAACGACAGACAAGTATGCTTATGGTATTCTCGCTGTTCAGTCCCGACGACCGCTATGACCTCGAATTTCTCGAGAATTACGCCAAAATCAACGTTATACCTCTCATTCAACGTGTACCCGGTGTAGGTGATGCCAACGTCATGGCATCGGACTACTCCATGCGTATCTGGCTGAAACCCGACATTATGGCACAATACGGCCTGATGCCTAGCGATATTACAGGAATACTCGCCGAGCAGAATATCGAGGCTGCCCCCGGTCAGTTCGGTGCGCAAGGCAACCAGTCGTTCCAATATGTATTGACTTATAAAGGACGTTTGCAAACTGCCGAAGAATTCGGGAATATGGTCATTCGGGCCAATGAAAACGGAGAAATCCTTTACCTGAAAGATGTGGCCGATATAGAATTGGGGCGTCTTACCTACGATTTTAAGAACTTCCAAAACGGCCATAACGCCGTATCGGCAATCGTTTACCAAACAGCCGGCTCGAACGCCACCGCCATTATCGAAGACATCAACGACCTGCTCGACGAAATCAAGGAGACTCTTCCTCCGGGAATAGAAATCTCCGTAACGATGAACTCCAACGACTTCCTCTACGCTTCGATACACGAAGTTATCAAAACACTTATCGAGGCCTTTATTCTTGTGTTCTTCGTCGTGTATATCTTCTTGCAGGATTTACGTTCTACCTTGATTCCCGCCATCGCCATTCCGGTATCTCTTATCGGTACGTTCTTTGCTTTGTACCTGATGGGATTCAGCCTCAACCTCCTTACGCTTTGCGCATTGGTTCTTGCCATCGCCATCGTGGTCGACGATGCGATAGTCGTCGTGGAGGGAGTCCACGCCAAGCTCGACCAGGGATACAAATCGCCTCACAAAGCCTCGATCGACGCCATGCGGGAGTTATCGGGAGCCATCTTATCTATCACATTGGTGATGATGTCGGTGTTTATTCCCGTAAGTTTTATGCCCGGAACATCAGGAACGTTCTACCGCCAATTCGGTCTTACGATGGCCTTCGCAATCGGTTTTTCGGCCATCAACGCCTTGACACTGAGTCCTGCCTTGTGTGCCATATTGCTCAAACCGCATAAAGAAGGCGAAGGCCACAAGAAGACATTTGTGAGCCGATTCCATATCGCTTTCAACGTCGCATACAACAACATGCTCGCCAAATACAAAAACGGTGTTGCTCACTTCGTTCATCATAAAAAACTTTCGTTCCTGGGGGTTATCGTAGGTACCATCATCTTGATCGTTCTCATGAACATCACTCCTACGGGACTTGTCCCGAACGAAGATACGGGTACCATCATGGTAACAGCCGATTTACAACCCGGTACTTCGCAAGAACGCACCGAAGAGGTCATGATGCAAATCGATCAAATCCTCGGCTCGCATCCGGCCATGCAAAGTCGTACCCAGATCATCGGGTTCAGCTTCCTCGGCGGACAAGGTAATACCTACGGATCGTTTATCTGTAAACTCAAACCGTGGGACGAACGTACTGGTAAAGGCATGGATGCCAACTCGGTAATCGGGGCTCTCTACATGCAATTCGCCACACAGGTGAAAGACGCTCGCGTACTCTGTTTCGCTCCGCCTATGATTCCCGGTTATAGCGTAAGTAACGGTTTCGAATTGAACTTGCAGGATAAAACGGGCGGCTCGCTCGATAATTTCTATCAGGTTGCCCAAGACTTCATCGCAGAGTTGTTGAAACGTCCCGAAATCGCCATGGCCTCGACGACGTTCAACCCCAATTTCCCGCAATACCGGGTAGACGTAGATGTCGCCAAATGCAAACAGGCCGGCATCAGTCCCAGCGACGTTCTTAGCGCTTTGCAAGGCTATTTGGGCGGTATGTATTCATCGAACTTCAACCGCTTCGGAAAACTATACCGTGTAATGATGCAAGCCGAACCCGATGCACGTGTCAGTCCCGAAAGCCTGAACAACATCAAAATACGTAACGGATCGGAAATGGCTCCTATCACCAACTTTATTACGCTGGAAAAAGTATACGGACCCGACAATATCAACCGATTCAACATGTACACATCCATGACCGTCAACGGTAACCCCGCCGATGGTTACAGCTCGGGAGAAGCCATCAAAGCCATCGAAGAAGTTGCGTCGCAAACGCTTCCCGTAGGTTACGGATACGAATTCTCGGGTATGACCCGAGAAGAGCAAAGTTCGAGTAGCGGAACGACCGCTATCATCTTCATGCTCTGCCTCGTGTTTGTTTACTTGTTGTTGAGTGCACAATACGAAAGTTATATTCTGCCCCTCTCGGTTATCTTCTCGATACCTTTCGGGTTGGCCGGTAGTTTTATATTCGCATGGATCATGGGTGTAGAAAACAACATCTACCTGCAAATCGCCTTGATCATGCTTATCGGTTTGTTGGCCAAGAACGCCATTCTTATCGTCGAGTTCGCCCTCGATCGTCGCCGTACCGGTATGCCTATCATCAATGCGGCAATTGACGGTGCCGCCGCCCGTTTGCGTCCTATCCTCATGACATCGTTGGCTATGGTCATCGGTCTGTTGCCCATGATGTTTGCCCACGGAGTAGGAGCCAACGGTAACAGCACCCTCGGTGCCGGAGCCGTCGGCGGTATGCTCATCGGTATGATATGCCAGATATTCATCGTTCCGGCCCTGTTTGTCGTATTCCAGATCATTCAGGAAAAGATCAAACCGTTGACATGGGACGACCTCGACAACAAAGATGTCATTTCCGAAATCGAGCAATACTCAAAATCGTAATAACCTTGCGGTAATTTTTAAATAAAAACGTATGAAACGAATCATCTCATATACAATATGCGGCATTGTACTGGCGACAACGCTCAACAGTTGCCACATATATAAGAAATACGAACGTCCCGAGGTGGACGTACAAGGCTTGTTCCGCGACACGGTATCGGTTACCGATACCCTCGCGGCCGATAGCCTGAACATCGGAAACCTGCCTTGGACCGAAATCTTCACTGACCCTATCCTGCAAGGTCTTATCCGTCAAGGGTTGGAAAATAACAGCGATCTGCAAAGCGCCATGCTTCAAGTGGAAGCTGCGCAAGCCAGCTTCCGTGCTGCCCAGTTGGCATTTCTTCCGTCGCTCAATCTGGCTCCGCAAGGAGGCGTAAGCAGCTTCGACGGAAGCAAAGCGACTTGGACATATAATGTCCCTGTTACCGCCAGTTGGGAAATAGACATCTTCGGTCGTGTACTCAACTCGAAACGCAATGCCAAAGCCGCACTCATGCAAAGCCGCGCCTACCAACAAGCCGTGCGTACACAGCTCATCGCCACAATCGCCAACGGATACTACACGTTGCTCATGCTCGACAAGCAACTCGCTATTACCGAAGAGACCGCTTTGCTGTGGCAACAGAGCGTAGAAACCATGAAAGCGATGAAAACTGCGGGAATGACCAACGAGGCGGCCGTAGCCCAAAGCGAAGCTAACTGCTACGCCATTGCAGCTTCGATACCTTCGCTGCGCCAGCAAATCAGAGAAACGGAAAACAGCCTTTCGACACTGCTTTTCCAAGCGCCTCAGACCATCGAACGAGGTTCTTTCGACGAACAATCTCTCCCTGAAATCCTTCACGTCGGTGTTCCGGTACAGATGTTGTCCAATCGTCCCGACGTGCAATCGGCAGAATTGTCTCTCGCCTCGGCCTACTACTCGACCAACATTGCCCGTTCCGCCCTCTACCCGAATTTGGTAATCTCTGGTTCGGCTGGATGGACCAATTCGGCCGGTAGCGCAATCATCAATCCCGGCAAAATTTTGCTCTCGGCCGCAGCTTCATTGGTACAACCGCTGTTCAATCACGGCAGCAATATCGCCAATCTCAAAGCCGCCAAAGCACAACAGGAAATTGCAGCCATCAACTTCCAGCAGACAATCCTCAACGCAGGGAAAGAGGTAAGCAATGCCTTGTATGATTTTCAGGCCAACAAAGAGATTCTTGCCCAACGGACCTTACAAGTCGAGGCGCTGCAACGCGCCGTAGAGTCGACAGAGTCGCTTATGAAGCTGGGTACATCGACCTACCTCGAAGTACTTACCGCACAACAATCGCTTCTGAGCGCACAACTTTCCGAAGTCTCGGATTCTTATCAATGCATGGTTGCTGTCGTAAGCTTATACCATGCTTTGGGCGGAGGTCGTGAGATAGAGGAAAACACCAAGTAAAACCTTAAAAAGCAACACTATGATCAGTCCATTAGCATATGTCGATCCCAAAGCCGAAATAGGCAATAACGTAACAATACACCCGTTTGCTTATATCGACAAGAACGTCGTCATCGGCGACAACTGCGAAATATTCCCTTACGCCAGTGTACTGGCGGGAACAACGATGGGAAAAAACAATCGCGTATTCCACGGTGCCATACTCGGTGCCGAGCCACAAGATTTCCGATACAAAGGTGAAGCTACGCGCTTGTCTATCGGCGACAACAATATGATACGCGAATATGTAATCATCAACCGGGCAACCACACCCGGAGGAGAAACAGTCATCGGAAACCGCGACTATCTGCTCAAAGGAACCCGTATCGGGCACGATTGCCGTGTCGACGACGATTGTATTCTTGGCATCGATTGCGACTTGGCCGGTGAGTGCCACATTCACAGCAAAGCCATTTTGGCAGGGCGTGTCATTGTCAAAGAAAACTGTCGGGTAGGCAGCTGGTCACTGATAAAAAGCGGTTGCCGTACCGGCAAAGACATTCCTCCTTACATTCTGGCTGCACACAACCCCATTACCTACAAAGGGATAGACGCCTTTATAATGCGCCGTAGTGGATTCAGCGAAGAAGCGATCGAAAATATCGCTCTCGCTTATCGCCAGATCTATTCATCGGGAACAAGCCTCGAAAACGCCGTGCTGCGTATCAAAGATGTATGTACACCTTCTCCCGAAATCGACTATATCCTGCGTTTTATCGAGGAATCGAAAATGGGTATTATCGCCACCTACGGAGAAGAAGGTTTGTAATCTTTTCATCAAATATTCTATGGCCGCCCTGCCGACTTGTCGACAGGGCGGCTGCATTTATTGGGGAATAAAGGCAATCGGTCGACAACTGTTAAACCTGACCTTCCAGCATTTGTCTAACAAAAGGGGCAGAACCATTTTGGTTCTGCCCCTTCTCTATAATACCTGATATGGCAGGTCATTCCACACTATCGTCTTCATTGAGTTTTTCCCCCACGATACGAGCCGCAATCTCGATATAATCGGGACACGGACGTCGCTTATAATAAGCCTCAGTACGATCCGACGGCTCGGGAGAATCGGGTCCTTTTCCCAATCCCAAAAGTTCCCGGCAAACAATAGAACCGTTTTCCCGGCGAAATCGCTCGGCAAGCTCCTGTACAACCGCATACGAACGGGTCTTAGCCGCTTTGTCGCCCGGAGAAGGATTGGGATACTTCAACCCTGTAAGCATGAACGCAGCACTCACTGCACCGCACACCTCTCGCAAACGCCCCATACCCCCGCCCAGCGGCGCGACAATTGTCGATGCCAACTTCGGGTCGATACCATAAAGATCGGCATACGCCAAGAATACCGACTGTGAGCAGTTATATCCGCTCATAAACAACTCGCGAGCCTTGCGGGCACGCGCTTCAACATCAACTTTTTCCATCATGATTTTTACCACAAAATAGGTTCTATGCCGTGCGCCGTAAGATATTCGTTCGTCCGGCTGAAATGACGATTTCCGAAAAATCCCCTATGAGCCGAGAGCGGCGACGGATGGGGAGATTGCAGGACAAGATGACGCGAACGGTCGATAAACTCTCCTTTACGTTGAGCATACGAGCCCCACAAAATAAAAACAAGATTTTCACGCTCCTGTGCCAGACGATGTATAACCGCATCGGTAAACTGCTCCCAGCCCTTGTTCTGATGTGAACCGGCCTGATGCGCCCTTACCGTAAGCGTAGCATTGAGCAACAACACCCCTTGATTGGCCCACCGGGTAAGATCGCCGCTCATGGGAACCGGTGTACCGATATCATCGTGTATCTCCTTGAAGATATTCTGCAACGACGGCGGAAACGGAACACCGTCATTTACCGAAAAACAAAGACCATGCGCCTGTCCCGGTTCGTGATAAGGATCTTGCCCGAGAATAACCACTTTCACCTTGTCGAACGGACAGGCATCAAAAGCGGCGAACATCTGGCTGCCCGGCGGATATACCCGCGTAGTGGCATACTCATGACGCACAAAGTCGGTAAGTTGTGCAAAATAAGGGGCGTCGAACTCCGATTGCAACCTCTCGCGCCAACTTTCATCGATACGAACATTCATTTTTCAAAGATTTAAATCGTTTCTTTTTGCAAAGCTACAAATAATTCTTACTTTTGCCAACCAAAACGGCCCCGTAGTTTAGTGAATAGAACGTCAGATTCCGGTTCTGAAGGTCACAGGTTTGAGTCCTGTCGGGGTCACCACAAAAAACCATGCAAGGTATCCTTGCATGGTTTTTTGCCTTTTTCCTCAATCCCTAACCGTTTCTTAGGAATGTAAAGGACGGGGATCAGTAAAGCTTTTTACCATAAAAAATTAGATAATTTATCTCCAAAATAGCGAAAAAATCTTTTTGATTTTCTCGTCCGCAACTTATTCTAACCCCAAACAGTACTCCTCACATACGGCAGCGGGTGTAGCCGATAAGCCTATCGTAACGGGCACCCTGCGGGCGGTGGTAGACACGTATCTGATACTCGTTACGAGTCTCGTAAAAATTTCCCTCTATGGGCGCGGCATCGGCTTTCGCCCCGGGTCGTTGCAAGAGGTAACGATAGTTATATGCTCCCTGTTTGAGCAACATATCCTTCTCGTAGGCCCGTGTCTCGGGGTTATAGGTCATACGGGTCATCTCGTCGAGCCGGCCGTGCGTGAACTCTCCGTCGATATAAACTTCACCCTCTACCGGCGCACCGGTAGCAAGCATGAAATGCACGACAAAATAGTCGGCCTCGGTATCGGCCTCCTCGTTGTCGTCGGTACGAATATAAAAGTGTCCGTTCTGCGTCTCGTCATAGACATACGCCCCCGAGGCCCGAGGATAGTCGGTTTTGAGTATAGCGTGGTAGTAGGGATCGAAATAACGCATACTCTCCACACCTATCGTATTGTAATGCCGCGAAACCGTCTCGAAACGGCGATATTCGTTCCCAGCCGGGAATACAAGCCGAGGAGTATGGGCATACTCCAATTCCTGATTCCGGACGTAAAGCGGTTGCGACACCGTCACACCGTCGTCATAACCGACATTGGTCGTGATACTTACCTTCAACTCCTCACGCGGATTGCGTATCTCATACCGGGGGTACATCACCTTGAAAGAGAGTTGTTGATGCGCTTTGTTGTAATCGACATCGGTACGAGTCGTTATTTCGCAACCGAGCGCCACCAGATTTTCGGTTATCGAGAAACAGGCCGTAAGCAACAAACTGTCTGGATTACCCTCGGGATAGACCAGTACGGCATAATTGCCGGAGAGGCGGAAACGCACCTCTTCGTTGGGCAAAGCAATGCGGTAATGCACATAATTGCGATAGGTATTGAACGACAATGAGTAATCATCGACAGGAAGTCCGTTGAAGCCGTCGATATACTCCACATCGGAAAGGTCCGAAGGAGTCCAGTCGGCATTACAATGCACGATACGGTAATAGAGATACTCTGGATCGTCGGCCAACATATCGAAAGAGATGACGATACCCTCGTCATGGCCCAACAAAGCGACCGGTGGAGCAAGCGGGTCGCCCGACAGACGCACCTGCAACGTGCGCACGTTGCCGTAGAAAGATTCCGTACGGAAAGGCCTTACAGCCGACCCGCCGGTTACAACGACAAATAAAAACAAAAACGACAATAAAAAACGACACATAAGAAATCCTTTATTCCGATTTTATGAACCGGCGAACCGACATGTGTATGTGCACATACGCCCGACAAACATCTACCATTCCACCGTTACAACCGCTTCGCCTATCTCTCCGGGAATCGGTGGTGTGAGCTTGGCAATGCGCAATCGTCCGCCGGCCACACAAGGAAACCGTCCGGAAATCGCCCGCCATATACGGCCGGCGACATGTTCGAGCAACTGCGAAGGAACCGACATCTCGGCTGCCACAAGAGCATAAAGAGCAGCATAATCGAGCGTATCGCACAAGGAATCACTCTCCATAGCCCGTTCCAGCGGATAGTCGACACGCAACGACACTTCATAATCATTACCGACCCTACGCTCCTGCTCGGCGACACCGTGATAAGAAAAAAAACGTATACGATTCAATTCGATCGATGTTTTCATATTCCAATATTCCAGAAGAATTATTTTCTACAAATGTAAATCTTTTTGAGAAAAAGCATGTTATTCTGTCGGGAAATTGTATTTTTGCATACAAACAACAGATTAATCGAACGACATGAGTAAAGAGACACCCAACGGAATGATCCATAACAACTTCTCGGTCAACACCACCATTGTAGGCAATATCAACGCGGCAAGCGACATACGCATCGACGGCTCACTGCAAGGGAATATCGAATGTGCCGGGAAAGTAATCATCGGCGAGCAATCCCGCATTCAAGGCAATATCATCGCCGCCAACGCCGAAATCAACGGAAAAGTCAACGGAAACCTGTCCATACAAGATGTTCTCACCCTGAAAGCCACGTCGAACATCGAGGGCGACATTGCTACGCAAGTATTGATCATCGAGCCCAAAGCCGTATTCAACGGCAGTTGCAAGATGCAAGACTCGAAACGGGCCGGAAAAGAGGGAAAATAACTCCGTCGAGATAGATTAACATATTCTCCGGTCTATTTCCCGACGGGAAAAATCACAGACAGAGCCGTCGGCATTGCAGACCGCTCTGATTTTTTATATCGACTTTCCAATGGGAGCAGTTACAATCTCTCATGCTACCGATACAAAATCTTATAAAAACGTTTTCTCATGATCGAATACATACGAGGCGAAGTCGCCGAACTTACTCCGACACTTGCCGTCATAGACTGTCAAGGAGTAGGTTACGGACTGAACATTTCACTTACCACATACAGCACGCTCGCCATAGGCCGGGAAGCCCGTCTTTACGTCTACGAAGCCATACGGGAAGACGCCCACCTGCTCTACGGATTTATCGACCGGCAGGAACGGGAACTTTTCCTGCTACTCATCTCGGTATCGGGTGTCGGCCCCAATACGGCCCGTATGATTCTGTCGTCCCTCTCCCCTACCGAACTCGAACAGGTTATCGCTGCGGGACAGGTAAATATGCTCAAATCGGTCAAAGGAATAGGAGCCAAAACCGCCGAACGAATAATTGTTGACCTCAAAGATAAAATAAAAGGGGGTAGTGATACGTTACTTATAAGCCATACGACCCAACAACAAGAATTACAAGACGAGGCCGTCGCCGCATTGGTGATGCTAGGATTCCCCCAAGCCGCCTCTCAAAAGGTCATGCAAAAACTGGTAAAAGAAAACCCGACACTGAAAGTCGAAAGCCTGATAAAAACGGCATTGAAAATGCTGTAATTACGCATATCGACGGTCGGGTGGAGACAAACCGATTCGCCCGCAGGCGGCCGTCCGATGATGAGAAAGAGACTTTATGCGATATATATTCTTTTAGTTATAAGCGGAATAAGCATTTATTCCGCTTTTGCCGCATCTCAGACCGTAAACGTCTCACGCACCGCAGTTCCCGAAGACACGATTCCCCGCACCCCAACACGTTTTCCCGTAGCGAAAACCACGATAGAGACTTTCGACGACCTGCACAGCCTGCCGCCTGCCGACCTGAAAACGCCCGAAAACGTCCGTACCGAAATCGAGTATGACATAAAAACCAACTGCTACGTCATACGCACCAAAGTCGGCGATATGGAGGTCTCCACCCCCTTTATGCTCACGGCCGACGAATACAGCGATTATTCTTTCCAGAAATCGATGCAGGAATATTACCGTGCAAAAAACGCCGAGAATTTCGCCAAGGGCGGGACCGAATTCGATTTCCTCGATATGCAATTCAACGTGCAGGCCCTTGATAAGGTATTCGGCCCGGGAGGCGTCAGGTTGAAAACCAGCGGTTCGATGAGTCTCACCCTCAGTCTCGTTACCAATAAAATCGACAATCCGGCTCTTTCGGAAAGTGCCCGAAAAAAGACCTATTTCGACTTCGACGAAAAAATACAGGCAACCATCAATGCGTCGGTCGGCACGAAAGTTGGTTTCAACATGACCTACAACACCGACGCCACATTCGACTTCGACGCGCAGAAAATGAGCCTCAAATACGAAGGAGATGAAGACCAAATCATCAAAACCATCGAAGGGGGAAACATAAGCATGACGACCGGTTCGTCCTTGATTCGGGGAGGAACCTCGCTTTTCGGCTTGAAAACTACGCTGCAATTCGGGAAGCTGACCGTTACCGGGCTTGTTTCCCAGCAAGAAACCGATTCGAAAACAGTCAGCAGTAAAGGCGGTTCCCAAACCACCGAGTTCGAAATCGGCGTCGATGCCTACGACCAGAACCGGCACTTTTTTCTCGCCCATTACTTTCGGGACAATTACGACCAATTCATTTCCCGCCTTCCTTACATCACCTCGGGAATCACCATCAACCGCATAGAAATATGGGTTACCAACAAACAGGGTTCATACGATAATGCCCGCAATATCGTCGCATTTGCCGACTTGGGAGAAACCTCTGCCGGCAATCTCGCTAGCGACCATTGGACGACAACGGGTGCTCAATATCCCGCCAATGCGGCCAACAGCCTCTACAACGAAATCATCACTTCCTACCCCGACGCCCGCTATATCAGTCAGGTAACACAAGCGCTGAGTCCACTCGAAAACTATGGCATCTACGGCGGTGAAGATTACGCAAAAATAGAAAGTGCCCGACTTTTGTCTTCATCGGAATATACGCTCAACAGCCAACTCGGTTATGTCTCGCTCAACAGTCAATTAACAAGCGACGAAGTCCTCGCCGTAGCCTTTGAATACACCAAAAACGGACAGACCTATCAAGTCGGAGAATTTTCGAACGACATTACCGATACCGAACAAAGTCTTTACGTAAAGATGCTGAAAGGATCGACCATTACCAACAAAAAACCCATTTGGCATCTGATGATGAAAAACGTCTATTCGTTGGGTGCATATCAAGTAGAAAAAGAAAACTTCCGACTCAACATCTATTATCAAAACGACTCGGCGGGGACAAACACTGCCTATCTGCCGGCAGGAAACATCAAAGAAAAAACATTGTTACAGGTCATGAACCTCGACCGGCTCGACAATAACGAGGGAACCAATTCCGACGGAATATTCGACTACGTATCGGGATACACGATACTCCCCTCGTCGGGACGTATCATATTCCCTGTCGTAGAGCCTTTCGGTTCGCACTTGGAAAAAGCGATCGGCACGCCCGACGCCTCGACCTATGCTTATCAGGAGCTGTACGATTCCACACTCACCGTCGCCAAACAATTTGCCGACAAAAACAAATTCATTCTCAAAGGAGAATATCAGGCATCATACAGTTCCGAGATACATCTCAACGCATTCAACATACCCCGAGGCTCGGTTCGGGTTACGGCCGGCGGTGTAACACTTACCGAAAACGTCGACTATACGGTCGATTACAACATGGGAGTCGTAACGATTCTCAACCAAAGTTATATCGACTCGGGTACCAGTATCGACGTCTCCTTCGAGAACCAGAGCCTCAGTATGCAACGTAAGACATTGGTAGGTCTCGACCTCAATTACGCTTTTACGCCGGATTTCAATCTGGGACTTACCCTCATGCACATGAAGGAAAAGGCTCTTACCGAGAAAGTGAATCTCGGCAGCGAAGTCCTCAACAATACACTGTGGGGTGTAAACACCTCTTACAACACCGAATTTCAATGGCTCACTTCTTGGCTCAACAAGATACCCACCGTAACGGCCACAGCCCCGTCGAGATTGTCGCTTACCGCCGAATTTGCCCAGCTCATTCCGAGTGAAAAGAAAAATGCTTCGTCCCTCTCTTACCTCGACGACTTCGAAGGATCTCAAACGACCATCGATATACGCACGCCCTACTCATGGTCGTTGTCGGCAACCCCTTCGATGTTTATCGAATCGTCATTGTCGAACAATCTCGATTACGGGAAAAACCGGGCACTATTGGCATGGTACTACATCGACCGGATTTTCACGCAACGAAATTCCTCCGCTACCCCGGCACATATCAAAAACGACCTCGAACAACTATCGAACCATTACGTACGCGAAGTCGAATACACCGAGGTATTTCCCAACAAGGAGCTCAATTACGGAGAATCCTCGGTCATGCAGGTGCTCAACCTCTCTTACTATCCCCAAGAACACGGTCCCTATAATACCGATGCCGAAAATATCGACGACGAAGGTCGCCTTCTCAATCCCGAAAAGCGCTGGGGAGGTATCATGCGAAAAATGGACATCACCGATTTCGACAATTCCAATATCGAATATCTGCAATTTTGGCTCATGGATCCTTTCCTCTATAACGAAGACGGCAGCAATAAGGGCGGTATGCTCTATTTCAACTTCGGAGAAGTATCGGAAGATATTCTCAAAGACGGTATGAAGTCATACGAGAACGGGCTGCCTATCAACAACGATACGACCTATCTTACCACTACCGTTTGGGGAAAAGTTTCGCGCCAACAATCGCTCACATATGCTTTCGACAACAGCAGCGGCGCCCGCGTACGCCAAGATGTGGGTCTCGACGGTCTCTCCAATGACGAAGAATTCAACTTCTCTTCTTATCAAGGATTCGTCGCGGGCTTACGCGCCAAATTATCAAACGCAGCATTGAACCGCATGCTGGCCGATCCTCATTCGCCGCTGAACGACCCCGCCCGGGATAATTACCAGTACTTCCTGAGCGAAAGATTCAACCAAGAAGAAACCGATATCCTCACCCGATACAAATACTACAACGGAACCGAGGGGAACTCCCTCTCTGCCGACGAAGCCGGAGACAAATACTACCAATCATCGCGCAGTGTACCCGACGTCGAAGACATCAATCAAGACAACACGCTCGATGAGTACGAACGTTATTACCAATACGCCGTAAAAATCACCCCCGAAGCCTTGCAAGTGGGAAGCAACTACATCACCGACATGCGCACGGTAACCGTACAGTTGCGCAACGGCGAATCCTCGACCGTACGATGGTACCAGTTCAAAATTCCTCTACGCGACGACAGCGATGACGGTTCACATGAACCCCGACAAACCGTCGGTTCGATACAGGATTTTTCCAGCATACGTTTTGCCCGGATTTTTCTCACCGGATTTAACAAAGAAACCCACCTGCGTTTCGCCACCCTCGAACTGGTACGTGGAGAATGGCGGACTTACGAATATAAATTACACTCAGACATAAGCGGCAGCAGCAACGCTCCCGCCGAAGGAGACATAGACGTATCGGTCGTAAATATCGAAGAAAATGCCGGACAGACACCTGTCAATTACGTTTTACCTCCGGGCGTAACCCGTATCATATCTCCCGACCAATCGCAGATTACGCAACTCAACGAACAAGCCATTTCGCTTACCATCAGAGACCTACCTTCGAAAAACGCCCGAGCCATATATAAGACCGCCGGTACGGATATGCGGAACTACAAAACCTTGCAGATGTTCACGCACGCCGAGCAACTCATCGACGACGATACCGACCTCAAAAACGGAGAACTGTCGGTCTTCATACGTTTGGGCTCGGATTACTGCAACAATTACTACGAATACGAAATTCCCTTGCAACTCACACCTGCCGGACGTTACAATACTTACAGCTCGGCCGACCAAGAAAAAGTATGGCCGGAAGCCAATATGTTCGATTTCCCTCTCGAATTGCTCACCTCACTGAAACAGGAGCGTAACATCGCCCAGAATACCAAAGGCTCGGGTGTCAGCAGCACGACACCCTATTCGAGTTACGACCCTGACAAACCGACCAACAAAATCACGGTCATGGGTAATCCCTCGTTGTCGAATGTCAAAACCATACTCGTCGGCGTGCGCAACAACTCGGGACGCCGCAAAAGCGCAACCGTATGGATCAACGAATTGCGGCTGAAAGGATTTAACGAGGAAGGTGGCTGGGCTGCCAAAGGCAACCTCAACCTCGCCGTATCGGACATTGCTACCCTCAACATGAGCGGGCTGATAGAAACGACCGGATTCGGAGGTATCGACCAAAGCCTGAGTGAACGACGACTCGACGACCTGTATCAATACAATTTCGCCGCTATGATCGATGTGGGACGCTTTTTCCCGGAAAAAGCAAAAATCAAAGCTCCGATTTTCTATTCTTACTCGATGGAAAAGTCCTTGCCGAAATACAACCCGCTCGACCAAGACATCTTGCTATCCGATGCACTTGAAGCAGCAGCCAACGACGCCGCACGGGACTCGATAAAGCAACTCTCCGTTACCCAATCTACCGTAAAGAGTTTCAGTCTATCGGGATTCAAGGTCGACATCAAAAGCAAAAACCCGATGCCTTACGACCCAGGAAACTTCACGTTCAGCTATTCGCAAAACAAGCAACACGAGAACGACCCGACAACCGCCTACGAGAATACCAACACCTATAACGGGAACCTCATATACAGTTACTCGCCGCTCATCAAACCGTGGAAACCTTTCGACAAAATAAAATCGAAATCGAAAAGCCTCGACATACTCAAAAAAATGGGTATCAACTACCTGCCGAACAATATTTCTTTCGGCACCAGCATTTCGCGTTACTACTACGAGCAGCAACTGCGCAGTATCGACGAGACCGACGTTACACTACCGGTGTCGGTAAGCAAGAGTTTCTTATGGGACCGGCAATTTGCCATACAATGGAATCTCCTGCAAAGTCTTTCCATGAACCTGTCGACAGCTACCAATGCCCGCATCGAAGAACCGTCGGGAGCCGTAAACAAGCGACTTTTTGCCGAGGAATATACGATATGGAAAGACTCGGTAAAAAATAGCCTGCGTCATTTCGGTACGCCGTGGGAATACCAGCAGAGCTTCAACGCGACCCTCAACGTCCCGCTCAACAACATACCCTCGCTCAACTGGATGACCCTCACCTCGTCATACAACGCCACCTACAACTGGAATCGCGGAGCAACCATAGACGATACGACTTCGGTCGGCAATACCATCAACAATCAAGGACGGCTCTCGGTCAACGGCCGATTCAATTTTGAAACACTTTACAACAAGTCGAAATTTTTGAAATCGGTCAATCAGAAATTCAATAACCGGGGTAATAACAGTAGAGTTCCGCAAAAACGCAACAGATACCAACGAACCGTTACGTTACGCGCCGACACATCGACACTCGTAAAACACAACCTCGGCAGTAAAAAACCGGTCGTATCGGCCACCCTCAAAGGCGAAGCCTATCCCATCAAATACAAAGTCGTCGATGCCAATACAATACGCATCGAAACCCGGGACGACCAACGCATCATCGTTACCGTATTACCGGGAAAACGTCCCGAAGAAAACAAATGGTATCAGGTAGGAATGTATGCAACACGTTTCGCCATGATGCTGCGCAGCATCAATATACAATATACCAATACCCGCTCGATGACCCTACCGTCGTTCGAACCTTCTGTCGGTGATATTTTCGGGCAATCGACCGGTTACAACTCAATGGCTCCGGGGCTGGGATTTGCATTTGCTGCCGTAGGAACCGACTATATCAACAATGCTGTCGACAACAACTGGCTGATGACGCAAGACTCGTCGCTCATCAGCCCGGCTATCCACAACCGAACCAACGATATGCAGGCCGATATCGTCCTCGAACCTCTGAAAGGATTCAAAATCACACTGAATATCGCCCGCAGCCATAGCCAGAACAACCAGATATATTTCATGTACGACGATATGCCTACGATACAAGGCGGAAGTTTTACCATGACGCACATGGCCATATCTACGGCCTTCCGAAAATTATCAGCCGAAAACGGATACCAATCCGACGCTTTCGACCGCTTCCTACAAAACCGGCAGATCATCGCCAACCGACTCGAAAGCAAATACCAGAATACCCGTTACCCCGCAGCCGACTTCATCAGCGAAGCAGACCTTGTGGGACAGCCCTATAACCGTATAAACGGCGGCGTAAATGCCAGTTCGGCCGATGTCATGATTCCGGCTTTCATTTCGGCCTACACCGGAAAAGATGCCGACGAGATAGATCTTACGGCATTCCCGTCTTGGGGAAAACTTATTCCAAACTGGAAAGTTACATACGACGGACTGTCGAAATTGAAAAAGATGCAGAAGCATTTCAAGAGTTTCATCATCTCACACGCTTACAAGTGTACCTACAATGTGAACAGCTTCTCATCGTACCTCAACTGGGTCGGAGTAGGTGGCGATATGGGATATATCAAAGATTCGCAAACGGGAAATCCTGTTCCATCTTCACCTTACGATATTTCATCGGTAACCCTCATCGAAAGTTTCTCTCCGCTGTTGGGCATAGACTTCACTATGAAAAACAATCTATCGGGCAGCCTCGCCTATAAAAACAGCAGGAATCTCAACCTGAGCATATCTTCGGTACAAATCGTCGAGGCCGTTACACAAGATATAACCGTAGGCGTCGGTTATAAATTCACCGGTCTGAAAGGATTTTTCTCGGGAAAAGGTGGTAAACAAGGAACTTTCAGCAACGACCTGAATCTACGTGGAGATTTTTCTTTCTCAAAAACCCACTCTCTCATACGTCGTATCGAGCAAGACTATACCCAAGCAACGGCAGGGAATAAAGCCATCAATATGAAATATTCGGCCGAATACAAATTGAGCCGTTATATCACGTTGCAAGCTTACTACGACCTACAAATCTCCACCCCGCTCATATCTTCGAGCAGTTATCCCACACTCAACAGCGACATAGGCATCACGATAAAACTCGACCTTGCCCGATAAATCGATAGAAATTTATACCGGAAAAAAGAAAAAGGTTGCACGGGAATTCCCGTGCAACCTTTTTCTATCTCTATACCTTGTCTCCTATATCCACACTTGATGAGGATAGGGATTGTCGAAAAGCGATTGCAGGATTTGCCGTTCGGCATCGGAAAGTCTCTTACCACGACGAGCCATCATACGCTCGGCCATCTCTATCACGCGCGACACAGGCACTTCCTTAAACCCTTCTGCCCCGCCTTGCACAAATGAATCGATAACCGTACGGGGAAAGCCCGGTCCGTAGATATTGGCTCCCACTCCCACAACCGTAGCCGTATTGAACATCGTATTGATACCCGAACGGGAATGATCGCCCATAATCAAACCGCAAAATTGCATACCGGTAGCCTTGAACCGATGAGAGGCATAATCCCACAACTTAATCTCGGCATAATTGTTTTTAAGATTCGAACAGTTGGTATCAGCCCCCAGATTGCACCATTCTCCGATGACGGCATTTCCCAAATACCCGTCATGGCCTTTATTCGAATAGGCAAGCATCACCACATTGCTCAACTCGCCACCCACCTTACAATAGGGGCCGAGTGTCGTCGCACCGTAGATTTTGGCGTTCATATTCACCGTGGCATGGGTACAGGCGGCAAACGGCGCACGTATGCACACACCTTCCATGATTTCGGCATCATGCCCTATATATACCGGGCCATTATTGACATTGAGAATCACACATTCGAGTTTGGCCCCCTCCTCTATAAACAGTTTCGGCGTGCCGTCGGGAAAAGTCGCATCGCCGACAAGACGGCAGGAATCGGGCAGAGGACAGGAAACACGACCGACTGTAAGAACCCGGAAATCCTTTTCCATTTCACGGCCGTTCTCCCGAAAAATGTCATACGAAGCATTTATCCGAACATACTCTTCCCGATAAAGCGTCGATTTCAAAAAATGTCGGGCTTCGAAATCGGAGCGGGTTCCTAAAAAAGCCAATACCCCATCGTCGGCACCGACCAGCGCTTCTCCGGAGACAAGAGAACCGATAGCAGCAGCCAAGCCGCTGTCGGGACACACATTGCCCGCTATGAAAAGAGCCTCATCGGGAACGGCGGGATACATCACCGCCAAATAACCGGCAGTAAGGGCCGTATAGTCGCCCGGCACATAATGTTGCCATTTTTCCTTTATGGTAAGAATACCCACCCTCACATCGCTCACCGCACGGGTAAACGTGATGGGCAGACAGGCACAATGTACCTCGGGTAAATCGAAAAGAACGATGTTTCTCATATTTCTTCTTTTATTAGATACGAATTTCTTCGGGACATATTTCCGGGAAATCCGCTGTTATCGGAACAGCTTATTCTTCTTCACAACCGGGAAAACGGACGATAAAAGTCGTCCCTCCTATCGAAACGACATCGGCATTTTCCAGCCGCACCTGATCCCTTTTTCCAAGACGTTCTTGTCGCAGATAAGTCCCCGAACGAGCCGAACAGTCCCGAAGGGTATATACCAATTCTCCGCTTTTATTCCGGCGGACATGGATGATACAGTGCCGGCGTTCGAGATCGGCATCGCTGCTCTCGATAGCAATATCCACATCGGTACCCTTGTTACGACGACCTATCACATTATCGCCAAGCACAAACGGGAACTCCTGTCGCTCACAACAATTATTCTCCAACACGACAAGCGTACCGCAATCGGTCGTATCGGGCTGACGAATAATTTCTTCATAAGAAAGCGAAAAACTTTTCCCGCAATGCGAACATACCAGAAAAAGCGATTCCCCGGCACAGCAACGCCGCTCATCGAAAGCCACATATCCGTCGCAACGGGGACAAAGGACTCTTTTCATATCGTGCAAACTTTTTTACAAAGGTAGAAGATATTCGGCAGAGATACAAATTCACAATGGCCAACCGTCAGCGAATAAAATACCGATCACTACTTCAAAGCGGTTAACACCAGATTGTACAAATACACATACATGCATTTCATTCTCTGAGTTTATTTACATCAAGTATCGAAAGTTAGTCCTTACCAAGTATTACAATCTGTGCCATTTCTCAGAGTCAAAATAAAAGTTCCCAATATCACAACCCTCTTCCCCTCACCCTCTATGAAGCATCTTAGGAATCACAATCACACCACGCTGTATATTCCATACTTTCTCTATTTATTGGGATAGATACTTCTGATAACTTTTGCCGGAACACCACCTACTATCATATTTTCGGGGACATCTTTTGTAACAACGGCTCCTGCCGCAACAACAGCGTTCCGTCCGATTGTTACCCCTGCCAATACTGTAACATGTGCACCGATCCATACTCCCTTTTCAATCCGTATAGGAGCATGATATAAATTCTGACGATCGGAAGGTTCAAAACCATGATTCAAAGTCGCCAGTACAACATTATGACCTATCAAACAATCATCTTCTATGTAGATTCCACCTTGGTCTTGAAACAGACAAGCGGCATTGATAAAAACATTTTTACCGATATGTATATTTTTACCGAAATCAGTATAAAACGGAGGAAACAATCGGAAGCTCTTATCGACCGGCCGTCCGATAACTTGCGAGAATAACTCACAAATTTCTTCGGGTGTATGATAACGTCCATTAAGTTCGAACAATATACGACGGGAAAGATCGCTTTGTTCGCGCATAAACTCAATCATCTCCTCTCCAACCAACGGCTCACCACGAGCTATTTTTTCCTGAAACAAATCTACTGTCATAAAATTTTGATTATTAACACACACAAATTTAGCCAAAAACATAGCGAATCATAGCCAAAAGAAATAAAAAAGAATCAAAAGTACACGTATATACCCTAACAAAGAAATATGCTGACAACCAACCCCATGCAACCGGCATTTTCGATTTTACCACCGTACTTACCTGCATTATTACTTTTATTTCCACTTTATCGAAAGCCATTACAACCGGCTTACTTTATTCACTTCTCACTTTTATTTTTTATCTTTGCAATTAATAAACATCTACAATCGGGCAACAGATAACCTCCTCCCGACGATATGCGACAAAAATACTGTCTATGAACGAACAAATCAAACAAATCGCCACCCGGTTGAAAGGGTTGAGAGAAGTCCTTGACCTGACGACCGCCGATGTCGCCGCCGTATGCGGAATCGAACCTCGGGAGTATGAACTCCTGGAATCGGGCAATATAGATATTCCCGTAAGTATCTTGCACCAAATCGGAGCCCACTACGAAATAGATCTTACGGCTCTGATGTTTGGCGAGGAACCCCGCATGAACAGTTATTTCCTCACCCGCAAAGGGAAAGGAGCCAGCGTACAGAGAACCCAAGCATACAAATATCAATCGCTCGCTGCCGGTTTCATGAACCGTAAAGCCGACCCTTTCATCGTTACCGTCGAACCCAAAGACGAAAAAACCCCCATCTATCTCAATACCCATCCCGGGCAAGAGTTCAACTACATACTCGAAGGGCGTATGACCTTGCAAATCGGGGATAAACAACTGACCCTGAATGAAGGAGACAGCCTTTATTTCGATGCCAACCGTCCGCACGGCATGAAAGCCCTCGACGGGAAACGAGTGCAATTCCTCGCTATCATATTTTAAATATCAGCTCCGAACCTATGTTAGAGAAATTTCTAAAACAGACGAAATTCTCCTCCCAAGAAGATTTCATTAAAAACTTCCGTATAAATGTACCCGAAAATTTCAACTTCGGATACGATGTCGTAGACGAATGGGCCCGCATCGCCCCGGAGAAAAAAGCGCTTTGCTGGACCAATGAACAAGACCACCACATCGATTTCACATTTGCCGACATCAAACGCGAGAGCGACAAAACCGCCGCTTTTTTCCTCTCATTGGGAATAAAAAGGGGCGACATGGTCATGCTTATACTCAAACGCCGTTACGAATTCTGGTTCTCGATCATCGCCCTGCATAAAATCGGCGCAGTATGTATCCCGGCAACCCATCTGCTTACCGAGAAAGACATCATATACCGTTGCAATGCCGCCGATATAAAGATGATCGTTGCAGTCGGCGAAGAACCCGTCATCGGTCATATCGATCGTTCGATAGCCGATTCTCCCACACTGAAATACCGCGTATCGGTCGGCCCCGAAGTTCCCGAAGGCTGGCTCGATTTCCACGCAGGTATCGAAGCCGCTGCGCCATTCGAGCGTCCGGCACTGGCCAATACCAACGACGATACCTCGCTGCTCTATTTCACCTCCGGCACGACAGGCAATCCCAAAATGGTCGCTCATGACTTCACTTACCCGCTGGGGCACATCGTTACCGGCTCGTACTGGCACAACCTCAATGAGGAAAGTCTACACCTCACCCTCGCCGATACCGGCTGGGGAAAAGCCGTATGGGGAAAACTTTACGGCCAGTGGATCGCCGGCGCCAATGTCTTTGTCTACGACTTCGACAAATTCGTTCCGGCCCACGTTCTCGACATGATCGAGAAATACCATATCACTTCGTTCTGTGCGCCCCCTACGGTATTCCGGTTCCTGATACGCGAAGATATATCGAAATACGACATCTCGTCGTTGCGTTATTGTACGATAGCCGGAGAAGCCCTTAACCCGAAAGTATTCGAAGAGTTCTACCGCATCACGGGAATCAAACTGATGGAAGGATTCGGACAAACCGAAACCACCCTCACCATAGCCACTTATCCATGGATAGAGCCCAAACCGGGATCGATGGGCATACCCAACCCGCAATACGACGTCGATCTGCTTACTCCCGACGGCCGATCGGCCGAAGACGGTGAACAGGGACAAATCGTTATCCGTACCGATAAGGGAAAACCGACAGGTCTTTTCAAAGAATATTATCGCGATGAAGCAAAAACTCGCGAAGCCTATCACGACAATATCTACTATACGGGCGATGTTGCTTGGCGCGATGAAGACGGTTACTACTGGTTTGTCGGCCGTGCCGACGACGTCATCAAATCGTCGGGTTACCGTATCGGTCCGTTCGAAGTAGAGAGCGCCCTGATGACCCACCCCGCCGTAGTGGAATGTGCCATTACCGGCGTTCCCGATGAAATTCGCGGGCAGGTGGTGAAAGCAACGATCGTGCTATCGAAAGAGTATAAAGATCGCGCAGGAGAAGAACTTGCCAAAGAGATACAAGATCATGTCAAGCATGTAACCGCACCCTATAAGTACCCGCGCATCGTAGAATTTGTAGACGAATTGCCCAAAACCATCAGCGGGAAAATACGACGGGTCGAAATACGTGAAAAATCGAACCAATAATTTTTTTCATTCCCATGCCCTGTTATAAGCGCATCACCGTAAAAATAGGCAGCAACGTCCTCACCCGCCCCGACGGGACACTCGATGTAACCCGCATCTCAGCACTGGTCGACCAAATTGCAGACTTGCGCCGTCGAAATATCGAAGTCATTTTGGTTTCTTCGGGCGCGGTGGCATCGGGACGCAGCGAGCTGGGCATCGAGCACAACAGGCGGCTCGACGCCGTGTCGGCACGTCAGCTTTTTTCGGCCGTGGGGCAAGCCAAACTGATCAACCGATACTACGAACTGTTCAAGGAACACAGTATCGCCTGCGGACAAGTCCTCACGATGAAAGAAAATTTCGCCACCCGCCGCCACTATCTCAACCAAAAGCATTGCATGGAAGTCATGCTCGAAAACGGCGTCATACCCATCGTCAACGAGAACGACACTGTATCGGTAACGGAATTGATGTTCACCGACAACGATGAACTCTCGGGCATGATCGCTACCATGATGGGAGCCGAAGCCTTGATAATACTCAGCAACATCGACGGGATATATGATGGAAATCCCAACGATCCCGGCAGTCGTATCATTCCCGAAATATCGGCCGAAACCCGTACCGAACTCTCGAAATACATACAATCGGGGAAATCGTCGTTCGGACGCGGAGGTATGCTCACCAAATGCAACATCGCCCGCAAAGTCGCACAAGAGGGTATCGAAGTAATCATTGCCAACGGTAAACGAGACAACATACTCACCGACCTGCTATGCAACGAAAGGTACGTATGTTGCACCCGTTTTCTTCCGGCAAAAAAGACGACATCGAGTATCAAGAAATGGATTGCGCACTCCGAAGGCTTTGCCAAAGGCGAATTACGCATCAATGCCGGAGCCGCTGAAAAGTTATGTTCGCATCACGCCGTGAGCCTGTTGCCCATAGGTGTAACCGATGTCAAAGGCGATTTCGAGAAAGACGACATCGTACGCATCTGCGCACCCGACGGTCGGGCTATCGGTGTTGGGCGCATCAGTTGCGACAGCGAAAAGGCTCGCACGCTCATCGGTAAACAAGGGGCCAAACCGTTCATACATTACGACTATCTTTACCTCGACTGGGAACCGGTTGCATAAAAGTATTCTTTCCCTTGCTAAAAAGAAAAAACGAAAGGCCGTCGAATGACGGCCTTTCTCACAAAAAATCAATTAGGAGGATAAGATTGAGTAATGGTCAAACTTTTTTCACAGCTGCTCTGCGAGCAGTCGGCTTAGATGGCTGCGCAGTAACTTTTTTGGCAGCACGTTCCTCTTTAGCAATCTTCAACTCTTTTTTCAACACATCTATTTCCGAGGCTTGGTTACGAATAGTCGTAATCAATGAATTGAGCTCTTCATTCTCTATCGTATCGGGATATTGCTCTTTCACTCTGACGATGAAATCACTCAATACATTCATATAGTTGGTAAATGCCTCATAGGCCGAGTCGTATGGACTGTAATGACTATGTATGGCGCCATCGGACAAGAATTTGGTACACATATAATAAAAATGGTCGCTGGTCTGCAAGTAATGCCAATCTTGTTTCAAACGACGGTCATCGCACAAACGCACTCGTTCTCCGACGGAATAAAGTTTCTCGAACGCCTCGTTTTGCAAAAGATTTCCCAACCAAGCACTGGTATCGCGCTCTTCATCGGCCCACGAAATAGGATAACTTACCGACAAAGAATCGACAGGTTTCAATTTGGAAATGACCTCGGTAGGCGTCGAAAACGTAATTCCCATCTGCTCGGCAAAATAGGGGAGAGATTTCATAAATTCGAAAATACCGCTCTCACGAGGTTGCAACTCGCCCAACGTCTCGTAATTCATAAAAAGGTTCACCACCTGCTCGGTCTCGGGAATCGCATTGATCCAACCCATATACTTATCGGCGGTAAGGGGGTATTCGCTCCATTCGTAATTGGAAAAACGGAAAGTTATGTCATCGCTCATTTTATAATTTTTGAGCAACAATTTCAATTTAGGTACGGCGGTGGAACAATAGAGATAATTGGGACTTTTCCAACCGAGAATATGCTTAGCTCCTTCGGTAATACAGCCTTTAAAGCCCATATCGGCAACCATGCAGGCAATCTCGTCGGAATAAATCAACTCGGTATTCCGGAAAACCTTAGGCCGTTGTCCGAATAATTCCTCGATCTTATCATCGTGCTCCTTAACCTGCAACACAAATTCGTCGGGATCACGCAGGGAAGCCAAAGAGTGCGCATACGTCTCAGAAAGAAATTCCACACAACCGGTCTTGGCAAGTTCTTTCATCGAATCGATAAATTCGGGGACATAAATTTCCAGTTGTTCGAGAGCAACGCCCGAAATGGAAAATGCCACTTTGAATTTCCCGTTGGAATTCTTTATCATTTCGAGCAATGTCTGATTGGCCGGTAAGTACGAACGATGAGCTATGCGAGTTATTATCTCATCGTTGTTATAATCATCATAGTAATAATGATCGTTGCCGATATCGAAAAAGCGATAACGTTTCAATCTGAACGGCTGGTGAATCTGAAAGTAAAAACAGATGGTTTTCATATATAGTAATCTTTATTTCCAAGTAAAATAATTCTTATCGCTGCATGACTTTGTGATAAATGTCGATAACTTTCTGCCCGGCATATACCCACTTTATCTCATCGACTTCTCGTTTACCCTCTTCTTTGAGTTGTCGGTACATCGCAGGATAAGTAATGATCGAATATATAGCATCGGCCATCGCTTGCACGTCCCAATAGTCGATCTTGATGACATGATTGAGAATCTCGGCGCAACCCGATTGTTTGGAAATAATCGACGGTACACCTACCTGCATGGCTTCGAGCGGAGAGATACCGAAGGGTTCCGAAACCGAAGGCATCACATACACGTCGCTTGCTTTGAGCATCTCATAGACTTGCTTTCCCCGGAGAAATCCCGTAAAATGAAAATGGTCTGAAATATTGCGTTGTGCAGCCAGACATATCATCTTATTCATCATATCGCCACTACCGGCCATGACAAACCGCACATGATCGGTCTTACGCAAAACCTGCGCGGCCGCCTCTACAAAATACTCGGGTCCTTTCTGCATAGTGATACGGCCCAGAAAAGTAACGACTTTTTCTTTGGGATTATGAGGCATCTGTATCGCCATAATTTCGGGACTGAGTGGTTCTACGGCATTGTGCACGGTCGTAACTTTGGCCGGATCGATACCGTATTTTTCAATAACCGTCTGCCGGGTAAGGTTACTTACCGTAATGATATGGTCGGCCCAATTCATTCCGTCTTTCTCAATGGCAAAAACCGTAGGATTGACATTGCCCCGGCTGCGGTCGAAATCGGTTGCATGGACATGTATCACCAGAGGTTTTCCCGTAATCTGCTTGGCGTGTATCCCGGCTGGATACGTCAGCCAGTCGTGCGAGTGTATGACGTCGCAGGGATAGGTACGGGCTATCACACCGGCCACAATCGAATAATTATTTATCTCTTCGAGCAAATTGTCGGGATAACGCCCCGAAAATTCGATACAACCCAAATCATTGGTATGCAAATAATTGAAATCGGCGTAAATGTGATCTCTCAAATTGAAATATTCCTGCGGATCCATGCAGTACCCCAACCGGCCGGCGACATAGTCCCACGAGACATCGCGCCATGCGACCGGTGTATTTCCCGCACCGACGATATGAGCGAAACTTTTATCTTCATCTCCGTGAGGTTTGGGTATGACGAATGTTATATCCATATCGCCGCATTCGGCCATACCTTTTGTAAGGCCGTAGCTCGCCGTACCTAAACCGCCCAGAATATGCGGTGGAAATTCCCAACCGAACATGAGTGCTTTCATGTGTATATCAGTAATTTTAATCTAATTATATATGGTTGTATTTTTTCAACAATCTCAATACCCTCAATATTTCACCTACATTGGCGGCAAAACTTATGCCTCCCCGTCCGGCATAAGGAGGATTCCCATCGAAAAGCTCGGAGATCGTACCGATGCAAGTATTCGACATCTCTTCTTCATAACCGATAAGCATGCGCTCCAAGAAAGAAACACCGCTAATGCCGAAGAGTTTAAGATAAGCATCGGCATAAGCCCCCATAAGCCACGGACGAGCCGATCCCTGAAAGTAGGCGTTAGCCCGTTGATCCTCGTTACCCACATATATGGGAGAATATCCATGACTTTTGGGACTGAGCGTACGAATCCCCTTCGGTGTGAGCAATTCCCGCGTAACGACATCGAGAGCTTTCTTCCTTTCGCTTTTTTCAAGAGGGGAATAATCGAGCGAAAGAGCAAACAATATATTGGGACGCACACTCCAATCGGCAAAGTTGGCATCGACGTAGTCGAAAAGATATCCGTAATCGTTAAGGAACATTTCCTTGAACGAAGCAGCTGTCTTTGCAGCCAAATTTTTCAAACGGTCGGCTACCTCCACTTGCTCGGGTGCGACAAGAATCTGTTCGGCCGTAAACAGCAGTACATTATACCACAAAGAATTATATTCCGACAAATATCCTGTCCGCGCGGTTATCGGGCGTCCCGAAGCATCGACGGCATCAATCCATGATATGGGGGTCTCACGTCCATTGGCATATAACAGCCCGTTGTCTTGCAGGAAAAGATTCGCCACTTTCCCTCGTATGATGGCATCGACCATATCGATGATGAAATTGCCGTACCGCTTCCGACACTCATCGGTATCGACCATTTTGGCATATTGCTGCAATGCCCAAATCGCCCACAAAAGAACATCGGGCTTATCTATATCCTTGATGACGGCATCGCGTTCGCCTTGCTCGACCCACCGCCTCAATGCTTTCTGTGCGGTATTCATCACCGCATGGAACATCTCCACTTCGTCTATGGCCAATGTACAGCCTGGCAAAGCGACAAACATATCTCTCGCACTGACGTTGAACCACGGATAACCGGCCAACAGATAATTTTCATTCCCGCGCTTATAATAGAACTGTTGCGCCGAGTTTTTCAAGCAATTGAAAAAACTGGTACGGCTTGTCCTTACCCCCATCTCTTTGGTGTAAAGCGACGAGAGCGAACGGGTCTTTATCTCGCTCGTACCGGCCGAAAAAATGATTTTCTCGCCTTTCTTGATTGGCAGTTCAAAATAACCGGGCACATACAGGTCTTCTTTATAATCATAACCCCGCTCTTGATCCTTGATATATTCTATTCCTCTATACCAGTTGGGCTGCGAAACAAACTCCACCGGTTTGTTGAACTGCATATACAACGTAGGATAACCGGGATAAAGGCAACAACTTATACCGTTTTCCACAACATCGTAATGGCCATTGAGCATACCGTTGGCCACACACAAGGAATTGGCATTACGGAACGCAAGGAAAGGGCGAAATTGCAATGTCGTATCGGAATGGGCTTCGAGCAATGTATATCGTATAAGAATGCGGTTCTCATGCGATATAAAGACTTTCTCTTTACTGAAAAGGACTCCCCCGACGCGATAAGTCGTCTTCGGTACCGTCTCACATGTAAATTCCCGTATATATTTATGCCCGTTGGGGCTGAAACAATCTCCCTGATATTTATGCAATCCCAAGTTGAAGGGCGCCCCGTGCTGTATAACGGTCTCATCGAACGACGAAAGCAACACATGATTATCATCGTCCATCTCGGGAATAGGAATCACCAATAACCCATGCTGCTTGCGAGTATTACAATCGACAATCGTCGTACAATGGTAAGCTCCCGATCGATTGGTACGCAACATCTCTTTGGGGAGAGATTGCGACAGATTGGTCATTATGTTTTTATCAAACTTCAAATAACTCATATCTTATATCAAAATATTATTCCTTGTAATAAAATCCTCAAATATTGATTTCCGAATATATAAAATGATTTCCAATGCTCCAAATTTTCATAAAAGATATTTTCCCTCAAAATAATAATTTTCCATATTTTCATTTCTATAATGAAAAATTATACTCATTTGTTGGATATTTTCTTTTTTCTTATTATTTTTGGACGAAAATTGGTGTTTTACAAAACAGATAAGTACCTTATATATAACAATAAAAAAGGCGGGATTTTTTATTTTCCCGCCTTTTTTATTATTTTTCAGAAACGTTGTTTCTTCTCACTGCTGCACAAAAGATTCCAACAATTTAGTCAAATTGCTGACGAACATACGTACCGAAATTGCCAACAATATAATACCGAACAATTTACGCAACACATACACAAACGCTTTCCCGAAAACCTTCTCGACCAAAAATGCATAACGCAAAACCAAATACACGATAACGATATTCAACACCAGCGCGATGAGAATATCTGGCAGGCTATACAAAGCTCGCAACGACAATAAAGCTGTAAAAGATCCCGCTCCCGCAATAAGAGGAAAAACAATAGGCACCAACGTTGCCGAACCGCCGGGACCATCATTATGGAAAATTTCTATTCCCAACACCATCTCCACAGCCATCACAAATATCACCAAAGAACCGGCGACGGCAAACGAGGATATATCGACCTGAAATAACTGCAAAATACCATTGCCGACAAACAGAAAAGCGACAAAGGCAATTAAAGAATATATGGCAGCCTTTATCGGAGAAATCTTCATACCCTTATTCTGAAAATCGATAAAAACCGGCAACAGCCCCGTAACGTCAATAACGGCAAACAACACCATAAAGGCGCTGACTATCTCTTGCAAATCGAAATAAAAAGATGAATTCTCCATAAAGCGACAAAAATTACGGTGATTAGGTTAAATCGTATCGACTACAAAGTTAAGAAAAAAGAAAGAACACAATTCTTTCTAAACAAAGAATTTGATTTTATGTTTATTCGTTAGAGATTTGAAGAATTCTTTATATTTTTGAATTGTTAAAATAAGGAACGTCATGGACAGCATGTATGATGTATTGTTGCAGCTTCCTCTTTTTCAAGGGGTAAGTCGCATGAAAATGTCGGAAATCATAGAAAAGACCCGTTTTCATTTCTTAAAATATCAAGATAATGAAATCATCGCGCACCGAGGAGAAGAGTGTACCCACATGAAATTTATCGTATCGGGCAGTGCCCGGTCGGAGTTAAAAAATATAAGCGGTAAAATACGTGTTTCGGAAACTTTGCACGCACCCAATATATTGTATCCCAACCATCTTTTCGGGCGGAACACCACTTACCCCTGCGAAGTAACCGCCAAAGAAAACTGCGGAATCATGCAGATCGACAAACAATCGTTTGTCAACCTCATTCAACAAAGTCCCATATTCATTATCAACTTGCTGAATATTCTTTCTCGGCATTCACAAAAGAGCCTCGAAACTTTCTTGGCCCTCTCTTCGGGCAATGTCAAGGAAAGGCTGGCATTTTGGATTCTGAGCTTCACGCAACGCAGCGCCACCGACGTACAGATCATCTGCAAACTGAAAGACCTCTATACTTTCTTCGGCGTGCAACGGTCGGTTTTCATGACAGCCCTCAACGAACTGAGCGAGGAAGAAATCATCTCCTACTCTCCACAAGGCATACAGCTACTCAACCGCCATAAGTTGAGCACGATTCTTACTACCGACCCGGAAGATTGACGCCATATACCATGCTGGATAATGAAAAAAGCGGAAACCTTTTTAAGGTTTCCGCTTTTTTCATCGGGATATATTTGTATCATTATTTCAGTTTGGCCAAAGCCTCTTTGATACGGTGCAAAGCCTCTTTGAGATTCTCATCGGAGGTAGCGTAAGAGAATCGCAGACACTCGGGGGCACAAAACGCAGCACCACCTACCGTAGCAACATGTCCTTCTTCGAGCAGATACATGGCCAAGTCGGCTGAATTTTCAATCACCTTATCACCGAACTTCTTGCCATAATAATACGATACATCGGGGAAAAGATAGAATGCCCCCTGCGGTACATTCACCTTGAAACCGGGTATCTGACGAGCCAGTTCCACAACCAAATCACGACGGCGCTCGAAAGCCCGACGCATCTCTTCTACACAACTTTGGTCGCCAGAGAAAGCCGCCACAGAAGCCTTTTGCGCAATGGAACTCGGCCCCGAAGTATATTGGCTTTGGAGCTTATTGCAGGCCTTAGCCAGCCACAACGGAGCGGCAACAAACCCGATACGCCAACCGGTCATGGCATAAGCTTTGGAAACACCGTTGATAATAGCGACACGCTCGCGCACATTCTCAAACTGGGCGATGCTTTGATGGCCGCCGATATAATTGATATGCTCGTAGATCTCATCGGCCAAGATAATCACCTGCGGATATTTTGCCAATACATCGGCAAGCGCCTTCAATTCATCGTGTGAATATACGCTACCTGTGGGATTGGAAGGCGAGCAGAGAATTATCGCTTTGGTTTTGGGGGTGATAGCAGCCTCTAATTGTGCAGGAGTTATCTTGAAATCGTTTTCTATACCCGACGGTATGACAACGCTCTTGCCTTCGGCGAGCTTCACCATTTCGACATAACTCACCCAGCACGGAGCCGGAATGATAACTTCATCGCCGGGATTTACGATACAAAGTATCGCATTGCATATCGACTGTTTGGCTCCATTGGAAACAACTATCTGCTCGGGTGTGAAATCGAGATTATTCTCATTTTTAAGTTTAGAGCAGATAGCTTTACGCAAATCCATATAACCGGGCACCGGCGAATAAAACGAAAAGTTATCGTCGATGGCTTTCTTGGCAGCGGCCTTGATATGCTCGGGGGTAAAAAAGTCGGGTTCACCCACGCTCAAGTTGATAATATCAATACCCTGCGCTTTTAGTTCGTTGCTTTTCTGCGACATAGCCAGTGTCTCCGACGGAGAAAGGCTTGCCAAACGATCTGATACTTGATTCATCTTTCTAAGTTTTTGAATTGTTCCGGACTGCAAATATATAAAGAATATTCGTTCTATAAAGAATTTTATACCATTTTAGAGAAGAAAACAACAAAAAGATACCCTCTTTGTAAAATCGAAAACATTTTGTCATTCTCCGAAGATATATTGCCTCATACCGGGCGTCATAACGACCGATACGTCTACCGAATCGACCGCATAGATGAGATATACCTCCATCTCAGGATGCCGAGAGGCAATTTCCATGCTTTTTTCTACTCCCAACACCATAAACGCTGTGGCATAGGCATCGGCCGTCATGCAATCGGAGGCCAATACCGTCGCGCTCAACAAGCTATGTTGCACGGGATAACCTGTTGCAGGATTTATCGTATGGGCAACACGACGCCCATCGACGATACGGAAATTCCGATAATTCCCCGATGTAGCCAACGCCGCATCATCAAGCATCACCACCGCATCGATCTCACCGCCGGCCACATTTCCCTCATCGGGGGTATCGATTCCCACCCTCCAAATCTCGCCCCGCTCGTTCTTTCCTCGAGCAACGACCTCTCCACCGATCTCCACCAAATAATTCTCCACTCCTTTTCCGCGCAAAAACGAAGCGACAACATCGACGGCATATCCTTTGGCTATCGCAGAGAAATTGAGCGTCATACGAGGATCGTCCTTATAGAGACGCCCTCCGAGAAGTTCCACGCGTTCCATTCCCACCAGATGCCATAAGCTATCCACAATTTCGGGCGTCATCGGCACACCGTTTTTAAACCCGAACCCCCATGCATTGATCAGTGGAGAAACCGTCGGATCGAATGCTCCCTCGGTATCGCGCCATATCTCTTTGGAACGATTGAATACCCGGGAAAACCACATATCGGCAACCGCCGAAGTATCGTTCTGGTTAAATCGTGAAATAATCGAGGTCGGATTAAAAGGGGAAAGAGAGGCATCGAACCGCCGCAACTCTTCCTCGATTTGCGATTGATAGTCTTCTTCGGACTGATAGACGATATGATATAGCGTATTGAAAACAACCCCTTCATTGTGCCGATATGCCATACCCGCAGGAGTACCGCACTGCCGCCAAACAGCAATACCCGCAAAAACCGACACGAACAATACGCAAGCCAGCCACCCTCTCTTATTTCTCATATGTTTTCCTATTTCTGATTGAACATCGGCCTGTCATCAATCCGCTTTCACGGGAACTTCCGCAAACACGTATCAGAACGACAGCACATGAACAAAGATACAAAGAAGGCCGTGATTTCAAAAAGTTTCACGGCCTTCTTTTTTCATAATCAAGGTTTATGTCATATCGATCAGAAATGCCCGTATCCCCGCGGACCTCGGGGGCCGGGTCGAGGACCGCCGCCCTCTCCGCCTTTGCCTCCGATCGTGTTGAACTGATAGGCAAAGTAAAGCATACAATAGCTTCCGAGCGAATTGGTTTCCTGATCCTGAATATACGAGCTGGTTACCGAACGACGGATACTGGTATTTTGTTGAAGTATGTCGTACACTTTAAACCGCACGGTAGCATTTTTCTTCTCCAAGAACGAATAAGCCACCGAAGCATTCCACATGACCCGATGCTGGTCATACCCCTCGGCATACCCCGATGTGCCCCGATAACGGCAATCCGTACCTATCGAAACACCGCAAGGAAGAAACCAATCGACTTCGGCCCGCGCACCGAAATTCATCGTCGACTGGTTATTGTCGGTCTGCATAGTATTTTTCACATACGAGTAAGAATAATTTCCGCCTATGCTCGCATTGAACAGCTCCGACGAGTACCGCAACGACAGATTTTCGCTGATCTCGTAATTCCGGGAAATATTCTTTACGCTCGTCTCATCATGATTCAACGACACGAAACCCACCTCATTTTCATAACCGAAATTGGTATTGGTATTGAAACTGAATTTCTTGTTGCGTTTGAACGGCATGTTATAAAATACCCACAAAGAAGCGTTCCACTCGCCATTGACATTCACCGGAGTACGGGTACGACCTCCGTCGGGATTATATATCGTCTTCTCCACGATACCGTTTTGCGTCGCACGACCGTCGATACCGATAGAAAAAGACTGATAGGTATCGACGTTATAAGAGTTGTACCGCAACCACACTCGATGACTGAACTCCGATTTCAGATCGGGATTACCGATATATATGTTCAGCGGGTTGGTAATATCGGGGGTCGCCTGTAATTGCCGTGCCGACGGTTGCGACGTATTACCGTGATAATTCAGGCGGAGGTTTTTGTGTTTCGTAATACGGTAACGCAACCGCAAAGTCGGCGAAAAATTGAGCGAATTTTGAGTGATGTCATTCGCAGTATTGCGACCGAAAAGATAACGGGTCTCGCGCTTCTGATGTTCGAGATTGATACCCACGTTAAAATTCATTTTGGTATACACGCCCCGCAACGAAACTTCACCCCGATGGGTCTGATACCGGCTGCGCGAAACGTTGCTGTAATTTTCATCGGCGACAGGCAAACCCAAAGAATCGAGCTCGACATATTCTCCGTTTTCGTCTATATTATAGGTATAGGCATCGGAATTGCTGTTGTTGTAACGGTACTGATATACAAAATTCAAGTAGTAATGATCCGACAACGGTTCCACATAAGTAACCCGTGCGTTATAAGAAGCTCCTGATCGGATATTATCGTCTTTTTGCAAACGGACGGAATCGCGTATGCCGGTACGATAGAAATTCAACACATCGTTGGACGTACCATTTTCTTCATTGCGGTTAGTGCTATAATTGAAACTGAAACTGAGCCGACGACGAGGATCGCTTTTAAATGCCCGGCTGAAACTTAACCGACCCGACAAATTATATCCGTGAGCATCGCTCTGCGAGAGAGAACGCTGATCGTTGACACTGTCGCGATCGGCCAATTCGGAATCACGGTATCCGCCCATCGTCTCGGAATAGCTATTGTTTTCGAAATGCGACTTGTTAAATCCGAAACGCGGCATAAACTCCAACGTCGTCAACGTATCGATTTCCCAACGCATACGGAAATTCATACTGAAATTATGGCCGCGATTGATATTTTCCCCATTGCGATTTACAAAAGAAGAACTGTCGTTGGTCAAGAAGTTCTGTTGTTCGCTGCGACTCTTGTAATAACGGTCGCTGCCCATATAACCCACATCACCACCTATACGAAGCGTCTTGGACTCATTTCCTACATTGAAATTTCCACCCAACATTCCGGCACTTCCTGTACCGCGATTTCCCCCGGTCATCATGCGGCTACTACCCGAAAACATCGATGCACCCAAATCTGTCGCCCCTTGATTATTCGTATTATTGAGACTCCCGAGAACAGAGTACTGGTTGTTCTCGACAAAACGGTTGGCCATGGCATTGACTTCATACATACCGTCGAATTCGTTCATTTGAGTTCCTCCGCCGGCCTGTGCTACTCCAAACCAACCTTGTTTCATACCTTTTTTTACGGTAAGATTTATCACCGTCTCCTCCTCGCCATCATCGACCCCCGAGAAACGCGCTTCATCAGATTTGCGGTCTACAACTTGTATCTTCTCGACCATATTAGCCGGCAAGTTTTTGGAAGCGATTTTGGGATCATCAGTAAAGAACTCTTCCCCGTCGATAAGAATCTTTTTCACCTCTTTTCCCTGTACGGTAATCTTTCCATCTTCATCAACTTCCACACCGGGCAATTTCTTAAACATATCTTCGACGACAGCGTTCGGTTGCGTCTTATACGAGTCGGCATTATATTCAAGCGTATCTTCCTTTGCGACTATCGGCGGAACAACAGCCGAAACAACAGCCTCACCCAGCAATACAGCATCGGGCTCCATCTTTATGGAACCAAGAGCGACCGAGGGTTGTACCCTTAGCAATTTCGCCGGCTTATATACTCCTTTGTAACCTAAGAAAGAAATATTTACCAGATATTCTCCACGTTTCAGATTTTTTATGATAAACTTTCCGTTATCATCGGTCATCGTACCCGTACCCGCAACCAAAGAGCTGTCGGCAGCAGCCAACAATCGCACGGAGACGGCCACCATCGGCTCGTTCTTTTCATCAAAAACCTGCCCCGATATAAAATATTCCGACTGATTATCGGCCTCTTGCGGTCTGTTCTCAGCAGGCCGCATAGGCGGCCGTCCGTAAAATTGAGCAAAACCCGATATTCCCCACAACAGAAATAGGCCGAGAAAAATATATTTTTTCATTCGTCTTTTGATTCTTTATTTATGTATAAGAGTTTTGTTGCTTTGACTCAGGCAGCCGCCGAAGGTTTAATTCATCACTCCGTTTTTATTTCGCTTTAACAGAATGTAACACCTGCGAATATTCCATACCGACCCGATATTGTATATAGCCCGACAAAAGTAATTACTTAGACGCCACAGCAGACAAGCGGGTTACAGCAGAAAATATTTTTTAAGAATATGGCAAATCCTTTAACCCACGATTTGACAATAAAATTTTCTTGAAACCCAAATAACAAATCGACAGGAGGAAAAGAGAAATCGAAAAAAGAATTTAATCCTAATATTTTATCGTATATTTGCCCGGCAAAAAAACCAGTCGACGTTATGAAAGACCTGTTCAAGTTATTGTTAAGATTTGTCCCTCCCTATAAAAGATACTTGATACTCAATATTCTCTTCAACCTTCTATCGACATTGTTGAGTATTTTCTCGTTCATGCTAATTATTCCCATACTGGAAATACTTTTTAAGACAAGCGAGGCGACCTATACTTTTATTCCCTGGAATGAAGGCGACCTAAAAGATATTGTCATTAATAATTTTTATTGGTTTGTAGCCGAGCAAATCAAAACCAACGGTGCCATTTGGACCCTCATGTTATTAGGCGTATGGCTCATCGTCATGACCTTTGCCAAAACCATGACTGCATACCTGAGTTCGGCCTGCATCATACCTTTGCGCGGAGGTGTGGTACGAGACATTCGCAACTTTGTATACCGCAAGGTGGTAAGCCTGCCGATCGGCTTTTTCACAAGCGAGCGTAAGGGCGACATCATGTCCCGAATGACCGGAGACGTGGCCGAAGTGGAAAATTCGATCATGACCTCGCTCGACATGATATTCAAAAACCCGATCATGATCATCAGCTACCTCACCACGATGTTTATCCTCAGCTGGCAGCTTACGCTTTTCGTGCTGGTACTATTGCCGCTGGCCGGCTTTGTCATGGGACGGGTGGGTAAGTCATTGAAGCGTAAATCACTCGATGCCCAGCAACAATGGGGTGGCCTGATGGCCCAAATAGAAGAGACCCTCGGCGGGTTGCGCATCATCAAGGCCTTCAACGCCGAAAACCGTATCTGTCAGCGTTTCGCTGCGATAAATGACAAATTCTACCGTACGACCAACCGGATAGGACGCCGGCAAGCATTGGCACACCCCATGAGCGAATTTCTGGGTACTACGACCATCGCCATCGTCCTGTGGTTTGGCGGCGCACTTATATTGAAAGGAAACAGCGTCATCAACGCCGGGGAATTCATCTATTACCTCATCATCTTTTACAGCATTATCAATCCTGCCAAAGACCTTACCAAAGCGGCTTATACCATACAGCGCGGTCTCGCGGCCATGGAGCGTGTCGACAAGATACTCTCGACCGAAAATCCCATAAAGAACCCCGAGAACCCGGTAAGCAACGTCGCCTTGAACCACTCGATCGAATACCGGGACATTTGGTTCAAATACAATGAAGACTGGATCATCAAGGGAGTGAATCTCTCCATCAAGAAAGGGCAGACAGTCGCTCTCGTCGGACAATCGGGGTCGGGCAAATCGACTATGGCCGACCTTCTACCCCGTTTCTATGATGTAAACAAGGGAGGGATATACATCGACGGCATCGATATCAAAGACATGAAAGTATTCGACCTGCGGTCGATGATGGGAAACGTCAATCAAGAAGCCATTCTTTTCAACGATACCTTCTACAACAATATCACATTCGGTGTTACCGACGCCACAAAAGAACAAGTCGAAGAAGCCGCCCGCATAGCCAATGCACATGACTTCATCATGGCTACGGAAAACGGGTACGACACCTCTATCGGCGACCGGGGGTGCCGTCTCTCGGGAGGGCAACGCCAGCGCATAAGCATCGCCCGCGCCATACTCAAAAACCCGCCTATCCTTATCCTCGACGAAGCGACATCGGCCCTCGACACCGAATCGGAACGCTTGGTGCAGGAAGCTCTCGAAAACCTAATGAAAAACCGCACGACACTGGTCATTGCGCACCGCTTGTCGACTATCAAAGATGCCGACCTCATCTGTGTCATGCACGATGGCGAAATCGTAGAATCGGGTCGACACGAAGAGTTGATAAAGCTCAACGGCTATTACAAACATCTCGTCGACATGCAACAATTCTGATTTTTCTTATGAGATACCCAAACCGCATATTGCCCCTCGGAAGCCTGCTTGCCGCCTTTCTGATCCTTATTCTGCCTGGCATACGCGAAATAGAATATCTCATACCTACCGGCAGTCATACCGAGACATCGATACCGGCGACTTCTCAAAAAGAAGGCGATTCCCCCCAAAACGGGAAATCGTGTTTCATCGATGTTCCCGGAGAATCTCAGCCGTTTATTCTGCAACAGAACCCTCCCCTGCACGTATGCGGCAGCGAAGTACGACAACACACCACAACCCCGACAGATCTGCAAAGTCGGCATATATTACTATTCCGCACGTTCTATAAAAAGTTACATACAGAACAAATCATCAGGCAGGCATTGCTGCATACCGACGGATATTTCTTTTATATGCTCTGCCGAATGCTCATGTAGCAGAACCTCTTTTTCTCTCCCTATATCAAAAATATCGATATTGTATTTCGGTGACGATCTTCTGTCGCCGAAATACAGTATATGATAACGCGGAAGAAAATCAAATTTTCCGGCTCTTATAAAATCCATCATTTATCAAATAATCATATATATACACTATGGAAACTTCTCAAAAAAACAACTATAAAAACGAACATATCGCCTCGAAAAAGGCTCTCTCCGCTACCGGTATCGTTACCCTCATTGTCGCTGCCGTTTCTTTCTACGCAGGATCTCTTTTCGGGGAAAACTCCGTTTTGAACATGAGCCTATTCATTTTGGGCATTGCATTAGGAATTTTCGGATTTATAAAAATCTTCATGGGGGAAAAAGTGTTTTACCACAAAGAAACCGGAACAAAGTTGCGATTTAAGCGTCTCACATTCAGCAAAAATGAGAGAAATCGTTTGGAAAAGATTCTCCAAGAAAAAAATTTCGAACAAATCGGTTCGATAGCTCTCGGAGAAAACAAGTCCTCGGATATTCGCCTCGACATATACATCAGCACAGACAAGCAATACGCCTCGGCTCAAATCATGGAATTTATCCCGTTCGAGTATCAAGCAATAGGACGTGCCGTAGAATATGAGGGGCACGACGCCGAATGCTTGGCCGAGGCTGTGGCATAACGTTTTCCACACAAATCGAGATAGGTGATTCCCCATAAATTTCAGGGGCATCACCTATTTTTATAAGGGAGTTTGTAAAATAATGCTAATACAAAAAATTTATATGTTAAACTATACAATATATATAAAGAAATAGTTTTTACTTTGCGCGTTGTTTAATAGGGTGAAAATTAGTCAAAAAAATAGGATCATTCTTTTTTAGCATATTTAGCATTATGAAAAAACTTCTTATTCCCTGCTGTCTCGTTCTGTTGGCCGGTTGTGTAGATAAAGACTACGACAAAGAGATCGACATGAATGTAACGATTGCTGAAAACGGAATCACGCTTCCGGTCGGAGAAACCGATAAATTCACACTATCGAAATTAATTGATACCGACGATAATTTGAAAATCAACGGCGATAGCATTTATTACATCTCCGAATCGACCGACTCCAAGACCGAATTTGCCGCTATGAAAAGCGTTATCATAGACCAAAGCAACGGTTTGGCACCGGAGATCGAACCGACCGAAATCGCTATTCCGGAAGAGCTGGAACAAGCCATCGAATTAGGTATACCCTACGAAGGATCTATTCCTCTCACCTTATCGGCCGATGTACCCATCAACCCGTCCCAGTTGAAAGTATCAAAAGATATAGAGAGAATCGACACGATCATGTTCGACTCTCCCAAACAAGCAACACTTACATTTACTACCGAATTATTTGAAGATCAAGGCCCGGCAGAATTTTCCCTTCTCTTATCAGATATGAAGGTAACTCTGCCACAAATGCTGATTCTTTCTAACACAGATAAAATCGGAGATACGGTATTGGAAGAAACTGACGATATGGGTAATCCTCTCGTTGTCAGCGATCATATTCTCTATGTTCCTTCCAAAAATGCCGAGGACGGTATATTCTCTATAACGCTCAATATCTACGGATTATGTGCAGGAAAAATACGTCCCGATGGAACCAACAACTTCCAGCTTACTCCGAGTACCGATGACGAAAATATTCTCGACATCATCGACAATGAATTTGTTCTCAATGGCGACGCGTCGGTACAATTGGCACTAAAAGGCCCGGGAACCACTCTTGCCGCACAAACCCAAGTAAGAACCGACTTCATAATCGAGGAACTCGAAATCACACGGGTGGCTGGTCTCATAGACGCCTCGGCCGATGAGTCTTTCTCGATAGAAATAGGCTCGATGCCCGACTTCCTAAGCGGAAACGACATCAGCCTCGACCTGAGCAATCCGTTCATCAAACTCAATGCAACCAACCCCATGGGTATTCCGGTAAAAGCCGTACTCTCCATCGATCCCAAAAACGACAAGGGAGTAAGCCTGAATCCCGAGCCTATTGTGGTCGATACGATCTTCATCAAACAAGCCTCTTACAGCGAATCGGAAAATCGCATGATTCCCAGCGAAAACCATATCTACATTTCGCAACGGGAACCGACCAACGACTGGGTCGACGCCGAGAAAAAAACATTCTGGCTGAACGATACGCTTTACACATGGGCACAAGGCAACCTTCCAGGATTGCTCGACACACAGATTCCGTCATCTCTCGACGCAACCATTTCGGCAAGTACAGATAAAAGCATCGAACACATCGCCCTACTCAATAATCAGCCCAATGATGTAACTGTCGATTGCAATATTACAGTTCCCATGGAATTCGGAGAGAATTTCGCCATCAATTTCTCTGAAATAGAAGGTGGACTCGACGATATATTCAGCGACGTATCGGTACAAGAAGCCGCCATTATCGCCAGCTACACGACAACCCTACCTCTGGATTTGGAATTTACGATAAATCCCCTCCAAGAAATTTCGGCCGAGGAATATAACCGTCTCCCATCCGACGAAAAACTTCTCGACGACGATGACGAAGAATATCCCGAATATTACCGCATTCTCAAAAATGTAGGTTTCGAAATACTCAACGCCGACCAAAACGGGAAAGGGATCATCTCCGGAACGACCGACATGAGCCTCGTAGACCCGGCACCCTCGATGGGGAAAATCATCATACGTCTTACCGAAAAAGAAAAGGACGCATTGAAATCTCTCACACACCTGCAATACAGCGTAGCCGGGAATCTGACCAAAGGACTCGAAAGCGGAGCGCTGCGCAGTACACAATATCTGCAAATGAAACTGAGTGCAAAAATCGCCAAAATTGAAGTCGATATTGATTCTTTATAATAAACTGAACCGAAGACCAAAATAAGGATAATATGAAATCTTATATAAAATATATATTGACGATAGGGTTGTTCAGCGTTATTATCGCCGGAGCATCGGCTCAACCCCTACAAAGCGCCTACTTTCTCGAACGTGCGCCACTGCGCCATCAACTCAACCCTGCATTGATTCCCGAAAGAGGCTACTTCACCATACCGGGATTAGGAAATATCTCGTTCAACGTCAGCTCCGACTTGAACTACACGACTTTTATCTACCCTTCCGACGGAGATAAACTCAATACCTTCCTCAGCTCGGCCGTCTCTGCCGAGGAATTCGACAAAAAGATACGGAACAGCAATGCGCTCAACGCTAATATCGGCCTGTCCATTCTCTCTTTTGGATTCCATAAATGGAACGGGTTCAATACTTTCGATATTTCATTGCACAGCAATATATCGTTTTCGTTGCCCGGAGACTTATTCCGCTTTCTGAAAAACGGCAGTGAAGGAAACGTAACGCAGTATGACCTGAAAGACGTATCGGCCAATGCCAATGCTTATGTCGAAGTCGCTTTGGGGCACGCCCATCGCATCAACGACCAATGGACAGTCGGTGCCAAAGTTAAAGCCTTGTTGGGTGGAGCACAGGCCGATGCTCACTTTGAAAAACTGACTCTCACAATGGCCGAAGACCAGTGGAAAATAGAAAGCTACGGAGTGGCCGACCTTTCGCTTGCCGGAGCTACCCTCGAAACCGATGCGGAGACCGGAGAAATTACCGGATTCGATTATGACACCAATGGTATTGGTCTGGCCGGAGGCGGAGCCGGTATCGACCTCGGTGTTACCTATACCCCTATTGAAAACCTTATTGTGTCGATGGCCATCACCAACATCGGGTTTATCTCATGGAACAAAAACCTGAAAGGAGTTACTCCCGAAGGAGAAGTCATCTACGATGGATTCACGGGAATAGGTAGCGATGACTATACCGACGAACATGGAGAATCGCAAAATGTATTCGACGATCAGGTCGACGACCTGACCGATGACCTCGAAGCTCTCTTCAAATTCAATGAAGGGAAAGCGGCATCGAAACGGACGACGTGGCTTGCCCCTACACTCACCGTAGGCGCAGAATACCAACTTCTCAAAAACCATATCTCAGTGGGCGTTCTTTCGACAACCCGCTTTTACAGCAACAACACCCATACATCACTCATGGGAAGTGTCAACTTCAAACCGCTCCGTTGGCTGATGCTCGGCGTAAACGGTACGGTATCGAACTTGGCCAACTCATTCGGGGCCGTGCTCAACTTTGGCCCGCTTTTCATCGGAGCCGATATATCGACCATGCGTGTAACCCCCGACTACATACCGCTGGGAGACTTGGCTGCCAACATCAACTTCGGTATTTCTGTTCCGTTAGGAAAAGATCCGAAGCTGAAAAAACATAAAGTATATAACAGCGTTCCCGAAAATTTATAAAAAATTTTCCACACGTCATACAAAAAAAACCTCTGTAAGATTTTACAGAGGTTTTTTATTTCAGCTCGAAGAAAAATACTTATTGAGATTCCTAAAAGAAGAGGATTCCATATAGACCGGGCATAAATTCTTCCTGAAATAAGGTGCTGTAAGAGAGTTTTTACCCGAGGAAGAGCAGACAATAACCCCAGCGAAATACTTCTTCATGACGGGAGGATATTCGGGTACCTCCCTTCTCCGCCATAAACCTTTTATCTTTATCTCCCTTTGAGGCGATAAATACAAAGCCCCGCCTTTGACAAGGCGGGGCTTTGTATAGATGTCCATCGGAGAACCTTAGACTCTCTTTTCTTTGATGCGGGCTTTTTTACCGGTAAGATCACGCAAATAATACAATTTGGCGCGACGTACTTTACCCACTTTATTTACAGTGATGCTGTCGATAAACGGCGATTCGATGGGGAAGATACGTTCCACACCTACGTTATCAGACATTTTGCGTACTGTAAAACGCTTTTTCTCACCGCAACCCGAGATACGGATAACGACACCGCGATACTGCTGTATACGCTCTTTGTTACCCTCTTTGATGCGGTAGGCTACCGTTACGGTATCACCGCTCTTGAACGAGGGGTGCTCTTTGCCCGTAGCAAATGCCTCTTCTGCAACTTTAATCAAGTCCATTTTTAATAGCTATTTAAAATGTTTGTATTGAAACGTAATGTAAACAGGTAACACTTTTCCCTGCCAGAGATTACGAAAAGCGGGGCAAAGTAACGACTTTTTTACGGTATAACCAAATGTAAACGTGGTTTTTTAGACATTTCGGAGAGTTTTGTTCCTCCGACGTCCGGGAATCGAAGCGACTAATAAATGTTAATCACGCAGAAGTAGAATTTTTTCGAAGCAAAGTTTCGTATTTTCGCTAATAACTTTTTGTAACCATGACAATGTATTTGCTCAAACTATACCCTTATCTCTTTTTGCTCTTTTGCTCTATATCCGTCGGGATAAAGGCCCAGAAAAAAGAACTGCTGATTATTCATACGAATGATGTCCACAGCCAAATAGAGCCGACCGCTACCGACGACTCCCAACCCGACATGGGCGGGACTTTACGCCGACAAGTTGTCATCGACAGCTTGCGCAATACGGGGAAAGCCGTCTTACTGATTGACGCGGGCGATGCCGTGCAGGGAACACCATACTTCACCACTTATCACGGAAAAGCCGAAATCGCACTTATGAACCGACTAAAATACGATTTTATCACACCGGGAAACCATGAATTCGACAACGGTACAGCCTCGCTTGCAACGATGTACAAAGATGCCACACCTGTCATCGTCAACTGCAATTACGACGTATCGAATACTCCGTTAAAAAGATATTTCACTCCTGGTGTCATCAAAGAAATCGGCGGCTGGAAAGTCGGCATAACAGGTGTAGGCGTCGCGCTAAAAACATCGGTCGACCCCGAAAAAGTTACGGGAATCATCTGCCGCGATGCCATCGTATCGGCTACCCGCACGGCCGACAGTCTGAAACGTTGCGGGGCGGAAATCGTCGTCCTTCTCTCACATCTGGGGATAGAAGGAGATAAAGAGCTCGCCCGAAAAAGCTGCGGGATAGACATCATCGCCGGTGGACACTCCCATACCCTACTCCCGACACCCATTCCCGTCATCAACAAACAGCAAGACACCGTATGGATAGGGCAAACAGGAAAAAGAGGGCTTTATGTAGGGGTCATCGAGTGTAAAGGCGATACCCGCAGAGGATATACCATAGATCTGTCATCGCGCTACGACAACCGCATCGATTCCGTAACGGCAGCACTCATCGACTCCTATCGGATACCTATGCAAAAAACGACCGGTGAAGTCATCGGCAACGCGCTCAGGCCAATGACCATAGGACGACCGCAAAGTCCTCTCTCCAACTTTACCGCCGACGTTCTTGTGCAACAGGCCCGTAAGGAAGGGATACCTTGCGACTTCGGGCTTATCAACATAGGAGCGATACGTTGCGATATTGCCCGGGGAGCTGTTACGAAAGGCGATATCCTATCGTGCTATCCCTTCGACAACTACATCTGCCATATCAGTTTGCCGGGCCGGGAAGTAAAACGCCTCTTTCGCATCATAGCTTCCCGAGGAGGAGAGGGCATCAGCCGGGAAGTCGAACTTACGCTCTCGCCGGACAGAAAGATAAAACGACTTGCGATCGGAGGGAAAAAAATAAAACCTCGCCGGATCTACCACATCACCACCATAGATTTTACGGCAAACGGCGGAGATGAAATGACTCCGCTCACCCGACACCGCAAACGCATCGATACGAAGACACGTCTCTGCGACCTGATGACAGCAGCCTTTGGAGAAACAACCATACGGGAAGGGGGTGTCTCCGCATCGACCGACAGAAGAATTATCTACAAATAACCCTATAAAACCGCATCGACATGAAGAAAAAAATCGTTCTTATACTCTTGTTGGGGCTGGTGTTTCTTATCCCGACACAAGCCGGACAAATACCCCGCTTACTGCGGGAAACCGACGAAACGGAGATGAACCGGTGGGTCGACTCGGTCATGCAACGACTTACGATACCCGAACGCATCGGGCAACTGTTTGTCGTCGGGGTCGAAAACAATCTGAGCGACCGCAACAAAGATCTCCTTAAATCACTTATCGAACAATGCCATGTGGGAGGGCTTCTTTTCTCGAAAGGTACAGCAGAGAACCAAGCAACCCTCACCAATATGGCGCAAGCACTCTCCCGTGTACCCCTGATGATTACGATGGACGGAGAATGGGGTCTCGCCATGCGTCTGAAAGAGACACCCTCTTTTCCTAAAAACATGACATTGGGAGCCGTCTCCGACGACTCGCTTATATATGCTTACGGCCGGGAAATGGGTCGCGCCTGCCGCCGTATGGGAATACAAGTCAATTTCGCCCCGGTACTCGACATAAACAGTAATCCGCAAAATCCCGTCATCGGAAACCGTTCTTTCGGCGAGAATCCCGACAATGTGAGCCGCAAGGCAAGACTCTATGCACAAGGGCTCGAAGACGAAGGGATCATGGCCGTAGGCAAGCATTTTCCGGGACACGGCGATACGCACGAAGATTCGCATTTCACGCTCCCCTCGGTCCTTCGCAACCGCGCACAACTCGACTCCTGCGAATTGTCGGCATTCTCCCGGTACATCAATGCCGGATTTTCGGGACTCATGGTAGGGCATCTCTTTGTTCCTGCCCTCGACACCACGAGCGACCGACCGTCTTCCCTATCACCCGACATCGTTACAGGACTTTTACAGGAAGAAATGGGTTTTGAAGGGCTGGTTTTTACCGACGCCCTCGAAATGAAAGGCGCCGGCTCAAAAACACCCGCACTCGACGCCCTGCTGGCGGGAAACGATATTTTATTGAAACCGTTGAAGCCGAAAGAACAATTCGAGCAAATCGTAAAAAGCTATAACGAGGGAACTCTCTCCCAAGAGATAATCGACAGACACTGCCGCAAGGTCCTGCAATATAAGTATATACTCGGGCTGGACACTTGTCGTGAAGTAGGCATCGACTCCCTAACGGAAGACTTGAACAGTCTCGAAGCCCGGACTATCATTCGGCAACTTTCGTCGCAAGCCGTTACCGTCCTCGAAAACAAAGAAGAAATACTGCCTTTTACGCATCTCGACAAAAAACGATTCGGTGTCATCTCTGTCGGCAAGCAAAACGCACAACCATTCGTAAAACGACTGCAAGAGTATGCTCCGATAGAGAATATAAGTCGCCTCAATACCCAATCGACCGACAAAGAAATAAAGGGTATCGTAGACGTCATCTCTCACAGCACGCAGACGATCATCGCCATCTTCTCCGATAAAAAAGAAGAGATACAATTGGCCGAAAAAATCCTTAAAAAAGCAACCGGTAAAGTCCTTGTTTTCTTTACTTCTCCTTATAGTATCCCGAAATACGAAGAGCTCACCGCCGAGGCCGAAGCCATAATCGTCGCCTATGAAAACAATCCCGTCATGCAAGAGTGTGCCGCCGAAGTTCTTTTCGGAGGGACTTCCGCCGACGGAAAACTTCCCGTAAGTACAGGAAAATATCCGCAAGGAAGCGGTATCTTTATCCCGGAATGCCGGCTGGGGCACGCATTTCCCGAAGAGGTCGATATGGACAGCCGCATTCTTTCCCACATCGACAGTATTGTACAAGAAGGTATAGACAGCATGGCATTCCCGGGTTGCCAAATCATCATCACCCGTCATAAAAAAATCATCTACGACCGGGCTTTCGGATATTTCGACTACGAAAAAAAACACCCCGTAAGCACAAACGATCTTTACGACCTCGCTTCCATCACCAAAGCAATGGGCACTTTACCGGCCATCATGTGGCTCAACGACCATGAACAGGTAAGCCTGAATGCCCCACTTTGTTTTTATCTGCCCGAAATGCGGGATTACGGATTATCGGCCATTACCTTGCGGCAAACCCTGATGCACGAAAGCGGATTACCGGCCGGAATCTCTTTACGGCGGTTACTCATCGACCCCGATAGTTACTCGGCGCCGTTACTAAAACGGGGACGGGACAGCGAATATCCGATACAAGTCGACAAAGACTGGTTCGTACAAAAAGACTGCCGATTGAAACCCTGGCTCTTTCACAACAAGACAAGCCGCTCTTACCCCTTGCACATCGCCGAGGAACTATACGCCTCGCCTTCACTCCCCGATAGCATTTGGCATAAAATACTATCCGTCTCTAAGTCGGACAGGCGGTACAGGTACAGCGACTTGAATTTCGTCATTCTGCAAAAACTGACCGAACGAGTTTCCGGCGAGCCTCTCGACCGATTTATAGACCGAAGACTCCTGCAACCCATCGGGGCTTATCACACGACTTTCCGTCCCAGAGAGAAATTTCCTATCTCCGATATAGCGCCTACCGAGAACGACCGTCTTTTCAGGCAGCAACTCGTCGTAGGATATCCCCATGACGAACTGGCTTGTTTCATGGGCGGGGTCAGCGGGAATGCCGGGTTATTCTCCAATGCCCGAGACATGGCAAAAATTCTGCAAATGTTACAGAACAACGGGACATACGGGCTCGAAGATTATTTCGAACCGACGACGGTTCTGCGTTTTACAACCGACAAAAGCAGTTTGAGCCGCCGTGGCCTCGGTTTTGACAAACCCGATACCGACACGCCGGCAAAAAGTCCGACCTGCGAAGAAGCTCCCCAATCGGTTTACGGACACACCGGCTACACCGGCACGGCATTTTGGGTCGACCCCGACAACGATATCATCTACATATTTCTCAGTAACCGGGTATATCCTCACCGATGGAACACCCGACTTTTCGATATGAATATCCGCACCCGCATACAATCGGTAATTTATCAATCACTCCTGCCGACTCCCTGTACCGTTCAACAACTCTCATCGGCCGGCTGCCCGTAACTGCAAAACACTGTCAACCACTCATCGACCTGCCGGGTAGCTCCGTCGAGATTCCCGGCTTCGGCAAAATGCCCTTCGGGAATAAAAAAGACTTCGACCGGAGAAATAATACGCACACATACCGGCGCGAATATCCGTCTCAATGCCGGAGCAATACTTACCGACAACGGTACCGATGTGCTCACCGGAACTACCGTCCGTCCCGAAAACGTCCAAACGCCGATTTTTGTAAAAAACTTATGCCACTCGCAGGGAAGAAACATATCGCTCCAATATGACGAAACCAACATCAACACTTCATACGACCGCAACCACCCGACAGAAACGTCCGATACCGGTCGTACATGCTCTTGCGACAAGGGCAATCTCGAAACAAGTATCGAAACAATATCCACTCCACGCGCAGACGAATCATAAACCACACCTACTTTTTCTTTCATATCCCGACATCTTAAACAGTTGTTTCTTAGGAACATCACTCATCACAAAATTGTTTAGCCGGGAGATTACTTATAATAACATCTCGAAACAAAAAAGCGGGAACGCTCGCAACGTTCCCGCTCGATAGTCCCTCCTATCAGATTTTTTCTATGTATATTCATTTCCGAAACGGGTCTTGGCATCATTGACAAACTGGCGTATACGCTGCTCCTCGCTCTTACGGCAGATGAGCAACACATTCTCAGAGTCAGTAACGATGTAATCTTGCAAACCATCGAGAATAACCAGTTTTTTTTCCGAAGTCGACACGATGTTTCTATGACTGTCGTAACATGTGGCACGCCCGTGCAACACCACATTCTCACAGGTATCTTTCTGCGATAACGCATATAAAGAGCCCCATGTGCCCACATCGCTCCACCCGAAGTCGGTACAAAGGACATACACATTGGTCGCTTTTTCCATTATACCTACATCGATCGAGATATTGGGACAGGCCGCCAACTGTTTCTGTACGACCTGTTCGCTCCCGGGACGGCCGAAACTATCTGAGCAAGCCTCGAAACGGATAGAAACCTCTGGTAAATACTGCTTGATCGCCTCGATAATCGACCCGGCTTTCCAAATGAAAATACCCGTATTCCAAAAAAACTCACCGCTGTCGACAAAAACTTGGGCCAGCTCGCGATTGGGCTTCTCGGTAAATGTTTTTACCGACCGGATAGTACCTTTCGACTCGTCGCCGATCTGGATATATCCATATCCCGTCTCTGCCCGCGTAGGCTTCACGCCCAAAGTAAGCAGAGAGGGAAGTTCCTCTACAAAATCCATTCCTTGCAATATGGCATCACGGAACACTTCTTCCCGTAGAATCAGATGGTCGGCCGGAGAGACGATCATCGTGGCATCGGGATCGATGGCCCGGATATGGTAAGCCGCCCATGCCACACACGGAGCCGTATTGCGTCGCTGCACCTCGGCCAAAATACGTTCACGGGGCACTTCGGGCAACTGCTCCATCACCAAATCGACATACTGCTCATGCGTAGAAATAAAGATATTCTCACGAGGCACTACCGTTGCAAAACGGTCATAAGCCATTCGCAACAGCGAACGCCCCATGCCAAAAAGATCAAGAAACTGCTTAGGCCGATCGGCACGGCTGAACGGCCAAAAACGACTGCCGACCCCACCAGCCATAATTACACAATATCGATTCTTTCCCATACCAGAAATTTATATCAAAGTTGATACGGCTAATATACTACTTTATTTTTGCACCCTCTCCCGCAGAAAGAATTTTTTTGGTAAAAAAACAACCTTTTCGATAGATCGTACACCCTATTTTCCCGGCAAAAAATATCGGTAACAAACTTATATCGCACAATACACATCATAATCGGCAGCTTTTCCGGATACAAATACATATCCGCCTCGACAAGAAAAGCAAAACAACCAACCAAAAACTGACAGATTACCGACCGGCCTCCCCCGAAAAATAAAAGCGAGAAATAAAAAAACGCAAAAACATTTGCAGATTATAAAAGAATCATTACCTTTGCATCGCTTTACCGCGCCCAGATGGCGGAATCGGTAGACGCGCTGGTCTCAAACACCAGTGGATTCACTTCCATGCCGGTTCGATCCCGGCTCTGGGTACAACAATAAAAAAAACAAAGCACCGACAAATTGGTGCTTTGTTTTTTTATTTTCATTCGGACTGCTTCGATACATTCCAAACAAAATCTTATTTCTTAAAAAAAACTTCTGTTAATCAAGTATATACAGCCATCATGCCGAGAGATGTTCGATAAGCACCTTCACTCCGATGGCAAAGAGTATGATTCCCCCTAAAAGGTCGGCATGTATCTTTTTGGCGTAACGACCACACCGGACTCCCAAAAACACTCCGACAAGAGACATGATGAACGAAACCAATCCGATTACCGCCAAAGGGTACGATAAATCACTCCAATCGTTCATACCCATACACACAAACGAAATACCGACGGCCAAAGCGTCGATACTGGTAGCAACTGCCATAGCCAAAATCACTTTGAGACTGGCCGGATTGAAGTGTTTCTCTTCCTCATCCTTGAACGATTCCATGATCATGCGTATGCCCAAAAAGCCGAGAATGGCAAAAGCGATCCAATGGTCGACGCTCTCTATCAGGTAACGAAAATAACGAGTCCCCAACCAACCGAAAAACGGGTTGAGAGCCTGAAAAAGTCCGAAAAAGAACGCCATTAAAAGCATAGGCTTCCACCGGACCCGCCCCCAAATGATGCCGCTTGTTATCGAAACAGCGAAGCAATCCATCGACAACCCCAAAGCCAAAGCCCAAGTTTCAATTCCAGTCATAATGTGTCAATAATGCAGTGTATCTGACCGACAGGCATTCGGTCGAAAAAGTCTGCCGACATTCTTTCGGCAAAGCGAGACAAAGGTAATCGATTCCGGGTTATGCTTGCAACTTTTTCTGAGACAGAATACACTTCGGCAAAGAATATTCCGTCCCGAAATATTTTCCGGTTCATCATTTTACACCGAGATCGGCAAAACAGTAAGTATACCTACGAATCGTTCCGTCGTCGAGAGAAATATCGTAACTTCTCGTCGACGGACTTCCCAAAACAAACGGCACGGGAGACGAAAAAATCGGCCCGTCATAACAAAAGGTATGATATTCACCGTTTTCACCATTCGGATCAACACCTGACGGTAACGATGCCACAAATGCCGCATCTACCTCCCTACCGATGACAGAAGGCCCCAATCCGTCGTACATCGTAGTAACCACAACACACCTCAATCCCGTGGCAAGAAAACCGTCCATCACTTCAGGCGATTCCGCACCCCAAAGCGGCTCGACCACTTCGATACCATAAGGCGCAAGCTGTTCCTCGCGATAACGGCGCACATCATGCAGGAAAATGTCGCCGAAAATAAAATGCGTTATACCTTGCGCCTTGAAATGACCGACGGCACGGCTCATCGCCTCGGAATAATCGGCCATATCGCCCGAGGGTGTCAAATCCACGATATACAACGGAATCCCTATCCTCTCGGCTTGTGCTTCGAGCAACGGCAGCGGAATATCGTGCATGGTCGACTTCCGTGTCGAGCGATTGACCGTCGTAAGCAACACATCGACCCTATACGTTCCTTCCTGCATCACCCGCCACAAAGCGTGAGCAGAATCTTTTCCGCCGCTCCAATTCAAAACAGCGCTGACCTTTCCGTCCTGCTTATCCGATACTTCCATATAACGGCAAAGATAGTACTTCCTCTCCAAATTCCATGATTCCGATATTCCGAAAAATATCTTATATTTGCCTACATGGAACAAGGATTCATTCATCTTTATACAGGCAACGGAAAAGGGAAAACCACAGCCGCTTTCGGGCTGGCCGTAAGAGCTTTATGTGCAGGAAAGAACGTTTTTGTAGGACAATTCGTAAAATCGATGTGTTACAACGAAACAAAAATCGAAACGCTTTTCAACGGTACAAATTCCCTGTGGGGACATATTCGCATCGAACAATTCGGTCGCGGTTGTTTCATTGACAAAGATCCCGAAGCCATCGATGTAGAAATGGCCCGAGAGGGACTGCGGCATTGCTCGTCATTGCTCAGTACCGGAGCGTACGACATAATCATTCTCGACGAACTGACCATCGCCCTTTATTTCGGATTGCTTTCTTGCGAAGATGTCATCGACGCTCTGAACAATCGCGCCCCACAGATCGAGGTCGTCATAACCGGCCGATACGCCCCGCAATGCCTCATCGACAAAGCCGATCTCGTAACGGAGATGCAGGAGGTCAAACACTATTACACACAAGGCGTACTTTCACGAGACGGCATCGACAGATAAGCGGGAACTACACAAAACTCAAAGATTGAACCATGCCGACGGATCGGCCACCATTTCCTGCACATCATTGATGAGTTTGCAAGTATGGTATCCGTCGGCCACCGCATGATGCACCGATACGGAAAACGGCAGTAACAAACGGCCGTCCCGCTCGAAATATTTTCCGAACTTAATCAATGGAAACAGAAGCGAATTCTCGACATAAGTATCTTGGGCAAAGGCCGTGTAACTCAACCACGGCAGGCAAGACACAGGACAAAAATTGCGAGGCTGACCGGGACGTGCCTTAATGACTCCTGTTATACCTCCGTACGTTTCCATATCCCGCAAAACCGTGTCGTAAAACGTCGAGAAATCTCTATCATACTCACTCCACACATCGGTAAACGTCTTGGTCTCATCGTGGAATACCGTATAGCTCGGAACAACTTCTTCCCAATAACCCAACCTATTGTTACTGTCGAAATCCATACGGAACTCCTTATTCGCATTCACAACCCTCATAATCACATAAAGCATCGTAGGAAAGAATTTCAAACCACGATGCTTGCGATATGCCGCCAATTCGGTTATATCGATATTCGCATTTAACGTGTACCGGCACTTGATACGATTATAGTAATAATCGAAATAAATATCTCGTTCCCACTTTGTCCGGTCTATAAGATGAAAAGTATTATTCATTGCTATCTCCATTTATATTCTTACACCCTACCGAATATCCGTTCGCTTCCAGAAAAGCGCCCCGTCGATTTTCCCGCAGGTATCGTTCAACAGAACAAGACGGCCGCTCTCATATAGGAAATTGAATATCGGGCCTCCGCCATTCGCCACAAGCTGCCATACCACGGCATCGACATCGTCGGGAGTACCCCGTTGTGTATACCGGCGTCCCGAATAAGACGGCAGCGACTCGTCCGCTCTATCGACAGGAGAAAGCGTAAAAACACCATCACCGCTATATATCCTGCTTTTTAGGGTCAAAATGTAACAAAAGGTGTCGGGATAAAGAGGTCCTTCATAGGTACACACCCGAAAAGCGCCCAAAGACGAATCGTTTTCCCGAGAATCCCCCACAACGATACCGGTGATGCCATCGGCACCACCGATTTTCTCGACACCTCTATTTTCCGTCCGGGACATACAACCGCACAAAAGCAAACACAGCGTAAACGCCAAAGGCAACATTCTTTTCATGAACGACTTTCAAGTTCTTCACAAATATATATCTATCCATGTATTTTATCAATTTTTCGGTCATTAATCGTCCAACAATCTGTCCGACATTTCCATCGGAATAACCGTAACATCTCGGTCATTACCAATTAATCGTTATCTTTGCAAAGTCTTACGACTTACTGCTCTGTCATGATAAAAACACTCATCTTCGATTTCGGCGGCGTCATTGCCACCATAAGCCGCGACAAGGCTGTCGCCGCATTTACCCGCATAGGACTGAATGACGCCGATGCCCGGCTCGACAAATACCACCAATCGGGAATATTTCAAGCACTGGAAGAAGGGAAACTCGACGAAATCGGATTCCGCACCGAATTGGGTCGCCTTTGCAATCGGGAACTCTCTTTCGAAGAGGTAAAAAAAGCTTGGTTGGGATTTTTCGTAGAAGTACCTCCGGCCATTCTCAAATACCTCGAAGAGTTGAAAAAGGAGTATCGCATTCTGATATTGAGCAACACCAATCCCTATGTGATGTCATGGGCATGCAGCACGGAATTTTCGTCCGAAGGGAAACCACTCACCCACTATGCCGATCGGCTATATCTGTCTTATCAAATCGGGTATACCAAACCGGCTCCCGAGATTTTCCGACATCTCATCGACGATAGCGGAATATGCCCCGAAGAGGCACTCTTTGTCGATGACGGCGCATCGAATGTAAAAAAAGGAGAAGAATTCGGTTTCCATACATTTTGTCCGGCAAACGGCAGCGACTGGCGTTCCGACCTCTCGGCTCTTCTGCAACGACTCGGGTAAAGACTCGTTTCGACAGCAAATCTCGAAAAGCATCATTTCCCGACAAGACCCAGGAATCATCTCGCGCGCATGCACGGCCCGATATGACAAGTATTTCTATCGCTGCTCATCATCGGGAGGAGTCGGGGTTTCCTCCTCTTTACCGCCAAGAATAGGCAGACATATTTTATATTTCACGGCCAAGATACGCGTAACGAACACACCCGATCCACCGACAAGCTGACATACATACGACTCCATACCCAACCGATAGCATACCCAGTAAAACACACCTCCGACAACACATGCCATTGCATATATCTCTTTCCTGAATATCAGCGGTATTTCATTGATGAAGACATCGCGTATCACACCTCCGGCCGCACCTGTAATGCTTCCCATGATAACCGCCACCCAGAAAGGATAACCCAATGCAAGGCTTTTACCTGCACCGACGACCGTAAAAAGAGCCAGACCTATGGTATCGAAAATAAAAAAGGTATTGTCGAGACGCACCAGTCTTTTCTCGAAAACGATAACCCATACCAACGCCAACCCCGTGCAAATAAGGTACATGGGATCGGTCATCCATGCCGGAGTAACATCGAGCAAAAGATCGCGTATCGTCCCACCGCCGATAGCGGTAACAAAACCCACGACATACGCACCGAACCAATCGAAACGTTTGGCCGACGCCAAGCGTATCCCGCTGATAGCAAAAGCAAACGTACCGATAAAATCGAGTATCTGAACAAATGTCGGCATACGGAAAAGATTCTAAATATCTTTTGCATAAGCGCGACGGCGCTTATGCAACTGTTGCTCGAAATATTGCCACTGTTGTTGTACCTTATTGTTGGTTACCATCTCCGGATTGGTTTCGGTATATTTCACGCCATTCTTGATGAAGTAAGGTAAAATATCATCGAAAAGTAACGCGTTAGCCCCCATATTCTGATAATCGGGATGTATGGCAACAAGCAACAGATCTACGATGTCGTTTTTCCCTTTCAACGCTTTCAGCAAGTGAACAAACCCGAATGGGAACATTTTTCCATGCGCTTTCTGCAACGCACGGCTCATCGACGGCATGGCGATACCCACACCCACCAATTCATCTTTCTCATTAACAATGAGCGACAAATATTCCAACGGAACCATCGGCACATACATTTTTACATAATGATCGATCTGTCGTGGAGTAAGCGTAGAATATCCGTATAGATCTTTATACGCCTCGTTGATAAGCTCGAATATCTGCCGACCATAATCACGAGCCACATCATTGATATTCGTATACTCACGAATCACGCTACGCAAATGATATTTCTGTCGGACAATCTCGGCTATCCGCGCATGTTTTTCCGACATAACGGGGGGAACCGTGAGCTTGAACTCCACCCATTCGCATTCCGTTTCAAATCCTCTTCGTAAAATATGGTCGACATAATAAGGATAATTATAAATAGTCGCCATCGTCCCCAACTGGTCGTAACCCTCGATAAGCAATCCCTCCGGATCCATATCAGTAAATCCCATAGGCCCGACCAGATGATTCATACCCTTCGAACGAGCCCATTCCTCGACCGCATCGAAAAGCGCATCGCTCACTCGCGCATCATCGACAAAATCCACAAACCCGAAACGAGCCTCTTTTTTCCCGGTCTTTTCGTTGAGATTCCGATTGATGATTCCGGTAATGCGACCCACCGGTTTCTTTCCTTCATAAGCCATAAAATGCACCGCTTCGCAGAAGTCGAAAGCAGGATTCTTCGCCGGAGTAAATGTATTCAATTCATCGGTCACCAAAGGTGGTACTTTATATGGATTTCCTTTGTAAAGATCGATATTGAATTGTACATATTTTTTCAAGGCGCGACGTCCCGATATTTCTCGAATAGTTATAGGCTCCATGCTTACATCATTTTAGGCTGGCAAAAATAATGAAAAAGGCAAACATAATATCAGAAACCCTAATAAAATTTAAAAACCGGAACATCATACCGCCATACGGCAAAAATATTCCGTACAGGACCCACCACCGGCCGGAGAAGATAAATTTTTCCGGAAATATTACAGTCTCAACTTCAACCCGGCCAAAATCGTATCGGGACGGAAATTGAATACCGCATTCATTTCTCCGGCCATACACAAACCGCAATCACGGCAGATACCGAGCTCCTCACCCGCACAATTGGCCCGCTTATGGTCGGCATATATGAAATTCGTTACCCAACAACGACGTTTGAAACGATTATGCTTCATCAATCTAAGACCTGATATCGAATTCATGATCGGATAACCTTCCCGTTTCATGCGAATGACCGTATCGATTACCTCCTCCCGCTGCTCCCTCGTTATCATAAGATTCTCGGCATCGGGAAAAGGGGTATAAAAATTGATGGAAATACTTTCGATAGCCGGGTTGTTCTTGACATATTGTATTGTCTCGGCAACCGATTCCCAGTTATATTTATTCACAACCATATTTACACTGAGATGCGGATGTCCGCATTCGGCGATATTTTTTTCAAGTCGAGCAAAAGTCCCCTCCCCCCGAATCATTTCGTGATATTTCCCATAACCGTCGAGACTTACCCATATACTATCGGCATGGCTTCCCCGAAACGGCAACTGGGCGTTGGTCGTGATCGTCGCCGAGAAAAAGCCAACTTCACGAGCAAGATCTATTACATCATCGATACGGTAATCGCCATCGCGCCATATCATCACTTCGCCTCCTTCGAAATCGACAAAACGGGAGCCCAGCCGATAGGCATATTCCAACTCGCCTCGAATCTCTTCGTAGGTCATGATGTGAGGATCGGCTTTGGCATAAACCGAACAATGTTTGCATTTAAGATTGCATTTATCGGATATAAACAAGACCGTCTGCAAAGGTCTTTTGCGCCCCAGTACCCTCGCGCCGAAAAACCAATTTGCCAAATAGAACATCTGTGATAACTTCATCGTCAAGCGGCTATTTTAAGAACTACATTTACCAATAGGAGAATAAGGGCAAAAAAGGAAATCAGATTCCTTGCCATTAGCCACCGATACATGAACCAATCGATTCCTGCCTCCCGATAGGCCGGGAAATTACTCATGGGTCCGAACCATTTTTTAAGAACGATTTCTTCGGGGAGTCCGTTGACAAAACGGCGAAGCGAACGCCACAAAAAAACCGCTATCGGCAACAAAACAAGCACGCAAAGATAAGCTGCCGGCAACATACCGACCGATACCCCGGCGATAATCAACAGGAACGGAACAAAATTGAATACCGCAGAAGCAGCCAAAACCGCATTTCTGCCTTTCAACAAACGAGCCAGCGTAAGCTTTTCCATTTGAGCGTCGGCCTGAGCATCGAGAACCGAATGCGAATAAAGGATATTCGTTACCAAAAGACCTACCGCAATACCCACCAAAACGATTCTCCCGTCGAGAACACCGCATGCCGCATACTGTACGCCGATCATCAACAACGGGCCGAACATAAGACCGATAAGCAACTCTCCGTATCCGTAATAACCCAAACGAAGCGGCTTTCCCGAATAAGAAATTCCCAAAATCGCTCCGACGACGGTTATATAAAACGGTACGACTCCCCGAAAATAAATAACGACGCTCCCGGCAACAGCTGCCAGCAACAAAAACAGACTTATCGCAACGACAAGATCCCCCACCGTAGCCTGTCCCGATGTCAGATACGGATACTTGGCCACACGAGCCCTTACCCCTCCGGCTGCCAATTTCACCCGTTTTTCTCCACTTCCCTGTCGGTAATCGTAATAATCATCGAGAAGATTCATACCCAAATGCGCACACGCCACACCACATAAAGCGACCAAAGACAATCCCCACGAGAACGATCCGTAATCCAACGACATTCCTATGGCCAAAAACCCGGGCAATAAACTTTGTGGTAAAGAGATGTGCCGGGCGTTTTTTATCCAGAAACCTATTTTACTCATAAGGGCGGCGAATTTACAAAAAAGAATCGACTCATTGTCACGCCACAGTAGAAAGATAAAAAGACAAACCTCTGCAAAATGAGAAATAAACTCCTTTTACGGAACAAAATAGCCCATTATTTGTCATATAAAGAGAGCAAACAAAGACAGTAAAATAAAAAATATCATTGATTAGAGAAAAATTTCCTTAATATAGATTTAAGGTATCGGAAAATGTATTACCTTTGTAAGCGATTTAGAAGAGAATCATTAAAAAATTTTCATAGGTCAAATTAATTTTAAAAACAATGACGAAGTTAGACTTAACTAAGTATGGAATTGAAGGGGTAAAAGAGATCCTTCATAATCCTTCGTACGACGAACTCTTCGCAGAAGAGACCAAACCGGGCCTCGAAGGTTTTGAAAAAGGCCAAGTTACCGAACTGGGCGCCGTAAACGTGATGACGGGTATCTACACAGGACGTTCGCCCAAAGATAAATTCCTCGTTATGGACGAAACCAGCAAAAACACAGTATGGTGGACTTCGGACGAATATAAAAACGACAATAAACCTGTAACCGAAAATGCATGGAAAGTGCTGAAAGACCTTGCAGTCAAAGAACTTTCCAACAAAAGACTTTTCGTTGTAGACTGCTACTGCGGAGCCAACGAAGCAACCCGTCTGAAAGTACGCTTCATCATGGAAGTAGCTTGGCAGGCACACTTCGTAACCAATATGTTTATCCGTCCTTCGAAAGAAGAGTTGAAAGATTTCGAACCCGATTTCGTTGTTTACAACGCTTCCAAAGCGAAAGTCGAAAATTACAAAGAACTCGGACTGAACTCCGAAACGGCTGTTGTCTTCAACCTTACCACCAAAGAACAAGTTATCCTCAATACCTGGTATGGTGGTGAAATGAAGAAAGGTATGTTCTCGATGATGAACTACTTCAACCCCCTGCGCGGCATCGCTTCGATGCACTGCTCGGCCAACACCGACATGGAAGAAAAAAGCTCGGCTATCTTCTTCGGTCTCTCGGGAACGGGTAAAACCACTCTCTCGACCGACCCCAAACGTAAACTCATCGGCGACGACGAACACGGCTGGGACAACGAAGGTGTCTTCAACTACGAAGGTGGTTGCTATGCCAAAGTCATCAATCTCGACAAAGATAGCGAACCCGATATTTACAACGCCATCAAACGTGATGCATTGCTCGAAAATGTAACGGTCGACGCTAACGGAAAAATCGATTTCGCCGACAAGAGTGTAACCGAAAACACCCGTGTTTCGTATCCTATCTACCATATCGAGAACATCGTTAAACCGGTATCGAAAGGTCCTCACGCAAAACAAGTGATTTTCCTCTCGGCCGATGCTTTCGGCGTGCTGCCTCCCGTTTCGATTCTGACCCCCGAACAGGCTCAATACTATTTCCTCTCGGGCTTCACCGCCAAATTGGCCGGAACCGAACGCGGCATCACCGAACCGACTCCTACTTTCTCGGCTTGCTTCGGAGCAGCATTCCTCTCTCTGCACCCCACTAAATATGCAGAAGAACTCGTGAAGAAAATGAACATGACCGGTGCTAAGGCTTACCTCGTAAACACCGGCTGGAACGGCACAGGAAAACGTATTTCGATCCGCGATACCCGCGGTATCATCGATGCTATTCTCGACGGTTCGATCGAAAAAGCTCCTACCAAAACGATTCCTTACTTCGACTTCACCGTACCTACCGCTCTGCCGGGTGTAGATCCCAAAATCCTCGATCCGCGCGATACTTACGCCGATGCTTCCGAGTGGGACGTTAAAGCCAAAGATTTGGCAGGTCGCTTCATCAAGAACTTCGCCAAATTCACCGGAAACGAAGCGGGTAAAGCCCTCGTTGCCGCCGGTCCTAAACTCTAATAAGAGAACTCTTCATACTCAAAGGGGGCTGTCGGTCTTGACAAGCCCCCTTTTTTCTTACTCCACTAAGATTGCGGATTTCACGTAACAGCTATCCATTTACCACACACATAATCTCCGGACACGATTGTACCGGTATCCCAAATCCGGCTTATCAAACAAAACAAGTACTTTAAACGTTATATTAAAATCACAAAATAACAAACGTTATGAAAATTCAGAAAATCAAAAGCCGGGAAATTCTCGATTCTCGGGGCAATCCCACTGTCGAAGTAGAAGTCTTCGGCGAAAACGGTATAATGGGTCGGGCCTCGGTTCCCTCCGGAGCTTCGACCGGAACGAATGAAGCCCTCGAACTGCGCGACGGAGACAAACAACGTTACGGCGGTAAAGGCGTACAACAAGCCGTCGACAACGTAAACGGCGAAATAGCAAATGCTCTCGAAGGCATGTGCCTCTTCGATCAAATCGCCATAGACAACCGCATGATAGAGCTCGACGGGACTCCGAACAAATCCCGATTGGGAGCAAACGCCATTCTGGGCGTATCGCTTGCTACCGCCCATGCTGCCGCTGCAGCTCTCAACCGTCCTCTCTACGCCTATATCGGAGGCATCGACAGCCACATCTTGCCGGTTCCCATGATGAATATCATCAACGGCGGCGCACACTCCGATGCCCCCATCGCTTTCCAGGAATTCATGATTCGGCCCGTAGGTGCTACATCGATACGGGAAGGTATACGTATGGGTGCAGAAACATTCCACGCATTGAAAGCAACGCTCCATGACAGAGGGCTAAGTACCGCTGTCGGAGATGAAGGCGGATTCGCCCCATCGTTCAAGGGTACAGAAGACGCTATAGAAACAATACTGGCCGCCATAGAACGCGCGGGATATCGTCCGGGTACCGACATCAAGCTGGCTCTCGATTGCGCGTCCTCGGAATTTTACCGCGACGGCGTTTACGACTACACTCTATTCGAAGGCGCCAAAGGGGTGAAACGCTCGCCGCAAGAACAAGCCGAATATCTGCGCACCCTTATCGATCGTTATCCTATCGACTCCATCGAAGACGGTATGGGCGAAAATGACTGGGAAGGATGGAAACATCTCACCGAACTGATCGGAGACCGTTGCCAACTGGTAGGCGACGACCTTTTCGTAACCAATGTAACCTACCTCGAACGCGGCATACGAGAAAATTGCGGAAATGCCATTCTCGTAAAAGTAAACCAAATAGGAACTCTTACCGAAACTTTGCGTGCCGTAGAGATGGCTCAGCGCAACGGTTACAACGCCGTCATTTCGCACCGTTCGGGTGAAACGGAAGATACGACAATCGCCGACATTGCCGTAGCGACAAACGCCGGACAAATAAAAACCGGTTCGCTCTCCCGCACCGACCGTCTGGCAAAATACAACCGGTTATTGCGCATCGAAGAGGAATTGCGGAGTGCAGCCGTTTATGGCTACAAACGTCCGTAAACCCGCTATATAACAATAAAAAACGCAACGCTTCTCCTCGAAGCGTTGCGTTTTTTACATCATCTCATCACAATATCATTTTCCAGCCGTTTTCGATACGGCATACGCTTCGGCTGCCCGCAAGCTATATTCGCAGCCGCAATAAGTCTGATTATAAAAACAATACTCGGCGATCAGTTCACGCCGACGCTCTTGCAAACCACCCTTCCGCCAATTCTGTTCCCAAAAATCGACACCCGGAACCTCTATAGCTGCCGCACGGCCTGCCTCATTGATTTGATTCAAATCTTTCCACCGCGATGAGGCCAGCGTTGTCGTAAAGAGGCTGAAACCTTGCTCGCCGGCATAACGAGCCGTACGGCGCAACCGAGATGTAAAACAACGCAAGCAACGCGCTCCGCGCTCGGGTTCATTCTCCAATCCGCGCATCTCTACCACCCAACCGTCATGGTCATAATCGGCATCGACAAAATCGAGTCCCAAACGCCCAGCATGACGTATACACTCTGCTTTCCGGCGTTCATACTCCTCCCGAGGATAAATATTCGGATTGCAAAAAAACAGCGTAGGACACACGCCGTTATCAAGCAAGCACTCTACAATAGCCGATGAACACGGGGCACAGCAACAATGCAGAAGTACGTTTTTCACCCCACCCGGCACGTCTAAATGTATTTCAGGTTTCATACCGCAAAAGTAATCATTTTATACCAAATCCGTCCGGAGAAACAGATGTCTCGCCCTTTTCCTAAAAAAAGCGAGAACGCCTCTGTGAGACGTTCCCTCTCAAAATGTTTTCACAACGGAATAATCCTTATTGTGAATTGCTTCAAAATTGTTCTCAAATTTACACATATTATTTATATAAACCAATAAATTAACAAAAAAAATTTGTTTTTCGATTCATTTTCGATATATTTGAGAAGAAAACCATTCGATACCGAACCATGAAAAACATATTAGGCTTGGACTTAGGCTCCGGAAGCATAGGCTGGAGCGTCATACAAGAGGGAGAAAATAACCGTACTATTTTGGGAATAGGATCCCGTATCATACCCTTATCGCCCGACGACACCACACAATTCACACAAGGAAAAAGCATTACGAAAAATGCCGACCGCACAGCCTTCCGGACACAGAGAAAGGGCTACGACCGCTACCAGTTGCGACGATATTACCTTACCCAATATCTGCATAAATTAGGTATGCTGCCCGACGAAAGGCTCATCAAATTACCGCAAACGGAGTTGTGGGAAATACGGGCCAAAGCCGTAAATGAAAAAATCGAACTACCCGAGCTGGGAAGGGTACTCTATCACCTCAATCAGAAACGAGGCTACAAATCGGGAAAGTCTGATTTCCAAGACAAAAAAAGTTCGAAATATCTGTCGGAAGTAAGCGAAAGATACAAGAAGTTGCAAGAGAGAGACATCACCATAGGACAAAAGTTCTACGCAGAACTCAAAGCCGACCCGACATACAGGTGCAAAGACTGGGTATATCCCCGTATCGCCTATATCGAAGAGTTCGATCGCATCATGGAATGTCAGCGTACACACCACGATATCCTCACCGACGAGCATATCGCCCACCTGCGCAATCATATCATCTATTACCAACGCCCCCTTAAATCGTGCAAACATCTGGTCGGAGAATGTTCGCTGGCTCAAATGACCTACCGGTTACCCGACGGCTCGATAAAATCCCGACCAATAAAAGTAGCACCCAAAAGCTCGCCCCTGTTTCAAGTATGTAAAATATGGGAAAGTATCAACCACATCAATCTGCAACGCGACCGCGAGAGATTTGAGATAACTCCGGCACACCGGCAAGCCCTATTTACCCACATGAACAGTAAAGAAAAACTGAAAATCAACGACCTTTATAAAATTCTGGGTATAAAAAAACACGACGGCTGGTGGGGCGGAAAAGCCATAGGGAACGGATTGCAAGGCAATACCACGGTCATCGCATTGCAAAATGCCCTAACCGGATATTCCCGTGCCGACGAGCTACTGCGTTTTGAATTGAAGACTTGCGAAATAGAGATAGTCGACCCCGAAACAGGAGAAATTGCCACCCAACTCATCATCGACCCCGCCTTCGAACAAGAACCGCTCTACCGGCTATGGCACACGCTCTACTCCATCAGCGACACCGATGTACTCGACCGCATTTTGGAGCGTAAATTCGGAATAGAAGACCCTGAAATGCGAGAGAAACTCACACAGATCGACTTCACCAAGTCCGGTTACGGCAACCTGTCGAGCATCGCCATGCGGCGCATCTTACCCTATCTCCGGCAGGGATATGTCTACTCCGAGGCCTGTTTCATGGCCGGATACAACCACAGCAACTCGATCACCCGGGAAGAAAACCTCGCCCGCGAACTGGCCGAACACTTACGACCGATAACCAAAGGCGAATTGCGTCAACCCATCGTCGAGAAGATTCTCAATCAGATGGTCAATCTCGTCAATGCACTGATAGACCGTTACGGACGTTTCGACGAAATACGGGTAGAACTGGCGCGGGAACTCCAACAAAGCCGGGAAGAGCGCGACAAGACTTACAAAAAACAACTCGATAACCAGAAACGGAACGAAGAAATCAGACATCATATCGAGGAGATGGATCTCACCCCTACCCGTTCACGCATACAGAAATATCGTATGTATGAGGAGAGCCACCATTTGTGCATCTATTGCGGGCAACCCGTCGGCCTCGCCGCTTTCCTGCAAGGCTACGATACCGAAGTAGAGCATATCATTCCGCGTTCGCTCTATTTCGACGACAGTTACAACAACAAGGTGTGCGCCTGCCGGGCATGCAACCAAGCCAAGAACAACCGCACCGCCTACGACTACATGAGCAGCCTGCCCGAGGAAACGTTCCATCGTTACCTCGACCGGATAAAAAACATGCACGACAACAAAGAAATATCCGACACCAAATACAAATACCTGCTCACCAAAGGAGATGAAATACCGCAGGACTTCCTCAACCGTCAAATGCGGGAAAGTCAGTATATCTCGCGCAAAGCTATCGCCATGTTGCAGGAAGTATGCCACCATGTCTATGCCACGAGCGGATCGGTTACGGCATATCTGCGCCACGTGTGGGGCTGGGACAACGTCCTGCACGACCTCAACCGGGAACGCTACCGCGCCGGAGGACTCACCGAGATGCGAGAAATCGACAACCGTACCGTCGAATGCATAAAAGACTGGAACAAGCGGCTCGACCATCGCCACCACGCCATAGATGCCCTTGCCATAGCCTGCACCCGACAAGGATATATACAACGCATCAATACGCTCTCTAAACAAGCCGAAGAGGGTGATCTTGTTTCACTCGAACGATATATCCGGCAGCAACCACACTTTTCTTATGCCGAAGTGTGTGCAGCCGCCGAGAAAATACTCGTCTCCTTCAAGGCCGGCAAACGGGTGGCAACAAAAGGGAAGCGCTACATCTACCGGGGTGGTAAACGCATCTTGGCCCAAGAAGACATCACCGTACCCCGAGGCGCACTGAGCGAACAAAGCGTTTATGGACAAATAGCTCAATATCGGAAAGACAAGAAAGGGAAAGTCTCATTCTCTTACGAATCTGTCCTCAAATACCCCATCGAAAGCATCGATACCAAAACATTACCCGATGTGGTCGACGCCGGTATACGTAGGATTTTACAACAACGGCTCGATGAACACGGCGGCAACGCCAAGAAAGCCTTTGCCACACCGGTCTATACGGCAAGCGGACACCTCATTCGTACCGTGCGTTGCTTTACCCGTCTCAAAGCGATCGTTCCGGTAAAATACGACGCATCGGGCAAAGCGGTCGGATTTGTCAAGCCGGGCAACAATCACCATGTCGCCATCTACATCGATCGCGACGGCAAACCGCAGGAACATATCGTAACCTTTTGGCATGCCGTAGAACGAAAAAAATACGGTCTCCCCGTCATTATCGAGCGTCCAGGAGAAGCATGGGACGCTGCAACCGATGCCATGCCCGATTCGTTTCTGGAACAACTTCCCGACGCGACTTGGCAATTCCGGCTCTCCATGCAACAAAATGAGATGTTTATCCTCGGTATGCCCGACGAGCTCTATGCCGACGCTCTCGAAAATCGCGACTACGCGTTGCTGGGGAAATTCCTCTACCGGGTGCAGAAAATTTCAACAAAATATTACTGTTTCAGACACCATATCGAAACCTCGGTCGATGACAAATACAACGGGAAGAAAAATGAAAAACTTTCCACACAAATGGGGAAATATAAACTTATAAGTAGTATAAGTGCTTTATATTCCCAACACCCTCACAAAGTGAAAATATCCCTCACGGGAGAAATCTGCGAAATATGATAAAAAAGACCCTCTATTTCGGAAACCCGGCCTACCTGAGTTTCAACAACGGACAACTCGTGCTACGGCTTCCCGAGGTAGAAAAGAACGACTCGGTGTCGACAGCGTTCAAGCAGAAAGCCGAACGCACCATTCCCGTCGAAGACATCGGCGTACTGCTGCTCGACCATCGGCAAATCACCATTACCCACGCATTGTTGGCAGCCCTGCTCGACAACAACTGCGCCGTCATCACTTGCGACGACAGCCACCTCCCCACCGGACTCATGCTTCCGCTGTGCGGCAATGCCACGCAAAGCGAGCGATTCCGCGATCAAATAGAGGCCTCTCTTCCCTTGCGGAAACAACTGTGGCAACAAACCGTACAGGCCAAAATCGCCAACCAAGCTGCTCTACTGCACCGCCTCGGAGTCGAAAACCGCAATATGTTGAAGTGGGTAAACGAGGTACGCAGCGGCGATACCGACAATATGGAAGCCCGGGCGGCCGTCTACTATTGGGACAACCTCTTCCCCGGGATTCCTTACTTCCGGCGCAAACGCGACGGTGTACCGCCCAACAACCTGCTCAACTACGGCTACGCCATTCTGCGCGCCGTCGTGGCCCGGGTTCTCGTAACCAGCGGGCTGCTGCCCACGTTGGGCATTCACCACCACAACCGCTACAACGCCTACTGCCTCGCCGACGACATCATGGAACCGTACCGTCCCTACGTCGACCATATGGTGTGTGAACTGCTCGATGAAAGAATCGATATAAGCCGACTATCTACATCGACCAAAGCTCGCCTACTCGCCCTGCCGACTACCGAAGTCTGCATCGGCGGACAACGTAGCCCGCTCATGATTGCTGTCGCCCAAACGACCGCATCTCTATATAAATGTTTCTCGGGCGAATTACGCAAAATCATCTATCCCGAAATGTGAACAACGAACTCGACCGTTTCAGTGAATATCGTATCATGTGGGTACTTGTTTTTTTCGACCTGCCAACCGATACCAAGAAAGAGCGAAAGGCATACGCCGACTTCCGCAAAAAGCTTATGCGCGACGGATTCACCATGTTTCAATTTTCCATTTATGTGCGCCACTGCCCCAGTCGCGAAAATGCCCAAGTACACATAAAAAGAGTAAAAATGTTTCTGCCGCCGTTGGGCGACGTAGGGATTCTTTGTATCACCGATAAACAATTCGGTATGATGGAAATATTTTCCGCCCGCAAAACGATTCCGCCCAACGCCCCGGGACAACAACTCGAACTTTTCTAAAAACAAAAAAGGACTCCACACTATACTTGGAGTCCTTTTTATTCGAATACTTTTTCTATTCTAATCTTCGATTCAAATTCCTGAAAAACAGCGCACTGTATATATCCTGCTGTATTCGGTATATCAAAGATACAATTTTGAAAGCAATTTACAACTTGCAACCTCTCATTAAGCGAAATAAAGTTGCTGTATTCGGTATATCAAAGATACAATTTTGAAAGCAATTTACAACGGCAATCTCAACAATCTTTCGGCATGGCTTGCTGTATTCGGTATATCAAAGATACAATTTTGAAAGCAATTTACAACCAAATAAATATCTTGATGCTCAACAACAAGGCTGTATTCGGTATATCAAAGATACAATTTTGAAAGCAATTTACAACGGCAATCTCAACAATCTTTCGGCATGGCTTGCTGTATTCGGTATATCAAAGATACAATTTTGAAAGCAATTTACAACCAAATAAATATCTTGATGCTCAACAACAAGGCTGTATTCGGTATATCAAAGATACAATTTTGAAAGCAATTTACAACCAATTATCAAAAAGATATGTTTATGGGAGTGCTGTATTCGGTATATCAAAGATACAATTTTGAAAGCAATTTACAACTGGTGATATACTTATTTGTTCTTCTTCAAAGCTGTATTCGGTATATCAAAGATACAATTTTGAAAGCAATTTACAACGTGTAAGGGGTTATCTTTTTCCCAAACAAAGCTGTATTCGGTATATCAAAGATACAATTTTGAAAGCAATTTACAACGTTTTAGTAAGTTCTCCAACCCGCGTACGTGCTGTATTCGATATGTCAAAGATATAATTTTGAAAGCAATTTACAACCAACTACCTCTATCGTACGACCGTCATGGTGCTGTATTCGATATGTCAAAGATATAATATTAGAAGCAAATTCACAACGTGCGTACATGCATGTGTGTATTTTGGAATGAAATATACCGTTTTATTTAAAAACAAATCGATTTTAAATTTCATTTTTAACTATAATTTAGACATTCCCAAGAATTCAATTGTAAAAGAAGTTTTTTCGACCCAATCCTTTGAGATTATATTCTACAAATTCTGATTTCAAGCAGAAAAGCCGATTTCCTACGTCGAAAAACACAAGCAAAATATTTTTCATTTCCAAGTTATCCTTTCGGACGATAAGTTATATATTTGCAAACAATTCATAGCAGTATTCAAGCCGCTATAAAAACGGCTATTACCATATACCAAATTTCAAAAAACGGACAAAATCATGGAAACCGTCAACAAAAATACATATACGTTTCCCGATAGGAAATATAAAAACAAGTTCAAAAATTATAGCATCAACGGGAAATCTCTTTTGATACTTTTGTGTTTCATATTCAGCTCACAAGTCTGTTTAGGATTGACCATCCACGACCAAACCAAATACTATACAATCACCGTCGGACGCAGTATAACCCTCTACTATTACGGCATCAGTGGGGCGGAATCTTTCTCGGCAACACCGTGGGGAATGGGAACCGAATGTATAAAGGTAACTTCGGGGAAAAACGGACAAACCGGTTGGTGCACCATAAAAGCGGTGGAAAAAACGACAAATATTCCGGTCGTAACCGTGAGTTACGCCTACAAAAATGCAAAAGGAGAGATAAGAGATATTTACAACTTCTACAACAACATCAAAATCGTCGAACTCGAAGCCGTAAGTATTCCCGGGACACTCACATTGGGAATCGGAGAAAGTTATTCTTTTTCTCCTACCTTGACACCGAGCGATGCAAGCACGACCTATAAATGGGACTCGAGCGACGAATCCGTAGCCAAAATAGAAAACGGAACAATCACCGCCTTAAAAGCCGGAAATACGATCATCACCTGCACAACACACAACGGAAAAACAGCAGAATGCAAAATAACGGTAAAACCGACATTGGCAGAAAATATAACGATAGAACCCAGCGAACTAAAAATGGATCCCGGAGAACGGAAACAACTCATCGCCACGTTCTCGCCTGAAAATGTCTCATCGAAGAAACTGACGTGGGAAAGTTCCGATCGAGATGTCGCCATCGTAACCAACGAAGGTCTGGTCGTTGCTCTTTCGCCAGGCTGGACAATTATCTCCGCCAATACGACCGACGGCAGCGAAATTTCGGCCAGCTGCATATTACAAGTAGAAAAATCGGGAGCGTCGGGTTTGAAGAATATTCCCAGCCCGGAAATGCACATATATACCAAAGAAGGAAAAATACACATTACCCATATAGATGAAAATGAAGAAATCAAAATCTACAACCCGCTCGGCCAAATCATTTATACAGGCAGTCCGCAAGATATTCCCGTGCTCGAAGGGAAAGGACTATATATCATATATATAGGAAAATCTGCCGTTAAAATATTATTATAATCTGCAAGAATTTCCCTCTAAATGCGGCAAACAGGGAACGGTAACTTAAAAGAAATCTTCGTCTCCTGAATCAAGGACAAAATAACTGTCGGGAAAATCCCTTCAAAAAAAAGTTCGTAAAAAAAAGGGACTGTAATCTAATAATAGATTTACAGTCCCTTCTATGTACTCCCGCCGGGAATCGAACCCGGATTTAAAGTTTAGGAAACTTTCGTTCTATCCATTGAACTACAAGAGCAATTGATTTCCGAGGGACAAAATTACAACTTTCACGACACATCTGCAAATTCCCACAAAGATATGATCGCCTTCTCTTTTTTGACAACTTTTTCCCATGACACCCAATCGCCTGTCGAGAAAAAGACTTTCTGTCCAAACACAATCTTTGCAAAAAACATCATGCATCAAATATTCCCTTACTACGACAAGGATCAATCAAAAAGTTCGTGCATGATTTCGAGGGAACGTATTTCGGACAACTCGGGTTGATGCAGACGATAATACGTAATCATTTGCTCGAGAATCGTCCGGCGTTCATCTCTCGTAAAACGGAAACGGCTCAGATTATGCGTATTCATGCGCATGAGGCGAGCAAACACGCCGGCCTCTGCGGGCAACAACACATGACGATGTGCCGGTGTCGCCGGCACAAACACCCCTTCGAGCATATCGAAAAAACAATCTTCGCCATACTGTTCGGTATTGGGCAGAAATCCGAGAAAACCCGACAAGCGCAACAAAAACCACAAATGAAAATTAGCCTTTCCCTCTTCCATCATATCGAAAAGACGTATCGATTGCACAAGGAAATCGAAAAATGCGGGATTGGACTCCGACTCCCGAAACAGCCGGGACAACATTTCAGAGAGAAACAATGCGACCGATGTTTTCACCGGATCGCCATAGATATGACTCCACACCTCGACCTGATGCACATCGCGTATGCGGAAAATATCCTGCCCCGCCTGCATTTCCGAATCGATTTCGAGAAAAGCGAACGGAGAAAAAAGCGGGCGCAACATACGGGAACGTTTTCCCTGCGACTGCGGCAACAAATAGGCCGCCCGCCCGAAACGTTCGGTATAAACCTGTACGATCGACATCTTATCGCTGTATGCAATCGTATGCAATACAATACCTCGTGTTTTTTCCAACATATATGGCGAAAACAAGCTATTTAAGGGTACAAAAATCCGACAAATAACGGAGAAAGACAATTTTTTATCTAAATATTTTGCCAATTCAAAAAACAGCTCTATATTTGCACTCGCATTTTCGGAGACCCTCTCTCTTTCATTGATAGGGAATTACGGAAACGGCCCATTCGTCTATCGGTTAGGACGCAAGATTTTCATTCTTGAAAGAGGGGTTCGATTCCCCTATGGGCTACCAATTAGAAACAAAGAAAATTTAAAAGGAGATTTATTGAATGGCAAATCATCAATCATCCATCAAAAGAATCAGACAGACGCAAACCAGAAACTTGCGCAACAGATACTACGCAAAAACCGCTCGTAACGCCGTCCGCAAATTGCGCGCCATGACCGTGAAAGACGACGCCACCGCATTGTATCGCCAAGTTTCGTCGATGCTCGACAAGTTGGCCAAGAGAAATGTAATACACAAAAACAAAGCCAACAACTTGAAATCGAAATTGGCTTTGCACATTAACAAACTCTGATACTGCAAACTCCCGGAACGAGGAGTTAGTAAGACCGCTGTATAAAGCGGTGAGTACGGCCCATTCGTCTATCGGCTAGGACGCAAGATTTTCATTCTTGAAAGAGGGGTTCGATTCCCCTATGGGCTACAAGCGTCGAGGTTCTCCTCGACGCTTTTTGTGCATCTGTCCTTTACTCGGCTATCCATAACACAGCATACACCGAGTCCCTCTGCAATCTCCACATAAAGCAGTAGACACCACACAAAAACACCTTGCACAAAGCATCGAAAAGATTGCTAAAAATTTCCCGATACAGAGATTTTTCATTATCTTTGTCGAGAGGTTTTTGTTGCGCAAAACCTCTCGACAAAGTATAAAAATTCTTTATTCTGAAAAAAAATCGAGGAGCAACCGAGCACTCGAACAGAATTAACACAACAAAGATATGTCAGAAGAAAACAACAAACAGAATGCCAGTTACTCCGCTGATAGCATACAGGTACTCGAAGGCCTCGAAGCCGTAAGAAAACGCCCTGCCATGTATATCGGCGACATCAGCGTCAAAGGTCTGCATCATTTGGTATATGAAGTAGTCGATAACTCTATCGATGAAGCACTGGCCGGCTACTGTAACCGCATCAACGTTTTCATCAACGAAGACAACTCCATAACCGTAACCGATAACGGCCGGGGTATTCCCGTCGACATGCACGAGAAAGAACACAAATCGGCACTCGAAGTAGTACTCACGGTTTTACATGCCGGAGGTAAATTCGACAAAGGTTCTTACAAAGTGTCGGGCGGTCTGCACGGTGTCGGCGTATCCTGCGTCAATGCCTTATCGACCTATTTGCGAGCCGAGATACACCGCAACGGAAAAATCTATATGCAGGAATATTCTTGCGGCAAACCGCTGCACGACGTCGAGGTTATAGGAGATACCCATGAAACGGGAACTACCATCACTTTCAAACCCGACGGCAGTATATTCACAGACACAATCTATCAATACGAAATACTTCAAAATCGTTTACGGGAACTGGCTTATCTCAATAAAGGCATTACCATTACTTTTACCGATCTCCGGGAAAAAGACGAGGAAGGCAATCCCAAACAAGAAGTATTCCACTCCGAAGAAGGTGTCAAAGAATTCGTCAGATTTCTCAACCGAAACAACGAACCTCTCATCAACGACGTCATCTACCTCAATACCGAGAAACAAAGCATTCCCATCGAATGCGCTATCATGTACAACACGGGATACCGCGAAAACCTGCACTCTTACGTGAACAACATCAACACGATCGAAGGAGGAACGCATGAGGCGGGTTTCCGTACGGCTCTCACGCGGGTCCTGAAAAAATATGCCGAAGACACAAGTGCCAAAGCACTCGAAAAGGCAAAAGTAGAAATATCGGGAGAAGATTTCCGGGAAGGACTCATCGCCGTCATTTCGGTAAAAGTTGCCGAGCCCCAGTTCGAAGGCCAGACCAAGACCAAATTGGGCAACAATGAAGTAAGCGGCGCCGTGAACCAAGCCGTGGGCGAAGCTCTCACCAACTATCTCGAAGAGCACCCCAAAGAGGCCAAACTCATCGTAGATAAAGTCATTCTCGCTGCTACCGCACGTATCGCCGCCCGCAAAGCGAGGGAATCGGTACAACGCAAAAGTCCCATGAGCGGAGGCGGACTGCCGGGAAAACTGGCGGACTGCTCGTCTCGAAACCCCGAAGAATGCGAAATATTCCTCGTCGAGGGAGATTCGGCCGGCGGGTCGGCCAAGCAAGGACGCAGCCGCGCCACACAGGCCATATTGCCGTTGCGGGGTAAAATTCTCAATGTAGAAAAAGCCATGTGGCACAAAGCATTCGAAAGCGATGAAGTGAACAATATCATCACGGCTTTGGGTGTACGATTCGGCGTTGACGGTGAAGAAAACAGCAAAAAAGCGAACATCGAGAAACTCCGTTATCACAAAATCATCATCATGACCGATGCCGATGTCGATGGCAGCCACATCGACACCCTCATCATGACCCTTTTCTATCGCTACATGCCCGAAATCATCGAGGCAGGGCATCTCTATATCGCCAACCCGCCACTCTACCTTTGTGCCAAAGGAAATATCAAAGAGTATTGCTATACCGAAGAAGCACGGCAGGCTTTCATACAGAAATACGGAGAAGGTTCGGAATCGGGAATCCATACCCAGCGTTACAAAGGTTTGGGAGAAATGAATCCCGAACAACTTTGGGAAACGACCATGAATCCCGAAACACGGATACTCAAACAAGTAACCATCAACAATGCGGCCGATGTCGATTACATATTCTCGATGCTTATGGGAGAAGACGTAGGGCCTCGTCGAGAATTTATCGAGAAAAACGCCACATACGCCAATATCGACGCATAGGTCGGGCGCACCCCAATCACGCCCCACAAAATCGAGGCAAAAAAGACAGCCCGGCCGCCCCTTGCGACGACCGGGCTATTCTCTAAAAAGAGACAACCAAACCAAATACCGCAACAGCTATGGCAAAACACCGCAAATTACGCCCCGAAGAAAAACAACAAAAGTCTTTCGCCGGACATATACGGGAATTTTTCAATGAAAATTTCCGGGCTTTCTACAATCCCCGGCAGATTGCCCGCAAAGTGGGTGCAAAAAACGAGATGCAGAAAAGAGAAGTCGTCGAGCTGTTGGACGGTATGGTAAAAGAAGGATTCCTACTGCAAGAATCGCCCGGACGTTATCGCCGCAACGCCGCCGATCTGTTCCTTTCCGGCACATTCGTCCGCGACCACAGCCGTCTCTCCATCGTTCCCGATAACGGCGGCGACGCTCTTTATGTGAGTGAAAACAACGCCCGTCATGCCCTATCGGGCGACAAAGTCGAGTATCTGCTCATTTCCCGGGGAAAATACCGGGGAGAGGCCGAAGTAACCGACATCACCAAACGATGCTCTGCCCAACAAATTGTCGGAACAGTCGAAAAAGCCGGCACAAAAGAAACAACCCTTCGCGTCGACAGCCGGGCATTCGACTTCCGTGTATATGTCCCGACCGACCAGACCCTCGGAGCCAAAGAAGGAGAAAAAGTCGTCGCCCGACTTACCGACTGGCCTCCGTACAATACCAGTCCTTCGGGCGCAGTCATTGAAATACTCGGGAAAAGCGGAGAAAACGATACCGAGATGCACGCCATACTCGCAGAGTTCGGATTGCCCACTCACTATCCCGAAGAACTCGAAAAGCTCGCCGATGAAATCGACGACCGCATATCCGCTGACGAAATCGCCCGCCGTGAAGATTTTCGCGACATAACGACATTTACCATCGACCCGGCCGATGCCAAAGACTTCGACGACGCCCTTTCCCTGCGCCGATTGTCCGACGGGAAATGGGAAGTCGGCGTGCATATAGCCGACGTAACACATTATGTCAAGCCGGGAAGTCCTATCGACCGGGAAGCCTACCAGCGCGGTACATCGGTCTATCTGGTCGACCGGACGGTTCCCATGCTTCCCGAGCGACTTTGCAATCAAATCTGTTCCTTGCGACCGAACGAAGAAAAGCTCTGTTTCTCGGTCGTTTTTGAACTCGATGATAACGGGAAAGTACTGAAATCGCATATCGCCCGCACCGTCATACGCTCCGACCGCCGTTTTGCTTATGAAGAAGCCCAGCAGATAATCGAAAGCGGGAAAGGAGACTGTGCAAACGAAATCCTCACACTCAATCGCTTGGCTATGGCTCTGCGCAAGCAACGTTTCGCACACGGAGCCATCGACTTCGACCGTCAGGAAATGAAATTCGTCATCGACGAAAAAGGCCGTCCCATCAGTGTATACACCAAAGAATCGAAAGAAGCCAACAAACTCATCGAAGAATTCATGCTGCTGGCCAACCGCACGGTAGCCGAGACCATAGGACGTGTACCCAAGAACCGTACCCCCAAACCTTTTGTGTACCGCGTACACGACAATCCCGACCCGGAGAAAATGGCAACACTCTCGGAATTTGTCCACCGGTTAGGATTGAAACTGAAAGCAACCGGAACCCGATCGGAGATAACCGCCTCTATCAACCAACTGCTTACACAAGTACACAACACACCCGAAGAAAATCTCATATCGACTCTGACCATACGCACGATGGCCAAAGCCGTATACACAACAGAGAATATCGGACATTACGGGTTGGCATTCGATTACTATACCCATTTCACATCTCCCATACGCCGATATCCCGACATGATGGTCCACCGGTTGCTCGAACGCTATCTCGACAAAGGCCGCGCAGTCGACAGCGAAGAACTCGAAGACCGGTGCAAACACTCCTCGGATATGGAACAAATTGCCGCCAATGCCGAACGGGCATCGATCAAATATAAACAAGCCGAGTTCTTGTCCGAGCGATTAGGACAGGTCTACGACGGTACTATTTCGGGAATCGCTGACCGGGGACTCTACGTCGAAATCGACGAGAACAAATGCGAAGGCCTTATCCCCATGCGGGATCTCGACGACGACTATTACGAGTTCGACGAGAAAAACTATCGTTTGGTAGGACATCGTACCCACCGGCAATATTGCCTCGGCGATCCTTTGCGCATCGTTATCGCCCGTGTCGACATGGAACGTCGCCAAATCGACTTCGCCCTCGAAGGAAAATCTATTTCATCCGTGCCCGCCCTTTCTTCAAAAAAGCAAAAGAAACCGGGCAAAAACCTTTCTCCAAAAGACTTCGGCCTGAAAAAAGCCCGTCGGAAACATCGTAAATAATTCTATCCAACCATAAATGCACACCCTATGGCAGAAGATATAAAACAAGACATCGAATACGGATCGGACAGCATACGCACCCTCGACTGGAAAGAGCACATACGCCGACGTCCCGGTATGTACATCGGCAAGTTGGGCGACGGCACCCATGCCGACGATGGTATCTATGTGTTGCTCAAAGAGGTCATAGACAATGCTATCGACGAATTTATGATGGGATACGGAAAACAAGTCATCATCGACATCGAAGACGGGCGGGTATCGGTACGCGACTACGGACGGGGAATCCCTCTCGACAAAGTCGTCGACGTCTCTTCTAAAATGAACACCGGTGCCAAATACGACTCAAAGGCATTTAAAAAATCGGTCGGCCTCAACGGTGTAGGTATCAAAGCCGTAAATGCCCTTTCTTCTGAATTTCGTATCGAAGCCTACCGAGAGGGCGAATGCAAAAGCGTAACTTACACCTGCGGAAACAAAACCGAAGAAAGCGCTATCACCCCGACCGATCAAAGTAACGGAACGTGGGTGAGCTTCAAGCCCGACAATACGATTTTTGTCGATTACAAATATCGAGAAGAATTCGTCGTAGCCCTCATCAAAAATTATACCTACCTCAATTCGGGTCTCACGTTTATCTACAACGGCGTGCGCTATGCGTCCAAAAACGGACTCGTCGACCTGCTCAACGAAAAGATGACCGCTACGCCGCTCTACCCGATGATACATCTCAAAGGCGACGACATCGAGGTCGTTATCACCCACAACGACCAATATGGAGAAGAATTTTATTCGTTCGTCAACGGGCAGCACACCATACTCGGGGGGACGCATCTCTCGGCATTCAAAGAATCCGTCTCGCGTACCATCAAAGAATTTTACTCCAAAAACTTCGAATATGCCGACATTCGCAACGGCATGGTGGCGGCTATCAGCATCAAGGTGGAAGAACCCGTATTCGAGTCCCAAACCAAAACCAAACTCAGCTCGCGCGACATGGGACCCGACGGACCAACCGTCAACAAATTCATCGGTGATTTTCTGAAAAAAGAGCTCGATAACTACCTGCACAAGAACAACGAGACCAAAGAAATCTTGCTCAAAAAAATACAGGATTCGGAAAAAGAACGCAAAGCGATCGCCGGGGTATCGAAAATCGCCCGCGAGCGGGCGAAAAAAGCCAATCTGCACAACCGTAAACTGCAAGATTGTCGTGTACATTACAACGATCCCAAAGGCGACCTACGCGACGAAACCTGCATATTCATCACCGAGGGAGACTCAGCCTCGGGCTCTATCGGGAAAAGCCGAAACGCCGACGTGCAAGCGATTTTCAGCCTGCGAGGGAAACCCCTCAACAGCTACGGACAGACCCGCGAAGTCGTGTACGAGAACGAAGAGTTCAATCTCCTGCAAGCCGCGCTCAATGTCGAAGACGGCATAGAAGGGCTGCGTTACAACAAAGTTATCATCGCCACCGATGCCGATGATGATGGTATGCACATACGTCTGCTCACGCTTACCTTCCTGTTGCAATTCTTTCCCGACCTCATCAAGAAAGGACACGTCTACATTTTGCAAACACCATTGTTCCGCGTACGCGACAAGAAAGAGACCCGTTATTGCTATACCGACCAAGAACGCATCGAAGCCATCAAGTACTTCGGCGAAAATGCCGAGATTACCCGATTCAAAGGTTTGGGTGAAATCTCGCCCGATGAATTCAAGGGATTCATCGGAGAGAATATCCGCCTCGACCAAGTAACCTTGCGCAAAGAGGACTCGGTAAAGGAACTGCTCGAATTTTACATGGGTAAAAACACGATGGAACGGCAGAATTTTATTATCGATAATCTGATTGTTGACGATGAAGACCTCTGAAAAAATAGCCTTTTATCCGGGGACATTCGATCCCTTTACCCTCGGGCACGCATCGATTACCCGTCGAGCCTTGCAAATCTTCGACAAAGTCATCATCGCCGTCGGTATCAACGATGCAAAACGCTGCCTTTACACTCCCGACCAAAGAGTGAATATGTTGCGAGAATTATTCGCCTCCGATCCACGGGTCGAAGTCATCGCCTACAACGACCTGACCGTGGTCGAAGCACAAAGACAAAACGTAACGGCAATCCTGCGAGGAATACGTTCCATTGCCGATTTCGAATATGAAAAGACCATAGCCGACCTGAACCGGGACATTTCGGGCATTGAAACATTGTTGCTCTTTACCGAGCCGCAATACGCGCATATCAGTTCTTCGGTCGTGCGGGAACTATTGCGTTATAACCAACCGGTAAAACAGTTTATTCCGAAAAACCTGAAACTTCCCGATTGTGAATAGAAACTCCTCTCTCATGAAAAAATTCTATACAATTTTACTTTCTCTTCTGCTTCTCGCACCCGCATTGGCGGCACAAAAACGAAACGGAGCAAATGGCAGCGATAAAAAAGGCAATACGCAGGTAGAACAACCCCGGCGATTCAATGCCCTCAATAAGATCAATCTGGTCGCAGCCGCCGTTTCACGGCTTTACGTCGATGTCATCGATGAGGACACTATTGCCGAAAAAACCATAGCCGCCATGTTGAAACAGCTCGATCCCCACTCGACTTACCTGCCTCCTCACGAAGCGCAACAGACATTGGAAACATTGTCGGGAAAATTCGACGGCATAGGCATACAGATAAATATGCTGGAAGATACGTTGTTCGTCGTGCAGACTGTCGTCGGCGGGCCGTCGGAGAAAGCCGGTATCCTACCCGGCGACCGTATCATATCGGTCGATGACAGCATCGTTGCCGGAGTCAAACTTGCCGTCAACGACATCATCACCATGTTGAGGGGAAAACGGGGAAGCAAAGTCTCCATAGGAATAATGCGACGGGGCGTTGCCGAACCGATTTCCTTCACCATCACCCGGGATAAAATTCCGGTAAACAGTATCGATGCGACTTATATGCTCGATGACACGACCGGATACATCAGACTGAGCCGCTTTGCCGAAAGCAGTGCCGAAGAAATGGAAAAAGCCGTGAAATCACTCCGGAAAGAAGGTATGAGAAACCTGATACTCGACCTGCAAGGGAACGGTGGCGGATACCTGAATGTGGCGGTCAAGATAGCTGATATGTTTCTCGACAAAGATCAGCTCATCGTATATACCGAAGGTCGTAACGTGCGCCGGGCGCAGGAAATTGCTACCGGAAATACCTTGTTGCCCGACGAACGGGTCGTTGTAATGGTCGACGAACTATCGGCCTCGGCCAGCGAAATTCTCGCCGGAGCCCTGCAAGACTGGGACCGCGCCGTAATCGTGGGACGCCGCACATTCGGCAAAGGACTGGTACAACGCCCCATTACCATGCCCGATAAATCGCTGCTGCGTCTTACCGTCGCCCGATACCATACCCCGACAGGTCGATGCATTCAACGGCCTTACGTCAAAGGAGAAAATGAAGCATACGATCAAGATTTGAACGAGCGACTGGCTCACGGCGAACTGCTGCACGCCGACAGTATACATTTCACAGACTCCCTGCAATACAAGACTTTGCGCATCGGACGTACTGTTTACGGCGGCGGAGGCATCATGCCCGATGTTTTCGTCGGCCTCGATACTGCACGTTACACCGCCTATCACCGCCAGCTCCTGCGCCGGGGAATCCTGAACCGCAGTATCTACACCTATCTCGACAATCACCGTAGAGAAATTATATCGAAATACAGGAAGGTATCGAAATTCATCGACCAATACGAAATAGACGATCAATTATGGGCCACTCTCGATACATTGGCTACCGAAACGGGAATCAAACCGAAAGACGATGCAGAAAAAGAGGCGTCGAAACCGCTCATCGCCGTGCAACTCAAAGCATTACTTGCCCGGGATCTCTACAACAGCACCTCGACCTACTACATGATTTACAACCCCACCAATCCCATTTACCGCAAAGCAATGGAGATAATATGTTCGGACAAATACAATAAGCTGCTGAAAAAATAAAAGGGGTTTCCTGACGTTTTTCAGTATCGGCATACAAAAAGGGACATCTCTACGAGATGCCCCTTTTCTTTTAAATCCGTAAAATACTTATTTTACTTTTTCGGCCAGTTCTGCACCGGCTTTGAATTTAACGACTTTCTTTGCCGGAATGGTAATCGTTTGCTTAGTAGCGGGATTGATACCGGTTCTTGCACTTTTCTCGCTAACAGAAAAAGTTCCGAATCCTATTAAAGCTATTTTCTCACCTTTTGCCAATTCTTCCGATACAGTAGAAACAAAAGCTTCAAGAGCTTTTTTGGCATCAGTTTTTGCCAAACCGGCTTTTTCTGCAACAGCAGCAATCAAATCTGTTTTGTTCATGACATTATTGTTATTAAAATATGGTTTATATCAATATATTTTCAATAAAGATACGTATTCAAGTTGTGTACAAATGTATGATTAAAAAACAAAAAAACAAAGATTTAGATCGAAAAAACGTAAAAAACATTTATTACCTTTCTATTCTTCGGTCATTTTGTCTCCATACCAAAGAAATATTCTTTATTTTTGTGTCGTATAAAACTTTTCATATCGAAACCGATGCCATTATTCGGCATACCATAAACAAATCTTTATGATTCAAAATCGACCAAATTTCCTCAACAGCATACCGCCTGTTACAAAAAATCTGATCATTATCAATCTGTTGTTGTGGCTGGCCACCATCGTTTTCAGAAAAACCCTCGGCATAGATCTCGTCGAATATTTGGGACTACACTATTTCCAAGCCGACCGTTTCAACGCCGCACAGATGGTAACCTACATGTTCATGCACGACCCATATTCTTTCGGGCATGTTTTCTTCAACATGTTCTCGGTTTTCATCTTCGGACGTACCCTCGAATCGGTGTGGGGAGGAAAACGCTTTCTTGTTTTCTACATAATTACCGGTATCGGAGCCGGACTCATACAAGAAATTACGTGGTACATCTCCTTGCACGATGCTATTGCCAATACCGAATCGATGATCGGGTGGTCCCAGACACGACTCGTTCTCAACAACATCATTACCATCGGCGCTTCGGGTGCCGTATTCGGCATACTATTGGCTTTCGGTATGATGTTTCCCAACGCGGAACTGTTTCTCATGTTCATTCCCATACCCATCAAAGCCAAATATTTCGTCATAGGGTACGGACTTATAGAGTTGTTCCTCGGCATACGCAGCAGCAGCGGCGGAGGTGACAACATTGCCCATTTCGCCCACTTGGGTGGTATGTTATTCGGTCTTATTCTCATTCTCTACTGGCGTAAAAAAGGAGGCGGAAACCATGGGTATTTTTGATGATCTACGTCTCAAATACAAAACAGGGCAACTCACGGTAAAGTTCATCTTCATCAATGTCGCCCTCTTCCTTGTCGTGCGGCTTACCGATGTTTTCTGCACGTTGCTCGGAGTGCCTTTTTCGTTGACGCCGTACCTCGAATTACCGTCCGACCCTATGCTGCTGCTTTATCGCCCCTACACGGTGTTCACTTACATGTTTTTCCAGTACGACCTGTTGCATCTGCTGTTCAATATGCTATGGCTTTACTGGTTCGGGCAATTATTTCTCTTATTCTTCAATGCCAAACAATTCGGGGGCGTCTACATTTTAGGAGGATTGAGCGGAGCGGCCGTCTATCTGCTCGCCTATAATCTGTTGCCCTACTTCGTGGCCGTCGAAGGCATGCTGCTCGGTGCATCGGCTGCCGTACTGGCAGTTGTCTTTGCTGTCTCGGCCTATGCTCCCGACTACAAAATACGGTTATTGTTCATCGGGAATATCTCGATAAAATACATTGCACTTATTACCGTACTGATAGACTTGCTGAGCATAACGTCCCAAAATGCAGGAGGACATATCGCACACATAGGAGGAGCGTTATTCGGATTCTTGTTTGCCCTGCGCTATAAAAAAGGAAGGGATCTCACAAAAGGGTTCAACCGTATAGTAGATAATCTTGTTCTCCTTTTCCACTCCCGAAACAAAGGAGATAAGCGCAAACACCAAAATGCCGGAAGAACAAGGTACAGAAATACCGATGACGAGGAATATTTACGTCACCGACAAGAAAACGTCGCCGAGATAGACCGTATCCTCGATAAAATAAAACAGTCGGGATACGAGACATTGACCCGGGAAGAAAAAAAACGGCTTTTCGATGCCGGGAAAAAATAGAGCGATATGAATTTTCTTGCCAAAACATATCAACTGCTGGCACTGACGATAAATTTCATCGCCGGAGGTTTATTGCTGATTTCGGCTTATAGTTACCTGATTCCTCCTGACAGATTCTCCCTGCCCTACTTTTTCACACTGGCGTTCCCCGTATTCTTTTTTATCGAAATACTATTACTTCTGCAAATCTTCATACGGCCGAGGAAGTATGTCCTCCTACCGATTGCTTTCTTATTGCTCTCGTTTCAAGCGGTTCAAAATTATTTTCCCACCCATTTTGAAGGGAAAGACAATAAAATGGGAAAAATCAGCCTCCTGTCTTATAATATACGGAGTTTTGTCCAATCCAAACCGACGGACAACGGAAAAAGCAATACGGTACTCGACCTGTTACGTAACAGCGGAGCCGACATCATTTGCCTGCAAGAATACAATACTGTACCCTCCGGCAGCAATCACCAACTATCTCAAAAAATGGTAGAAAAAGTACTTTCGGACTACCCCTATCATCATGTTTTCAAACCGACCCCATGGAACTCGGGAATCGCCTGTTTCTCCAAACACCCCTTCAAAAATATAGAACCCATACCGTTCGACCGGTCGCAAAACGGTGCATGCCTTTATCAATTCGACATCGACGGAAAATCTTTCTCGCTCATCAACTGCCACTTGGAGTCGAACCATCTCGAACCGAAAGACCGCGAATTATACGAACAAATCGCAAAAAATCCTACCCAATCGACCGATCTTCTGCCGCAAGCCAAAAGCCGGTTATTGGGAAAACTCAAACGTGCAGGGACGGAACGGGCCAAACAAGCCCGCCTCATACGTCAAATCGCCGACGGCATTACCGGAGCTGTCGTTATCTGCGGGGACTTCAACGATACGCCGCAATCCTATGCATACCGAAAGATCCGCGACGACTTTTCCGATGCATATGTTTCTACGGGATTCGGCCCGGGTATCACATACAATGAACAGGGATTCTGGTTTCGTATCGACCACATACTCTACAACAACGTGTTGCGTGCCGTCGACAGCCGTATCGTTCGTCAGAAACACTCCGACCACTACCCGCTCCGGGCCACCCTGCAATGGAATACAAAAAATGATTAGCGAAAATTTTCCTTAATATTTGCATACAAGTAGACATTCCATTAATTTTGTAGCCCGAAAATGGTCTCCTCAACAGGCAATACATTACAAGCCAAATACTAACTCAAAAAAATCTCAAATCTTATGTGGTTATTAAACTCATCGATCGGGAAAAAGGTGGTGATGAGCCTCACCGGTCTTTTTCTTATCCTGTTCCTGACATTTCACATGTCGATGAACCTCGTAGCCATCTTCTCGGAAGAAGGATACAACATGGTATGTGAATTCTTGGGAGCCAACTGGTATGCATTGGCAGGAACCGCTGTCATCGCCGCCGGTGCGGTGCTGCACATTCTCTTCGCCCTCTGGTTGACCTATATCAACCGTCGCGCCCGGGGAAAAGACCGCTACAAAGTAACCGAAAAACCCAAAGACGTGGAATGGGCTTCTCAAAATATGCTCGTCCTGGGTATCATCGTCGTTATCGGTATCGCCATGCACCTGTACCAATTCTGGTTCAAAATGCAGTTCAACGAAATTACCGGTATCCTTCCCGAGGTAAATCCCCACGACGGATATGCCCTTATTGCCGAAACACTGGGAAATCCTATCATGGCCATCATCTATCTGGTATGGTTCGTTGCTATTTGGTTCCACCTCACACATGGCTTTTGGAGCGCCATTCAGACATTGGGTTGGAACAATAAAATTTGGCTGTCGCGCTGGAAATGTATCTCCAACATCTACACAACCGTTCTTTGCCTCGGATTTGCTGTGGTAGCCATCTACTTCGGTTTCATAGCATAACATAACATCTTCTAAAAATTTCGACTATGGCTAAAACAGATATAACCCCCGAAGGAATGGAGGCTCAGATTCAACAAGAAGCCCCCAAAGCTGCAACACAACCTGCGGCAAAAAAAATCGACTCGAAAATCCCCGAAGGTCCTTTGGCCGAAAAATGGACCAACTATAAAAGTCACCAAAAACTGGTGAATCCCGCCAACAAACGCCGCCTCGACATCATCGTCGTAGGTACCGGTCTGGCCGGTGCTTCGGCTGCTGCATCACTCGGCGAAATGGGATTCAACGTACTCAGTTTCTGCATACAAGATTCTCCCCGCCGTGCACACTCCATCGCAGCACAAGGTGGTATCAATGCGGCCAAAAACTATCAAAACGACGGAGACAGCGTGTATCGTCTCTTCTACGATACGATCAAAGGTGGAGACTACCGTGCCCGCGAAGCCAACGTTTACCGTCTGGCCGAAGTTTCCAACTCCATCATCGACCAATGTGTAGCACAAGGCGTACCTTTCGCCCGTGAGTACGGAGGTTTGCTCGACAACCGTTCGTTCGGTGGCGCCCAAGTATCCCGTACTTTCTATGCCAAAGGACAGACGGGACAACAACTGTTGCTCGGCGCCTACTCGGCATTGAGCCGTCAAGTGAAAAAAGGCTCGGTGAAACTTTTCCCGCGTCATGAAATGCTCGACCTCGTCATCATCGACGGACGCGCACGCGGTATCATCGCCCGTAACCTCATCACCGGAAAAATCGAACGTTACGCCGCTCACGCCGTGGTAATCGCAACCGGCGGTTACGGACGCACGTTCTTCCTCTCGACCAATGCTATGGGTTCGAACGGATCGGCTGCCATGCAATGCTATAAAAAAGGCGCTTATTTTGCCAATCCCGCTTTCGCTCAGATACACCCGACCTGTATTCCCGTACATGGCGAATTCCAATCGAAACTGACTCTTATGTCGGAATCGCTCCGTAACGACGGACGTATCTGGGTTCCCAAGAAAAAAGAAGATGCCGAAGCTATCCGCGCCGGCAAACTGAAACCGACCGACATCAAAGAAGAAGACCGCGACTATTACTTGGAACGCCGTTATCCGGCTTTCGGAAACCTCGTTCCCCGCGATGTGGCTTCGCGTGCCGCCAAAGAACGTTGCGATGCCGGTTACGGTATCGGATCGACCGGACTGGCCGTGTATCTCGACTTTGCTTCGGCTATCGAACGTCTCGGTGAAGATGTCGTACGTGCCCGCTACGGCAACCTCTTCCAGATGTATGAAAAAATCGTCGACGACGATCCCTATAAGACTCCTATGATGATCTACCCTGCTATCCACTACACGATGGGCGGTATCTGGGT